>Ga0247822_10002948_pt1 | contig 11011 bp, 5 predicted proteins | sample 13C_Cellulose_Da_FD_192423 | JGI IMG/M metagenome (GOLD analysis project Ga0247822, IMG submission 192423) | Soil microbial communities from agricultural site in Penn Yan, New York, United States - 13C_Cellulose_Day30 | ecosystem: Environmental > Terrestrial > Soil > Agricultural land | place... | reverse complement strand
TAAAGCGCCAGCGAACCGATACGGTCGGGCTTGTTATCGGCGATATCTCGAACCCGTTCTCTACCGAACTTGCTAACGCAGTGCGTGAGACCCTTTCATTTAAGGGCTATAACCTGTTCATCTGTATTAGCGAGCACAGTGCGAAAGAGGATATTGCAGCATTTGAATCTCTGGTTGATCACAACGTTGATGGGATCATTGTTGCTACGCGGTCGAACCACGAAGGCGATGAACGTCTAAGCGAGATCGCAGATAGTGGCGTGCCGATCGTCGTGGTCGGGCGCGATTTCAAACACGATTCGGTCGATGCGATCTCCGCGGATAATTTCAACGGTGGATTTGAAGCGACACAGCACCTGATCGATCTCGGTCACAAGCGGATCGGATTCATTGGTGCCGCCTTTGAGAATCGGTCCCGGTTAAAGCGGCTACAAGGATATCTTGCCGCACTTACAAAGCACGGAATTTCGATTGACGAAAGGTTGATCACCGGAAGGAAAGGTTCACCGAACGACATCCCCGGATACTCGACTGAAGCTATCGGTTATGAAGGAATGAAACGCCTCCTTTCATTACCGAAAAGGCCGACAGCGGTCTTTGCTCGCAACGATTTTACGGCGGTTGGTGCGATCTCCGCGGTGAAGGAAGCAGGCCTGTCGATCCCGAGAGACATTGCAATTGTTGGATTTGACGACACTCCTCTTGCGCTTCATACAAATCCGTCACTGACGACCGTGCGTCAGCCGATGAAGCTTCAAGGTCAAATGGCGGCCGAAATGCTACTAAGTAGGATCTCGGGGGACGGGGAGACTGACGCTGAAGAAAAAACACTTGATTGTGAATTGATCATTCGCGAATCCACCGTGGCATCAAGCTAACTGAGTCAGTCGAAGGGTATCACATGCTTAAAGCTGTTAACGATAACAGAGAATCACACATCTCGCGAACTGTCCTCGGGCTTGTGTTTCTGTGTGTCTCGTTCGCGGCGACAGTGAGGGCACAAGATATTCCCACATTCGAACAACTGCTTTCTCGGTCGGTAGTGTTGAAGAAGGACTCAGCCGGTGTACATCCTCGACTGTTCTTTACCGCGGCTGACATCCCAAGGCTTCGTAACAAAGCCAAAGATGAAGGGAAGCAGCTCTGGGAAGGGACGCTGAAGGATATTCAAACGCTTCGCCGCGGTATTCCGGATCCGAAAGACGAAGACCTATACAAGAGTGGCCTTGATAATCGTAAACCGGGAAGCATCGCGCAGTACGGCTTTGCATTTCAGATATCGCAGACGAGTCTCGCGTATGTGATCGAGCAGGATGAGCGATATTTGAAAGCCGCAAAGGAATGGACGCTAGCGGCGTGCGCAATGCCGATCTGGGGTTACGCATACAACAAGCCGAACGTCGATCTGCCGCCTGCACACTTACTGTACGCCGTTGCGTTCGCGTATGACGTTCTTTTCGACAAGCTTGCTTCGGCCGAGAAAGAAACGATCCGCAATAAGCTTGTTAAGCAGGGCCGGCTGATGTACGACTACTTCAAGTACAAACCTGGCAAGCGCTACACGTATACCCAGAATCATACTTGGATACCAATGGCGGGGCTCGCGATAGCGGCTTACGCGATCATGGACGAAGTTCCCGAGGCGGCCGACTGGGCGAAGCTTTCGCGTGCCGTTTTCGACCGCACGATGCTCGCGTTCGGGACTGACGGATATTTCTACGAGAGCTTCCACTACTTCGGCTTCGCGTTCCGCTGGATGATCCGATACTTCGACGCACATCTCGCGGCCACGGGTGAGAACCTCTACGCCGTGATGAAGCCGAAATTTGACGGGATGAAGTACTTCGCGATGCATTCCGTTCTGCCCGATGGCGAGAACATCTTCGATTTCGCCGATATTGGTGACGGCGCGCTCAATCGGAATGGAACGAGCAAACGCGAGAGCATCTACTCGGAATACGACATACTTTATCGTTTCGCATCCGTCTACAAGGATCCGCAGGCTCAGGCGATTGGCGATTTTCTTCGGACGGAAACCAAGCTCGAAACACGCGAGCCGATGTGGGCGTTCTTGTCCCGAGATCAATCAATAAAGCCCTCACCGCTTTCGGAGATCCCGCTTCAATATCATTTCAAAGACAACGACACGGTCTTCTGGCGATCGGCCTGGACGAAGGGCGCGACGGCATTTGCTTTCCGATGTTCGCCACCCGAAGGACATCACGCGGCTCGACTTCACACAAAGATCAAGGATTGGCGCCAGAACACGGGGCACGCCCATCCGGACGCGAACTCGTTCATTATCTGGGCGAACGGAAAATATCTGACGGGTGACACCGGCTATCTCGGGATCAAGCAGACGGATGATCACAACACGGTCCTCGTGAATGGCCGAGGACAGGCGAACGACGGCATTTACGAGATGTTCAAAGACGTTCCGAATGAACGGCTCGATAAGATCAGGCTTGCCGAGGTCGATGCAGGCTCCGGATATTTATACGCTCGCGGCGAGGCGGCGTCCGGATACTACGCCGACCTCGGCATACAGAAGTTCGACCGACATTTCATTTATATCGAACCCGGATATTTCGTGATCTGGGATGAACTCCAAACGGCGAAACCTTCCACTCTTACGTTCCTGCTGAACGCCGATCGCGAGATCGTCGGGAAGGATTCAAAGTTTGAATTGATCAACGGCGATGAGCGGTTGCTCGTCGAGCGATTGGATCCTGTTGGTGCGTCGTCGGAGATCGTCGATCAGCAGGTACAGGCACGCGGATTACCCGGGAGCGTGGACAAGGGAGATAGTGAGATCCGCGGACGTCAACTAAGAGTGACGACAAAGGCGGAAGCGACGAATAGCGGTTTCCTCCACGTGCTGGTTCCGGCCACTGCGGGAGCGTCACGGATCGCCGGTGTTTCAAAGGTCGAGGGTGGGCTGCGTGTGACGTTCTCAAGCGGTCGTACTGACACGATTCACCTAGGTGGAAACTCTCCGGGCCGAGTCGTCATACGACGGGGCGATTCGCCGTCGGCCCTGGTATTCCAGCGCACGTCCGCAAGCGCGGCAAAAATTTTTTGAGGCTCGGGAAAATTGGTCAACCCAATTGTAAATTGAATGGCAGATAGCACATCACAAGACGGGTTTAAAGTACGCGGACTTCGGTGGTACATCATCGGACTCGTGTTCTTTGCAACACTGATCAACTACATCGACCGACTGACGATGTCGGTCCTTGCTCCGGCGATCATGGAGTCCTTCAAGCTGTCGAACACAGAGTTTGGTGCGATCGCTACGTGGTTCCTGTTTGCCTATACGATCAGCCAATCAGCTTCCGGAAAGCTCTACGACAAGATCGGTATCAAGAAAGGATTTACGATCTCGATCATCGTCTGGTCGCTGGCGGGAATCGCCACGGCGTGGGCGAACGGCGTGCGGGCATTGAGTGCTTGCCGATTCATGCTCGGGCTCGGCGAAGCCGGCAACTGGCCGGGGGCGGCGAAGACAGTCTCGGAATGGTTTCCCGCACGTCAGCGTGCTCTCGGGATGGCGATCTTCAACAGCGGAGCCGCTATCGGTTCGATCGTCGCTCCGCCGATCATCATTGGTCTTCACAGCTATTTCAAAGGTCACGGCGGTGACTGGCACGAGGTTTTCATCTTTACGGGAGCCTTGGGATTCGTCTGGCTCGCCGCATGGTGGTTCCTGTATGACTCGCCCGAGAATCACAAGTGGATCACACCGGAAGAGTATCGGCTGATCAAGGAACAGGACGACACCCGCGAGGCAGTGGCACCGCCTGAAGCGACGATCGCCGCCGAGGTCGATGCGACCGTTCCCGAGGACCGTGCGATCGGCTGGTTCGAACTTCTTACCTACCGACAAACGTGGTCGATAATTCTTGCTCGACTTCTCGTTGATCCGGTGTGGTGGCTATACATCACGTGGCTGCCGCTCTATCTCAATCAGGTTCATGGATTCGATCTCAAGCAGATCGGACTCTTCGCGTGGGTGCCGTTCGTTGCGGCTGACGCGGGAAGTCTCTTCGGCGGATGGCTTTCTGGCCACTTGATCAGCCGCGGATGGTCGGTTGACCGGGCCCGCAAGGCGGTGATCATCTTCGCCGCGTGCTTGATGCCTGCCGGTATCGTTGCGGCGTTCACAGCAAGTGCGATGTTCGCACTGATTCTCATCGCGATCGTTCTGTTTGGATTCCAGGTTTGGATCAACAACGTGCAGACGCTGCCGAGCGATATGTTCCCGTCGAAGGCAGTCGGATCAGTCGCGGGCTTGGGCGGAACGGGTGCCGGAATCGGGTCGATGATCTTTACGTTCACGACCGGTTGGGTCACGGACAACTTTTCATACGCGCCGATACTTATCGCCGCCGGATTGCTTGCACCGATCGGAACCGTGGTGCTGTTCGCACTCTCCGGCGAGGTCAAGAAGGTCAAATTGGCGACGCAAAGATAAAGACATTTTTCGAATTATTAGGAGCTACGACATATGAAGAACTTTTTCGATTTCACAGGCAAGGTGGTACTCGTCACCGGAGCCTCTAGCGGCATTGGCCGAGCGACCGCTGAGTTGTTTGGTCAATGCGGAGCATCGGTTGCGATCAGCTATTTGAAGAACAAGGCCGGGGCCGATGAGGCAGTCGCCGCGATCTCAGCGAACGCTCAGAGCCGATTCGTTGGCGACGCGGGCGGTGCCGCGGTTGGAACCGCGACAGTTCCGGCGATGGCGTTTCAGGCAGATGTAACGACCAACGAAGCGGTCGTCAAGCTCGTCCGCGAAGTCGAAGAGAACTTCGGCGGCATCGACATTCTCGTCAACAACGCCGGTTCGCTTGTTGAGCGTCTTCGCACGCAGGAACTGACTGAAGCTCGCTGGAACGAGGTGTTTCAGCTTAACTCCACAAGCGCATTCTTTGCCGCCCAGGCTGCGATCCCGAAGATGCTCGAGAAGGGCGGCGGGGCGATCGTCAATGTAACTTCGATCGCCGCACGCAACGGCGGAGCTCCGGGCTCGATCCATTATTCGTCGGCAAAGGCCGCAATGCTGACGATGACCAAAGGGCTTGCGAAGGAGTATGCGAACCAGGGCATCCGCGTGAACGCTGTCTCGCCGGGCGTGATCGATACGCCCTATCACGAAACGTTCACCGCCCGAGAAGTTTGGAACAACATGAGCAACGTCATCCCGATGGGCCGCGTTGGAACCTCTGCCGAAGTAGCGAGCGTGATCGCGTTCCTGGCTTCGGACGCCGCCGCCTACATCTGCGGCGAAACGATCGAGATCAATGGGGGAATGTTAATGGACTAGTCGTCCGGGAAGGAGATCAGGAATACTTATGCAGTCAACATTTTTGAAGTTTATTTTCCTTGCGTTCAGCACTTTCCTATGCTGCGTATCGGCTGTTACCGCCCAATCAACGGCATCCACCATCGTCGGAAAAATAAGTGATGCGAACGGAGCCGTGCTGGTAGGAGCGGAGATCGTGGTGACCCACACTGCAACAAACTTTCGTCGAACGGCAACTTCGAACGGTGACGGAGACTACACGATCACCCAGTTGCCCCCGAGTGTTTACAAAGTCTCTGTATCCCTGGCGAATTTCAAAACGGCGGTGAGCAATGAAGTTACACTTCTGACCGACACGACAACCCGCGTCGATATGGTCCTACAGGCCGGAAACATTGCGGAAACGGTGATCGTTGAGGCGGAGCCCCCCGTGGTCAATTCCGAAACGCCTGAGAAGGGAGAGGTCATCACAGGACGTCAGGTTCAAGAGTTGCAGTTGAACGGCCGTGAGTTCACCGACCTCGCACTCCTGGTCCCCGGAATCTATCGACGCCCGACCGACGACGATCAGGGGCAAGGGGTTGCCTCGGCTGGTACGCGAACTGACTCGTCGAACTTCGTTCTTGATGGAGTTGCGAACAGGTCGGACCGCAACGGCGGTGTAGGTGTGAGCACGTCGATCGATTCGATCCAGGAATTTAAAGTTTCGACCTCGACCTATGCCGCAGAGCTCGGCCGCCTCGGCGGAGCGCAGATCAGCGTGGTGTCGAAGTCCGGTACGAACCGTTTCTCGGGAACACTCTTCGAGTTCGTTCGAAACGATATGTTCGACGCGAACAACTATTTCGACCCGCCTGACGATCCGAAGAAGCTTCGCCGAAATCAGTTCGGCGGCTCGATCGGCGGCCCACTGCCGTTCTTCAACTTCGGTGACGGCGGCCCCGTGTTCACCAACGGAAAGGACAAGACATTCTTCTTCGCCACGTTCGAACAAACACGCGAGATCCGCTCGATCTCATTTGACTCTGTGGCCCCCAACCCTGAATGGGCGCTAGGCGATTTTAGAAGCGTACGCGGTGCAGGTAATGACGGCATTTGGGGAAATGCGGACGACACGAATCGTGTGATGTGTCTGCAGACCAGTTCAAATCCGCTTCGTCCGACGCGAGTTGAGTGCCCGACTCCGAACGTGATCCCGCTCGCACCGGTCGCGGGAAGGCCGACACTGCTCGTTGCGAGCCCGACCTCGCAGCAGATCTTGGCATTTTTGCCGAGAGCGAACGCAACCGACTCGCTCGACGGATACAAATTCTCCGTGCTCGATACACGATTGCCGCGAAACCTGTTCTCGACAAAGATCGACCACAAGGTCAACGATCGAAACAACCTGTACGTCCGCTACGCACTCGACAACCTCGACCGCCGACAGCCGGGAGCTCCGGGCCGTGTTTCGTATGACGGCTTTGGACGCAACATCGCTTATCGACAGCAGTCGTGGGCCTTCGGCGATACGCATATGTTCACGCCGACCCTGATCAACGATTTCCGGATCGGTTTCCTTCATCAGAACAATAAAACGGTCAACGAGAATAGCGGCGCCGACTATATTGGTCAGTTCGGTATCGGTGGCTTGCCGACCGGGCAACTGGAACAGTGGTGGGGATTCCCGGCGATCCGTATTGATGGATATCCGGATACCGGCGACAGCGCAAACACGCCGCTGAACTTCGTCTACAAGAACTTGTCGATCTACGACACAGTCACTTGGATCAAGGGAAACCACAATGTGAAGTTCGGCATTGATATTGTGCGTCCGAATTACATCGAGACAGACATCAGAAACGTTCGCGGCGATTTTCGTTTCCGCGGCCGATTTACCAATCCGGCCAACGCAGTTGGATCGGGCTTCCGGGCGTTCGCCGACTTCATCTACGGCATTCCGGATTCGACCCAGCGACAGACAGGTGCTGACCCGGCGGATCTCGTGGCCTGGCAGTCTGCGTTCTTTATCCAGGACAACTGGCGATTAAATAACTGGCTTACCCTCAACCTAGGCCTTCGCTACGACTACACGCCGTTCCTCTACGAGAGATCGGACCGGTTGTCGAACTTCATTCCCGAACTTGGAATGTCGGTTTGTGCGGACGGAGCACAGACTTTGCCGAACGGCGGCGTTGCCTGTCTCGATGCACGCGAGTACGGTTATGGCCGTTCGTTGGTCGAGACGGATAAGAACAATATCGCCCCGCGATTCGGATTCGCTCTTAAGCCGTTCGGGAACGACAAGACCGTCGTTCGCGGCGGTGCGGGCATTTTCTACAGCACTGAGACGATCAATCCGGCTCGACAGCAGCTTGCCAACAATTATCCGTATCTGCTCCGTGAAACATTCAACCGAGCCTCAACCGCGGATATTCTCCAGCTTACCTGGGGGAATGCGTTCCCTGACAATCGTGCATCGCTTCAGGGAGCGACCACGCCGCAGGGAATTCCTACCGACTCAGAAACGCCGGAGATCTATCACTTCAATCTTACTTTCGAGCAGGAATTGACTGAGGATCTTGGACTTGAGATCGGGTACGTTGGCTCGCAGGGCCGCAAACTCGGAGTCCGCTACGATCTGAACTATCAGTATCCGACCGGTGAAATAGCCGCTGGGCAGCCGGTGGTTGCTAAGAGATTCCCGCAATACGGAGACATCTCATACCAGATCCAGGGCGTGAATTCGAACTACAACGCCCTTCAGGTCGCGATGCGTCGACGTTCTAAGAATGGGCTTACACTTCTGACGTCATACACATTCAGCAAGGCGATGGACCAGAACTCGAATACCAATAACTCGACGACCGGTTCACAGCGAAATCCGCAGAACATTCACAACTTCAAAGAAGATTGGGGCCTCGCGGATCATCACCGAACTCACCAGTTCTCCGGAAGCTTCAACTACGACCTTCCGTTCGGGCGTCGTGGAATGTTCTTCCGAAATGCTCGCGGTTTCACGAATGCACTTATCGGCGACTGGCAGATCAACGGTATCGTCACATACCTATCCGGACGTCCGTTCACGCCGGTGTATGCAGCGGCAGACACGGCCGCGGGCCGTCCCGATCTCGTGGGCGACCCTATGGCTAACGTACCTGCCGGACTGTATTTCAACCCGGCCGCATTTGCTCGTCCGGTAGCGAACGCGGACGATCCGACCGAATTCGGCAACTCGGGCCGAAACATTCTGATCGGTCCGAATTTCCGCACGGTCGATCTTTCATTGTTCAAGAACATTCAGCTGCGCGAGAAGATGCGGCTGCAGTTGCGGTGGGAGGTTTTCAACGTGCTCAACACACCAAACTTCCAGATACCGCAGCATTTGCTCGAGTCGGCGAACCAGGGCGAGTTCTACGCCCTCGCGCCGAACACAGCGGGACGTGAAATGCAGTTCGCGGCTCGGTTCTCGTTCTGATCGGCTGACGACAATTTGGCGGGAGGCGATGTCTCCCGCCATAATCTCGACTCATGAAAAACAAACTAATTGCCTCACTGCTTATCGTACTCGGACTTTGTCTTTCGATCGCCGCGCAGGAATCTATCGGGACGTATCAGGTTCGCGTTTCTCTGGATCGAGCGGATTGGAAGTATGAGTTGGATCAACCGGCTAAGTTTTCGATTGCCACCACGTTGAACAATTCGCAGATCGCCGGACTTCCGGTGAAGTTCTCCTGCGGGCCGGAACAACAGCCTGCGGTGATAGAGAAGACTGTAACTTCGACCGCGCAGCCGATCGTCATCGACACGCCTGGATTGAAGGAACCCGGATTCTATCGGTGCATCGCGACGGTCGACAAGGATGGCCGTACATATCGCGGCCTCGCGACTGCAGGATTTCGGCCCGATCTGATCAAGCCTGTCGTTACTGAGCCGGCTGACTTCGACAAGTTCTGGAATGACGGCAAAGCCGAACTTGCGAAGATCCCAATGGACGCGAAGATGGAGCTGCTTCCGGCGTTGAGCACGTCAAAGGTCGATGTTTATCACGTAAGCTTCCAGAACATCGGAATGGGCATCAGCCGTGTTAGCAGGATCTACGGGATCCTGTGCATACCCAAAGACACGAGCAAAAAGTATCCCGCGGTACTTCGAGTTCCCGGCGCAGGTGTTAGGAATTACACCGGACAAGTGGCTCTCGCCGAAACGGGACTGATAACCCTTGAGATCGGTATTCACGGCATCCCGGTGAATTTGCCGCTCGAGCTTTACGACCAACTCCGTGCCGGTGCCCTTAATCGGTATATGCTCTACAACCTCAACGACAGAGACGAGTACTACTATCGACGGGTATTTCTCGGCACCGTTCGTTCGAACGATTTTCTCACTAGTCTTCCGCAATACGACGGCAAGAATCTTGGAGTGCTTGGCGGCAGTCAGGGCGGAATTCTTTCGATCGCGACGGCCGCACTCGACCCGCGAGTAAAGGGACTCGTCGCATCGTATCCAGCGATGTCGGATATGGCCGGCTACACGGTGAATCGCGCAGGCGGGTGGCCGCATATGTTTCGTGATGTGAAGAACCGAACAAAAGAGAATCTCGAAACAGCCTCGTACTACGACACCGTAAATTTTGCACGTCGGTTGAAGGTGTCTGGGATCTACTCCTGGGGATTCAACGACGAAACCTGCCCGCCGACTTCAATGTTCGCGGTCTATAACACGATCACCTCTCCTAAGCAGCTTCTTCTCGGGCTCGAGATGGGGCATGCGAATACGCCGGAGCAGAATGACCGGCTCAATCTTTGGATAGAGAAATTTCTAAAGGAAGGTAAAGCACAGTAGATGAGATCTTTGTTGTGTGTATTATTGATCACTCTCGCTCTCTCGATCGCGACCCTCGCTCAAGATGACGAAGCAGCGGCGAAAGCGGCACCGCAAAAGCCCGTCCCGGATGTTGCGAACGGCAAATACGGATCGCTCGAACGCAATGTCTTTGATCTATGGACACCGAAGACTAAGAAACCGTCGCCGCTCGTCGTCTACATTCACGGCGGCGGGTTTGTAAATGGTGACAAAGGTAATCTCTCCGCAAACCTTCTCAAACGGCTGCTCGATAACGGCGTCGCCGTGATGGCTATCAATTACAGCCTACTGCCGCAATACCTCTATCCGCAGGCGTACAAGGACGCGTCACGCGCTATCCAGTTCGCACGCTCGAATGCGAAGCAGTGGAATCTCGATAAGACGAAGATATCGGCAATGGGAAGTTCGGCCGGCGGACTCACATCGCTTTGGATCGGGTTTCACGACGATCTTGCTGATCCAAAATCGGATGATCCCGTTCTTCGCGAATCGACTCGTCTGAGTTCGATGGCGGTATGGTCGGCTCAGACAACGCTTGTTGCCGATATCGTCGGACCGAAAGTCGGTCCGGTTACGTTGAAACACAGCTTTTATACCGGACGATTCTTCGGTCTCAAGCAGGCCGACATGGAAACCGAAAAAGGCAAGCAGCTTACCCGCGAAGCGTCACCGCTCTCGCATCTGACCAAAGATGATCCGCCCGTTTGGGCGTACTACAGCATCGCCGACAAGCCGCAGACCGATGCGACGACTGTCAGCGAGGCGATCCATCATCCATATTTCGGGAAGGTGATGAAGGAGGAAATGGACAATCTGAAGATCGAATGCAAGATCCGACACAAGGATGTCGGAAAAACCATT
>Ga0247822_10002947_pt1 | contig 11011 bp, 11 predicted proteins | sample 13C_Cellulose_Da_FD_192423 | JGI IMG/M metagenome (GOLD analysis project Ga0247822, IMG submission 192423) | Soil microbial communities from agricultural site in Penn Yan, New York, United States - 13C_Cellulose_Day30 | ecosystem: Environmental > Terrestrial > Soil > Agricultural land | place... | reverse complement strand
GCTGTCGGGCGGCCCATGCCGGCCTCGAAGAAGTGGATGAAGCGGCCGCCCGACAGCAGGTCGAGCGTCGACATCATCTTGGCGGCGATCTGCGGGGCGCGGAACAGGTTGGCCTGGTGGATCAGACCCAGTTGCGCCTTCGTGGTCGCGCCGGCGATCATCGCCAGCGTGGTCCAGCCTTCCAGCACGGCCTGCTCGCGACCAAGCATCAGGTGGTCGCACACCCACAGCGAGTCGAAGCCCAGTCGCTCCGCCTCGCGGGCATTGCCGAGCACGTCGACATCCTCGATCCGCGCCACGTTGGGGACACGGAACAGCCCCGGGCTCGGCATGGCGAAAGCCGGCACGCAGTAGCCCATCTTCACGGTACCGGCCTTGCGGCGTGCGGCGAGTTCGGCTGCGATCACGACTTCACTCCCGCGCGCGGCACGAGGTCATGGCGGGTGCGGTGTCCGGCGAACTTCCGCGCGATCTCGTCGGCGGCCAGCGTCAGGAAGCGCGGCCCGCACGGCGCGGTGACGCCGGCGATATGCGGGGTGAGGAACACGTTGTCCATCTGCCTGAGCGGCGAATCCGCCTCGAGCGGCTCCGGATCGAACACGTCGAGGGAGGCAACGATATCGCCCTTCTCGAGCCGCCGGATCAGCGCCGCCTGGTCGACCACCGCGCCGCGCGACACGTTGACGAACACCGAGCCGGGGCGAAGGAGGTTCAGTTCCTTCTCGCCGATCATCTGCCTGGTTTCCGGCGTCAGCGGCACCAGCGAGATCACCACGTCGCAATCCATCACCTGCTCCAGCGAGGTGAGGGTCATGTCGTAGATATCGGCGAGAACGCGCGGCGCATACGGATCGAAGGCGTAGATATCGGCATGGAACGGCTGCAGCAGCTCGATCAGCCGGCGCCCGATATAGCCGCAGCCGATCAGCCCGACCGTCCGGCCGGTCAGCTCGCCGTTCCAGCTGAAATCGTTGACGCGTTCCTCGGACGTGGTGAACAGCACCTCGCCCGCAATCATGCGGCGGAACAGCGAACCGGCATTTCTGAGCCCGATCATCGCCATGGCCAGCGCCCATTCCGACACCGGATAGGACGAGCCATTGGTGGTGTCGACCACGGTCACGCCGCGCTCGGCCGCCGCGTTGACGTCGATGCGCTGGCTGAAGCGGTCGCCTTCGACTTCGGCGATGATCTTGAGGTTGGGCAGTCGGTCGAGAATGGCGCCGGTGAGCCGCGGCGAGCCGTGGCAGACCAGCAGCGCGTCGACATTGCTGGCGAACGCCACCAGCTTGTCGATGGCCGCCGAGTTCTCCGGCGGCGCCTCGTCCCAGCTCGAGGGCTCGTCGCACACATGGTGCGCGAAGCTGCCGAGTTCGGTCAGCGCCGCGACGGCCTCGTCATTGGCCATGCGTTCGTAGGTTTCTGCGTTGCAGGCAAAGCCGACGCGAACGGGGCCGGACAGTTCGTATAGGGTCATGGTCATGCCTCGTCAGCCAATCCACACGGTCTTGGCGTTGGTGAATTCGTGGATGCCGATCTGCCCAAGCTCGCGGCCATAGCCGGAAGCCTTGATGCCGCCGAACGAGATATGGGCGTCCGAGCGCACCATGTCGTTGATGAACACGGCGCCGGCCTCGATGGCCGCTTCCATCCGCAGGGCCCGCTCCTCGTCGCTCGTCCACACCGCGGCAGCGAGACCGAACTCGGTGCCGTTGGCGATGCGAAGCGCGTCCGCCTCGTCGGCGAAGGGCAAGATCGGCGCCACCGGCCCGAACAGTTCCTCAACAGCCGCGACGTTGCCGTCGGGAAGATCGGTGAGGATCGCGGGGGCGAAGAAATAGCCCCTGCCCTCGACAGTGCCACCCTTGAGCGCAACCCTGGCGCCGCCGGCGACACTGCGATCGAGCTGGGCCTGCAGACCGGCCCGCAGGTCCTCGCGCGCCAGCGGACCGAGATTGTTGTTCTCGTCCAGCGGGTCGCCGTACCTGATCTTGCGCATGCCTTCGACGAACGCCTCGGTGAAGCGCGGCGCGATCGACTGCTCGACGAGGAAGCGCTTGGCGCAGACGCAGCTCTGGCCCGAGTTGTTCAGCCGGGCGGCAATTGCGGTCTTCACCGCCTTGTCGAAATCGGCGTCCGCGAACACGATGAACGGGTCGGAGCCACCCAGTTCCAGCACGGCCTTCTTGCCGACGCTGCCGGCCAGCGACGCAACGATGCGGCCGGCGCGAACGCTGCCGGTGACGGTCACGCTGCGGATGCGATCGTCAGCGATGATCCGCGCGACCGTGCCGTGGTCGACGCGCAGGTTGACCAGCGTGCCGTCCGGCATCCCGGCCTCGCGGAACACCTCCTCGAGCGCCTCGGCGCAGCCGGGCACGTTCTCGGCATGCTTGATCACCGCCGTGTTGCCGGCCAGGAAGGCCGGGGCGAAGAAGCGGATCACCTGCCAGAACGGGAAGTTCCACGGCATGATGCCGAGGATCGGGCCGAGCCCCTCGTAGCGGACGCGGCTCGCCCGCGCCGGGCTCTTCACCGTCAGCGGCTCGAGCCAGCCCGGGCCGATATCGGCGGTCGTCCGGCAGGTCGAAGCGCATTTCTTGATCTCGCCGCGCGCCTCGTTGATGGGCTTGCCCATCTCGAGCGACATCAGGCGGGCATAGTCCTCGATATGGGCTTCAAGCCGGTCGGCGAGCGCGCGCAGCAACTGCGCCCGCTGTTCGACGCTCATGCCCCGGACCGTCTGCCAGGCGGAGAAGCTCCGGGCGAGCGCGCTCTCGACCGCCGCATCGTCGTGTACGGTGTAGCTGCCAAACAGCTCTCCGGTCGCCGGATTGAGCGAGCGGAACAGGGACTGGGGGCGCGCGGGCGCGTTCATCAGATATTCCTCAGTGGGGCGGCTGCATCGAGCAGCCGCTTCAACGTGCCGCCCAGGATCATCTCGAGATCGCCCGGCTGCAGGAAGCGGCAATGGAGACGCACGATCTCCAGCGCCTGCTTGTAGGTCATGGCGCGGCTAAGCGCCGGAAAGTCGGAACCCCAGCAGAGCCGGTTCGCTCCGAAGGCCGCATGCAGCCCCTCGGCAATCCACATCGCGCTCGGGTGCGGGTAGTCCCACCCGTTCTCCAGCCCCACCGCATAGTGGAAGCCGGAGAGCTTGATGTGGACGTTGGGGTATTTCGCCAGCGTCGCGATGGCGTCGAGCTGCGAGCGCGGATCGGTCGAGCTGATGCCACCCATGTGGTGCAGCAGCACCACGAGGTCCGGGTTCTCGGCGCAGACGGCACCGAGATCGGCCGCCCAGGCCGGCCCCATGGCGATCGAGGCGATGAGCTTCCGCTCCGTCGCCAGCCTGAAGAACGCCCTGCCCTCGTCGGAGCGGAACCAGCCGTCGTTCTCGCCGACATAGTGGGTGAAGCCCTTGATCGGCAGCGTGTCCGCGGCCGCCCGCAGGCGCTCCACCGCACCCGGCGTGTGATACTCGGGCGACCACGCGCAATCGACATCGGCGAACTGGTGCAGCCGGGTGGGGTAGCGGCGCACGGCCGCTGCCCCATAGGCGTTGTTGTCCGGGTTCTTCTCGATCCGGGCCGAGACGATCACCGCCTCTGCGACGCCGTTCTGGTCCATCTCGTGGATCAGGTGCTCGACCGAGCCCTTGGTGGCCTCGTCGGGCACCTCGGGCTCGTAGGGCCAGCGCGCCCAGGCGTGAGTGTGGCTGTCGACGATCACTGGCGCCTACCGGAACGCGACCGAGCCGTCGGTCTTCATCGAGGTCGGCGGCACCTTGTTGATCACCGGGATCGACTTCAGCCCCTCGTGGTCGAGTTCGACACCGAGGCCCGGGGTCTCGTTGGGCAGCCAGTGGCCGTTGATCACGGGCACGATCGCCTTCACGGCCTTGGTCCACGGGGCGCGATCCTGCACCATGTGCTCGGTCACTTCCCAGTTGGGCACGGCAAAGCCGAGCTGCACCTGCGCCGCGGTCGCCACCGGGCCCGAGGGCACGGCGTGCGGGATGATGCCCTGGTGATGGGCCTCGGCCAGCGCGCAGATCTTGCGCGTGCCGGTGATGCCGCCGGCAATGCCGACATCGGGGCGGATGTGATGCACGCCGCCATGCTCGACATACTCGCGGAACTCCCAGATCGAGGTGTTGCGCTCGCCCGCGGCCATCGGCACGCGCGACTTCTGCGACACTTCGCCGAACGAGAGCACGCTATCGGGCGGAATCGGGTCTTCGACGAACAGCGGACGGAACTGCTCGAACTCGCGGATGGCCGCAATGGACTCGCCCAGCGCCATGTTGCGGTGCAGCTCGATGCCGATCTCGACTTCCCAGCCCACGACTTCGCGGATGAGCGCCATGCGCTCGACCATGTCCTTCACTTTGGCGCCGAAGGCCATCAGGTGGTGCTCGGGCTGGTAGACCATCACCTTGAGCGCGGTATAGCCCTCGTCGACCGCCGCCTTGCAGCTTGCCGCCACTTCCTCGGCCGTGCCGTAGGGGATCACCAGCATGGCACGCACCTTGTCGCGCACGCGGCCGCCGAGGAGGTCCCACACGGGCGCCTGGTAGTGCTTGCCCTTGATGTCCCACAGCGCCTGGTCGATCGCCGAGATGGCGCCGCCGATGGCCATGCCGCGCATCGAGTAGGCGCGGTAGAGGCTGAGGTTATGGTACTCGATGCGGAACGGGTCCTCGCCGATCAGGCGCTCGCCGAAGCCCTTGGCCACGGAAGCGGTCGCCTCCGGGAAACCGAAGAAGGTGGATTCGCCCACGCCCTTCAGGCCGGTATCCGTCGTCACTTCGACGAACATCCAGTTATGCGCGACGTAGGTATCGATACGCTCGATCTTCACTTTGCTTCCTCAGGGTAGACGAATAGCGGTGTGCGGCGCGTGGCCGGCGGACTGATGAGCTCGAGCACGAGGCCGTTGAGCTTGGGTGAGGTGAAATAGACGAAGGCGCCACTGCCATCGCCGCCGAAGCCGCGGGCGGACTGGAGGCGGGTGAAGCCGGCGGCTTCGAGTTCGGCAACCGCCTGCGCGTGGTTTTCCGTCACGTGGATGCCGATGTGGTTGAGGCCTTCGCCGGAGCTCGCGAGCTGATCGGCGAAGAAGGACGGGCCGGTAGTGGGCTCGACCAGCTCGAACTGCACGCCGTCCTTCCAGGCGAGAGCGTGCTTCAGGCCGAACTGGGCCGGGGCGCCCTTGTAGGTCATGTCCTTGAGGATTTCCGGCGTGTACTCCCACGCCGTCCACGGCCCGATGCGGAGCACGTCCCACCACTGCTTCGTCGCTGCTTCGAGGTCACGAACCACGAAGGCGATCTGCTTGGGGCCGAGCTTCTGCACGATCAACGGGACCGCGTCGAAGGCTGCATCAGTCATCGCGTAACTCCCTCAGGCCGCGTTCGACTTGGGCAACAGGCCGAGGTCCGCGTCGATGTCGTCCTGGTACGTCGAGATCTGGCTCGACAGCACCTCGTCCATCGTCACGGCCCGGCCGGCAATGCCGCTTTCGTAGGCGGCGAGCACCGAGGCAACGGCGGTGAGACCGCCCTCCCCGTCCACTTCCGGCGGCCGGCCTTCCATGATGGCGGCGGCGAAATCGTGGATCTCGATGGCGAGCAGCCCCGAATCCGTCTCCGCCCAATCGAGCTCGTAGGAGACCCCGCCATAGAGCTTCTGGGTCAGTTCATCGAGCTTGAAGCCGATCTTGTCGGCCAGCGCCTGCCCGGTGAGGTCGCCCTCTGCCGTATGGAGGATCGGCGCCTTGCCGGTGCGGTCGTTGAAGATCTCGAGCGAGCCCTTCTGCCCATGCACGGTACGCTGGTTGTAGCCCTTGCCCGGGCCCGAGGCGACGAACGCCATCTGCACCATCAGGCCGGACTGCATGGTGAAGGTCGCGGCAAACGAGTCCTCGCCGGTGGCGGTGATCTGCTCGGGGATCTCGAGGAAGCGCTTCAGGTACGCCTCGGTCTGCATCTCCGGCTTTTCCTGCCGGCGACGGATCGGCTCGGCGATGAAGCCCTTGCCGAAGGCCGAGTGGAACGGCCCGAAATAGTACTGCACGATGTCGGTCAGGTGCGCGCCCATGTCGAGGCCGATCGCGCCCTTGTCCTTGAAGTGCCGCCACGGCGTGATGATGATGCGGTCGTTGCCGCCGATCATCGTCTGCACCATCAGGTGAACAGGCCCGAGCACGCCGGAATCGATCACGGCCTTGGCCAGCCGGTTGGTCGGGTCGCGCCGGTAGTTCTCGGCCGTCGCCAGCACCGCCCCGCCCTGCTTGGCCGCATCGAGCAGCGCCTGGCAGGAGCGGACGGTCAGCGCCAGCGGCTTCTCGCACAGGACGTGCTTGCCCGCGCGCAGCGCCGGCAGCACCACGCCGAGGTGGCTGAACGCCTCGGTCACCACGTCGAACGCCGCGATCTCCGGATCGGCCACCGCCTCGTCGATCGAGAGGTGGATCTTCGGCCGGTAGCCGAGGAGCTGCTCGGCCTCATTGGCGACCCGCTCGGCATTGTCCTGGCGCACGTCGCAAACCGCGACGAGGCGGACATTGGAGAGGCCCGAGCGCTGCAGGCGGGCGAAGCCCTGCACATGCCGGCTCCCCATGCCGCCGCACCCGACGAGGCAGACTGGTACTGTAGTCACGTTTCAGCTCCCGCTGGACTGAGCGCTTTCAGGAAAGGTTGCAGACTTTTCCGGTTCGAAAGCGCGACATATCGAAAACTTGGCGCCTATTCCTTCAACGAGCCGCCGAGGCCGTTGATGAAGTAGCGTTGGCAGAGAATGAAGAAGATGATGATTGGCAAGGTCGATAGTAGCACCGCCATCATCGCGATGTTCGGCGGCGTCTGCGAGAAGGACTGGCCGAGGCCGGCAAGGGCCAGCGGCAGCACGCGCATGTCCTTCTCCGTCGTCGAGATCAGCGGCCAGGCATACATGTTCCAGGCGGTGAGCACCGTCACCGCCGTATAGGCCGCGATCGGCGGGCCGGACAGCGGCAGCACGATCTTGGTGAACACCTGTCCCCAGTGCGCGCCGTCGATCTTTGCCGCATCGAGAATTTCGTTTGGCATCGAGATGTAGAACTGCCGGAAGATGAACACGCCAAAGCTGGTCTGCGCGATGATGGGGATACACAGCCCCATGAAGGTATCGAGCCAGTTGAGGTTACGCACCAGGATGAAGGTGGGGATCGTTGCGACCTGCCCCGGCACGAACATCGTCAGGATGAAGAGCCCCAGCAGCGCGTTTCGACCGAGGAACTGCATCTTGGCGAGCGCGAAGCCGGTCATCACCACCAGCGTCAGCTGCGTGATGGTGATGATCGCGGTGAAGATCACCGAGTTCATGATCGCGCTCGGGTCGAGGAAGGTGAGCGCCGCGAAGACGTTCTCGAAGTGCCATTCCGTCGGCCACCACGTCGGCGGGTATGCGACCACCTCACGAGCGGATTTGAACGAGTTGATGATCATCCAGTAGAATGGCGCGGCCATCACGAGGCCGAAGAAGATCACCGTCGAGACGTGGAAGCGGCGACGCCAATAGTGTCCGGCACTCATACTGGGTCTCCATTGGTGGGGCGTCGGCGCGGCGGGTTGAAGACGAGCGCCAGGATCGTGACGATGACGAACAGCACGGTCGAAAGCGCCGAGGCATAGCCGAGCCGCAACTGGGCGAAGGCGAGGTCGTAGATGTAGACGGCGAGGATGTCCGTCGAGTTGAGCGGCCCGCCCTTGGTCATCACGAAGGCAATGTCGAAGCTGTCGAAGATGATGCCGCGCAGCGTCAGCACCAGGATCAGCAGGGTCACCGGCATGACGTTCGGCCAGATGATGTGGCGGAGCTTGGCCCACGGGCCGGCCCCGTCGATCTCGGCCGCTTCGAGCAGCTGCGGGTTAATCTGCTGCAGGGCCGCGAGGTAGAGGATGATGCCGAGCGGCAGGCGCAGCCAGACGATCACCAGCGACAGGGCGGGCATCGCCCAGGTGGTATCCTGCAGCCAGTTGGGACCGGAAATACCGAAGAAGCCGAGCAGCTGCGCGATCGGGCCGACGCGCGGATCGTACATGAACTTCCACAGCACGGCCGAAGCGACCAGCGAGATGACGATCGGCAGCAGGTACATCGTGCGGAACACGCTGTAGCCGGGGAAACTGGTGTTGATCAGCACCGCGAGGACGAACGACAGGAACACCGTCGGCACGACGCCGAGCACGAGGAGATAGACCGTCTTCGACACCGAGTTCACGGCGCGGGCGTCGTTCAGCAGGGCGACGTAGTTGTCCAGGCCGACGAAGCGCGGCTCGTAGATCAGGTTCCAGTCGAACAGGCTGAGCGCCAGGCCCCAGACGATGGGGATCAGCATGAACACTGTGAACAGGACCACGTTGGGCCCGACGAACAGGGCAGCCCAGAACGGGGAGTCGGTGCGGCTCGATCTGCGGCGCGGCGCCGGCCGCACAATCGCGGACAGGCCGGCCTCGTCGGCGGTGTCGGTCTTGCTCAAAAGCGTAGATCCCATTGCACAAAGGGAGAACCGGCTGCGGGAGGATGCAGCCGGTTCTGGAGTCGCCACCGCTTCAGAGGGAAGCGGTGGCACACTTCTTTTCTGATCAGCCGCCGGCCGCCATGACGCGGGCCATGGCTTCGTTGATCACCGCCTCGGCGGCCTTCAGAGCGTCGGCAACGGGGACGTTGTTGAGGACGACCGCCTCTTCCGCCTTCGCCAGCTCGGTATCGACCACCACCTGCACGTCGGCCGGGATCGAGGTCGGGTTCATGGCGCCGTACTGGATCGACTCGGCGAAGACGCGGTTGTCGTACGGAGGTCCGGGCAGATCGGTCCAGATCGGGCTGGTGTAGAGCGCCTCGACCGGCGGCACGGTACCGTAGCCTGCGGCAAGGATCTTCATGCCGCCGTCTTCGGAGTAGAACCAGTTGAGGTAGTCGAAGGCGAGTTCCTGGTTGTTCGCCATGCCCTGCGGGGTGATCGCCTGGGCGATGGAGCCCATGCCGGTCTTGCGGACGCCGTTGATCGTGGGCTCGAGCGCCACGTCCCAATCGTCCGTCGTCACGCTGCGGATCAGCGGGGTCAGCGCACGCACCGACTGGAGCATCGAGACCGTGCCGGCGCCGAAGGCCTGGTAGCCGCCGCCGAGCTGGGTCTGCTGCGGCGAGGAGGCGAGGACGCCCGCCTTCACCTGGTCCCAGTACATCGTGAAGACCTTGATCGCTGCTTCGGTCTGCAGCTTGTACATGTTGTTTTCGTCGAGCAGCGTGTCGCCGAAGGCTTCGATGCCCGGAACGTAGGTCGCGTGCCACGGCACCGAGGCGGCGAGGCCGTAGCGGGTGGTGACGCTGCCGTTCTTCTGGGTCAGCTGGGTTGCGACTTCGATCTGCTTTTCGAAGGTCCAGCTGTCATCGGGGTACGGGATGCCGGCTTCGTCGAAGTGCTTCTTGTTGTAATAGAGCACCACGGTATCGGCGCCGATCGGCAGGCCGAAAATGCCGTCCTTGTTCGGGCCCGAGGTGACCAGGTACTGGTCGAGGAAGGGCTTCGCGAGCGAAGTCATCGTGATCGGGCCGCCCGAGTTCAGGAACGGCCGCATGTCGGCGGTGACCTGCGCATTGGCGAACTGCGTCGCGAAGATGTCGGCGAGGTAGGTGATGTCGGGCAGCTTGTTGGCGAGGCGGCGCGACAGCAGCGCCTGGCGCAGGCCGGGGCCATCGCCCGGCAGGATCGAGTAGTCGATCTTGACGCCCGGACGGGCTGCCTCATAGGCGGCGAACACCGGCTTGATGCCCGTTTCGGCCCAGTCGAGGATACCGATCGACAGCGTGCCGCTGGTCGGCTGCGCCATCGCGAACTGGCTGCCGGCGGCAAGCGCGAACGGCGATGCCGCAAGGCCCGCCAGCACGGAGCGGCGGCTCAACGAAAACTTGTTTGTCATGGTGACGTCTATCCCTCCCAATGGATGCGCGACGCCTGCTGCGCAGGTCCTGCCTGATCGCGCCGTTCAATATAGTGAACGTTTGTCTATATATTGAACGATGACAGACGATCCCGACCCGGTCAAGCGGGTCAGGACACAGCCATAGGTCGTAGGAAATCACGCGAGGGAGGGGCTAGTCCTCGGAGCGGCCCGCGTCGTCGTCGCGATTGCGCTCGTAGCGCCGCGTGAGCGGAAACGGCGGCAGCCAGGCCTCGCGGCGGATGGTCCAGAGTTCGTAGGTCGGCACGAGCTGGTCCGGCGCATCCAGCGCCCCCAGGTGGACTTCGATCTCGTCCGCGCTGCGCGAGAAGACCGATGAACCACAGCGCGGGCAGAAATGCCGGCCAGCATAGTCGCGCGTTTCCCCCTCGATGGTCACCGCCGTCTCAGGGAATATCGCCGACGCATGAAAGAGCGCGCCATGGTGCTTGCGGCAGTCGAGGCAGTGGCAGATGCCGACCCGGTACGGGCGACCCGTCGCCACGATCCGAACGTCGCCGCACAGGCAGCCGCCAGTGTATCGATCCATCCGCGCCTCCTCGAGGGGACGCCGCCCTGCCCTACCGAGGCGGCGGCCGGCGTCAGAGGAACGGTCGCACCTCGACGGGCGCGCGGCAAGCGATTGCGGCCTTGCGCGCCCATTCGAGCACCTCGTCGAGGGTATCGGTCTCCAGCACCCACAGCCCGCCCATATGCTCCTTGGTCTCGATGTACGGACCATCGGTAACGAGCGCATTGCCGTCCTTCACCCGAACGGCCCTGGCCTCGCGCGGCGGAGCGAGGCCGCCCACGAATTTCCTCACTCCCGCAGCCACCATCTCGACGTTGAGCGCCCGAATCTCGCGGCGCATTGCGTCGTCTTCGACGCTCGCGTCGTAGTCATCGGGTCGGTGGATGGCGACCAGGTACTGCGTCATGAGTTCCTCCTCGATAGCTCCGGGGACCGACAGGCAACCCCATCACTACATGGTCGAACGGCCGCAGCGAAATTCGACAGGAGGC
>Ga0247822_10002946_pt1 | contig 11012 bp, 11 predicted proteins | sample 13C_Cellulose_Da_FD_192423 | JGI IMG/M metagenome (GOLD analysis project Ga0247822, IMG submission 192423) | Soil microbial communities from agricultural site in Penn Yan, New York, United States - 13C_Cellulose_Day30 | ecosystem: Environmental > Terrestrial > Soil > Agricultural land | place... | reverse complement strand
CTCGCGAATGCGTCGCAATACACCCTCGTCGCATTATCGGCTAGGGTGTCGTCATGACGATGTCCGCCTCTGTCTTCACCGACGCTTCCCCGCCCCTGACCGGGGGCTGTCGCACGCTGCATCTGCCGGCCGAAGCGGAGGCGCCCGGCCTCACCCTCTGGATCAACCGGCCTGACGCGGAAAAGCCGCCGCAGGGCTGGCCAACACTGATCCTGCTGGATGGCGAGGCCTACTTCACGGCGGCCGCCGAGATGGCCCAGCGTCTGGCGCGGCGTCCAGTGAAAACGCGCATCGAACCCCTGATGATTGTGGGCATAGCGCTCGACGACAACATCGAGCGCCAGACGATGTTCGGCTTTCGCCCCGCCGAAGAGCGTCCGGGCGCTCCGCTGCGTGGCCAGCATTTGCTGCAACGCTTGACCCTCGACATCCTGCCCCTGATTGCGGCGGAAGGCGCGGACACGGCGAACCTGACCCTTCTGGGTCACTCCATGTCCGGATTGTTTGTCCTTGAAGTCCGCGCCGCCGCCGCCCCCTTCGCCCGCTATGTCGCCGCCAGCCCCTCGATCTGGGCGAAGCCCTCGATCATTGATGCACAGCCCCCGGCGCCCGCGGATTCCGATGATCTGCTGGTGGTGGTCGGCGGCGAGGAAGAAACAGACGGTCTGTCCCAAGACCATCTCGCACGCCGCATGATCAGCAATACCCGCAGGCTGGCGACGAAAGGCGGCGTCAGGCTCAACGTGCTGAACGACGAGGATCACGGCTCGACACCCTACGCCTCGCTTCCGGCTGCGTTGAGGTTCTCAGCAGCCGGCGTCGGGACAATCACCGCCTGCCGATAAAGAACTCGACCGGCACGACCAGCGAAACAGGATCGCCGGCGACTTCGGGAGGCGGCCTGGGCAAAGGTTGAGCCCTGCGGAGGAGGGCCACGGCCTCATGATCGAGCGCCGCGCGCCCGGAGCTTCTTTCCAGCCTCGCTGACAGCACGCGCCCATCCCTGTCCATGGTGAAGCGCACGTGCGCCACGCCCTCCTGACGACCGGCGCGAGCTTCGGCAGGATAGCGCTTGCGTCGTTCGAGGTGGGCCAGCAACAGACCCTCCCAGGTCCGCGCCGAGGCTGCGACGGCGGCTGGCGGCGAGGGACGGCTGGGCGGGGCCGAGGTCTCAGGCGCCGGCGGGACCGCTGGAGCAGCGGGTCTGGGCAGGGGTTCCGGCGTCAGATGCAAAGGCTCGACATCCGATGGGACGACGGCCTGAAGGCGAGGCTGGACCGGCGGCGTCGGGCTTGCCGGAGCCGCCGCCGCTTCGGTCTGTTGCGGTCCTGGCGGCTGTTCGGACGGCGGACGGGGCGGCGCCTGAAGTCGCACCAGTTCGACCTCAAACGCCTGATCCGGGATCTGCAAGACCTCGGCGCGGCTGGCCCAGAAGCCGCCCGCCAGAATCAGGGGCGCCGCATGCAGCGCAACGGACGCCGCCACCCCGGTTCCCCAGGAAGAACGGCGGCGCCGCTTCCGCATCCCGGTCGACGGCAGGTCAGCTGGAACCGTCACAGCATCAGAACCGGAAGTTCAGGCCGATACGGATCGCGTGCAGTTCCAGATCGCTGGATGCGCGACGTCCCTCTTCCACCGTTGACGACCCGGCATGCTGGACCGTCTCATACACCGGCCTTTCGTAAGGCAGGCAGTACGCAGCGCTGATGGCGCAAATCCAGGCCATATTGGGATCGGTGGAGGGGTCATACATCTCCACGCCGATCTGACGCTGGCTGGTGTAATCCACGCCTGTGCCGGCCCGCGCCCTGGCGAAGTTCACATCCTGCTTGCCGAAGCGGCTGTAGTTGTATTCGGCACGAACCGACCAGCGATTGCTGAGCGCGTATTCGGCCCCCAACCCCGCCGAGAAGCCCGTGCGTGTCACCGAGGCGCGCTCGACGAAAAAGACGCTGGTTTCACTGCCCAGAGGCGACGAGATATGCCCCGAGTTGGAGACATACTGGTCACGTGACTGGGTTTCCTGCGCCAGGGCCAGACCGCCTGAGCCATAGGCAAGGAAACGATCGTTGAAGGCATACCCCAGACGCGCGCGCACGCCCGCCGTCCAGTTGACTTCAAACTCCCGCGACGCCTCGAGGTAGCCCCTTTCAGCCAGGGCCTGGTCAGGGGAGAAGGTCTTGACCCGATCCCGCAGGTAGGTGCGGCTCCAGTCGGTTTCGACCCCCACCACCCAGTTGTTCGACAGCTGACGATTATAGCCCGCCTGCAGACCCGTCACGCCGCTGGGCGCACTCCACTTCGCCCCCTCGCGCGCTGCATTCGGATTTACGGCGCCGTTCAGCGGGCTGGCCGTCCCGGACGATGATCCCTGCTGTCCACCGCCGTGCGCGCCCAGGTAGAAGCCGGTCCAGTCACGCGTCACTTCGCCGGGTTCGGAGCTGAAGGGCGACAGCCATGAAATCGGTCGGTCACCGCCAAACTGCTGCGTCAGGCTGAAGGACACGGTTCGACCAGGCCCCGGCTGCGTCACCAGTCCCAGCGGGTCCATGTAGTAGCGATCGAACAGGTTCTCGACCCGCAGGCTGGCCGTCAGGCGATCCGTGACCCGGTAGTCGGCGAAAAGATCGGTCAGGGTATAGGGCTTCCAGTCCACCAGGGCGACGAATTGCAACGCCCCCTGGGCTGTCACGTCGCCATGGCCGATGGCGCGGGGCCCGGTATGCTGAACTCGCCCGCCCAGCGTCAGCCGCTCCTGCATCAGCTTTTGCGACAGGCCCAGCTCCAGACTGTATTCCGGCGGCACATGATTGGTGGCGTAGTCGCCGTAGAGGGACTTCTCACCGCAGGTGTCGGCGGTGCGGCAGTACTCGATATCGAGGTAGTAGTTGGCGGCCAGATCCGCCGTCAGGCCGCCGACTTCATAGCGCCCGTTGAACTCCAGTCCCTCGAAACGCGCCTGATGGATGTTCTCCATATTCAGGCTGAGCATCGGCTCGGTACGGACGTTGCGCGCGATGTAGTCGTCCACGACCCAGTGGAAATAACCCAGCTTGAACTGGGCGCGGTCACCCCGGGTCAGCAGATCATTGCGGATCAGGTTGCCCCCCAGTTCCCAGTTGTTCGACCGCTCGGGTTCGATCCGGGTATTGGCGGTGAAGCTGTTGAACGCCGAAATGGTCTCGGTCAGGCCGGGCGCGCGCAACGTGCTGGAGTAGTTGACGTAGATCCCGGCGCCGTCGAACGGCCGCAACACAAGCCCCAGCGACGGGCTGAAGCCGCCGTCGTCCATGCGGACGTCCTGCTTCTCCGGCGTGTTCTGATAGACTTCGTAGGGGTCGTAGCGGTCCTCCGACCAGTAGTGGGTGTAGCGCAGGCCCCCGTTCAGCGTCAGCCAGTCGCGCGGCGTATAGGCGCCCTTGGCGAAGCCCGCCACCTCATGGCGGAAGCCGTCGCGGGGCGTGTTCCACCCCTCCAGCACGGCTGTGTGGCGGCTGCCGCGGGTGTCCTCGCCCCGGTAGGACAGGCCATAGGTCAATTCCAGATCACCGCTATCGAGGAAGAAGCGCGAACGGTTGGAGACATCCACGCCCCACAGGTCGCTGTCGGACCCGACCCGGAAATTCTCGTCCAACCCCAGGGTTTTGGGCGTCGCCAGACGGCCGCCCCGGATCGGATTGCGCAGTTCCAGGTGGGACCAGTAGGCGTTGGCCTTCAGGTCGATCAGGTCGCTGTCCGACGGCGCCCACAGGTATCGGGCGGTATAGGTGTCCAGGAGCGTGCCCGCCGTGGCGGCCTGTTGCAAGGCCTGGCCCTCGCGACTGGTCTGGCGCGAGGCCAACCGGTCGCCCGCCTCGCTGCGGTAAGCGTTGTAGCCCAGTTGCACCACCTGTCCGTCGCCGAAGCGGGCCGTCGCCTTGGCCAGCCAGGACTCGGTCTGCAACTGGCTGTTCAACACCTCCTCGCCAGCCCGATAATTGGCCAGTCCAGCGTTGATCATGGTGTTGGGCTGAACACTGCCCCAGACGATGGTGTCGCCGATGTTCTGCGGCAGCGCGACGGGGCCATGCTTGCCCGCGTGGAAATTTCCCTGCTCGCGATAGGTATAGCCGGCCAACAGATCGATCGCCTCGCCGGAGAAGGCGGCGACGACGCTGCCCCATCCGCTGGTCGGCTCCAGCGCGTCGGGACGGTCCATGCCCGTCGCGGACGGTTCGGCCGTGCCCAGCACCGACCGATAGACGTAGCCGCTGCGATCTCCGGCCGTAGGGTTCGACGTGTTGCCCCGCAGCCCGCCGCGCACCCGCAGACCCCAGGTTTCGCCCTCACGCACGATGTCGCCGGCATCCAGGGTCCGGATGGCGACCGAGCCGGCGTTGCCGAAGGCCGCCGCATCCGCCCCCTTGGTCACGTCCACGCCCGCGATGAAGTCGGGATCAATGAAGGTGCGGTTCGAAACCCCCTGATAGCCCTGATAGACCGTGACAGCGTTCTCGGCGCCGTCGATTTTGGTCGTCACCCGGCCAAAGCCCTGGAGGCCGCGAATGTTCAGGTCTATGGCCCCTGCCCCGTTGCGCGCCTCACCTGACAGGACGCCAGGCGTGCCGCGGAAGACGTCCGCCGGGCTCGACCCGCGATATCGCTCGATCCGATCCGCCCCGATATGGGCGACGGGCGCAGGCTCGCTGTAGATGGCGTCGTCGTTCAAACCGGAGAGCCCGCCGCCGGCGCCGGTTGAGGTGGTCGCGCCTTCGACGCGCACGGCCCCCAGCTGGATCACGCCGGGCTCGGCGCGCAGCCCGGACGACGCGGGGGTCAGCGTCACGGTCCGGCCCTGGATGGCCCCGTTGAAGCCGCTTCCCGCCAGCAGGCGTTGCAAGGCTTCTGCAGCCGGCATGACGCCTTCAACAGAGGCTGATCGCGCTGTGCGGATGGCTGGGGCGTCGGCCGAGACCTGCAGCCCCGACTGCTCGGCGAAACGCAGCAGCGCGTCCGGCAGGGGTTGAGCCGGTATCCGATAGCGCGCCGCTGCCGTCTGGACCGACGATGTCCGCTCCTGAGCCCCCGCAGCCTCGGCCGTCAAGGCCAGAACACTGCCGCTCAACATCAGGGCCGCCAGCAGTTGCGACCGCCGCCCCGTCTTCACCATCACGCTCAAAACTCGACCCCGCCTGCGCTAAATGCGAACGCTTCGCACTCTCATGACAGATGGACGACGGCTCATCTGTTTTTTTCAGATTTTTCCCGATCAATGATCACAATCCAGGGCGTGGCGCGTCGAACTCGCCCGCCATGAGGCGCAACCACAGCCTTGAGCGCCGCCAGGGGATCGGCCGCGTCATAGCTGCCCGTCACCCGCGATGCTCCCAGCGCCGGATCAATCATGAGCACAAGCATCGGCGTGCGGGCCCGCAGATCGTCGAGCACCGCGTTGACCGGACGATCCACCGCTACGACCCGGCGCGCGGACCATGCCCCGACGTTCTCCGGAGAGGCCACGCCGAGGATGAACCTGCCGTCCTCTGCGAGCGCCCATTCACCGGCCGTCAGCTCTGTTGTTCGCGTCGCGGCGCGGACCCGCACCCGGCCGTGACGCACGCCGACCTCTGTCACAGCCTTGCGGCGCCGCACATCGAAACCGGTTCCCAGCACCGTCACGTCCGCCTGACCGGCCTCGACGCTGAAGGGGCGATGCAGGTCTCGCGCGACCTCAAAATAGGCTTCTCCGGTCTTGAGCTCGACACCGCGCGACGCACCGTCGAACCGGACCTTCATCATCGACATCGGGCCCAGACGCACCCGGCTCCCGTCTTCCAGATCAACCACGCGCACCTCGCCTCGACCCGTGGCGTAATCACCGCCCGGATCACGCCAGAGCGCAGGCCCCGCCATCAGGACAAACGCGGCGGCCATGCCGGCCGCCAGGCCGGCCGCCGTCCTCCATCGCCTTAACGGTCGGCTCACAACTGCTGCCCGCACCCTCGCTCGTCTTGGGGCGGCCTCGGGAACAGCGGCTTGCGGCGTCGACAGACGTGCCAGCATATCCCCCGATCGCTCTACCGCCTCCCAGGCCAGCCGGTGGCCTTCATCAGCCTCGATCCATGCAGCCAGTTCCAGCGCCAGAGCGACATCGTCGGGCTGCTCTTCCAACGCGACAAGGAAGTCCGCCGCAATCAGATACGTCGATGACAACCGCCTGTTCGACAATGTCGCCTCTCCGCTCATGGCGTTCGTCCTCGACAGTGAGACGTTCCGCCCGACGTCTTTTTCAGTCGTCATGAGACAAGCCTTCCGCGCAGGCGGCTACGCCTTCCCGAACCAGGGCATGCGCCAGGGCGATGGATATACTCAGGCGCTCGGCGATCTCGCGAAGTTTGAGCCCTTCAATCCTGTGCATCAGCAACGCCTGCCGCGTGCGCTCAGGCAGTTGCTCCATCACAGCGAGAACACGCGCCAACCTCTGCCGATCCGCCAGCTGCTGTTCCGGCGACGGGTGCGGGCTGACCAGATCAGGGGCGACCTCTTCCGTCGGCCCTTCGCGCATTCTCGCACGCCGCCAATCGATGGCGGCGTTTCGCACCATGCGGAACAGAAAAGCGCGCGGTGAGCGAACCGTCGTCGCATCGACCCCGTCCAGCCTGATCCAGATAGTCTGCATCAGGTCCTGCGCCAGGGACGCGTCCCTGAGAATGCCTGCGGCGTAGGCTTCCAGCTCGGCGGCGTGAACGCGCAGACTCTCGGAGAGATTTCCGCCTTCGCCCAAAACACCACCACCGCCATTCAGTTGCGATCCGTTCGCATGAACGCGCAAATGAGATCAAGCGCAAAGTGGCGAAACGGCGCCCTTCGCAAAAATGCAGCGCAGCCGCAGCCGAGGCGTAGAGGGCGGATGTCGTTTCCCCGCGCCCGACTGATCCCCGAAGCCGGGGATGGCGTCACAATCTCCGGTCGAAGCCGTCGCGAACAGCTATGGTGCGCTTCAGGCGTTCAGCGCGCGTGCTCCAGCGCCTGGGGTCGGTCGCGGCGGCGATAACGCCGATGATCGCGCCGTCCCGATCCTTGAGCGGATAGGAATCGACGAAGACGGGCACGGGTCCGGCGATGCCGCTCAACAGCCAGACTTCATCGGTTATGGCCTCGCCTGACGACATCGCACGCACCACGGGAAGATCCTCGACCCTGGCGACCGAACCATCCTGGGCGAAGACCTGAAAATGCTCGGCATAGTCTCCCGGGCGCGCGCCGATCGGGTCGCTGATCGCCAGACCCGGAACGCTACCCGCCACCATGAGAATCCGACCGCTCGGCGCCGCATGCAGGATGACCGCGCCGCCCACCCGATCCGCAAGAACTTCCATCATGGGTCGAAGAAAGGCGGCTGGCGGCAGGTCGGCTTCGGACATGGAAAACTCGATGAGAACGTGTGGCGGGGTGTGCGCCCGAACTCTGAAGTTTTTTGTAATAAAGGCAGTGGCGATTGCAGCGCCGACATTAGACAAAGGTCGAATGCTCGCCCTGGTCTCAAGCTTGACGGACAGCCGTCTCCCTATGGACGCAAGAGCACCTTCCCCGCCTTGCCCGCGGCCAGGGAGGCGTTCACCGCCTGTGTCGCCTCTTCAAGGCCGAAAACCGCCTCGACCGGAAGCTTGAGCTCGCCCCCGGCCACACGCGTCAGGAGTTCGCCGATCAGCCTGCGTCGTTGATCCGAAGGCATGGCCGCTGAGACCTTGCTGCCCCAGAAGCCCTTGAGAGTCAGTTGCTTGAAGATAAAGGCGCCCGAGGACAACTGCATGGCCTCCCCCTTCATCGAACCAAAGGAGACAAGAAGACCGTCTTCGCCCAGCAGCTCAGCCAGATCTCCGCTGGCCGTTCCGCCGATGGAATCTACTGCAGCGCGGATCGGCGCCTCGCCATGGATGGATTTCACCCGCTCCTTCCAATCGGGAGAAGCCGTGGAGACGACATGCTCCACGCCGAGCGCCTGGAGCTCCGCCACCCCCTCGTCCCGGCGCACCAGATTGATGGTGTTGACGCCGCGGGCCCTGGCCAGCATGGCCAGGGTCTTGCCGACCGCACCGTTGGCCGTGTTCTGAAGAACCCAGTCGCCTTCGGCGACCTCCAGAAACTCCAGCAGGGAAAGGGCGCTGAAGGGCATGGCGATCAGTTGGGCGGCCGCCTCGTCCTTGATGCTGTCGGGAAGGGGAACGAGTCCTCCAGCCGGCGCCAGGAAGTATTCAGCCCAGGTCCCGTGAACAGAAGCGACGGCCACGCGACGCCCCAGAAGCGCCTGATCCACCCCGTCTCCGAGCGCCTCCACCACGCCGACGGCTTCACTGCCCCCGATGGCCGGAAGCGTCGGCTTGTAGCCGTACTCGCCGCGTACGGTCCAGAGATCGTGGTTGTGGATCGGCGACAGAAGAGTGCGGATGCGGACCTGGCCAGGGCCGGGCTCAGGCCGGGGCATCTCAGCCGCATGCAGGAGTTCGGCGGGGTCGCCGAAGCGATCATGTATCAGGCTGCGCATGTCATCTCTTTCAGTCCGCGCGCCGCCGAAAGGCTGCGCGCCCCGAACGGACATAGGGTGGCTGACGTAACCTGCAATGCCGACGAAGCGGGAGCCTATCGAGGCCTGGGTCGGGAAACCACATAAGCCCCACAGACGGCCACGGTCGCAGCAACGGCCAGACCCGGCCACAGACCGGGCCGGACCGCCAGCCAGAAGAGGCCCAGCCCCAGTGTCATGCCCGCCACCGCGCCGACCTTGCCCGCCAAAGGCACCGCTTTCTGGTCCCTCCACTGGCGCAAGGCTCGACCGAAGCGGGGATGGTCCAGCAACCAGGCCTCCAGCCTGGGAGAGGATCGCGCAAAACAGCCTGCGGCGAGGATCAGGAAGATGGTCGTCGGCATCAAGGGCAGCACCGCCCCGATACAGCCAAGCGCCACGAAGACCAGACCCAGGGCCAGCCAGAGGACCCGGAAACGGGACGTCATGCCGCGCCTCCAACTTTCAACACCAGAGCAAGGCCGCAAAGAAGCGGGACAAGGATCAGTCCGAGGATGATCATGCGTCTGCGCCGGTGCAGCCAGACCGTGACTTCTCCCAGAAGCGAAGCGACCGCGCTCATCCATTTCGTCCCGTGAAGAATTCGACCGGCACGACCAGTTCGATGCTCTCGCCTTCGACTTCCGCGGGAGGTTCGGGCAGCGGCTGGGCGCGCGTCAGCATGTCCAGCGCTGCTCGATCCAGAACCGGCGCCCCGGAACTGCGATCAATCCGCGAGGTCAGAACCCTGCCCTGCCGGTTCATGGTGAAGCGGACATGAGCGACGCCCTGCTGACGACGAGCCAGGGCGGCAGCCGGGTATCGCTTCTTCGCTTCGAGATGGGCCAGAAGTCGACCGCGCCAGTCAGCAGGTGCGGACGACGCCGATAGTGCAGAGGGCGCCGGCCGGGACAGGGGCGCTGTGGTCGCGGGCGCCGGCGTCGCCTGAACGGAAACCTCGGGCCGGGGAGGCCGTTCGGGAACCACCAGGGGATCGACCTGATCCTGTGGTCTGGTGATCCGCACCTTGTCGAGTTCGCGGGGAACGGGTCTGGACGCCGCCGCTTCCACCTGACGCGGCCCCGGCGGCAGTTCCGAAACCGGTTGAGGCGGCGCCTGGGTCCGAACCAGTTCGACCATCACCACCGGCTCTGGCTCGGGCGCCGATGTCGGGCCCGCTGGGTTCATGAGCAGACCCGCAAACGGCAAAAGATGCAGACCGACTGCAAACGCCGCCGCCCCGCCCTTCTCAAAGGTCCTCTTCCCCCGGAAGGCTCTCAATTTCAGGCCTTTCCGGCCTGCGTCACGATCAAGCGCAATCGAAGACATCGCGGACAAGGCCATGCACACGGACAAAGGCGGCACGGGCGCCCTCGACGACCCGCAACTCTTCTGCATCCGTAAGTTCCACCCCGTCCAGGGCATCGGTGAAGCTGCGCCAATGTCGCGCGCGTCCCTCAGGCGAGGCAGCCAGGTGGCGCGCGCCACGCGTCTCGCTTAGCCCGAGCGCCCCCGCCCACTTCAGAAGAAAAGCCGCGCCGAGGTTGGAGCCCTCGGCCACATACAGCCAGCCCAGGGCGGTCGGCAGATCAACCTCGTTCGCAGCGAAACGGGGCGCCGCAGTCTGGTCCGGCGCGGCGGCGCCGACATCCGCCAGGTCTGCGACAATGTCGGCCAGACGCCTGCGCTCCGTCAGATCGGGCAAGAGACGGCCCAGCGCCGGATCGTCATACAGCGCGTGGATGTCGCGATGAAACCCGTGCTGAACCGCCAGAAAGCGCGCGTATCTCGTCAGATCCTCAAACGGGCGCTGAGCCACAATTGTCTTGTCCAGGCTTTCGTGGGTGTCATGCGTCAGCCCTTTCAGACGCTTCGAACGGCTGCGGTTTTCGGTCGTGTCACTCATGGCTGATTTGTCTTCGCCCGGTCAAAAACAGGTCGCGCCTCCGGCCGGGCGGCGGAGACGCGATCACCAGGCGTCCCGGTCGACCGCGTCGACCGGGACAGGCCCCGAAAATCAGAAGCGGTAGTTCAGGCCGACACGCACCGAATGCAGATCGAGCTTGCTGGACGAAATGCGGCCGATCGGATCGTCGGCGCCCGAGGGCACAGTCACTCCGCCGGCGGTATAGCCGCGATTGATGTTGCGACTGGCCCGGTCGAACCGGAAGTCCTCGTCGCCGAAGCGATTGTACAGGTACTCGGTTTTCAGGGAGACGCGATCGCTGAAGGCCACCTCGGCCCCAGCGCCGATCACCCAGCCGATGCGCATCTCATCAGCCTCTTCGGTGAAATAGGGCCGGGTCACGATACCGAAAGGCGAGGCGGCGCTGGCGGAATTGGAGCGCCCCTGGATCCGGGTCTGGCTTTCATGAAGGAAAGCGACGCCGCCCGTTCCATAGACCAGCGTCCGTCCAAACGCGCGCCCCAGACGCGCGCGTGCCGATGCGCTCCAGTCGTAGCTGTAGCG
>Ga0247822_10002945_pt1 | contig 11018 bp, 7 predicted proteins | sample 13C_Cellulose_Da_FD_192423 | JGI IMG/M metagenome (GOLD analysis project Ga0247822, IMG submission 192423) | Soil microbial communities from agricultural site in Penn Yan, New York, United States - 13C_Cellulose_Day30 | ecosystem: Environmental > Terrestrial > Soil > Agricultural land | place... | reverse complement strand
ATTGCGGGCCGCGAACGGACAGGTCCATGCAACTCGCGCCGCCGAGGCCGAAGGGGTCGATTATCCGCGCGACCTGCGCGCAGTCGATACCAGCAGCCCCGCCGCCGTGGCTATGGCGTGGGACCGGATTGCGGTCCTGGCGCGGGAGCCGCGGTCATGACCGCCGCCCCGACTTCAAGATTGCAGTCAAAGCCAACCCGATCATTGGCGAAAGCCCCATCTGGAGCGCGCGGCGCAATCGACTGCTGTGGATCGACATCAGGGGCGGCCAGCCGATGCGAATGGCGACGCTTTCTCGCGCAAATTGCGAGGGACGCCGCATATCGGTATCTATCCTATGAAGTTCATTGATTATTCGATCCATGTGCGGTCGATCACATTGACGATGCGCAATCGCTGGCTAAGCGGAGCCCGCGATATGCGCTTCAACGAATCAAAGGACGACCCCATGCCCCTCCCCGGCCCTGCATCCCGCGTGGTTCTGACGATCGCGTTGCTGCTCGTGCCCCAGATATCGTTCGCACAGAGCTGCAAGGTTGACCCAGCCGCGGTCGAAAAGAGCATAACAAGGCTCGAACTGTCCTATACGAACATCCTGTCCGATATCAGCTGCGATGACCCGACCGTGAAAGCACATCAGCTGATGTGCGACTCGTTGGACGAATATCCCGCCGGACTCTGGCACATGGGCCGCCTCGACGACCTTGCCTGGGTCTATGCGAGCGAGAATGCAACCAAGCAGGAAGTCGACCAGAGCAATCCCCCGCGCGATGCCGGTTTCATCGCAAAGCGCGACGCCTGTTCCGATGCTGCATGTCTGTGCGATCTGCTGATCCGTCATACGAACGACAGCCTCGGCGGAGAATCGCCATATTCGGCGCCTTGAAACGACTGCCCCCGAATGGCTCCTGCGATTTTGAATTGCCGATGATATTCCGGTCCCCCGGCTTGTTCGCATGATCCAAGCTCTATGCAGGCAATAGCCGCGAGCCCCCTTCCAGCTTTTGGGCACAAATCGTTAATAGGCGACTTTACGTACCCGTCACAGGTTGCGGACGAGAATCCCGCACTTTAGACCCACCATCCGGCCAACCGGAGGTCAACTAGTGTTTCTCATTTCGGCAACCGCTCTGATTTTTTCTGAACCCCTGCCTCCGCCGCCCACGGCGGCATATGAGGCGCCGGACACTCGGGACCCCCTGACCAACTCAGATCGCGTGGTCCTGACATGTCCTGACGGAGGAATTGTCGGAGCGGAATTTATCCGAGAACGCCAAAGCGTCACGGTGGTCGGGATCGTCGGCTTTTCCCGGGCGCTTTTGGACAAGCAGCGCAAGATCATCGATGCCGCCCTCCAACCTTTCAGGTCGCTGGACCGGGTCGAAATAGTCTGCAACGGCCGCGACAGCGCGATCATCAGGGTCCTTGGCGCATTTGTTGAAGTCGAACGCAAAATGTATCAGCAGACGGTCGTAATCGTCTGGGAGAATTCGGGCATGCTGGAACAGAGCGGCGCGCCGTTCCCGAAATGGAGTTGGAGCCACGCGCTCTATAAAGACGCCCACACGTTCTCATTTTCGTGTCCGTTGACTGCCAAGTGATGACCCGATGTGGCCGATAACAGACCGGCTGCTCCAGGTATCGGATTGATCAAAGCTGCCGCGCGCAAAGCAGATCCAACACGGTTAAGGTTCGAGCCCAAAAAAGGGCCACCATTTCTTTCCTGAAATCTTTGAATGATCTCACGTCGACGCGAGCTGCGTTCCGAGGGCTGCAGCGTTGCCGCGCACGCAACAACTGTTGCCGAGAGAGCGATACCGACCCCCGTTCGATCAAAGCTAGAGGCGCCCCGGACCGAAGCATCCGGGGGTAATCATGATTCGTATATTGCTGTTGACCACTGCCGCATTTTCCGCGTTCGCAGCACATGGCCAGGAAACAGGCCCAGGGGGATCGAGCGGTGACGATATCGTGGTGACGGGCACGCGTACCGAAGGACGGGCTGCGCTGGAATCATCGGCGCCGATCGACATCGTCACCGGCGAAGAGATACTCGACAGCGGCTTTCCGGATATCGGGCGCGCGCTCAACTTCCTCGAGCCCGGGGTGAACTTCGCACGCGCCGCGACCACAGCGAGCGCGGCGAACACACGGCCCATCACGCTGCGCGGCCTCTCGCCCGACCAGACACTCGTGCTGGTCAATGGCAAGCGCTGGCACGCCAATGCGGTGCTCAACGTCAACAACAGCATCGGCCGCGGGTCGGCGGGCGTCGATCTCGACACAATTCCGCAAAGCGCCATCCAGCGGATCGAAGTTCTTCGCGACGACGCGGCAGCGCAATATGGTTCCGACGCGATCGCCGGCGTCGTCAACATCATCCTCAAATCCAATGCATCGGGTGGCTATGGCGAACTGCTTGCGGGCACCACCGAGGAAGGTGATGGCACAAATGCCATGGCCACGGCCAGCGCCGGTTTTGGTCTCGGCGACAACGGCCATCTGACGCTGACCGTCCTCGCGCGCGGACAGGAGGCAACCAACCGGGCCTTCGTCGATCAGCGCTTCAACCGCGTGACCTATCGCATCGGTGACCCTGAGGCGAGCGTCGCCAATTTTGCCTTCGATGCCGGCTTGCCGCTGGGCACGGCGGAACTTTATGCCTTCGGCGCGGTTACCCGGAAGATTTCGAACAATGCGGCGGGGTTTCGTGTGCCGGGCTTTTCGCCACTCTACCCCGACGGCTTTCTGCCGATCATCGAACCGCGCATCCTGGACGTCGGCGGGACCGTTGGTTTGCGGACCGAGTTCGGCCAGCTTCGCGCCGATATAAGCTATGGCTATGGCGAGAATCAGGCCGACTTCCGGGTCCATGATACAGCCAATGTCTCGCTGGGGCGGGCAAGCCCGACAACTTTTGACTCGGGCGGCGTGACCTACGCCCAGCATGTCGGCGACCTCGCCTTGTCTCTCCCTCTCGATGGCGTTCTCGCGGGCGGCAATATCGCGGGAGGCGGGCAGTACCGGCGCGAAAGCTACAGCATCCGCAGCGGCGAGCCGCAGGCCTATTTCGGCTTGGGTGCCGACGGCTTCGCGGGTTTCAATCCGCGGAATCCAACCGATGCCAGCCGCGACGCCTATGCCGCCTATCTGGACATCGAGCTGCGGCCGGTCGCGGCGCTGCTGCTAGGCGGTGCGATGCGCTACGACCATTATGACGATTTCGGCGGCAAAGCCACGTGGCGCGCGACCGCGCGGCTCGACGCCGCCGAAGGCATCGCGCTGCGCGGCACTATCGGCACCGGGCTCAAGGCACCGTCGCTCCAGCAGCAATATTTCAGCGCGGTGCAAGGCGCGACGAGCCAAGGCCAGCTTGTAACCGTCGGCACGCTGCCCGTTTCCGATTCCGTCGCGCGCGCGCTAGGGGCCGGCGACCTCAAGCCCGAACGCTCGCGCAACGCCACAGTCGGCGTCGTGTTCGGACCGTTCGACGGCCTTTCCTTTACCGCAGACTGGTTTCGCATCCGGATCCGCGACCGGATCGCACTCAGCGAGCAACTCGGCGGCGCGGCGGTGCAAGCGGTGCTAAAACAGGCCGGCATCACCGGTTTTCAACAGGTGCGTTTCTTCACCAATGCCGTCGATACCACCACCGAAGGGATCGAAGTGACTGCGCGCTGGCAGGGCGATCTTGGTCCCGAAACGCGCGCGTCAGTCCAACTCGGCTATGGCTGGTTCAACTCGAAACTCGACACGCTGCGCGCAAATCCGGCGCTGCCGTCGCTGCCGCTGCTCAGCACCAAATCGATCCTGTTTCTCACCGAGGCGCAGCCGCGCAACAAGTTCACCGTACAGGCCAGCCTCGAGCATGGGCCCTTTGACCTGCGCGCCAATATTGCGGCCTTCGGCACCTATACGTCGGCGCCGCTGACCGGGGTACAGACCTTTGGCGGCAAGGAGACGGTCGATCTTGCCGCGGGCTATGCGCTTATGGACGGCGTGCGCTTCGTGCTCGGCGTACAGAATATGTTCGATGCCCACTCCGACGAGATCGACGGGCAGGAACTGGTCATCGGTGCAACAGGCGGCAGCTTCCCGACCGGCGAGGAAACGCCGATCGGGCTCAACGGGCGCGCCTATTATGCACGCCTGACGGCCCGCTTCTGATGTTCGGGCGGCGCCAGTTGCTGCAGCGCGCGGCGGCGCTCGCCGCGACGCAGTTCCTCGTCGGTCCGCTGCATGCGCGCCCGGCGGCAAGTCGCGCGCGGACCGCGGTCGACCCGTTCGCGCTGGGCGTCGCGTCGGGCGAACCTGCGGCGGACGGCTTCGTGCTCTGGACACGAATCGCGGGACTGAACGAGGACCGGCTGGTCGGCTACGAGATTGCCGAAGACGAAGGCTTTCGTCGCATCGCCCGGCGGGGAAACGCCCTTGCCCCGCTGGCGCGCGGCGGGGCCGTGCATCTCGAAGCACGCGGGCTGAAGGCAGGCCGCCGTTACTTCTATCGCTTCCATTTCGCCGGGGCCGTCAGCAGGACCGGAACGGTCGCGACCATCGCCGCAACGCCCGCGCAGCTGCGGCTGGCGCTCACCTCGTGCCAGCATTGGGAACATGGCTGGTTCACCGCCTATCGCGACATGATCGCGAACGACGTCGAGGCCGTCCTGCAGGTCGGCGATTATATCTATGAGCGCTCCTTCGGTCGTGGACCGAATGTTCGTAGCTTTGGCGCGCCCGATCCGCAGACACTCGATGATTATCGCGCGCGCCATGCCCTTTACCGCGGCGATCCCGATCTTGCCGCCGCGCATGCGGCAATGCCGTTCCTGGTGAGCTGGGACGATCATGAGGTCGAGAACGACTATTTTGCCGACCGGGCCGGCTACACCGGCGACCCGCACGCTTTCGTTCGCCGCCGCGCCGCCGCCTATCGCGCCTATTTCGAACATATGCCGCTCCGCCCCTCGGTACTTCGCCCCGATGGCGAGGTGCGTCTTTATCGCAGCGTCAATTGGGGCGAGCTTGCTGCGCTGCACATTCTCGACACGCGCCAGTATCGCACGCCAAGCATCTGCGTCGCGGAAGACGAGACGGCAGACGGTCCGATCGCCCGATGCGCGCGTGCCGGCAAGGACGGCGGATCGATGCTCGGGCCCGCGCAGGAGGCATGGTTCGGTCAGGCGGCCGCGGCGCGGCCGGCGCGCTGGTCGCTGGTGACCCAGCAAACGCTGTTTTCGCGGCTCGTGCTGCCCGCAGGTCCCGATTCGCTCTATTCGCAGTTCTGGGATGGCTATGCAGCATCGCGCACGCGGCTGCTCGATGCGCTGGATACCGCAAAAACGCGCAATGCCGTCATCCTCGGCGGCGACGTGCACTCCTTCTGGCTAAACGATGTGAAGCGCGACTTTGCGCGGCCCGACGGCGCAACGGTCGCCACCGAAATCGTCACCAGCTGCCTCGCTTCGCACAGCGGACCCGAGGCATTGTTCGGACCCGCACCGGCGCTAAACCCGCATGTGCGATTCCGCGACAATGCGAACGCGGGCTATGTCCTGCTCGACGTTCAAGGCGATCGCATCGAAGGCAGCTTGCGGGCCGTTTCCAGTCTCGCAGATCCGCTGGCCACATGCCGGGCGTTGCGCGCCTTCGCGATCGAGGATCGCCGACCCGGTGCGTTGATTTAGCGTGTGCTTCGACGCCGCACCGACTTTGCAACCTGTGTCGCATAAATGTGACACTCGCCGCCTATGGCGATGCCATGCTTCGGAAGGCACCACCACTCGAGTCCATCGAGATATTCGTTGCTGCCGCGCAAGGTGAAAGCCTGCGCGCCGTGGGGCGGCGGCTCGCGCTCAGCCCGTCGGCGGTCAGCCGGCGGGTCGCCGCGCTAGAACAATTCCTCAAGACCCGGCTGTTCGACCGCGCCGACCAGTCGCTGACACTGAACGCTGTCGGCGCGCGCTATCTCGAGGATGTGGCGCCGGCGATCCGAAGTATCCAGAACGCGACCGAGGCGATCCGTTTCGGCGAGAACCGGTCGCTGCGGATCGCCACCTCGCATAGCCTCGCCGGCTGGCTTCTGCCGCGCCTTCCGACGCTTCAGGTCCAAGCGGGAGTATCTGTCGAGATCACGGCAACGCGCGACGTTCAGGCACTCGCCTGCGGCGAGGTCGATCTCGCCATCTGGGGCGATCTCAAGGTGCCGTCTGGAATCGAAACGACCCATCTGCTGACTCCGGAGGCGATACCCGTCTCGGCCTCCCGTCTCGCCGACGGGCGCACCGTGCCGCATATCGAAGCCGAACTGTCCCGCTACCCCCTTGTTTCGGTCCGCAAGCCGGTCGGCCTTTGGGAACGATGGTTCGCCATGGCCGGGCTCGAAGCAAGCGCCCTCAACCTGCGGAGCTTCGACACGCTGCAACTTGCCTATGAGGCCGCGGCCGCCGGAGGCGGGATCACGCTGGCAGTACCGTTGGTGTCGAACAGCTTCCTTGCCGACGGAAGGCTGACAGCCTGCACGCGCCGCGCCTTTCCGCTTGGCGCACGCTATCAGTTATACCGTTCGACCGAACGGCGGCGACACCCCCAAGGGAACCCCTTCAAGGCCTGGCTCCGCGAGCAAATCGACAACTCTGTCGCGGAGTTTCAAGACATGTTGCGCGCTCAGTAGCGATACGGGGCGGCCTGCATCCGGGACCGACTGCCCCGGCTCAGATTGGCCGATGGCGGACGGGCTACTGTTGGGAGCAGATTGCCAAATGCGGACGTTGCTCAATCATTTGCTGCGAAGGCATCGTTAGTTTGATCCCGGACGGACAAGATCGAGCCTCTCGCTCCATGGGTCGTCGCCGAATTGCGCGGTGCCATCGGACGCAAAATCCATCACTTCGGCGGAGCTGAAGCTGGGCCAGTCCGCCAGCCCCGGGCCGTTCGGATTTCCATTCCTGACAAAATTGACGACAAAACCGCTGATCGACCGTGCCATGGCGCGGTCGGACGGCGCCGTTTCCTGCCCGTATTTGGTCGCCACAGTTTCGAGGAAATAGGGAATATCGCTGGCATGGGACGCGCCCTTCGCCCCCTCTCTCGCGGCTTCCGCCACATACGAAAAACGGTAATGATAGGCGGGCTGTCCGGCTGCGGCGACGCGACCAGCGAGGTAGCGTGCGGGTTCGATCATGAACCGGTCGCCGCCGACCTTCAGCATGACGTCGAAGAAGGCGGCATCGCCTTTCGGATCGTATAGCGCTTTCGCTTGCGGGGCATTCGCGCCGAAGCTTTCGAATATCTGCTCCTTCGTCTTCGCGGGCACGAAGCCGATATCGGCGCTGGTCGCTCCGACCATCACCGGTACCGGCGCCTGTTCGCCGCGATCGAACATCGCCTCGACGCTCCCCGTCAGCGTGACGCCGTCGGTAAATGGCCCCGACCAGGTCGGCGGACCCGACGGCGGCGCAAAAAGGCTCGCGAGATTGAGCCCCGACACGATGCGGTCGGCAGGCAGCGCGCGCAGCGCGGCGAGCGCGGCGACGCCCGTTCCCTCGACGCCGACGCTTTTCGCGAAGTTGAGCCCGACCGCCTCGGCCGAGGGAAGGCCCGGCAGATCGCGCGTCATGTCGCGCTGCTGGCTGGCCGTGCGCCCGCCCCCGGACATGATGATCGCGCCGCGGAACAGACCCCGCGCGGCGGGAGAGCCGAGCAGGCTGAGTACCGACCTGCCCCCGGCAGATTCGCCCATGATGGTGACGCGGCCGGGATCGCCGCCGAAGGCCGCGATATTGTCGCGCGTCCAGCGCAGCGCCGCCTGTTGATCCATCAGCCCCCAATTGCCGACCGGGCCCTCACCGGCAGCGGTCAGCGCGGGATGCGCGAAGAAACCGAAACGTCCGATGCGATAGTTGAAGCTGACGACGACAACCCCGGCGCGCGCGAGAGCCGATCCGTCGTAAACCGCCGGAGACGCCCCGCCGTTCACAAAGCCGCCGCCATAGATCCAGAAGAGGACAGGCAGCTTCTTGCCCATAGCACCGGCGGGCGCCCATACATTGACGGTCAGGCAATCTTCCGAGGGCACGGTGCCGAGGGGTGCGGCATCGCTCGGGAACGGCAGTTGCATGCAGTCATGCCCGAAGACGGTCGCGGCGCGAACGCCTGCCCAGGGAAGAACCGGCTGGGGCGCGCGCCAACGGAGCGGCCCGACCGGGGGAGCAGCGAATGGAATGCCGCGAAAGATCGTGACCCCCGCTTCGACCGTTCCGGCGACGCGACCTCCCGTCACCTCGGCGACAGGACCCGCCGCCGGCTCTGCGGCCGCGGAGCCGGCGGTGGCAAACAGTGCAGCGGCGACGAATATTCTCATGCTTCTTCTCCCCGACCGCGCTGTCTGCCTGTCTGTTCGCCTTAGAACTTCACCCCCGCACGGACGCCATAGGTGCGCGGATCGGCAAGATAGGCCGAACTGCTATATTGTGCCGACGCCCCCTGCAGGGTGATCACATTCTCGAGATTCTTGACGAAGCCCTGCACGAAGAAACGATCGTCGGGCGCCCGATAGGTCAGCGTCAGGTCGGTCTTGTGATAGCTCGGGTTGCGGAACACCACCGGAACCGCGACGTCGGACAGCAGGTAGGAGTCGCTGACGCGAACGCGCGCACCGAATTCGAGATGGCTCCCTCCGCCGAGTTCCTGCGTGAAGGTATAGCCCGCCGAAGCCGTGATGGTCGGCGAACGATCGAGGCGGACGCCCGCATAATCGATCGTCGGGACCGGGCGGAACGACGTATAACGCGCCTTCAGCCAGTTGACCGAGACGTCGAAACGATGCGCCGGATGCGGTGACAGCACGGCCTCCAGTTCGACGCCGTCGATCTTCGCCGCGCCGGCGTTGGTCGTGACCTGACAGGGACCGCCGCAGATCGTCGACGAATAGCTGAGCTGCATTCCCTTATAGTCATAATGGAACAGCGAACCGTTCAGCCGCAGCGCGCCGTCGCCGAAGCGCCCCTTGATACCGGCCTCATAGGCGGTGATCGTTTCGGGGTCGTAATAGAGCGCTTCGGCGGGCAGCGAACAGCCGGTCCCCGTTCCGACCTCGCACCCATCGTTGAAGCCGCCCGCCTTGTAGCCCGTCGAGACCGACGCATAGAGCAATGTGCTACCGAGGTCATAGTCGAGCCCCGCGCGCCACGTCACCTTGCTGAAGGTCCGGCGCGCGTTGTTCTGCTGTAATGGAAGGATGCCGATCGGAGCGGGATATTCGAGGATCGTCTGGCCGACACGCGACTTGAGGTCGTGCGAATAACGGATGCCGCCGGTGAATTTCAGGGCGGGAACCAGCTCGTAGGTGAACTGGCCGAACACGCCCTTCGATTCCGAAATCGTCGGGTCCTGCGGGAAGCCGTAACGGATCACGCCAGCGGGGGTTCCCACGGGAAAGATCGCCATGGGCGGATTGATGATGAACGCACCGATACCCGACTTTTCCTTGAAATAATAACCGCCGACCTGGCCGGTGAAAGCACCGCCGTCATCATAGGCGAAACGGAGCTCCTGCGAGTTCTGCCAATAATGGCCTTCGAACACGCCGCGCTGCGCCGTGGGGAAGAAGGGGGACAGATCCTGCGGTCCCTGCTCGTGCCGGTTGAATTCGCGATAGCTGCCGAGATAGGTCATGGTGACCGGACCCAGCGCCCAGTTCAGTTCACCCGTGATCCCCCATGTATCGTTGTCGTAGAAGGATTCCGAGCCTTCGTTATAGTCGCGCGTCCGCTGGGCCGTCGAACCGATGTCCTTGTAGACCGGGCTGCGCGTGCCGGGCGTGAACGGGCGGCTGAAGAAGTTGGTCAATCGCACGGTGTTCGCGGGGCGCCCGTCGATCTTGCTGTAATCGCCGCGCAGCAGCAGCGTGACGTCGGGACCGAAATCGATCAGCGCCGACAGGCGGGCCGACAGATTTTCCTTCCCCGGATCGAGCTTCCAGGGCGAGTTCACCCAAGGCCGGATATAGGAATCGCGGCGATCGTAATTGACCGCGCCGCGTAGCGCGAAGCCGGGCGCGACCGGAACGTTGACCATCGCGGTCGCCTGGATGGTATCGAAATTGCCGTAGGTGGCATCGACCGACGCCGCGAAATGGTCGACCGGGCGCGCCGAGATGACATGGACCACGCCCGCGGTCGAGTTGCGGCCGAACAGTGTTCCTTGCGGGCCGCGCAGCACTTCGACGCGCTCGATATCGAAGAAGCTGACCTCCTGCGCCTGCGGACGCGCGATATAGATGCCGTCGAGCAGGAATGCCGCCGAAGGATCGCCCTTTTCGGTGCCGTCGCGGCTGGTGACGCCACGGATTGTGATCTGAAGCCCGTTGCCGCGGTCGATCGACAGGTTGGGGACGACATCGGCAAGCTGGGTCGGGTTGCTGATACCCGCGTCGCGCAGCCCTTCGCCGCCGATAGCGGTCAGCGCGATCGGTGTTTTTGATGCAAGCGACTCGGTTCGCGTCGCGGTGACGACGATATCGCCGTCCTGCGGCGCCGCGGATTGCTCTTGTGCGAGCGCTGGCGATGCGATCAGCGCGGCGCTGATGCAAAGATAGGTACGCAGACGATATGCCATGGGCCTCTCCCTCCTGTTATGTTTTTCATGAACTCGATTACAGATCATGTTTTTCAGGGATAAAACCTATGAAACTCGCTGAGTCAAGTAATCGATTACAAATCTAGATTTGATGCGCTCTTTTTGGTCAATGACCGCTTCATTCTGACGTCTGCAGGTGCCTAGCCGCGCCGCGACTCAGGCCCGCTCCGTGCCGCCGGCGAAATCGTCGAACGCGCGGTCGGTCACGCGGATGATTCGGTCGGCTATAAACCCTGCCCCCTCGCGCGCGCCGTCCTCCGGATGCTTCAGGCAGCATTCCCATTCGAGCACCGCCCAGCCCGGGAAATCATATTGCGCGAGCTTCGAGAAGATCGTACGGAAATCGATCTGGCCGTCGCCGAGCGAGCGGAAGCGCCCCGGGC
>Ga0247822_10002944_pt1 | contig 11018 bp, 7 predicted proteins | sample 13C_Cellulose_Da_FD_192423 | JGI IMG/M metagenome (GOLD analysis project Ga0247822, IMG submission 192423) | Soil microbial communities from agricultural site in Penn Yan, New York, United States - 13C_Cellulose_Day30 | ecosystem: Environmental > Terrestrial > Soil > Agricultural land | place... | reverse complement strand
CCTCACCCCTAACCCCTCTCCCCCAAGGGGAGAGGGGAACGTGATATGGCATGATCGACCGTGTCCTCGCCTTCTCGATCCGCCGCCGGTGGCTCGTCGTGCTGGCCGCGGCCCTCCTCGCGCTGTGGGGCGTTCGCTCGGTCTACCGCACCCCGGTGGACGCCATCCCCGACCTGTCCGAGAACCAGGTGATCGTCTTCACCGAGTGGCCCGGCCACGGCCCGCGCGAGGTCGAGGACCAGGTCTCGTACCCGCTCTCGCTGGAACTAAAAGGGCTGGACGGCGTGCGGGTGGTGCGGTCGTCCAGCGAGGTGGGGTTCTCGTCGGTCGCGGTGATCTTCGAGGACCGCGTTGGGTGGGAGGCGGCGCGGAAACAGGTCGGCGACGCGCTGGCCCGGTCCGTGGACCGGTGGCCGGCCGGCGCGACCCCGCGGCTGGCCCCGGACGCGGCGGCCACGGGGCAAATCTTCTGGTACACGGTCGAGGGGGCCGGGTACGACCCCGGCCGGCTGCGGGCGATTCAGGACTGGTACGTCCGCCCGCAGCTTGCCGCCGTGCCGGGGGTGGCCGAGGTCGCCAGCGTCGGCGGGTTCCCGCTCGAATACCAGGTCGAACTCGACCCGCACCGCCTGCGAACTCATGGCATTGCGCCCGGGCAGGTGGCCGATGCGGTCCGCCGGGCCAACGCCGCGGTCGCCGGCAACGTCGTCCACAAGGGGAACGCCGAGTTCGTCGCCCGCGGCGTCGGCTGGCTCGGCGTCCGGCCGGGGGAACCCGACGCCAGCCCCGACCCGCAACGGGTGATCCGCGACCTGGAGAACGTCTCTCTCGCCGCCGCCGACGGCTCCCCGATCGCGCTCGCCGAGGTGGCGAAGGTGTCGCTCGGCAGCGCCCCGCGGCGCGGCGTGCTGGAGAAGGACGGCACCGAGGCGACCGGCGGCGTCGTGCTGATGCGCCACGGCGAGAACCCGCTGGACGTCACCCGCCGGCTGCGGGCGAAGATCCAGGAGCTTCAGCCGGGCCTGCCGCACGGGGTGCGCGTCGTCGCGGCCTACGACCGGACCCCGCTCATCCGCGGGACGGTCGGGACCGTCACGCGCACGCTGCTCGAAGCGATCCTCACCGCGACCGTCTGCATCCTGGTGGTCCTGCGGCACGCTCGGACCGCACTCGTCGTCGCCCTGACACTGCCGCTCGCTGTCCTGTTCTCGTTCGGCCTGACCGACCTGCTCCGCACGACCGGGCTGCTGACGGTCGAGACGAACCTGATGTCGCTGGCCGGGCTGGCCATCTCGATCGGGGTGCTGGTCGATTCGTCGATCGTGATGGCCGAGAACGCCATGCACCGGTTGAAGAAGCGGTACGGCGATGAACCCGTTCGCGGCGACACGCGCGCCGACGTACTGGCCGCCTGCCGGGAGGTGGGCCGGCCGATCTTCTTCTCGGTGCTCATCATGCTTCTCTCGTTCCTGCCGGTGTTCGCGCTGGGCGGGCTGGAGGGGAAGATGTTCCACCCGCTGGCGTTCACCAAGTCGTTCGCCATGATCGGGGTCGGGTTGCTGTCGGTCACGCTCGTCCCCGCGCTGTGTACGGTGTTCGTGCGCGGCCGGCTGCGGAGCGAGGAGGAGGTCGGGCTGGTCCGCGGGCTGATGCGGGTCTACCGGCCGGTGCTGGCGTACCTGCTCGACCGGCCGGCCGGGATCGTCTGGGTCGTCGGGCTGACGTTCGTCCTCGGCGCCGCCCCGCTCGGCGACGCCTGGCTGCGAATCGCCGTCGCCACGGCGGTCGCGGCCAGCGTCTGGGCGGCGGCCCGCATCGGGACGAAGCTCGCGGCCGCGGCGAGCCTGGTCGTCGCCGGGCTGATCGCCGGGCAGTTCATCACGCCGCTACCGCGCGAGTTCCTGACGCCCCTCGACGAGGGGATGGCGATGGACATGCCCATCACCGTGCCGCGGATGTCGGCGACGCAGGCGGCCGACGACCTGCTGGCCCGGGACATGGTCTTCTGGCGGTTCCCGGAGGTGGCGATGGTGGTTGGCAAGGCCGGCCGCGCCGAGACGGCCACCGACCCGGCCCCGCTGGACATGATCGAGACGATGATCGACTTCCGCCCGCGCGAGTTCTGGCCCCGCCGGTGCCTGCGGCCCGCGGACAGCGAGCGCCAGGCGGCGGCCGTACTCGACGCCCTCGTGGACCGCGGGCTGGTCCGCGAGCCGGACGACCGGAGGGAGCTTGCGAACGCGGCCGCGATGGAGGCGGTCCCGCTGTTCGACGCCCAGATGCGGGAGGCGGCGTACCAGCGGAACCGGGAGTTCGAGCGCGACCTCGGCCCCCGACAGGCCCGGTTCGTGCTGGAGCGCCTGCTCGGGCTGCTCGACCGGAACCAGGCGCTCACCCCCGGCGTGGCCCCACTTGCCGATTCGGCCCTCTCGGGTCACGCCGCCCACCTGGCGATGGAGCCGACCCCGGAGGCGGTGGCCGCCCTCGTCCGCGACGCCCTCCGACGGCTTTCCGAACTCGGCGCCATCGAGCCAGGGACCGACCTCGGCCGGCTGCGGCCGGACCCCGTCACCCGCGGGGTCAACGCGGTCGGCGTTCTGTTCGGCCGCGAGGAGCCGACCCTGGTGGACACCCTGTACGAGGCGGTCCGGGACCACCACCGCGAGCGCTGGCGGGAGCACACGGACCGCCTCAACGCCGAACTGCTCGACCGCGGCGCGGGGTTGTACACCCGGCTGGTGCTGGAGGTGCTGCTCGGCAAGGCCGAGGTGACGGACCCCGCCGTCCGCGCGGCGGTGCAGGAGTGGCACCGCATCCGACACGCGACGCCACAGCAGGCCGAAGGAGGCCACGCCCACCACGACGGCCGTGCGCCGCTGCCGTTCCTGGAGCCGGTGCCGGCCCTGGACTCCGTGCAGACCGAGCTGACGCAGCAGTTCGCCCGGCGGCTGTTGCTCTGGCCGCGGGACCGGGTCGAGCTGGCCGGGTTCGGCGGCGAGCTGGACCGCGTGATGCAGATGCCCGGGTGGACGAACGTCTGGACGATGCCGATCCAGAACCGCGTGGACATGCTCGCGACCGGGGTGAACACGACCGTCGGGGTCCGCGTTCTCGGCCGGCGGCTGGAGGACGTGGTGCGGGCGTCGGAGGAGATCGCGGCCGTGCTGAAGGCGGTCCCCGGCGCGGCGGACGTGATCGCCGACCCGGTCCGCGGCAAGGGCTACCTGGAGGTGGTCCCCGACCGGGAGCGCGCCGCCCGGCTCGGGGCCGACCCCGGCGCCGTCACGGACCTGGTCGAGATCGCGGTCGGCGGCCGGGTCGTAACGAGTACCGTCGAGGGCCGGGAGCGGCACCCGGTCCGGGTCCGGTACGCCCGCGCGTTCCGGGAGGACGACGAGTCGGTCCGCGACCTGCCCGTGATGGTGCGATCGAAGGCCGGCGTGGCGCACGTCCCCCTGTCGGCCGTCGCCGACGTGCGGACCACCGAGGGGCCGGCGTCCATCAAGGGGGAGAACGGCCTGCCGCGAAACTACGTCCGGCTCAACGTCCGCGGCCGGGACGCATCCGAGTTCGTCGCCGATGCCCGGCAGGCGGTCGCCACGCGGGTAAAGCTGCCGGACGGCGTGTTCGTCGAGTGGACCGGGCAGTTCGAGCACGAGGCCCGCGCCCGGCGAACGCTGTGGGTGGCCGTCCCGGTGGTGGTCGGGCTGATCTTCCTCATCCTGTGGTGGACGTACCGCGACCTGGCCGACGCCGGGCTGATGCTGCTGGCAGTGCCCGGCGCCCTGGCCGGCGGGGTCTTCTTCCAGTGGCTGCTCGGCTACCCGCTCTCGGTGGCGTCGTGGGTCGGGTGCATCGCCTGCTTCGGGATGGCGACCTCGACCGGCATCATCATGCTGGTTTACCTGCGGCAGGCGGTCGCCAACGCCGGCGGGATTGAGAAACTGACCCCCGAGCGGCTGCGGCAAGCCGTCCTCGACGGGGCGGCGCACCGGCTGCGGCCGAAGCTGCTGACCGAGGCGACCACGCTGCTCGGGCTGGCCCCGCTGCTCCTCGCCACCGGCCCCGGGTCGGAGGTGCTGCGGCCGATGGTGGTGCCGGTGATCGGCGGGCTGTTGATCGCGGACGAGGTGATCGACCTGTTCCTGCCGGTACTGTTCTACCGCGTCCGGTTGCGCCGGCTGGCGATGGATCCATCGCCTCGGAGTGCAGCAACCGAGGAGACCTCTCCGGGCAAACGCAGCGAGCCGCCGACGCCAGTCGGCGGGTGATGCCACTCCACCCGCCGACTGGCGTCGGCGGCTCGCCCGAGGCAATCGAATCCGGGACCAAGCGAATTTCTTGAGCCATACTTGTACGGTGCGCCCCACCGAGTGACCCCGGCGCGACAAGACCCGTGGCACGGCCGGCGTGATCGGGTATCATGTCGCCGAGCCTCCCTATAGCTGCCGAGTTGACCTCCCGCCACGACGGCAACCGCCGTCTCCGTCGAAGTCGCTCACGCACTCCCACCGCGGCCGTTCAGGCCCGTCGTCGAAAGGATACCGACATGCTGCGCGTCCTGGGGTCGAGGAAGGTGTTTTGCGACGGCCTCACCCGCCGCGACCTCCTGCACGTCGGTGCCCTGGCCCCGCTCGGGCTGTCGCTCGCCAGTCAACTGAAGGCCGCGCCCAACCCGCAGGCGGCCGGGTTCGGTTCGGCGAGCCGGTGCCTGCTGCTCTACCTGTGGGGGTCGCCCAGCCAGCTCGACACCTTCGACCCCAAGCCCGACGCGCCGGCCGAGGTGCGCGGCGAGCTGGGGTCGATCCCGACCGCGGTGCCCGGGGTGCGGGTCGGCGAGGTCCTGCCGCGGACGGCCCGGCTCCTGGACCGCGTCACGGTGCTCCGGTCGCTGACGCACCCGTACCCGGTCCACGGGATGGCGTTCGCCACCAGCGCGGTGCCGACGACCGACATCCCGATGGAGAGCAACCCCCGCGACCCGCGGCACTGGCCGTTCGTCGGCGCCGTGGTCGATCACATCGCCGAGGCGGCCGACCCGCGGCCGCCGGCGGTGCCGCGGAACTTCGGGCTGCCGTTCCCGTTCGGGTCGAAGCGCGGACCGGCGAGGTCCGGGCCGTTCGGCGGCTTCCTCGGGCCGGCCTACGACACCGTCTGGTCGCAGTTTCGGGCGAAGGGCACACGCGAGGTGCTCCGCGATTCCGGCGACCCGAACACGCCGACGCGGGTGGTCGCCGACCCCTACGGCGGGATCCTCCCGACCGACCGGTTCGAACTGATCGCGCCCGACGGGACCGTCACCCTCGATCGGCTCAATGAGCGGGTGTCGCTGCTCGACCAACTCGACGCGGCCCGCCGGTCGGCCGAGGCCAGCGGCACGACGACCGCATTCGACCGGCACCGGGCGCTGGCCTTCTCGGTGCTGACCTCGAACAAGCTCCGCGACGCCCTGGACGTGCAGCGCGAGCCGGCGGGGCTCCGCGACCGGTATGGGATGACGCTCTTCGGCCAGTCGTGCCTGGCGGCGCGGCGGGTGCTGGAGGCCGGCGGGCGGTTCGTCACCGTCTGCTGGGACGAATACGGGCTGGTGAACACCGGCTGGGACACCCACGTCCACATGAAGCCGCGGCTGGCGGGCGAACTCGGCCCGGGGTTCGACAACGCCTTCGCGACGCTGCTGGAGGATCTCGACGATCGGGGGCTGCTGGCCGACACCGCGGTGGTGGTGCTGAGCGAGCACGGCCGCACGCCGCGGGTGCAGAACGTGACAGGCGGCGGGCGGGACCACTGGTCGCGGGCGTACTCGGCGGCGTTCGCCGGGGCGGGGTTCGCCCGCGGTCGGGTGATCGGCCGGACCGACCGGATCGCCGGGGACGTGACCGAGACGCCGGTCTCGCCGAAGGACGTGGTCGCGACGCTGTTCCACGTTCTGGGGATCAACCCGCAGTCGGAGGTCCAGGACCGGCTCGGCCGCCCCTACCCGATCGGCGGCTCCGGCCGCGTGCGAACCGAACTGCTCGCGTGAGGACGGTTCCCGGCGGACGTGCATCCGGGTTGCGTCCACTCCTCCCCATCAGGCCGCGGATCGGCTACAATCACAAGGCCCTGGACATCCAACGGCAACCGCGGATGTCCAGACCTTCGGGGGTGTTTGCACAACTGGTGTTGGCCCTGGTCTTCAAAACCAGCGGGCGGTGTGAGCAACGCCGCCAGTGGGTTCGATTCCCATACACTCCCGCTCTCCTGAACTTCGTGGCATTTCCCTTGATTTCCCGGCACTTCTGCCGGGTTACCGTCGTCGGTATCTGCCTCGTTCGAGAGTCTACACCCGTCCACGTTGGCTTCCGCGGATCGCCCCTGAGACGCCAAGCAACGCGCCAAGCGCGGCCCGTCGGCCGACCCGGACAGGTCCGGCAGCACGTTCAGCGCCACCGCCTGTTCCCCGATGACCGAGTGCGAGTACCGGTCCATCGTCAGCGTGATGGTCGAGTGCCGCGCCAGCGCCTGCGCCGTCCGCGGGTGGACCCCGCCCCGGGCCAGGTTGCTGATGAACGTGTGTCGCAGCGCGTGGAAGTCCGCCACTCGCTTCGCCTCGTCCCGGTAGGCGATCCCGGCCGCCTCCACGTCCGCCCGGAACATCTTGGCCGCGTCCTTCCGGCACTTCGGCAGCTTGAACGCCGGCGCCGTCGGCTGCCGCCGGTCGAAGTGCGCCCGCAGCTCCGCCGCCAAGTCGAGGCGGAGCGGGAGGGTGTCTTCCCGGCGGCGCTTGCTGTACGCCGCTGCCACCGTCACCGTCGGGGCGTCGTCGCCCAGGTCGAACGACGGAGCGGTGAGGCTCCGGATCTCCCCCGCCCGCAGCCCGGTCTCGACCGCGAACCGGTACAGAAGCGCTCGCTCCGTACCGCTCAGACCGTGGCGTGTCGGACCCGCGGCCGTCGTCCGCATCAGCGTCCGCAGCTCCTCGACGGTCAGCGCCCGCCGGTCCCTCCGGCGGTCGGTCCGGACGTTCAGCGGCTCCAAGTGGCCCACGGGGCTGGTCGTCGCCCGGCGGTTCCGCACCATCCACCGGCAGAACTGCTTCACCGCCGACAGGTAGAAGTTGTACGTCTGGGCGCTCTTGCCCCGCCGGCCCGGCACGTCGGCCCGCAACTCGCCCAGGAACGCAGAGACCTTGGCGCCGTCGATGTCGGCGAAGAACCGGAACCGGCACCCGTCGAGGACCTTCCGCGCCCGGCCGGTGACCACCGAGACGTGGAACTCGGTGTTCCCCTTCGCGGCAAGCGCGTTCGACCAGTCGGCGAGGTGGTCGGTGAGCGGCCTGCCGGCGGATACCCGCTCGTGGTCGAGCAGACCGATCGCGACGAGCTTGTCCCGGGTCCTGGCCGGCAGCCCGGCCAGCCAGCGGGATAGCGCCGGGTCGGTCTGTCCGCCGGTCGCCTTGTGGTAGTCCACCAACTTAACCAGGTTCCGGCCCATCTCGTCGCTCGCCGGCTTACTGGCGAACGCAGGCAGCCGGCGGACGGTGGCATTGTGGTCGCGGAACTCGACATACCACTTCGCAGACTCCTTCGTCTCACCACCCCGCCCCTTGTACGTCGCCTTGAACAGTCGAAAACCCATAAGTGCTACTCCTTCGTTGACCGCCGAGGGGCGGTAACGTTCAATCCCAGCAGGTCGGCCAGCGCGTCGAGGTTGGCGAGCGACAGCCCGCCCTGGCCGGACATGAACCGGCTCATGGTCGATTCCGCGACGCCGATCTCCTTGGCGATCCGGTAGCGCGACAGGCCACTGTCATCGACCGCCCTACGTACTTGGTCGCTCAGCTTGAGGTGTTGTTTGGCCATGGGAGAGAGCGTACAGAATACTTCTATTCAGTGCAAGTATAGTAGTGTCGATGAGATCAGGGCGCCGGCCCACCACCGGCATGCCGCATCTCCTCCAAGACGCAGTCCATGGCCAGCGCCTCGGCCCGCTCGCGGGTCAGGCCGCCGTCGAACTCCATGATCGCCGCCCGCTCGTCCCAGAGGAGGTGCCAGTCCGGGGGTAAGTGCCCGGTCAGGTACGCCAGGACGTGAATCTTGTTCTCAATCAACTTCAAGGCCAACGGCTCGGCGCGCTTGGGGCCGCGGATCACCAGTCGGTCCCCGTCGGCGGACACTATCAGCCCGGCCTGCTCGGCGTCCGTCAGCAGCTTCAGCCCGACCACTCCACCACCTCCTCGGCGGGGCTGGAAGAATGGCTGTCCGGTTCTCCGTCCCGACCGTCCCGACCGTCCCCCGTCGCCGCCCGGACGAGTTCCAGGAGCCGCCGGCGCTGGCCGCCTGGCTCGCGCTCGAGGAACCGGCATTCGATGCCTGTACGCCGGAGGTTCGGGGAGAGCCGGCGGAGGTGGCCGGACAGCCCCTTTGGACTCTTCGGCCACTCGTTCAGCTTCCGTGTCGCCTCGTCCGTGATCCCGTTGAGGAGCTTCAACAACTCCCCCGATGTGCCCCGCCAGGGTTCCCGGTCGGCCATGAATGCCCGGACTGCGGCGCCCACCGCCGACGCCTCCAGGGCCAGGTCGTCGGCCTCCTCCCGGTTGCCGACGTACACCTCCAGGAACCGCCCGGCCGGCCACCCGAGGGACGGCTCCGCCGCCGTCACCCACCGGGCGAAATCCGCCATCCGGGGTTTTCCTGGGAGCTGAAGCCCGGGCAGTTCCCGAAGGGCGCGGCTTGCCGCGTCGAGCAGCGCCCCGAGAACCCCGGGCCGGACACGATCGAACTCGGTCCACAGCGTGTCCTCGTCCCGCCGGTCCTCGTCGGCGATCGCCGGGAGCGTCAGGCGGACCGCCCGGTCGAGTAGATCCGGCCGGGTGACGAGGTCCTCGATCCCGTTGACGACGACCGGTCGCTTGACGTTGAACAGCTTCTCCTCGTCGTCTGTGTAGAGTTCCCGTGTCCCGAATCCGCCCCCGGTCGCCAGACAGCACAGGGAGTCGGACAGGTGCGGGGGTATGGCACTCAGGTTGTCGTACCCCACCACCCAGCCGTTCGCGGCGGCGATCATCAAGTCCCGTTCGTCCTTCGGTGGCCGGCGGAGCGGTGCCTCGTTCGGGTCGATCAGGCTGCGGAACACCCGGCACAAGCTCGATTTCGCCGACCCCTGTTCCCCGTTCACGACCAGGACCGGGAACGGCCGGCCGGGTCGGAGAGCGGCCACGAGGCACGCCACGAACAACACCCACTGAGATTCGGCCGGCAGGTTCACGATCGGGCGGAGGTCATCCAAACGCCCGCCGTGGGTCGGCACCGGGAGCGGGAGCATCCCCCGCCGCCGGACGAACCGGACGGGTGGGTCGGGGGCCACCTCCCACCCGGCCGGCCCGACGCGCACGGCCCGCCAATCCGCGTCGGCTAGATCGAGCCAGATACACCCCTCGGCCTCGGCAACTCTCACCGCCACCGAGTGTTCAGGGCCGGCGAATTGTGCCCGGCCCGCTAGTACTCCGAGGGCGTCCTGGATGGCCTGTGAGCCGGGGGCCTTGCCGTGCTCCTCGAAGTGTCGCATCGCCAGCCAGCGTCGGAACCCGCCGGCGTTTACCGCCCACGTCTCCCGGTGCCCGTCCGCCGTCATAGTGGCGTAGGCCGCTGGGTCCGACCCCGGCGTGTGGAACAACTCGACCCCGTCGGCGAGTTGCACGAGCCGGTCGGCTTGGCTCAGTCGCTCGCCGTCGGACCCGTCGGCGTCCCCGTCGTCCCGCGGGCGGCCGACCACCTCCGCCGCGATCCGCTCCAGCCGTTCGGCGAAGACCTTCTTGTCGATGCCCCTTCGCCCCCGGCACGCCCGGGAGACGAACGTCTCCCGCTCGGCTGCCGCCGTCACGTCGAACTTGTCGGTGAAGGTGTCGTCTCCGGCGAAGCGGGCGGTGATCTGGACTCGGCCGGCGCGGCCGACGGGCTTGTAGTCGAGGGTCACGGTGTAGTCAGCGCCCACAGCGGACCTCCCGGATTCGGACACCGAGCCTCCGCGGGAGGGTGGCGTCGATCAGTGCCTCCAAGTCAGGCCTTGTCGCCCCGGACCGTGCCCACGCTCGCACGTCTTTTGCCCCCGACGGCGGGGTGATCACCCTCACCCCCCGGGCGTATACCGCCAGGGCGCCGGCCAGGTGTTCGGCCCCTTTGCGGCCGGGTTCGTCGGCGTCGGCCACGATCACCACCCCCTTGGGGCGCCGCGCCCGGATCATGGCCGTCAGGAGTTTGACCCCGCCGATGCAGCTCGGCCTGCCGACGGTGCCCGGGAACCCGAGGTCCAGCAGGGCCGCGGTGTCGGTCGGCCCCTCGGCGATCACCAGCGGGTCGAATGGGCCGGCGGCGTCAGACAGGAACAGCGCGTCCTTGCCCCCCTTGACCGCGTACTTCGAGCCGTCTGGGTTCCGGAGTCGGATGCCGACCACCCGGCCGGTCGCCGGGTCGGTCATCGGGAACGTCCACGCGAGGTGATCGCCCGACCAGCCGACCCCCAGCGCGGCCAGGGAGTCGGCCGAGACCCCGAGTGACCGGGCGAACGCGGCCAGCCGGTCTGGAGGAAGCGACCGGCGGCAGCGGTCGGCGAGTTCGGACAGGTCGGCGCGTGGGAGGTCGGATGGGATCAGCAGCCGGCGGATGCGGCGGCGCGGGTCCTCGTCGTCCCGGAGGCGGTGCAGCCAGCCGGCGGCCCCGGCCCGCCGGTCGCTCTCGACCCGGGGGCAGATGCAGACCGACCCGTCCTCGCTGACCAGGCACCAGTCCGGCCGCTCGCAGACCGGGCACGGGTCCGACCGCCGGACGCGCCTCCATCCGGGGGTCGTCACCTCGCGCCCCCCTTCTGGAATTTCACCCAGGTCAGCCGGTCCGGGGCGCCGGCTGAGAGCCAGGCCCGCAGCTCGTCGGCCGGCCAGCGGGGGGCCTTGGCCCCCAGGTAGACGGGGGCGGGGAGGCGGCCGGCCGCGTGGAGCTTCCAGAGCTGCGCCCGGCTGATGCCGAGGAGCCGGGCCGCGT
>Ga0247822_10002943_pt1 | contig 11019 bp, 9 predicted proteins | sample 13C_Cellulose_Da_FD_192423 | JGI IMG/M metagenome (GOLD analysis project Ga0247822, IMG submission 192423) | Soil microbial communities from agricultural site in Penn Yan, New York, United States - 13C_Cellulose_Day30 | ecosystem: Environmental > Terrestrial > Soil > Agricultural land | place... | reverse complement strand
GCGGGGGTGTCCGTCCTCGGACCGGCGCGGATCGCGTGTGCTGCAAGGGGTGCGGGGTGTGGACGCGCCAGTCGCTGCGGGCGGGCACCCCCGCCCCGGCCCCTCACCGCCGTACGCGGCTGCGGCCTCAGTCGCCGGTGACCTTCACCCGGGCGGCGATGGGGAGGTGGTCGCTCGCGGTGGCGGGGAGGGTCCAGCTGCTTTCCGGCTGGGCGCCCTTGACCAGGATCTGGTCGATCCGCGCCATCGGGAACGACGCCGGCCAGCTGAAGCCGAAGCCGCTGCCCACGGCGCCCTGGGTGGAACGCATCTGGGAGGTGACGGCGTTCAGGGCGCGGTCGTTCATGGTGCCGTTGAGGTCGCCCAGCAGGACGATGTTGGTGAGGGGCTCGTCGGCGATGGCCTCGCCCAGGGCGTCGGCGCTCTTGTCGCGCTGACGGGCCGTGAAGCCGGCCTCCAGCTTGACGCGGACCGACGGGAGGTGGGCGACGTAGACGGCCACCCGGCCGGCGGGGGCGGTCACCGTGGCGCGCATCGCGCGCTTCCAGCCGAGGCGGATGTCGACCGCCTTCACGTCGCTCAGCGGGTACTTGCTCCACAGTCCGACCGTGCCGACCACGGCGTGGTGCCGGTACGTCGACGCCAGCGCCCGCTCGTAGGTGGCGACCTCCGACGCCTTCAGCTCCTCGAGGGCCAGTATGTCGGCGCCCGAGGCGGCCACGTCGCGGGCGGTGGCGGAGGGGTCCGGGTTATCGGCGTTGACGTTGTGCGTGGCCACCGTGAGGTCGCCGCCGGAGTCGGTCTTGTCGGTGAGCAGGCCGCCGAAGAGGTCCAGCCAGATGGCCGCCGGCAGGATCGTCGCGATCAGTGCCGTGGCCGACCTGCGGATCAGGCCGAGGACGAGCAGCACGGGGATCAGCAGTCCCAGCCAGGGCAGGAAGGTGTCCACCAGGCTGCCCAGGTTGCCGATCGCGTTCGGGATGCGGGTGTGGGCCATCATGACCAGGGCCAGCAGGACCGCGCACACGGCCAGGACGATGCCCCGGCGCCAGATCCCGCGGTCGCGCAGCAGGTTCCGGAACCGGGTAGACCGGCGTGGCCCCGAGCCGCCGCCGTCCGTCTCCGTCATGTACGCCTGCTGCGCCATACCGTCGCCTCACAACCTGCCGTGCGCACCGTCGCCCCCGTGTCCGTACGACCCTAGGGGATGATCGGTTCCGTTCCCGCCGCCGCTCGGCGGCCGTACGGGGGCGAGGACGCACCGGGGTGCCCGGGGAGTTCCGGGCCGGAGCGCGGAAAGTGTCCTCTGTGACGAAACGCGCACATCAGCCGCTGACCGGGCGCAGGCCCTGGAGCAGCGTGTCGACCACCTGTTCGGCGAGGTCGTCGGGGAGGTCGGAGTCGGGGCGCAGGACGGTGCGCACGAGGACGGGGCCCACGACGATGTCGTTGAGGAGTTCTATGTCGACGTCGGCGCGCAGTTCGCCGTTCTCCCGGCCCCGGCGCAGCACCTCCAGGCCGAGCAGGCGGCGCGGCAGGATGACGGTGTCGTGGTAGGCGGCCCAGAGGTTCGGGCTGCTCTTCATCTGGGCGCGCACATGGTGCAGGATCGCCGAGGTCCGCCCGGCCAGACCGCGCCGGCGCAGGGACTCCAGCAGCACGACGAGGTCGTCGCGCATGGAGGTGCCGGGGAGGTCGGGGTCCGGGGGCTCGGCCGCGCGCATGACGTCGACGAGCAGCTGTTCCTTGCCGCTCCAGCGGCGGTAGATGGTGGCCTTGCCGACGCCGGCGGTGCGGGCGATGCGTTCGATGGAGAGCTCGGCGAGGGGCACGCCGTCCTCGAGGAGCTTCATCACGCCCTCGATGATGGCGCGCTCGACCGCCTCGCTGCGGGGGCGGCCGCGCGCGGGACCGTCCTGCCGGGGGCCGGTGTCGGCGAGGCTCACGTCGTCGGTCCTTTCGGTCGGCTCGGACGATTCTCCCCGGTGAGCGGTGGTGGTCCGCCGCCCGGGGGTTCTCAGTCCGCCGCGGAGACCATCTCCTGTTCCTCGCGGTCGTCCTCGGGCGCCGGGGTGCGGCCGGGCAGGAAGACGGCGACGACGACGGCGCCCACCAGCGCGACGCCGGCGCCCCACAGCGCGGTGACGTGCATGGCGTGCAGGAACGCGTCGTCGGCCGCGGCGGCAAGGGGTTCGCCGCGTGCGCCCAGCCGGTCCGCCACGGCCAGGGTGGCCTCGATGGACTCGCCGGCGGCGTGCCGCACGCCGGGCGGCAGCAGGCCGAGCTTGTCCTCGATGCCGTTGCGGTAGGCGGTGGACAGCACCGAGCCGAGCACGGCGATGCCGAGGGCGCCGCCCACCTGGCGGAAGGTGTTGCTCAGCGCGGAGGCGGAGCCCGCCTTCTCGCGGGGCAGGGCCTGCATGATGACGACGCTGACCGGTGTCATGACGTGGGCCATGCCGGCGCCCATGAGGAAGAAGACGACCTCCAGGACCCAGATCGGCGTGTCCCCGTCCAGCGTGGCGAAGGCGGCCAGCATCGCCGCGAGCACCACCAGTCCGGCGGTCGTGGTGGCCTTGTTGCCGAAGCGGTCCACCAGCAGGCGGGCCCTGGGCGCGAAGATCATCTGCGCGGCGGCCAGCGGCAGCATCAGCAGCCCGGTCTCCAGCGGCGAGTAGCCGCGCACGCTCTGGGTGTAGAACACCGCGAAGAACGTGACGCCCATCAGCGCGAAGAAGACCAGCGCGATGGCGACGATCGCCGCGGAGAACACCCTGTTCCCGAAGTAGGCCATGTCGATGGACGGGTGGTCGCTGCGTTTCTCGACCACCACGAAGGCCGCGAGTACGGCGAGGCCACCGCCGATCGCCGCCAGCACGGTGGGGTCGGTGAAGTCGGCGAGCTGGCCGCCCTTGATGATGCCGTAGACCAGCAGCACCAGGCCGGCCACGGACAGTACGACGCCGACGGGGTCGATCCGGCCCGGTTTCGGGTCCCGGGAGTCGGGGACCAGCCAGAGCATCAGCGCGACGGCCAGGACGACGATCGGCACGTTGATCAGGAAGACCGAGCCCCACCAGAAGTGGTCCAGCAGGAGCCCGCCGGTGATCGGGCCGATGGCGATGGCGAGACCCACGCCGCCCGCCCAGATGCCGATGGCCTTGGGCTGCTCGTCGCGTTCGAAGACGTTCATCAGGACGGCCAGGGTGGCCGGCATGACGAACGCCGCGCCCAGACCCATCACCGCGCGGAAGCCGATCAGCTCGGCCGGGGAGCCGGAGAACGCGGCGAGGGCGGAGCCGAGGCCGAACACGACGAGACCGCCGACCAGCACTTTCTTGCGGCCGAGCCGGTCACCCAGCAGCCCCGCGGTGAAGAGCAGCCCGGCGAAGACGAGCGTGTAGGCGTTGATCGCCCACTCGAGTTCGCTCTGCGTGGCGCCCAGGCCGGTGGGCGCGGGCGTGGAGATCGTCTTGATGGCGACGTTCAGGATCGAGTTGTCCAGCACGACGATCAGCAGACTCAGCATCAGTACGCCGAGGATCGCCCAGCGGCGCCGGTGCACGGCCTCCGGGACCCGGCGGGCGGGGGCGGCAGGAGAAGTCATGCGACCCAGCGTAGTGAATTCCGATACGAGACCGTCTCGTATCGGAAACCCTTTGCCCAGTTCTTGCCGGGACATTGCACGACCGCCGAGCGGAAGTCACAGGGGGGCCTCTGGCCCTCGCCGGAGTGAGGTGCCACCATGGAAGTGGTCCGGGGACGCCGTCAGGGCGCCTCGAGATGACGTGTTGGGAGACGGTTCCATGACGCAGCTTTCGGCTGCCCAGACCGGGACGACGTCCGGTTCCTCCGCCGGCGGCAAGACGCTGTACGGGGGCAAGGGCACACGCCGTATCACTGTCCGTGACATCGCCGCCGCCAAGGAGCGGGGCGAGAAGTGGCCCATGCTCACCGCGTACGACGCGATGACCGCGTCCGTGTTCGACGAGGCCGGCATCCCGGTGATGCTCGTCGGCGACTCCGCGGGCAACTGCCACCTCGGGTACGAGAGCACCGTGCCCGTGACCCTCGACGAGATGACCATGCTGTCGGCCGCGGTCGTACGGGGCACCTCGCGCGCGCTGATCGTCGGCGACCTGCCCTTCGGCTCGTACCAGGAGGGACCGACGCAGGCGCTGCGCTCGGCGACCCGGCTGGTCAAGGAGGCCGGGGTCGGCGCGGTGAAGCTGGAGGGCGGCGAGCGGTCGCACCGGCAGATCGAGCTGCTGGTGGAGTCCGGGATCCCGGTGATGGCGCACATCGGGCTCACGCCGCAGTCCGTGAACGCGATGGGCTACCGGGTGCAGGGCCGCGGCGAGGAGGCGGCCCAGCAGCTGCTGCGGGACGCCAAGGCCGTGCAGGACGCCGGGGCGTTCGCGGTGGTCCTGGAACTGGTGCCGGCGGAGCTTGCGGCCGAGGTGACCCGGACGCTGCAGATCCCGACCGTCGGGATCGGGGCGGGCCCGCAGACGGACGCCCAGGTGCTGGTGTGGACCGACATGCTGGGGCTGACCGGGGGGCGGGTGCCGAAGTTCGTGAAGCAGTACGCCGATCTGCGTGAGGTCATGAGCGGGGCGGCGCGGGCGTTCGCCGAGGACGTGGTCGGCGGGACGTTCCCGGAGGAGGCGCACTCCGTGCACTGAGCGGCTTGACGCCGCGGCTGAGCCAATGCCGCACCACCGGCCCCGTCGATCTTCCCCCGTCGGCGGGGCCGGCCCCTGTCCCGGACCGGAAGGCTGTCGGTGGGATGTCGGGGGTTTGTCGGTGAGGGCTGGGACCTTCGGGGCATGACGCGAATCGACAAGGGCGCGGGGAGCGCCGTCACCGTGCGGGGGCTGGTCAAGCACTACGGCGGGACCAAGGCGCTGGACGGTGTCGACCTGGATGTGCGGGAGGGCACCGTGATGGGGGTGCTCGGGCCGAACGGCGCCGGGAAGACCACTCTCGTACGGATCCTGTCCACCCTTCTCACGCCGACCGCGGGGCACGCCACCGTCGCCGGGTACGACGTGGTCCGCCAGCCCCGGCAGCTGCGCCGGGTGATCGGGCTGACCGGGCAGTACGCCTCCGTGGACGAGAAGCTCCCGGGCTGGGAGAACCTGTATCTGATCGGGCGGCTGCTCGACCTGTCCCGCAAGGAGGCACGGGCCCGCGCCGACGAGCTGCTGGAGCGGTTCTCGCTCACCGACGCGGCCCGGCGGCCGGCGGCCACCTACTCCGGCGGTATGCGGCGGCGCCTGGACCTGGCCGCCTCGATGATCGGCCGGCCGGCCGTGCTGTACCTGGACGAGCCCACCACGGGGCTGGACCCCCGCACCCGCAACGAGGTGTGGGACGAGGTCAAGCGGCTGGTCGGGGACGGGGTGACCGTGCTGCTGACCACCCAGTACATGGAGGAGGCCGAGCAGCTCGCCTCCGAGCTGACCGTGGTGGACCGGGGCAAGGTCATCGCGAGCGGCGGCATCGAGGAGCTGAAGTCCAGGGTCGGCGGCCGTACGCTGCGGATCCGCCCGGCCGACCCGCTGCGCTTGCGCCCGCTGGCGGACGCCCTCGACGCGCTGGGCATCACCGGGCTCGCCACGACCACCGTGGACACCGAGCGGGCCTCGGTGCTCGTCCCCGTGCTGAGCGACGAGCAGCTGACCGCCGTGGTCGGCGCGGTGACCGGGATGGACCTCACGCTCAGCTCGCTCACCACCGAACTGCCCAGCCTGGACGAGGTGTTCCTGTCCCTCACCGGCCACCGTGCCAGTGCCCCGCAGGACGCCGTGCCCGCCGGGACCCCCGAGGAGGTCGCCGCATGAGCGCCGTCACCGTCACCACCGGACCGCGCGCGGACGCGCGCATCCCGCTGCGCGCCCATGTGCGGCACACCGGCGCCCTCGTACGGCGCAACCTGCTGTGGATACGGCAGGACCCGGAGTCGATGTTCGACGCCGTGCTGTTCCCGATCGTCTTCACCCTGCTGTTCGTGTACGTCTTCGGCGGCTCGATCGGGCAGTCGCTGGGCGGCGGGCAGCAGGCGTACGTGCAGTACATCGTGCCCGGACTGATGGCCATGATGGGCATGAACATGGCTCAGGGGGTGGGCACCGGGTTCAACCAGGACTTCAACACCGGGGTCATGGACCGCTTCCGGTCGCTGCCGATCGGGCGGGGCTCGGTGCTGTTCGCGAAGATCTCCGTCGAGATGCTGCGGATGCTGATCGCCACGGCGATCCTGATGGTCGTCGGTGTGCTGGTCGGTTTCGACATCACCGACTGGCCGGGGCTGTTCGCCGCCGTGGGACTGTCCGCGGTGTTCGGCTCGGCGCTGATGTGGATCTTCATCACGCTGGGTGTGGTGATGAAGAACGCGCAGTCGGTGCAGGCGATGGGCTTCCTGGTGCTGATGCCGCTGCAGTTCGGCTCGTCGATCTTCGCGCCGACGCAGTCGATGCCGGGCTGGCTGGAGGCGTTCACCCGGTACAACCCGCTGTCCTCGCTGGCGGACGCGGCGCGCGGGCTGATGGTGGGCGGCCCGGTCGCCCACGACCTGTGGATGACGCTGGCCTGGTCGGTGGGGATCACGGCGGTGATGGCGCCGGTCGCCATCCACAAGTTCCGCACCAAGAGCTGATCACGCCACCGCCAGCAGGGCGTCGGCCTCCTCGGGGGAGAGGCCGGCGCCCTCGGCGTACGCGGTCTCGTAGGCCGTGTCGCCGAGCGCCGAGCGGGTGCGTGCCTCGGCGTGTTCGCGCACCTCGCGCTCCAGGCGCGGGGCGCTGTGCCCGGGCGGCAGCCAGGAGTCGGCGGCGCCCAGGCAGCGGGCCGCGTCCCGGGCGTGCCGTCCGCCGTCGAGTCCGGCGAGGGCCGCGGCGCCCATGGTGACGTAGGCCGAGCGCATATGGGGTGCCATGGCGGCGGACAGCGGGTCCTCCGCCTGCCGGAGGGCCTGGCGGATGACGGCCAGACCCCGCTCGTCGTGGCCCTCGGCCACCTCCAGCCAGCCCTCGGCGCCGAGGATGAACGCGTCGAAGACGACGTAGTGCGCGATGCGGAACTCCTCGCGCAGCAGCCGCAGGTGCTCCCGTGCCTCCGCCGTGCGGCCGGTGGTGCAGAGCCAGCCGGTCAGGAGCAGCCGGGCGGCGGGCAGGGCCTCGGTGTGGCGGCCCCTGCTGTCGTCGATGACCTCGCGCAGCAGCCGCTCGCCTCGCTCCGGGTCGCCCGCCTCCAGCAGCGCGCTGCCCAGCCGGGCGGTGAGCACCGCCGTGTGGGCGCGGGCGCCCAGACGGTCGGCGTGCTCGATGGCCGCCTCGAAGTCCGCGGCGGCGTCCCGGTACGCGCCGGCCCGCTCGCGGGCCTCGCCGCGCGCGGAGAGCGCCTCGGCGATGCCCCAGGTGTCGCCGAGCCTGCGGTGGATCTCCAGGGCCTCGTCGGCGTCGCGGCGGGCGTCACCGGCCCAGTCGCTGCGGTTGGCCAGGAAGTTGGCGCGCAGCTGGAGGTTGGAGGCCAGCTCCCATTCGAATCCGGGGTTCTCCCGGCAGGTGCGGATCGCCGCGTCGACGACCTGGCGCAGCCGCTCCATGTCGCCGGTCAGCATCACGGCGAACACCCAGAGCAGGCCGGGCGGGCGGCAGGTCTGCGGCATGCCCGGCTGGTACGTCGCGCCGACGAGGCGCAGCTTGTGCTGTGCCTGCGGGGTCTGCCAGTCGTCCAGTTCGGTGTCCATGTGGGCGAGATGGGCCAGGTGCACCCCGCGCCGGGCCTCGGCGAGGACCTCGCCGGTCATCGGGGGCGGGGTGTCGGTGCAGCGCTGCCACAGCGGGGCGGCGGGCCGTACCGGTTCGGTGAACGGGTCGGGGGCGAGGGCCATGACCTCGGCGCACCAGTTGCGGGCCTCGATGCGCAGATCGCGCATCTGCCAGTACCAGGTGAGCGACAGGGTGATGCAGAGCGCCTCCTGCTCGTCGCGCAGGGCGAGGGCGTGGCGCACGGCCGTGCGGAGGTTCTCGTACTCCCGCTCCAGCCGGGCGATGGCGGTCACCTGGTGCGGGCCGCGCAGCAACGGCTCGGTGGTGCGGGCGACTTCGCGGTAGTACGTCAGATGCGCCCGTTCCGCCTCCGGGCGGCGGACGGACTCGTCGAGGCGTTCGCCGGCGTACTCGGCGACGGTCTCCAGGAGGCGGTAGCGCATCTCGCCGTCGCCCGAGGGGGCCGCCACCACCAGGGACTTGTCGACGAGGGAGCCGAGCGCGTCGAGCGCGGCCGGCCCGCACACGGCCTCGGCGGCGGCGAGGTCGCAGCCGCCGGCGAAGACCGACAGGCGGCTCAGCACATCGCGTTCGTCCTCGCCGAGCAGGTCCCAGGACCAGTCGACGACGGCCCGCAGGGTCTGCTGTCTGGGGAGGGCGGTGCGGCTGCCGGAGGTGAGCAGCCGGAACCGGTCGTCGAGCCGGTCGGCGATCTGCCGCGGCGTGAGCATCCGCAGCCGGGCGGCGGCGAGTTCGATGGCGAGCGGCAGTCCGTCCAGGCGGCGGCAGATCTCCGCGCACGCGGCGGCGGTCCCGTCGTCGGCGTCGGTGCGGAAGCCGGGGCGGGCGGCGGCCCCGCGGTCGGCGAGCAGGCGCAGCGCGACCGGCTCGGGCAGCGGCTCCACCGGACGCAGCAGCTCGCCCCGCACACCGAGCGGTTCGCGGCTGGTGGCGAGGACGGTGAGTCCGGGGCAGCGCTCCAGCAGCGCCTCGACCAGGTGGGCGGCGGCCTCGACGACGTGTTCGCAGTTGTCGAGGATCAGCAGCATGCGGCGCGGGCCGCAGTGCTCGGCGAGCCGTTCCACCGGTTCGGCGTGCCGGTCGGTGACGGCCCGCATGCTCTCCGCGCCGGCGCCGTACAGCACGGTCTCGCGGGCGCCGACGGCGGTGAGCACGGCCTCGGGGACGGCGTCCGGGTCGTCGACGGGGGCGAGTTCGGCGAGCCACACCCCGTCGGGGAGGTTCCGCCGCAGGGTGTCGGCGGCCTCCTGCGACAGCCGGGTCTTGCCGGCTCCGCCCGGCCCGAGGAGGGTCACCAGACGGGCGGCGGCCAGGTCCGCGCGGATGGTCGCGATGTCCGCCTCCCGGCCGACGAACGAGGTCAGCCGGGCCCGCAGGTTGCCGGGCGGTCCGCTCCCCCGGCCCGCGGGCGCGGGGTCCGGCTCGGGTTTCAGCAACTCGGCGTGCAGTGCCCGCAGTTCGCTGCCGGGGTCGGAGCCGAGACGGTCCGCGAGCAGCCGCCGTACGTCCTCGAAGGCGGCCAGCGCCTCGGCGGTGCGGCCGGTGTCGCGCAGGGCGCGCAGCCGCAGCGCCTGGAGGGGCTCGTCGAGGGGGTGGCCGTCGCACAGCGCGGTCAGCTCGGGCAGGGACCGCTCGGCGTCGCCGAGGGCGAGAGCGGCGGTGTGCCGGGCGCGCAGCGCGTCCAGGCGCCGGGTCTCCAGGCGGGCCGCGTCGGCGGTGCGGTCGGGCAGACCGGCGAGGGCGGGGCCGCGCCACAGGGCGAGGGCGTCGTCGAGCACGGCGGCCGCCTTCGCCGGGTCGCCGTCGGCGAGGGCGCGCGCGCCGTCGCCGGCCAGCCGCTCGAAACGGTGCAGGTCGATGTCGTCGGGTGCGGCGGTCAGCCGGTAGCCGCCCTCGGCGGAGGCGATCGCGTCCGCTCCGAGCGTCCGGCGCAGCCGCCCCACCAGCGCCTGGAGCGCCCCGGTGGCGTCGGCCGGCGGATCACCGTCCCAGACCTCGTCGACCAGCAGGCCCACGGGCACGGTACGGCCGGGCCGCAGGGCGAGCACGGTCAGCAGCGCGCGCAGCCGCGCCCCGCCTACCGGGACGGCGGTGCCGTCGGGGCGGAGTGCCTGGGTGGTGCCGAGGATGCGGTAGCGCACGGGGTCCATTGTCTCCGGTGGTGGTAGGGCGGTCACGGCGCCCGGTCGGCGTGGCCGCCCCCAAGCCTGCGCGGAACCGGCGGCGGGCGCGAGACGTTTTCCCGGTGCGCCCGGTACCGTCGGGCAGTCCCCGCGTGTGCCCGACCGTCCAGGGAGTTCCATGACCACCGCCGCCACCCGTCACAGCGACCGGAGGATCAGCCCGGTCTTCCTGGGCATCCTGGCCGTGACGGCGGTCACCGGGTGGGCCACCTGGACCGGGTTCGCCGAGCTGCCGGGCGTGGCCGTGTTCCTGTTCGTGACGGCCGCCTGGATCGTCTCCCTGTGCCTGCACGAGTACGCGCACGCGCGCACGGCGCTGCACAGCGGCGACATATCGGTGGGCGCGAAGGGCTATCTCACGCTCAACCCGATGAAGTACACCCACGCCCTGCTGAGCATCGTGCTCCCGGTGGTCTTCGTGATCATGGGCGGGATCGGTCTGCCGGGCGGTGCCGTGTTCATCGAGCGCGGCCGGATCCGGGGGCGCTGGCGGCACAGCCTGATCTCGGCGGCGGGCCCGCTGACGAACGTGCTGTTCGCGGTGGTGTGCACGGCGCCGTTCTGGCTGGGGGCGCTGGACGGCGTACCGGCCGACTTCCGGTTCGCGCTGGCCTTTCTCGCGCTGCTCCAGGTGACGGCGGCGATCCTGAACTTCCTGCCGGTGCCGGGGCTCGACGGCTACGGCGTGATCGAGCCGTGGCTCTCCCACGGCGTCCGCCGCCAGGTCGAGCCCTTCGCCCCCTTCGGCCTCCTCTTCGTCTTCGCCCTCCTGTGGGTGCCGGCGGTGAACGGCGTGTTCTTCGACGTGGTCGACTCGCTGCTCGGCACGCTCGGCATCCACGAGCTCGACACCTACTGCGGCTACGACCTGTTCCGCTTCTGGCAGGACACGAGCGGGGTCTGCCCGGTCAGCCCGTGACCGGTCCGCCGTCCCGCGCGGCGCGGCCGCGGCGCACGTAGTACCAGGTCATGTTGGACGACAGGCCCGCCAGGAGGATCCAGACGACGCCGATGAGCACGCTGCCCCGGACGAAGGAGAC
>Ga0247822_10002942_pt1 | contig 11020 bp, 17 predicted proteins | sample 13C_Cellulose_Da_FD_192423 | JGI IMG/M metagenome (GOLD analysis project Ga0247822, IMG submission 192423) | Soil microbial communities from agricultural site in Penn Yan, New York, United States - 13C_Cellulose_Day30 | ecosystem: Environmental > Terrestrial > Soil > Agricultural land | place... | reverse complement strand
GGTATATGTTGATTGAACGTCGTGTTTACAGTATTGTAACGAATTATTCATCATCTACGTTGATAACCTCGGGGGCTTCTTGTTTCTCCGTCTCGTCTGGCTGACTGGTCTCCTGTTTCGTCTGTGGCCCTTGCTTCGTCACGAAATCCGTGAAGCATTTCATGAGACATTTCAGATGGGTGAGGTACACCTCCTGGGCATCCACTGTTGGTACAAGCTCCATCAAACGTTGTTGTTCATCCTGTACCAACTGAGCAATCTTGTCGTTCGTCTCGTCCACGATCGCTTGATAGTCGATTTGTTGTTTCTTGGTCTCCATTTTATCGAGAGTTGATTTGTGAGTTCAACTCTCGAGATACAACAACTTGCTTTTGTGTCGAGTGATACCAGGTAACGATCGACACAAAAGCAAGTTTCTGTACCTTGATGTTTTTCAACACTTAGACTCACAAATTAACTCTCGAGCTCAACAAAAAAATGAACTGCAAAAGACAGCGAATCACGGAAATGTCCGAGGAGGTGTTTGATGACATCATATCACGTGTCGAATTCCATGTAATTCGTATTTTAAAGGGACGGGCAAATGACACCGAGCATTTGAAAGAATACCTTACCAAACTTGAATGCGCATACGTCGAATGTGACGGACACTTCAAAGACGAGACACGTATTGCATTAAGGAAACCTCCTTCCCGGGACAACTTGTTTCGGGTTTGTGTGATGTACATTATCGCACTTTTAAATCCGCGTCTGGGTGTGTATGACAAACACTGCGAAACGTTCGCGAAGATCGACTTCACACACAGTGCCAAAGCAAGCACGTTACTGGTGGTATTCGCCACGATGAACGTGTCCAACATGGATATCGTGGAGAAACAAATCGTGAAGATTTTGGAACACGATATGGAAGAGGATTACGCGTGTGTGTTTGTTCCACTGGAACAAACGATGTTCGTGAAGAAAACCCACTTGAGTCTTCTTCATGATGCGTTGACCAAAGCATACAAGGGATGGATGCCTCTCGAATTGGATACAGTAGTGGTGAATATGCGAGAAACGGCGGAACTTCTTTATTCGGATGACGAAGCATTCATGAAGAAGATGAATCATGATATCGAACGAATGGATATTCTTGATATGTAATTACATTCTTCGTTTTTGAAATACAAAGAGTTTGCCACGTCATCTCAAGCCACTGTGAATCACAAATTACCCAATCATGCCTGTTTTCCGTTCATGGTACGTCCCTTACACGCTGGTGTGCCCGTTGCTGGCATACCTCATTCTGTGTATTCATCGGGTCCTGTATCCGACGGCGGACCACCTACATTTCGTAGACCTTACGGTCGTCTGTTGTGTCCTTCCGTTCCTCGAGTATAAGATTGCACATAATGATTTTGATTGACTTGTCCACGTGGTTAAGTATATAAGTAAAATTTTGTAAATCACAAATTATCAAAAAAATGTATACCTCTCTTTCCTTTTATTTGCCGTACACGACAGTGTGCCCATTAGTGGCGTACCTCTGTATGATCGCTCGTCTGCACCGTCCAGGCGTGGACGACATGCCTCTTCTTGCCTTTGTGTTGTTCTGTTGTATCCTTCCCCTGATCGAGTACCAATGGCAACCGGGTGGACGTCTTGACCCGAATGCCAACTCCTTCCTGAACTATACACCATGGTTGAGGGCAGTCTATGGATCAAACTTCATTGTAGCTGCTGTGACTGGCATTTACGTCCTTGGTGAAATGGCGATTACTGCCGTGCGTGTGAATGATTTGGAAAGTGATCACGAGGCTTTGACGGCTACTTGTTGGTCCCATCTCGTGCTATGGGGTCACTTCCTACTGGCTGTCGTTACAATCGCTGCTGTGCATCTTCTCTTGATTCTTCTTTTTTTCCCGCGCACAACAGACGAGTACAGGGCGCCCCGTAGTCCAGTATCCCGTGCCTGGGCCGCAGTGCTTGCTATTATAGCGTTTTTCATTGGATTAACCAGCATTCGAAACGTAACTGGATGGTACATGGTCGAGTTGGACGTCGCGATGGTATTGATGATGATAGGGAGCCTTTTGTTGGTTGTCGCACAATGCTTCACATGTCCATCTCTTCCGTATGACCCGGCTTATGAAGGTCCATTGAATCATCCAACCCTATCACGTGTGCGTATAGTTAACAGCTATTTGATGGTTACTCTTATGTTGCTGATGTTTGTCACAGATCTTCTTCGATCCTTGGAGATTCCCAACGTGATGGAACAGTACAGCCTACTGATCAATGGATTGTTGAGTGCACTGGTTTGTATGGAGTTGACAGACTCTGCGGCTATCATTGCGTTTTGGCCAAGAAAATCAACACAAGATGATGAATATGAGCTTATGGATAACAAGTAAAACTAAATGCTACATGTTATCTGAATGAATGACGTACTCATGGCGAAGTGTAAATCACAAATTAATTAAAAATGTATATCTCATTCTCTTGGTATTTGCCGTACACCTTGGTGTGCCCGTTAGTGGCATATCTCAGTCTGTACGTGCGTCTTATCCTGTACCCGACGACGAACGATATGCCCCTTGTTTACTTTACGTTGTTCAGTTGCATCCTTCCCTGGATCGAGCACCAATGGCAACCTGGTGGGAGCCTTGACCCGAATACCAAATGTGTACTGAACGATCGTAGATTGAAGGCGTTCTATATGTCCAGTGCAATCATCATGCTCATGGCGAGCGCATGTGCCGTCGTGGAAGGATTCGTTGGTGCCATGCGAACGTTTGACCCGGATAGCGACCACGAGGCCTTGTTAAAGACTTATTCATATCATTTACGAGTACTGTTAGCTTTTATTATGTCCGTCCTCGCAATAGTCGACGTGCATGTTCTTTTGATTCTCCTGTTTTTTCCGCGTACAACGGACGAGTATCGGCCATTGAACGCCCCTCCGGCTTACATTGCAGCAGTCATGTTCGCAAATGTATCATTGTTGTTTATGCTCTACGCCATTTACAGGGCCACGGGGTGGTACAATGAGACACTGGCGATCGCCAATATGGGGTCACTGTGTTTGAGTAGTACAGGTTTACTCATAAAACAATTCGAGTCCTCGCCGTGGGAATATGACCCTATGTATAAAGGCCGATGGAATCATCCAACCGTAAGCCGCATGCATGTAGTCGAAGCATGGTTGCTTATCGTTCTTGTGGTTCTCGGGGCCACAAACGTTATTCTTGTGGAAATGAAGATCCCCAGTGTACTGGAGCAGTATACGAATTTGATACTTGGGTGGATCCACATAGTTCTATCTGTAGATAACGCCTACGATGCTGTTGCTGTTGTCTTTACACCCCGAAGGCACAAGAATCAGGAAGAGGACTATGAGTATATGAAAGACACTGCATGAGCACTCTCACAAATTTTCGGAAAAATGGATCGTAATAGTAAAAATAAAGAGCGAGTGTTTACTCTAATGAGACAACAACCACAGTTGGCGATACTATGCTTTCAACTGGGTAATCTCACAGATAGCTTTCTTAGTTTTTGGCTTGGACCAGAGATCCCCGATGCGACACCAGAGGAAAAACGTGAGGCTGCGATGAAGCTGGACGCTATGTTTGAACCCAAACACCGAGTCGACCCAGCAAAGAAGTTGGAAGGTAACGAACTTGCCAATGAAGTCTTGGGTACGTGGGGAGGCAACTATCGATGGAAACCAAACGAAACACCAGAGATGAAAGAAGCCGCGGATTATCTGGTGAAGATTACGACATTGGACTATGGAACTAGTCGGATGCTTGATTAATCATGTTTAAGCTTTCGTGTGTAATTTACAATTTACTCATCAACATAAATCCACTCATGAACAATTTCCACTCTTTCATTCACTGGTTTGAATGGATCCACGCGATACATAGTAATCGTCTTTTCGTCGTTGCTTTTCAACATGCGATTGAATGGGATACTGTTGGCTGGTGGTTCAAACCGCTGGAAATCAAACCTCATTGGCAAATCATAGTAACAGAACAGGCCAGTGTCGAGGGAAAGTAGAATATCCTTTCCAGTGGTTTCCACGACGTAACCGCTCATTTGTAAACCGTCATCGTAATAGATTGTAATGTACTCGCCAACTTCAGGTTCATCGAGCAGCGTCGCACATCGTTTAGTATCCAGTTCACGGTACATTTGTGGTCCCTTATGTGTAGTAATGTTGATCTGTTTCGTTGGTTTGCGTTCCCGTCGAGGGTACTCTTTGGCACGCCAGTCAATCCAAATGTCAGTCATTTTTGGTTCATTTGTGAGTTCAACTCTGAGAAAACATCGAGTTACAGAAACTTGATTTGGCACCACTTGCTACCAGGTAACACTCGTCACAGGATCAAGTTTCTGTAACAAGTACCAGGTAACACTCGACACAGAAGCAAGTTTCTGTGACTCGAGGTTTTCTCAGAGTTGAACTCACAAATGAACAGAAAATGACCACCAAATATATTGGGCCCAATCACCCTGAATCAAGGCAGTTGTTCTGCTTGCCTTTTCGTTACCAGGGTAAAGAACGCAAGTCTCTGTTCCATGCTGCGATTGGTGGGCGGATGGATACGGACAATATGACAGTGGAAGATGCACACGCCTTGTTTGTCGCATATGCCAGAGACGACCAGGTAATGATCGTTTCGTTAATGGTGTGTATTGGTTCGTACACTTTCCAGCACTACGACACTGTGTACCCTGTGCTTCGTGACCATTACAAGGACGCAAAGGCAATCTATGTGGAAGGTCTGGAATTTGAAGGGAAAGAAGTGGAATTTATTCGTGACATGATTACAAATCTGTAACTACTGATCAACATTTCCCATTTGCATCGTTGTATCATTGATTGTTATGGTGCACTCCTCTGTGTCACCTGGCAAAAACGCCGTTTCAGTAAACCCTTCGGCGCGACGCACATATGTTACGAGGGCCCTGATCTCCGTTTTTCGTTTTACCAGTGCATAGAAGGATTCGAGTTCATCTGCAACTGGATTCACTCGAACAAGACGTATTTCTCGGAAGATGGGACTATCACGGTATACTTTGTTTGTTTCCACGTAGAAAGGAACATGGTCTCCCTCAATACACCCATCGGATGTCTGCACCCTGTACGATACGATTACTTGGACACGATTTGTCTCACTAGAGAGATCCATCCTGCCTCAAACTCGAATGGGATATGGGCCTTGCACACGTCTCGTTTATCAAACACTCGGGTGATGCGCTCGCCTTGGATGTTCGTGAATGCAAGTTTGATCCACTCGGGAATACGTTTGTGAATCGTTTTATCCCCGATTCGATTCGTACATTCGAAAGAGTGTTTCTCACTCTGGTTCACAATTACCGGATTGAAGAATTCCTGGTCGATGAAGGGAAAGTACCCGGCATCCAGTGCAACGCCAAACTCGGGTGCGACGAGCACATCGTGGTCTTTGGAATGGTACTTCATTTCCTTTAACAGGGCTCGTACCTTTTGTATATCGTTTCCGCGCCACGGGAATCTCGGGGGGTAATACTTGGGGTCTGAGTACATCCCAAACCCTGATGATTCGCCAATGTGTCCATCGTTCATTCGTTCTGCAATGGCAAATAAGGAAAAGGACGACGGGGAAAGAACGAGATAGACGAGCAGTAAAATTACACACAATACAGCGGACAACTTAACGTCCCGTATACGAATATACGTATCATCCATCTTTTGTTACTGGACCTGATAAATCTGATAAACTAATTGAATGTTGTGACAACTGTCGATGCGCTGTTTTTCGTGGTTGAGGAGCATCCACTTCACTGTGTAGATACCGGGAGAGGATATCGTAACCGGCATAATAGATATCTCTGGATTCCCCGATCACCACGCAATCCCTATCCATGATCGTGTATCCCCGTTGCATCGCAACCTGCCCGCGAAACGGAAAACATTCCTCTGCCAGTTCCAGAGAAGGAAAGTAACAAACAAATTGGGATGGTCGTGTGAGATGGGTTTGCTTGTACACGTCAACGGTCAGAGGCACGGTTAACTTGTTCACGAAGGCATGAAGAACGATATCACGACAGATTAGCGGGTATACAGAAGACAAGGGCGTGGAATAAACGACCACTTGGTCTTTAAGAAGAATAAAAAAATCCTTGCTAAACAAACATCGATTACCCACAAAGAGTGGAGTCACAAATTTCGGGACTTTCCCTTTATATAAAGCAATTTCGTTCGGGTCAACAATTATTAAACTGTGAGTTACAATACCATCATACTTGATCGCGTACAGACTGAAGGACGATAGTTCCTTCATTCTTCGAATTCTTCGGCTGTCATACGAGACAGCTTGTTCATGTGTTGATCAAACTGTGACACCTCGTCTTCTTTGGTCTCCGTTTCCACACGAGAACGTTTCTTCGTATGCTGATCAAAGTGTGCTGCCTCTGCTGCTTGGGTCACACGGAGTTCCTCTTCCGTGATATCAGCTTGGATTTGTGCGTTGATCGGATCAAGTGGTTTGTTCTCGTCCTTCAAACAAGGAATCACGGGTAACTTAGCTGGAACGGGTAACTTGAGAATCGATCTATCAATCTCGACAATCTCGCTGACCTCCCCTGGCTTACCACCCAATACGAGGTAGTCCACGACATACACACGAACCTGAGGGACCACGCCCATCGTGGACTTGGCAATACCGTTGTACACGGTATAGTAGTGCGCGATAGAGCCCTTGGAACAATCCACACCCTGTGAAGGTGCAAGACTAACGGTTTTTTCTTCAGACACCACGTTGTAATTTGTCTTGACCCTACCAGCATCCGGGAGCTTTCGGTTCACAACGTTCAACTTGCACTGGAAAAAACAAGGGCCATTTCCCGCGTCGGTGGAATCGCGAAACCAGTTCTTGTAAGCAAAGGCGGCCTTAGTGCCTCTTGTCTCGCGGACAAATTCGCGTTCCTTATCCGAGTGAGCTTTAACCACTTCAATCAGTTTCTTGTACTGATCTGGGACGTTGTAGTACTCGTTTTTCTCGGCGTCGTACCTAATATCCACGCCCTTTGGAGCTATCCGGGCGTACTTGTCGTTACTGAGACTGCCATCATCCTTTTTATATGGACCGTGTCCAAACATACAAAGTTGCTCTGGGAGTACTGGGCGCATAATCTTACCCTCATAGTAAACTTCCACGTGCTCGACCCCTGCGTCGTCCTTAAACCATTCTCCAAAACTAAGCTTGGTTGGGTCGATGGTTTCGTAAAGGATAAAATCTCCCCACGGAACTTTCTTGCGCTTTTGGGTTGTCATTTTTTCACAAATTTGTGATTGTGATTTCAAAATATGTTACCAACAACTGAACAGCGTCTCCAGGAATTGGAAGATGAAGTCCACGCGATGGCGAACCTCGCCGTGTTGGACGCGGAAACGTTCAAGCGTTTGAACACTCTTCACGGTAATCTCGTCTGCAATAAACCGGAGTTGTTAACAGCATTCCACGATGCACTCGATCGTATCTGGACGGACGAGTTTATCAAAGACACCGAACCGATTGATATGGCGATTGCGTATAAAACGCGCCAGTTTCTGACGAAAGATGTTGACAGCCCATACTGTATCTTTACCAATATGGACGCCTACCGGGACTTTAAGTGCTGGCTTTTTAAGTATAAGGAGGCCGGGATCACGCTTTTCAAGTGGATTTGCTCACTGATTCCAGCCGTGATCTTCCCGTACACGGATTTGTTTGAGGCGTGTCTCGTTCATATCATCCAAACTGCTGACGCGGATTATTTTGCCGTTTTCGATGCGACATCCTTTCTATTCGTGTACTCGAACATTCGCGAACTCATGGTTCGGGCAATTGGTACGGTGCTTCTTTCCTATTCGGATGTTTCCGTGGATGCTCTGGGTCATATCGTAACGATTACGCAGATGCTCTACCATGTCTACCCGTTGCGACACACATGGGTGGGGTTTCATTATAACGACGTGAAAGAAGCCATGTTCAATTTGCAATACAAAAAGAAGTTTTTAAAGGAACAAGAGGGATATGACGGGTGTATCGGGGAAATCGCATTTCGGGCTACGTTTGAATTGATCGAACGGTCCCGGGACAAAACATCACCTACCGTACGAAACGATCTCATGAAACGCTTCTTGTTCCCGAGGTACACGGAGCGGTTTCTGGAGGAGTCATACGACGAGTTGGTTGCCGGAGGTGGCGAGGACACAGGGTACATCATCCATCAGTTTATCGCAGGCACATATAAAAGACGAGCGAGTCCACCTCACACACCAAAACATCGACGTAGGATTGAAGTCCGTACACCAGACACTGTTATTGTGTAAAAAATGATCAACACGATTACCTTCATTCTCATGACGACGAGTCCGATCCCGTTGATCGAACTGTTTTTGTTTGAAACATATACACCACATATGCTCATACTTGCATGGACGGGAACCGTGATGAATGCGTGTTTATTGCTTACTCTTCTCAAGTTCGCAATAGAGTTTCGAAAGTATACCGATGAGGAAATACGACCCCGTGCGATGAGAATCCGAGGTAAACACACCCTAGGTGTCTATATCGCATCTCTCGTCGTCGATTTTGTTATATGGGTGATTCTTCTTTTCACCACACATGTGGAAGTAGTCGTGTGTCACGCTGGAATAATGTGCATCAAAGTGTACAATTGCGGGTTAATCAGCCATATGAATAGATCCTTCAAACGGAAGACACACACAATCCAAAATGGGATCCAAACTAAAGGGTATCGTAATTAAATTACCAGAGGCCTGTCTGATCCGGACAGCCGCGATGTTTGCACTGTTCGCCCTATTGGGATTACTATGTGCTGGTGTGCTGTGGACGATATTATCTGCACATGTACTGGAAGCAAATGGGCCAGAGAATGCAGCACATGGTATAGCCATTGGGATTTTCTGGTTTTCATTCGTGTTTGCGTGTGTCACATTTTTTGCTATGCTGTGTTTGTTTGCGCGACCAAAACCCAAGACAAATGTCTAGAATTTTAAAGCCTATATTAAAGAACCGGATTCTCCGGTGTAACACGGATGATGCATCGTTCCTGCCATTCTTTGGTTTTGTGTTGTTACTCCTGTGCTCGACGGGTTGGGTTCTTCAACTCGCCGCATCGTACAATGAAATCTATATCAACCAATGTGCAACATTGTTGCTCTGGGTTTCCATCGTGTTTGTGTGTGCTTTATTCTACATTGGATATGGCCTGGTAGTTCTTGAACAAGTTTCCTTACATGTGTAAAATTATCCTTTCGTAGCAGCAATAAATCGTTCGTCTTTACCCAGTGCATTACCAATCAGACGTATCGGCAATGCCGTGCCCTTGTTGCCTTCAAACGTCATTTCTACCAGATGAGGTTTATTGTCGGTTTTCATCTTCTTGATTGGTTCTTTCAATTTTGGCAACGAGAGGCTCTCGTCATCCGGAAAGAAGAGATGTGGCCCACCCTTCGTGGTGACCACATTGTAACCATTGAACACGAATACCAATGATAGTGTATCCAAATTGACATCCATTTTCATTTGTGATTCACAAAAAAATGCAGGCCTTGTTGATTAAAGCCGGGATTACAAGTGTGTACGTCACTTGCTCGAACGCGGAAACCGAGAACACGCTTCGAACGATTGTCCACTCGGCAGCTCCTGGTTGCGTGTTCAAGTCCCTGACGGGTGTACCTTACACGTGTGATTATCAGGATCTGACCAAGCCGAATGGTCTCAAGAAAGCCAAGAGCAAGATGAATGGACTCCGTGTTCGTGCAGAGGAGGACGATCCGATCAACATGACCAATACCCATTTGTACATTGTGGTACACACTGAACTTCGCAAGTCCACGGACGGGAATTATAAGTTGGATGAACACATTGTCATTCAGAACAGGCATTGGGGAGGTTCGACGCATCGAATCAGACCAATGCAACATGCCGTGTACGATGACACACAAGTCACCGAGTTCAAGGATACATTCGGAAGGTTGATCAGTGCCATCTTGGAAAAAGCAAGTACCACTTCATCTACCACCTAATGTGTAAATTTTCTCTAAGTCCAATCAGATTACACCGGTCAATTTTAATCAAATTATCTCTACAATGGTCATATCGTTTGGTTTGGCCTCTGTCGATTGAGTTGCTTTCATCGTGGTAGACAATTGTTCCAGTGTCGTAATTAAGACACCCAGCATTTCAATGTCCACTGTTCTTTCTTGTTTCTCGTGTTTGTCTTTGTCCATGTAACAAAGGATACAAGGGATACAGATACAGGCACAGACAGGAATAGCCGCTAGCGCCACCCAATAGAAAAGAACGCCTTGAAACAAATTGTAGAGATCAGGGCTAGTTGACTGGATTGCACCTGCGTCGTTCACATAGAGCACTAGTCCATAGATGGTCCACCCGATGCCCGCTAATTGAGTCAGACGGATAGTACGTTTCGCGCATGATCGGTTTCTCTCCTTCTCTTCATTTGTTTGTATAGGACACATAACAACTAACGACAAGAGAGTGACAGAAGCCATCACAATCAGCCAAACAACGAATGGTTCCGTCGACGGATTGTCGGTCCTGTAGCTTGGTGCCACCATGACAATGTAGGCTGCCGAAGCTAGATGCACACAGAAGCTGATTATAGAACAAACATATAGAACACCTGCGCACCGCGCAGAGTTTTCGTCCGTGTCATTTGATTGTGTCACTTCAGTTCCCATCTTCTTTGGCGAGGACTGGTGTACAGGGTATGTTCCTATCGATTGTCAACGAGTCGCGATTGATTTGTGATGTTATTTTAGTTTGTTCAGAAACAACTCCTCATGTACCACTTTATCTACCACCTCGTGTAAAAATTTTCTCTAAGTCCGGGGAACAAAAAACTTTAAAACCCAAAATGAACTTTTTCAACTTTTTTTGTTCACAAAAAGTGACCATGCTCGCTCCGGAGATTTCAACAAATTCTTCCATATCCAGCACCCGTGTGTGTATAC
>Ga0247822_10002941_pt1 | contig 11021 bp, 16 predicted proteins | sample 13C_Cellulose_Da_FD_192423 | JGI IMG/M metagenome (GOLD analysis project Ga0247822, IMG submission 192423) | Soil microbial communities from agricultural site in Penn Yan, New York, United States - 13C_Cellulose_Day30 | ecosystem: Environmental > Terrestrial > Soil > Agricultural land | place... | reverse complement strand
AACTCGAACTCGACCCCCGGCCAGCGGAGGCGGAGGAGGCCGCGCAAGTAACGTCCGTCACCCTTCGCCCAGCACTCGCTCATCGGGAACCACGGGGCGACGGACGTGTCTCCGACCAATCGGGCGCCCATCTCGCCATACCCGTGGTCGGCGGTGTCATACGACGTTTCCCCGTCCGGCACCGTCGTCAGTGTCACCCGCGTGACCGGGTGGGCGGCGCGGACCGCGTCCCCGTGCGCCAGCCACGCGGCGGCATCGCAGGTCACGGACTCCACGAACCCTCTTGACCAGAGCAGCCGGCGAAGCGGTTTCGCCGGACCCGCCCACGTCGCTGCGTAACTCTCCAGCAGGTCCAGTAGCCGGGTCGTCAACTTGCAGCGACGGCATCGGCAGCGGGGCTTGTGGTCCCGGGGCGACAGTCCAATCAGCTCCAGTTCGCACCCCAACCGTACGAGTTCCGCCCGGTCCGGCTGACCGTTCTCCTCCCACCAGTCCGCGAGGACCAATCGGGGCAGGTCGTCGGCGGGGTTCGCCAGGACGGCGGCGAGCAGGTCACGTTCTTCGGCGGTCACTTCGGCTCCTCCCCGGACCGGACACGGCGGGCGGCGGCGGCGAGCGTCAGACCGGCATCAGACTCCCAGACCGACCCGTCCTCACTCGCGTGGTAATCCCCTTCTACCTCCGTCTGTTCGACCACCTTCGCGCACCGCTCCCGCTCTAGCCGAGTGGCGGCAGCGATAGCTTTGAACGTTCGCATCGATTCCAACATCCAGTCCGCCCAATCCGTGTCATCCGGCAGGTCTGCGGAGGCACGCTGGAGCGAGACGATCAACAACATCAGGACTTGTGCTCCGGCGGAATCCAACTTCAGGTCCGGGTCGTTCCACGCTTCTTGCACGCGGCCCACAGCCAATGAGTTGAGTTCTTGCCGTTCGCACGTCTCCAGCCATTGCCCAATTGCCTCGTTCAGTGATCGTTCTTCGGCGGTCACATCAGCCCCCTTTCGGTGCCCATTGTACCCGCCAGACCAGCATGGACGGGATGGGGGGCGTTTTTGGCATCATCGGTTGCATGAGCGGGAGCCATACCGTCCGCATTGCCGAGCGCGTCAACGCTCCGTTCTCTGGGTGCCGGGTGGACCGGGAGAACGGGGTCATCTACGGCGCGCTCATCTGCGGACCTGAATCGAAGAACGGCAACGACTACTCGCGGGAGTCGTTCGGCGACCTCGCGCAGTACGAGGGTCGGCACGTCTACCTGAACCACAGCCGGGACCGGCGAACCGAGGACAAGGTCGGGTGGTTCGCCAATGTTCGCCGCCGGGACGACGGGATGCCGGTCGGGGACTTCCACGTCCTCAAGTCGCACCGGACTGCCGAGAGCGTGTTCGAGGCGGCGGAGCGGAACGCGAGTCTGTTCGGGTTCAGCCACGTCGCGCAGTGCCGGGCGAAGAAGGTCAACGGGCGGCAGAAGGTCGAGGCAGTCGAGCGGGTCGAGAGTATCGACCTGGTCGCTGAGCCGGCGACAACCAAGGGCTTGTTTGAGGGGGTCGCCGTGGGAACGACGCTCGGGAAGCTGGTGGAGTCGCTGGAGGTCCGGCTGGCGGACGACCGCCGCAAGGACGCCCGGCGGTGGCTGGTGGAGATGGACGGCGACCCGATGATGGACGCCCCGGCGGGTGACCTACCCGCACCGGAAGCGGACCCGGACGAGGCGCTGTGGTCGGGCTTCACGGCCGCCATCACGGCGATTCTGGACCAATACAAGTCGGGCACGATGGACGCGGCGGCGGCGGGCAAGGAAGTGGCCCGGTACGTCAAGGGTCACGCCAAACTGACCGGCGCCGGCAAGTCCGACGAGAAGAAGGACGACGCCCCCGCCGAGTCCGAGTCAGCCGAGTCGGTGCAACTCAAGACCACCAACGACCAGCTCACGCGAGAGAACGCCGACCTGCGGGTGAGTCTGCTCGCCGCCCAGAAGGGCGTGACGCTCTCCGAGGCACAGCGGAAGGTGCTGGCCCGGTGCGACACCGACGCCGAGCGGTCGGAGGTGCTGGAGTCGTTCAAGCCGCAGTCGCGGGGCGAGACGCCGACGAGCAAGGGGCGCACGACGACGCCCCCGCCGGGTGCCAAGCCGGTGACGGAGTCGAAGGGGTCCGCCGCCCGCATCGTGTGGGACGCCGCGCAATCCAAGTTGGTCTTGAACTAATCGAGGGCGAAGCGATGCCGACCGTCGGGATTTACAACGAGACGGGCCAGCACGGCAACTACGACCAGACCGAGCCGGTTTGGCCTGCGTCCACTGCCATCTCGCCGGGCGATCTGATCTACCGCGATACCGTCGCGGGGACCGACAAGCCCATGTCCAGTTACACCTGGAATACGAACATCGCCACGACCAGCGGCACCGCCAACGCGGTATTCCGGGGCGTGTCGATGGCCCGCCGGCTCGCCACCCAGACGACCGCCGGGGGCAAGGCGGATGGCAACATCATCTGCACCGGCGAATTTACTTTCCCGTGCGACGCGCTGGGGGCGGCGGCGGTGCCAGGCGCTTACGTCTCCTTCGCGCCCAACGCCGGCAGTACGGCGTTGGAGAACCAGAAGGTTCGCATCACCGCGACCATCGGTGAGGCCATCGGGTTCGTGACGCGCGACGCGGCGGTCGGCGCCACTTACCTGACCTTCAAGCTCCACGTCCCGATGTACCAGGGCGGCCCGGTTGCCCCGGCGTAGGCGAAGTTACCGAACCATCACCCCACGGGGCCGCGTCCGATGTCGCAGATGATTTACGAAATGGTCCGGGACGGCTACAAGGCCGCCTGTGACGGCGGGGCGGCCGACCCGGGTCGGGAGATCGCCCGTGTGGTCCGCGAGTCCATCGGGCTGACCGACCCGCAGACCGGCGACTACCACCGCCGGCCGGACGGGTTCCCGCAACTCGCCAAGGACCGCAAGCGGACGGTCACGGACTTCAACCTGGAAGCCGTGACCGAGGGCTTGCTGGGGCACCGCTGGAAGAACCTGCTGTGTGCGGGTGGCCAGTGGATTCGGGAAGAAGCGGTCGCCCCCATCGGCCCCTCTCACCTCGCCAACATCTCCGCGTGGACTGCCACCGTCGGCGGGCTGGTGCAGGGGTCGATTCTGGAAGGCTACGAGACGGCGGACTTCGACTTGGCGGACCTGTTCCCGACCCGGCCGGCGGTGTTCTGGCAGGGCGGGGAGCGGTACACGGGGGTGGTTGGTCCGAGCCGACCGGCCCCAAAGGTCGGACCTGGCGAGTCCCACCCGGACGCCCGGCTGGACGCCATGTGGGTCGAACCCGGCCCCATGTCGAAATACGGGCACAAGATCACCGTCGCCCGTGAGACGGCGCATGTGGACATCACCGGGGGGCAGGTGCTTTCCGCCGCCCGTGACCTGGGGTTCGGACTCCGCTACCGCGAGAACGAACTGGTCATCGATGTCATCACCGGGCAGACCAACAACTTCAAACTTGGTCTGACGGCGGACGCCAGCGCGACGGGTTACAACACCTACGGCGCCACTGTCCCGACCGGCGGCGGAACGACCGGGACGCTCGGCAACGACATCACCAACCCGATGACTGACCCGCTAACGACCTTCAACGCCTCGCAGGAGGCGCTGATCGTCTACAAGCACCCGGTCACGGGTCTGCCGATGCCGATGGCGAACCGACTGACCACGCTCCTCATCCCGTCCGGTCTTCAATGGTTCGCTACCTACCTGAACACGGTGGGGCAGATCACGCTGGGCAGCCAGCCGGCTAGCCCCGGTCCGGGGGCGCTGGGTGGCACCTTCCCGACCGGCTGGACGACCGCGGCAAACCCGTTCGGCGGGCTGTTCAACAAGGTCGTCGTGTCGCAGTGGCTCCAGACGCGGCACCTGGCGAGCACGACTCAGACCGACCCGGACCTGTCGGCCGGGCTGGGGCTGTCCACGGCGAACAGCCGGCGGTGGTATCGGCTCGACCCGGCGCGGTTCGCCTGCCGGCGGATGGCGTGGGACGTGACCCAGACCGACATCCCGATGAACAACTTCGTGATGGCTGACCAGGGTCTTGTGTTCGGGTCGGTGGCGAACATCGCGGTCCAGGTCCAGGTGCTCAACCCGTGGGCCATTCAACGCAACAAGGTCGCGTAAGCGGAGGGTGGTGACGTGGCGAAGCACGACAAGCAAGACGATGTGCCGAAGTCTCCGAAGGAGATGGAGGTCAAGGCGTCCGACGCGAAGCCAGCGGGCGACAAGCCGGCGAGCGTGGAGGGCGGCAAGGCGTCCGGGACGCCGGTCTACCCGCCCCCGGCGACCGACCGCAGCGGCGAGCGGACGACCAACGTTCCGCCGTCGAAGCAACTGCCGACGAAGGCGCCGGAGGAGTCCGGGGCCGACGAACTGACGCGGCTCAAGGCGGAGCGGGACGCGCTGGCCGGGGTGGTCCGCAACCTGGGGGGCAACCCCGACGAGGTGGCGAAGACCGCGGCGGCGAAGTTCGGCGACGCGACCGGGTCCGATGAGGACACCAGCAAGCCGAAGTGGCACGTCACGGCGGCGGGCGAGAACGAGCCGGTCGAGGTCCACGCCGACGACGAGGCGGGGGCGGTCGCGGCGTTCCAAGCGAAGCGGGGCATCTGGCACCTGGGCACCCCGCCCACGGTCCAGAAGGCGTGAGGGCGTGACCCGTGGCCGTCGAAACCATCGAGGCGCTGGACCCGGTACACGCCGCGAGCCTGCTGGCCGCAATGGCAGCCAAGGGTATGGAGCAGGTCGGGCGTCCCCTGGCCGTCTCCATCGCCGGTCGGTCGGTCAGCTACGGGTCCGCCGCCGAGGCGTTCCTGGCGATGAGCCAGTTTATCAAGAGTCAGCGCGAACTGGCGGAGTTGGCGGTGACGCTGAACCCGTGGACGGTTGATGAGGTGATTCGCGGGTGAGTAAGCGGAGCGACTACCTGGCGGAGTTGGAGGGCCACTGGGAGGCGTTCAAGGACGCTGGGTTCGTGGAGCGGGTCCGGTACTACGCCTACGACCCGACGACCGGGCACAGCGCCACGGGTAGCGCCAAGGTGGACGCCATCCGGGACGGCGAAGGGGTTCGGAAGGTCGAGGAACAACGCCCCGACGGTGGCAAGGTGATTGTTCGCCGGCTGGCGTGGCACCTGCGACGGTCGCAACTCGACGGACCGGTAACGAAGCGGGGCAAAGTGGTGGACGCCGACGGGGTGTCCTGGCTCATCGACGGCGAGGTTCACGACGCCGGGGATGAGACGGACTGGCAGTTCGACACGGTGAGGATGTGATGGCGACGGTTCCAGGGCGGATTCTGTTGAACCGACTGAGGAAGGTACTGGGTCTGCCCGGGACGGTGACGCGGCTGGTTATCGAAGCCGACATTCACGGCCCCGCGCGGGTGTATGTCAGGGGGTTGGTGGATGGCGACCTGGTTACGGCTGACGAGATTGCCGCCGTCGTCCAGTTGGTCAACGACGTGACCGTAACCGCTGACGGCGAAGTCCTGGTGGAACCGCTGACGACACTCACCCCGGCGGAGTAGTCGATGGCGGTCGCCGACGACATCACGGCCGGGGCGGTCAGCCTGATTAGCGGGCTGGGTCTGGCGGGCGTGACGGTGGTGGACCGCAAGGCGGCGGCGACCACGGAACTCGACACGCCGACGCTTTTAACCGTCAGCGTCTTCGAGGACTCGGTCGAGTACGAGACGGCGGACGACGACACGGGGGTAGCCGGACGCTACCGGCTGACCGTGACCATCGCCCGCAGGAACAGCGGGTCGCTGGTGGACCAGGCGACGACGCGGGGCATGCGGCAGTCGATCCGGCGGGAGATGCTGGAAGGCTTGGCGGGTGCGGTGGTGGCGGTGGACTGGGTCGATGCCCTACCGACGCCGCAGTTCGACCCGGGGTTACTGGACGACGGCTGGGACTATTCCTGGCTGTCCTTCTCGGTCAAGACGCGGGAGGCGCGGGCACCTTGAGCACGGCAGCACGCTACCTGCGTTTCACGGTCAACGGGTCGGTGGTCCGCGGGGTGAAGTCCTGGCGGGCGGCACCGGCCGGCACGCCGCGACTGGACGCCTCCGACGCCGACAGCGCCCCCTACACGGACACCGACGCCGGACTCTACGGGGTGGACATCACCCTGGAGGGCATCTGGGACCCCGCCCGCGACGGACCCTATCCGGGGTTCCTCCAGGGTCAGGAACTCACCAACGTCGTGGCGTGGTCGAACCGGAACAACACGACCCCGGATTACAGCATCGCGCTGGCCATCGTGGTGGACGACGCACAGGACGCAGAAGTCAATGGGCAGATCGTCTACCGGTTCACCTGCGCCAACAAGGGCGAATATTTCCGCCACGGCGTTGCCGCCGCGGTCAGCTAACGGAGGTCGGCGCGTGGTCCTCGCACTCTGTCTCGCCGGGGCGGTCGGGCTGTTGTTCGCCGGCATCGTCCATTCGTTCTCGCTGTCGCTGTCGGTCGGCGGGGCGAACAAGATTCTGACGCAGTGGACCCGCACCGAAGAACTGGAAACCAACTATGACGCGACGGTGGCCATCGGGACCGACGTGGCCATCGGGGTGACGCTGGACATCTCGCAGATTCGGACCATCGTCATGGTTTCGGACGTGGCCTGCACCATCAAAACGAACTCCAGCGGGGCGCCACAGGAGACGTTTACCCTGGTGGCGAACATCCCCTTTATCTGGGACGCCAGCGCCCCCGGGGCGACCATCGGCGATTACTTCGCGGGTGACGTGACGAACATGTACGTCACCAACGCGGCAGCCGCCCACCTCCAGATTTACACATGCCTGACCAGTTGAACGAGACGGCTCCCGCGGGCGAGTTGTTCAATACCCCCGTCGCGTTCACGCACGGGGACAGAACCTACCAGTCCCGCAAGCTCACCGTTGCCGAGATTGACGAGTTCTGCGCCTGGCTGGAGCGGCAGGCGGTGTCGAAGGCGTGGTACGGATCGGCGGACCTGCCACCCGAAGGTCGGGAAGCCGCCATGCGGGCGGCGAACGCGATGGCGGCGGCCGGTGCCTACCGGGTCGGTGGGGAAGGGTATCTGGAGGCGATGCGTCAGCCGGCGGCGGGCGCGTACCTGCTCTATCTGGGACTGCGGAACGAACACCCCGACCTGACGCTGGACGATTGCAACGCGATGTTCTTGGCGAAGGCCGAAGAACGCTGGCGGGATGCGTTGCGGGGGCTAGACCCGGGAAACGGCTCTGGGGGCCGGGGGCGGTCTTCCGGTCCCTCGAAAGCCTCCTCGCCTGGCTCGCCGAAAAAGGCGTCACGCCGGAAGCCGCGGGCCGTCTGACCCCGGCACAAATCCGCTGGGTGTACCTGCACCCGCGGGACACGAAAGGCAACCTGGAGTTGGAACCGGGCAGCGGCGCCGGGTTGCCGGATGAGCGGGAGCAGTTCCGCCGGTTCTGTGCGTACCGGGGTGTGACGGACCCGCGGACGGTGGAGGCCCGGTTCCGGGCGTGGAAGGGGCGGCATGGCACGCGACCGACGACCGGCACAGGGGCAGCCCGTCCCGACGCAGGCGGCGCCACCGCCGGCTGACCGGGGCGGCGCCCTGTCGTCGGATGCCCAGTCCGCCGCGCTCACTGCCGTTATTGCTACCCTGACTCAGCAAATCGCCGCCCAGACGGGCGCCCTGTCCGCCAATACCGCCGCCCTGGTCAACGCCACCCGCCGCCCCGGTTCGGGGGGCGACAACCGCCAACCGCCGCCACCGCGGACGACGGGCGGGCCAGACCTGCTCGGCAAACTGGGGCAATCGCTCCAGTCGTTCGCACTGCAAATCGTCGCGCCCCTCGCCCCGCTCGCCATCCTGGCACAGACCCTCTCCACCACCACCAGCGGGTTTGGCACCTTCCTGAAGATGACCGGACTCGTCACCACGATGCTCGCCGGTCTTTTCCTGCCGACGATGCTCGTCCTGACGGGGGTGATGTACGCGCTGGCGATGCGGATTCAGGGACCGCTACTGAGTTCCATTGACCAGGCGGTTCCGCAGGTGCTCGCCCTGGTGTCCGCCGCGGAGGGGGTCTACGACGCCTTCAATGATGTCGCCAAACTCGCCAAGGAACTCGGCGGCGAACTCGACCTAACGAAGTCCGGGTTTGCGACGGTGAACGACTTCCTGAACCAGTTCGGGGGGTCGCTGAAGGAACTCATCAACTTCATCACCGCCCCGACCCTCGCGGGTGTGGTCGGCGGTTTGAAGTCCGACAAGCCGAACATGGTCGAGCGGATCGGGGGGAACATCAACGACATGCTCTTTGACCTGGGCGTGCCGGTGCCCCGCTACCAGCCGACGCCGGGTCCGGCGAAGCCCTTGCCGGCGGACTGGCGGTCGGCCCCACCCGACGACCCGAACCGAGCCGACCCCGCGATGCGGCGGACCGGACCGACCCGCCCCACGCCGGGGGCCGGTGGCGGTGGGTTCTCCGGGGACATCTTCGCCGGAATGAAGCTGGCGCTGGACTCCATGAAGCGGGAGGTGGGCGGACCCGCCCAGATGGGTCAGGACGTATCCGGCATCTGGCGAGCGGCGGTCATGGCGGGCGTCCAGGCGGACCCCATCCAGGCAAAGATGGTGGAACTCATGACCGAGCAACTGAAGGTCGCCGAAAAGATGCTGGTCGAGGCGCAGAAGAAGGAAGCCCAGTACAAATCGAGGTCGTAACCCGTGCCGCTGTCCCGCCCGACGCTGACCGAGAACTACCCCGTCGAGGTGGGGACCGACGGTTCGTCGCCCCGTGAGACGTTCGCCCCCGACCAGACGACCGCCGTTCGTCGCTGGAAGGTACTCCACGATGAACGACTGATGGCGGTCCCGTGGTTCGTCGGGTACGCCGAACTCTACCGGGCAGGCGGACCCGGCACCACGGTCACGCGGCTGGAACGGCTGACCCCGAAACAATACCTGGATGCGTCGGTTGATGAGGGGGTAACGCCGGATGATGCGGCGGTCAGTGGGATGTACGCGGTCGCGGTTCCGGAGATTACCCAGCACAAGGCGACCGGCAAGAACTTGTCGCTGAAGTCTGCCGGGGAAGGGACACACGCCCGGTACTCGGAATCTGTCCTGTCGGTGCAATACGAACACGTCCCGTTTAACGTGCTGGAGGATTCGCTGGTCCCGGCGGCTGAGGAGTGGCGGCGGTGTGTGTGGCTGAAGGACGCCACGCACACGATGGAGACGCTGACCCTGCCGGGTGGGACGCGGCGGTTCATGTCGAATACCGGCGGGGCGGGCACGAGTCTCGGCACCATCCCCTACGGCACCGTTATCTATATCCCCATCACCCGGTACGTCCTGGCGTGGGAACTCCTGCCGGCGGAGTTGTACCAGGTCGGCAGCACGACCCCGACGGCGTGGCAGAAACGGGTCTGGGGCTGGCCGGCGGACACCATCAAGCCGCTGGTCGGGCGGGTCAACTCCGCAGACTGGCTGGCGTGGCCGAAGGGCGAATTGTTGCTGGAATCGGTAAAGCCCATCCAGCGGAAACACCCGACCATCGGGCTGTCGTGGACGATGGAGGTGACTTATGCCCACAACCCGAAGGGGTGGCTGAACGCCTACTACATCGCCACCACGACCGGCACGTCCGGCTGGTATTACGCCTCGTCGTATCCGTACTCGTGGTACGACGTGCCCAACTCACCCGACGACCACGGGCTGTACAACGTGGGGCAAATCTGGCGGGTCTTTGACCCGACGGGTTAGCGGAAGTTGACGGCGGACACGACCCCGCCACGGAAGACGACCTGCGTCCGGTCAGCGGTCCCGTTCGCCGGGTCGCGGGTGTGGTTCTTGTAGTACCAGAAGACCCCGCCCTCCGTGTCGGAGGTGGAGTCGGGCGAGCCGACCGCGGCGCGGACTTCGTCGGGGGTCTTGCCGACGACCAGTGAGCGGAACTCGTCGCGGGTGTACGCGGCGCCGGCGGGGGTCGAGGTCCGGCTGGTGGTGGGTCGGACGACGAGGGCAGCCGTGACCGTGACGGCGAACAGGGCGACGATGATGCCGAGTGCGATGACCCAGTAGTGCCAGTCGCGGGGGCGGGTGTTCATGGGAGACTATTCGACCGGACCGGAGTGAGATTTGCAAGTGTTCGACCGTCCACCGCCCGACAACTCGGGGTTTGGCGACCCGCCGCTCTTTCTCGCCAAGGTCACGGCGGTGAGCGGGACGGGTGCCAGCGCGACCTACGGCATCTCCGAGCAGCAGGTGACATCCGCCGGCACGACCGAGGACCGGGTGAGCGGCCGGGCGGGTTCGGCGACCGTCAACCTGGCCCGGTTCCCCGGCGGCGGGACGCTGGCGGTGGATGATTTGGTGCTGGCCCGGCGGTCGGTCCGGGACGCCAACGAGTACGAGATCCTGGCACTCATCGTCGGCACCGATTCGGGCAGCGGGGGTTCCGAGGGCTGGACGACCCGGGGCAAACTGGACGGGGCGCTGTCCTACCAGGGTTCGGCAACCATGTCTGTCTGGTGGTGGAACGGCAGCGCCGAGGCGGATACCACCGTCAACGTCACGGTGTATGACTGGCTGCTGGTCAGCGGTCAGAGCATCGCCAGCGGGACGCAGGTAACGGCGGCGTGGGACGCGCGGTCGGGTCGGTACTACGTCACCGGGGCGCAGTGTGCCTGATGCGGTTCTCCCCCGGCTGCTCCTGTTGCGGGTTGTCGGATTGCACCGACTGCTGCGACCCTGCGCCGGCGTCGGACCTGTACGTCACGTTCACCGCCACCGGGGGGAGTCTGGGCGAGGAGTACTGCGGGTGTTTGCGGGACGGGGTGTCGGTCCTGCTGCCCTATGGCGGGTCCGGTTCCTGCCAATGGGGCTTTCAACTGGGCGACGGCACGACGATGGTCTGCGAGAACCCCGAGGGCGGCGACTATACCCTGTTCCGTATCGGCTTGACCTGCAACAACGACGGGACGTGGGTACTGGAAATGGA
>Ga0247822_10002940_pt1 | contig 11022 bp, 15 predicted proteins | sample 13C_Cellulose_Da_FD_192423 | JGI IMG/M metagenome (GOLD analysis project Ga0247822, IMG submission 192423) | Soil microbial communities from agricultural site in Penn Yan, New York, United States - 13C_Cellulose_Day30 | ecosystem: Environmental > Terrestrial > Soil > Agricultural land | place... | reverse complement strand
CTACCGCTCCCTGGTCACCACCCTGACCAAGAAGATGGCCGAGGACCTGACCGAGTACATGCACGAGCAGGGCGTGAAGGTCCGCTACATGCACTCCGACGTCGACACCCTGGAACGCATCGAGATCCTGCGCGACCTGCGGCTCGGCGCCTTCGACGTCCTGATCGGCATCAACCTGCTGCGCGAGGGCCTCGACATCCCCGAGTGCGGCCTGGTCGCCATCCTCGACGCCGACAAGGAGGGCTTCCTGCGTTCGGAAACCTCCCTGATCCAGACCATCGGCCGCGCCGCCCGCAACGTCGACGGCCGCGTCATCCTCTACGCCGACAGGATGACCGGTTCGATGGAGCGCGCCATCGCCGAGACCAACCGCCGTCGCGAGAAGCAGGAGGCGTACAACCTCGAACACGGCATCACGCCCGAAAGCGTCAAGCGCGACATCAAGGACATCCTCGAAAGCCCCTACGAGTCGCGCGAGATGGATCGCCTGACCCGCCCGGGCGTGGCCGAGGAGTCCAGACCCTTCGTCGGCTCCAACTTCCAGACCGCCCTCAAGGACATGGAGGGCCGCATGCGCGAGGCCGCCGCCAACCTCGAGTTCGAGGAAGCCGCCCGCCTGCGCGACGAGATCAAGAAGATGAAGCTCCTCGACCTCGAATTCGCCAACGAAGCCCTCACCGGCGCCGGCGAGGAGGTCGACAAGTCAGCCCCGAAGCGGTGGCGCAAGGAAGCCGCGGCCGAAAAGGCGGAAGCGTTCAGGAAGGGGCGGTAGAGGGCGAGGCGGTCCACCCAAGACTGACGGAGCTAGTTTTTAGTGGTACTCGTCGCGAAGCTCATACCATCGCTCCAATAGACTGGCGTATTGGTTTCGGAGTTCCATTTCATCGGAACCAGTTAAGGGGGCTTCATCCAACGAGTACGATACGCCGCGAATGACATCTAGAATGCGCATATCTTCTAACCGAAACTGAGGTACGGCGCGCGACATTACCCACAACGCCATCGCCGCAACTTCCGACGTCAACTCCGGCTCATCAGAAAAGTAAGGATAGACCACTCGCATTCCATCATCACCGATCTGGAAAGCTAGATTATTTTCGACGCGTATTACGCCGAGCCCTTCAAGTTCACACTCACCGAGAATTCGGTCTTCCAGGATAGTGAACGGCTCATTGCGGCGCCTGCGGCGCTCCTCCCACCAGCTTAGGAACCCATCACGGAGAGCTGGGTACAACCGCCTTCGTTGACGACTGGCCGCCGCTCGAACATCCGTCGTCTCTCTGAGATTGGAGCGCCCTCGCGCGTGATTCTTAGCGTCAGCCCAAAAGGGAGAATAGAAATCTCTAGGCTCCCCAGCGACACCCCCCGCGCGATTGATATCTGCCCGAATATTTTGCCTTAGAAGTTTCGTCCGTAGCCGCTGGTCTACAAGGATCAGCCGGATGAGGTTGCGAAGGTGTATGCGATCAATCGCCATGTGACGCTCCAGCTTGGCCACAAGCTGACAACAATTGACATTAGCTTCAATAATGAAATTGGCGACCACCTCACGTTGGCAACAGCCCTGTCCACCTGCCGGCATGACTTCGACGGCCACGCCCGCAACAAGGGCTGACGGCCTCCGATCCACCCGCTAAGGTTAGTGGATGGGGGAAAAAACTAACCAAAAATGGGAACTGCGTCAGACGGATACCAATAAGCTCGCATGGGCCTTGTAGGTCATGCCGATCCGCCCCACCCACATCGTTGAAGCCCTAACTCAACTAGGGGGCGAGGCGCATCTCGACCAGATCGTCGCAAAAGTGGTTGAGCTCGTCCCAGACCATTCGGCCGTCAATCCTGGTGCCAGCATTCGCGCTCGCCTTCAGGAAAACTCTTCCGGTTCAAAGCAGTACAAAGGTCGGTCCGATCTATTCGAGAACGTGCATGGCCCGGCGGCCCGAGCGGGCATCTGGCGCTTGAAAATGGACCCTCTGTCAGCAGACAATCTCGACGGCGTTCTGGATGAAGCCGAGGTCGAGATCGTTGCAAGCGAAGGTCGAGCTCGCTTACGCATCCATTTGAGGCGCGAACGATCTCGAAAGCTGATCAAGGCTTTCAAGGCGTCCCTCAGCAACTTCACCTGCGAAGCCTGCGGAACTGACATGGAAGCGGTCTATGGTGCACTCGGCGCGGGCTACATTGAAGCGCACCACCGAACTCCCGTTTCTCACCTCAAAGACGGGGACAAGACAAAGCTCGCCGACCTCGCAGCGCTCTGCCCCAACTGCCACCGGATCATCCATCGCAATGACTTGATGAGTGTGGCCGACCTACGAAATCACCTCCAGAGGCGCGCCCGCCCCTTGGCGCTAGTCGCAGAGACAGCCCATCCTTGGACCCTCGATCAGCCTGACGAGGCATAGACACCCTCCCCATCTGCCCAAACCCGATCACCACGCATAATTGCCGCCCCCAATCCCGGTAAATTACTGGAACTAGGCCGCACTACTTCTCTCCAGCTCGCCCTAGCTTCCGCCCATGCCACCCTGCGCTTGTTCCGTCGCATGGAGGGCTCGTGAGGCCTGCGACCTTGCGGGCGGCGGGAGCGGATGGAGCGGGGTCCTTGTCGGGCCGCGCGGCGTCCGTCGCGGTCTCCGGTCAAGGGCGCTGAAGCCCGGCGGACAGGTCGCGGCGGGCTTCGCCGCGCGACCCAGGATGCGAAGGGCGGCACAGCGGGTGAACGCCGGCGCTGTCGCCCGGCCTCACCACTCATCGGGCGCTGGCTGCTTCACGCGGCCTCAAGCAGCCCGAAGGGCGGTAGGCCGCCTCCAAACAAGGAGCCGATGGAGCCTGGTGACGGGGCGTTCGACCCGTCCGTCAGAGAGGTTCCGGTCAGGGTCGCGGGGGTTACGCGGACCGTTCCAGGAGGCCTGTCGCAAGCAGGCCCCTGCCCGCCGCGGGCGCCGGGGGTAGCCGATAAGACCGGCGCCTGCCCCGAGCTCGTGGAAGCCCGTCCGCGCGGAGCGTCAGTCGTCGTCGAAACGGTATTCCACATCACACTCCGGGCGTCGGCCCGGCGCTCCGCCCAGCCCTCCACCGCCCGCTGCACAGCGCGGCGGCGAAACCCGTTGGCCTGAAGCGGAGGAAGACCCCCATGGCCCGACCCCGACCCTCGCGCCGCGACCGCGTCGCCGACCCTGACGACGTCAGCGACGTCCATCCCGCCGAGCTGCGGCGGCTGCAAAAGGAGTTCTTCTCGCGCGTCGATCACCTGGCCGCCGCCTTCCAGCGCAAGCACGACGCGGCGGTCGCCTGCGGCAAGGCGCCGCCCTTCATCTCCGATTCATGATGCGTCGGTGCAACATGGTCCGCCTGCCGCAAGCTTGACTGCAAATCGCTTGCGACCTTGCGGCCAAAATGCGGCATGGTGCGTTACGGAGATACACGATGACCAAATCGAGCAACCCCGACAACGAGGCCCGCGCCACCCTGCGCGTCGTCTCTTCGCCTGAGGCCGAGGTCTATGACCTGATGCGTGCGCCCGAGACCACCGCCGAGCGCGTCAAACGCCTCCAGGCCGAGGCGCGCGCCCTGGCGCTCGAACAGGTCGAGGCGCTGGAGGAAGTCCTGCTCAAGGCCGCCGACATGGCGCGTGAAATCGCCGACGGCGGCGACGCCTATCCCGTCGGCGCCCGCGAACTGGCCCACCGCCTGGTCCAGGACCTGCCCGCCAAGGCCGAGACCATGAAGGCCATCATCGCCAAGAGCCATCCATGATGCTGTAGGCCGCGGTCAGAAGGCTCCGCCTTCTCGACCCGACGCGGCCTCGGCGCTTCGCGCAGTCACCCGACGATGTCGGAAAACTCCGGATGGCGCTTCAACCACGCCACCGCATAGCTGCAGTGCGGGATCAGGGTCAGGTTTTCGGCGCGCGCATGCTCGGCCATCGCCTGCATGAACTTCCCCGCCGCGCCCGAGCCGCGCAGGGCCGGGTGGGCCTCGACGTGCAGGATGATGCGGGCGTGGCCGCGCACCGCATATTCGGCCCAGACGGAATGCTCGTTCCCGTCGGCGTCAGCGAACTCCTGCTGGAAACGGCGGTCGGCGGGCTGGTCGCGAAAGGCGGTCATGAGGGCTCCTGAAATCAGGCTGGCCGATCATTGAGCAGGGCCAGCAGACCCAGAACGCTTTTGACCGTGAACCAGATCGTCACCAGCAGCAAAAGAAGTCCGAACAGGATCAGGAAGGGGATGCCGATCAGGAAGACCGAGGCCACGGCGCTGACCGCGATCAGCCCCCACAGCACGATGGTGATCCAGAAGACCGACCAGAACAGCCTGATCTGGGCCTCGATATGCTGGGCCGCCAGCCCCGTCGCCGAGCCCCGGCAGGCATAGGCCACGACAAGCCCCGCCAGGACCAGCAGGTTCGCACTAGGGATCGACAGAATATAGAGGATCCAGGCCAGAACGGCCCCGTCACGCCCGTTGCCGCGCGCCTCGGAAATCTGGTCGGTCATGGCCGGGTCCTTCTCAGTAGAACAGACGAAGCGGATGGCGGACGGCGCGCCCTTCCAGCAGGTCCTTCAGACCCAGGGCGCCGCGCACGATGGTCCAGACCGCCATGACGAAGAGGACGAAGACCCCGACGTTGATCAGGATCAGCACCACCCCGCCGATGATGGCGGCCACGGCGGCGAACAGGGTCCGCTGCTGGAAAATGAAGTGGCTCCGCGCCAGCGGGTCGGCGGGCGGCGCCTTGCGCCACATCCGCAGCAGGCCGATCGCCGCCGCCACGCCGAAGGTCGGCACGGCGAACAGGATCAGGGCATAGCCGACATAAAGACTGGTCAGGTCGCCGGCCTGGCCGGACGAGGCCGCGCTGTTGCTGCTGTAATCGCCGGACTGGACCATCGGAACCTCTTGAACGAGGCGGGACAATGGCGGGACGAACGGCCCCGCGCAACCGGCGTCAGCGCGAATAGGCGACTTCGCAGCCGGCCGCCGCCGCACCGGGAATGGCGCCGGGCTTCTCCACCCGCACCTTGACCGCCTGCACCCGCGGATCATCCAGACAGGCCAGGGCCACCCGCTCGGCGAAGGTCTCGACCAGGGCGATGTGCTCGCCGCCCGCCAATTCGCGGGCGATCCGGGCCACGCCCTCATAGTCCAGGGTATCGGACAGGGTGCGGATCGGGGCGGCGCCGAGATCCAGCTCCACGTCCACGAACAGGGGCTGCAACCGGCCATGCTCATGGGCGTGGACGCCGATAGCGGCCTGGACCTCCAGCCCGCGCACCAGCACGGTCAGCCCCAGGCGACGCGGCTCGGACGCGGTGAAAGGCGTAACGACGGCGCTCACGACCAGGTCTCCGGCGGCAGAAGGTCATTGATGCTGAAATCAGCCCGGTCGCACCAGTCGCCCAGCTTCCACGCCCGCTCGGCCTCGGTCAGACCGCGCGTCAGTACGGTATTGGTCGGCGTCTCCTCAATGGCCAGCTCGGCCAGACGGAAAGGCAGGCCTTCGGCCTTGAGGATGGCTTCCAGCTTCCGCCACAGGGCGATGACCAGGGCCTCGGTCGTGGGATCACCGTCGATGGTCAGGACTTGGTTCAGCCGCTGCGGCTCATGGCTCTGGAACCAGGCCAGCAGGGGGTCGGCCCGGTTCAGCTGGAAGGCATGGTCAAGGCTGCGGTCGACGAAACCGTGCCAGCGCCGCTTCAGGTTCTCGAACGAGGCGGCGTGGTTCGACTGGCCAAAGGCGATCTCGGCCGTCGGCTCCAGCGTCACCTTGACGAACTCGTTGTGCCCGTGCGGCACGGCGCACTTCGACCCCGCATCGGCGATCAGCCGGTGCGCCATCGAGAAGCGGCGGGTGAACTGGACGGCAGGCATCAGGGGCAAGGTTTCCGAAAACGCAGTCGCCCCATATAGGCGTCGCGAAGGGCTCGCGCATCAACACCCTGACGACGGCGAAGTAAAGGCGCGGTCAGGGCCAACCTCAGGGAAGAGGGATCCCGTCAAAGGCGACGTCGCGCCCCCGGCCGATCAGGCTCTCGCCCCCGTCGATGGTCAGGTTCTGGCCGGTCAGGCTCGGCGTCTCGAGGATGAAGCGCACGGTGCGGGCCACGTCTTCCAGCGACGCCCCGCGCCCCAGCGGCGTATCACGCCAGGCGGCCTCATACTCGGCCTCGGTCTGGTCGCCGCTGCGCAGGATCAGGCCGGGCGAGACGCCGCACAGCCGGATGCGGGGCGCCAACCCCATGGCCAGGGTCCGCGTCAGCCCCGCCAGCCCCACCTTGCCCGCTGTATAGGCGAAGAAGTCAGGGTTCGGGCTATCCACCTTGTGATCCAGAATATTGACCACCACCCCCTGCCCGTCCGCCGCCTCGACCGCTCGGGCGAAGTCACGGATCAGGAAGACCGGCGCGGTCAGGTTCGACGCCAGATGCTCAGCCCACGACGCCTCGGTCAGGGTGGACAGGGTGTCATAGCGGAACAGGGAGGCGTTGTTGACGAGGGCGTCGATCCCCCCGAAACGCGCCACCACCCGGTCGATCAGGCCGTCGCGCTCGCGCGCCTCATTCAGGTCCGCCTGAAAGGCCGCCGCCCGCACGCCCTTGGCAGACAGTTCGGCGACGAGGGCCCCCGCCTCGTCGGCCCCGCCGCGATGGTGGACGGCCACGTCCCAGCCCGCCTCGGCCAGGACCCGCGCCATCCCGGCGCCGACGCGCCGCGCGGCCCCGGTGATCAGCACCACCTTGTTCGGAAGGTCGCCCATTCAGCCCGGCCTGCGGCGGAAGATTTCCACGCCCGCGCCGGCGGCTTCCGGGAAGATGTGCGGCTTGGTGATCCGGACGCGGCAAGCCTCGACCGGCGGCAGATTGAAGCAGACGCCGATCAGCTCCTCGACCAGGGCTTCCAGCAGCTCGACATGCTCACGCCCGCGCCAACCGGAAATATGATCGCGCACCCGGTCGTAATCGATGAAGCCGCCTTCTGGCAGAGGCCAGCTAGCGAACATCTCGACATTGACGATCAGCCGCGTGGGGCGCTCCGGGTGCCGCTCCCACGGGTGCAGGCCGATGCGCAAATCGACCGCCACGTCCGATAACAGAACGCGGACATGGTCCCCGGCCTGGCGCCAGTCGAACCCGCCCGCGCCGGCAGCGGATTCAGTCAACCCGGCCGAACTCGTAGAAGTTCACGGCGGCGATGACGGCGATGAAGACGAAGATGGTGGCGATGGCCAGCATGGGAAGGCTCCTGTTCAAGCTTCGCATAGAGGCAGAACCGCGACTGTTCAAGCCGCCCCGCCCCGGCCTATCGTGCCTCCATGACCACCTGGCGTACCCGAATCGAGCCCTTCACCCGGCCCATCTTCTTCGCTGTCTCGCGGATGCGCAGGGGCATGACGCTGGGCGTGCGCGGCGTGGCGATAGACACCCGCGGTCGCGTTCTGCTGGTCAAGCACACCTATTTGCATGGCTGGTGGCTGCCCGGCGGCGGAGTGGACAAGGGCGAGACGACCCAGGCCGCCGTGGTTCGCGAGTTGCGCGAGGAGGCCGGCCTGATCGCCAGGGGCGAGCCGCGCCTGATCTCGGTTCATTCCAATGAACGCTTCTTTCCCGGCGATCACGTCCTGGTCTTCGCTGTCGACGCCTTCGACATGACAGAGCGCACCAGTCACGGCGAAATCGCAGAGATCGGCTGGTTCGCCCCCGACGCCCTGCCCGAGGACGCGACCCGCGCCACTCGCGACCGGCTGGCCGAAATCTTTGATAGCGCGCCCCCCGATCCGAACTGGTAGAGGCGGCGCATGCAAACTCCTGTCCTCGTCTTCGTCACCTTGTTGCTGGCAGGAGCCGCGACGGCTCTGCAGGGCCCGACGAACGCCCGGCTGGTCACGGCGGTCGGCTCGCCGCTGAACGCCGCCTTCGTCTCCTTCGCCGTCGGTACGGTAGCCCTGGGCCTGCTCGCCCTGGCTATTCAGACACGACCGGACGTGGGCGCAATGAAGGCCCTGCCCTGGTGGGCGTGGATGGGCGGCTTCTACGGCTGCGCCTTTGTCATTTCCGCCGCCTGGGGCGTGCCGCGTCTCGGCGTGGCGACCACCATCACCCTTATGATCGCCGGCCAGTTGCTGCTCAGCCTTGCCCTCGATCACTTCGGCGCCTTCGGCGTCGAGAAGCAGCCGTTGAGCCTTGGTCGCATCGCCGGGGTTGCCCTGGTGATCGGCGGCGTGGTTCTGGTTCGCCGCTCCTGAGCCTATATCCCGCCGGATGACCGAACAGACGACTGACATTCCGGGCGAGACCGCCCTGCCGCTTCAGGCGGCAGAGTTGATCGCCGACGAGGCGCGCCGCGCCCCCGACAAGCCCGGCGTCTATCGCATGTACGGCGAGGACGGGACCTGTCTCTATGTCGGCAAGGCCAAGTCGCTGAAGAAGCGCGTGGTCCAGTACGCCCAGGGCCGGTTTCATACGCAGCGGATCGGCCTGATGGTCAGCCTGACCCGCTCGATGGAGCTCGTGGTCACGGCGTCCGAGACCGAAGCCCTGCTGCTCGAATCCAACTTCATCAAGAAGCTGAAGCCGCGCTTCAACGTCCTGCTGCGCGACGACAAGTCCTTCGCCGAGCTGATGATCCGCCGCGACCATCGCGCGCCCCAGGTCAGGAAGCACCGCGGCGCCCATACCATTCCGGGCGACTATTTCGGACCGTTCGCCTCGACCTGGGCGGTCAACAACACGCTGAACACCCTGCAAAAGGCTTTCCTGCTGCGCTCCTGCTCGGACAGCGTCTACGAGACCCGCACGCGGCCCTGCATGTTGCATCAGATCAAGCGCTGCTCGGCCCCCTGCACCGGGCTGATCAGTCTTGAAGACTACGGCGATCTGGTCACCGAGGCGGAGCAGTTTTTGCGGGGGAAGTCGCGCGCCGTGATCGGCCGCCTGTCGCAGGATATGCAGGCCGCGTCCGACGAGATGGACTTCGAAACCGCCGCCCGCGTACGCGACCGCATCCGCGCCCTGTCGGCCATCGCCATGGAGAACAGCGTCAACGCCGACGGGGTGGCCGAGGCCGATGTCTTCGCGCTGCACGCCGAGGGCGGCCAGGCCTGCGTTCAGGTCTTCTTCTATCGCGCGGGCCAGAACTGGGGCGGACGCGCCTACTTCCCGCGCGTCGACAAGACGGACAGCGACCCCGAGATTTTCGCGGCCTTCCTCGGTCAGTTCTACGAGGACAAACCGATCCCGCGCCTGATCCTGTCCAATGTGCGCCCGCATGAACTGGAGTTGCTGGAAGAAGCCTTCTCGATGAAGGCCGAACACCGGGTCGAGATCGCCCGCCCCATGCGTGGCGGCAAGCTGAGCCTGGTCGATCACGCCCTGACCAATGCGAAGGAAGCCCTGGGCCGCAAGCTGGCGGAGAACTCGGCCACCTCGAAAATCCTCGACGAGGTATGCGAGGCCTTTGGCCTGGACGCCCGACCCGAGCGGATCGAGGTCTATGACAACGCCCACATCCAGGGCACCAACGCCGTCGGCGGCATGATCGTCGCCGGGCCCGAGGGCTTCCGCAAGAACCAGTACCGCAAGTTCAACATCCGAGGCGACGACCTGACCCCCGGCGACGACTACGGCATGATGCGCGAGGTCATGCGCCGGCGCTTCGGCAAGATGGTCAAGGATGAGGAAGCCGGCGAGATCGTCGAGCGGCCCGACCTGCTGCTGATCGACGGCGGGGCAGGACAACTGGCCGAGGTTCTGGCTGTCCTGGCCGATCTGGGCGTCGACGACATCACAGCGGTCGGCGTGGCCAAGGGACCGGATCGGGACGCGGGCAAGGAGCATTTCATCATGCCCGGCAAGCCGCCCTTCATGCTGCCGCTGAAGAGCCCGGCCCTCTACTACATCCAGAGACTGCGCGATGAGGCGCACCGCTTCGCCAATGGCGCCCACGCCAGGCGTCGTTCGATGGACATCAAGAAAAATCCGCTGGACGAGATCGAGGGCGTCGGGCCGGGTCGCAAGAAGGCCCTGCTCCACGCCTTCGGCTCGGCCAAGGGCGTCTCGCGCGCCTCGGTCGCGGATCTGATCAAGGTCGATGGCATCAACCAGCCCCTGGCCGAGCGCATCCACGCCTTCTTCCACAAGAACTGAAACAGTCGCATTGCGGGTTGAGCGACCAACCGCCGCGGGTCTAGGAACGCTTCATGACCGATGAACTGACCAAGGGCTATCACCGCTTCCGCCAGAACCGGTGGCCCACCGAGCGCGCCGAGTACGAGGCCCTGGCGGCCAACGGCCAGAAACCCCACACCCTGGTCGTCGCCTGTTCCGACAGCCGCGCCGATCCGGCCCTGATCTTCGACACAGCCCCCGGCGAGCTTTTCGTGGTGCGCAACGTCGCCAACCTGGTCCCGCCCTATGAGCCCGACGGCAAGCTGCACGGCGTCTCGGCGGCGCTGGAGTTCGGCGTCAACGTCCTGAAGGTCCAGCACGTCGTCGTCATGGGTCACGCCTCGTGCGGCGGGGTCAACGCCATGCGCAACGGCGCCCCGTCCAACTGCCAGGACTTCGTCGCGCCCTGGGTCGCCCAGGGCGTGCCCGCCGTCAGCGCCGCCGTGGAAGGCGTGCCCGCCGACGAACAGGAGACGGTGGCCGAGGAGGCCGTGGTGCGCCTGTCGCTGGACAACCTGCGCACCTTCCCCTGGATCGCCGAGAAGGAAGCGGCGGGCGAGCTGCGCCTCAGCGGCCTGCACTTCGGCATCGCCGCCGGCATCCTGACCAAGCTGACGGGCGCCAGGCGCTTCGAGCGCCTGGACTGAGGCAGAGCGGGGCGACCTGTCGTCGCCCCGTCCCCGGCCTGCGCCCCCTGCTCTCGCATCGGGCGACGAACCATGGCACACCGCAGGCGTTGCAATGGACGTGATGATGACTTCTGCCCACAAAGCCAACCCGATCCCGAACATCCTGACCGGCATCCGTCTGGCGGCGGGCGTGGTCATGTTCCTGCTGCTGGCCGGCGCCACCAG
>Ga0247822_10002939_pt1 | contig 11023 bp, 1 predicted proteins | sample 13C_Cellulose_Da_FD_192423 | JGI IMG/M metagenome (GOLD analysis project Ga0247822, IMG submission 192423) | Soil microbial communities from agricultural site in Penn Yan, New York, United States - 13C_Cellulose_Day30 | ecosystem: Environmental > Terrestrial > Soil > Agricultural land | place... | reverse complement strand
GTGCGATGGGTGCTGTTGGTTTGGCACTTATATTGCAAGCTCCAGAATTAGGCAATTCGAGTTATTACTCTCGAATTGCCATTTAGCGGATTACCATGCGAGGGAAAGTTAACTTTAGCCTTTAAAAAGGCCTGCAAGAAAACCTGGCTTTTCTGCTTTTTTTGAAGACTGAGGAATAGCAAGGAGCTCATTCAGTGGAATATGTTTTTCACCCAGTTCTTGATAGGCTTTTTTTTCCAAATCTGAAACTTGATTTAAAGCATCAATTAACAATTGTGGTTGTAATGGTGCAACTTCACCATTGCGTATCGCATTAAGTGCTGCTTGCATACGTACAAACTGCGGATCACCCAATAAACTAGTATCTACATCGGTGCCTCTCATAACGTGATATGCAATCATTTCTTCGGGAATAAGAGCCAATGCATAATCAACTTCATTGCTCGGTTTTGTGCAATATTTATAGCGCCAAGAAAGGTACTCATAGACGGCTCCGACTTCAAAACGCTCAATTATTGGCAATGGAGTATTTGCCAATTTATGCCCTACCATTTGTTTAAATGTTTCAGTTAAATCAGGACGAAACCCTGTACAAGTACCGACAGGTTTTTCTAAAAAAAATTGAAATGTCGGAAGACACTCCGTTTTATTCGTACCCAACAACAATGGCAACACGACTTGATTAATCATGCTTATCGACAACGTTTGAAGTGCATAATCATTTTTTACATGTCTATCGGTAGCTAAAGTCCACTCAACAATCTTATTATAAAGTACAGCCATAAGTGTTCGATGAGACAAATAGTTAGGCCAGTCGTCTTTTAAATAAAATTGCGCTAACTGCAAGCTAATCTCATGACCAAGGGATGAGGACCCTTGAAAACATTGCCATAGTTTCAAATGTGGTTCATCTCCCTCCGCCTCCTTGCAATCTTCCGCATAACGCTGAAGCTCCTCTTCAAATTTAACTTCGCAGCGCTCGTGAAAATGCTTCATATAACTATTGGATTTTGTAACCCAGTAGTTATCTTTTAGCTGTGATTTTGTCATGAAATTTTTACCAGTTTCTTGTATTAACTTTCATATTAGTTTGGCCCGTATGCGTAAAACTAACAACATAACCATCAAATGGTTTCCCTCTCATTTGTTGCAAAATAGTACTCGCTGTTTGAGAGCGGGAGTCCTGTCCTAACAAGGCTCGGAATGGATCCTTCCATTGAAATCTTTGGTTTGCGTTAAAAGCAAGGCGGTCCCTAGTGAATACATCTGCTCCAGCATTTTGACCTGGCCTGCCAGTTGCAGTTTGTTTACTTAGCGTTCCTGGAGTGCTGCTCAGCGATGATTTAACTTCAAATGAAACCCAATCACCATTTTTATAACGGGCCATTAAATCAATACCATGATTAGAACCATTTTGCATCATAGGTACGCCATTGTTACCGCTAAACATAGTCGTAACTTCACTGAAAACCCCCAAGCCCTTGAACTCCATTGCAGACATCATGGTTGCAAGCTCTGTAACTTTATCATGAGACATTCCAGATGTTAGCGGTTTGGCATATTTGTTTAACGGCAGCTTACCCAAAAGTTGGTTAACCGCAGTAGCACCAGCACTTAATGCTTTTGCATTTAAGAAAGTGACGTCCTCAAATACTTCACGCAGTATTGGGTTTTTAAGGGTTGTTGCACCGTTAGTAATGGCCTCCTGCGCCCTACTCAACTGCGCATCAATATCCTTTACGGTAAAGATCGCGCTAGGAATATTAGAAATTGCTTTTGCTGATTCAGGAGCACCAGCAACAATGCCTGCCGATGTAAATAAGCGCGAGGCAAAACCTGCCAAGCTGGAAGAACCACCTAAAGTTACTAACCCTAATCCGGCAATAGCTCCCGCTAAAGCATCTGTATTCCGGGTCAATGCCAACGCGTTACGCGTAGTACTCAAACCGGTAGCAGTAAGAGCCCCATGAAGCTGTATAGATGAAGCGCTACCACCAACATTGAAAGTCACCGAATCAACAAGTTCTTGCTGCGAATACCTGTTATAGACCAAGGATTCAAGATCTGATAAGCCTGATGCATCACCAGTCAGGTGGGCATCAAGTGCATTGCTATAGATCATCGACACCTGCGATGCTCTCGCCGCACTTGCTACTGCTAACTCTCGTCCATTAGCGGTAGACGTTACCAGTTGTAATGAGTTTAATTCGCCGCGTAGCTGGGTATTAACCCCAAGCACAAAGCGCGCGTAAGGAGACTCAGCACCATCTTTTAGCAAAGATGATCGCACAGTATTCCATGCGTCATCGTTTTCCATTATTGCAGTAGCTAAATCAGCAGCATCAATTGCATTTTTCGTTAGCAGTAACTTCGCAGCAGCAGGATCAGCTGAACCACCTGATTTCTGACTAACGTTTCTAAGTTCAGGCTCATGTAAAAGCGCTTCTAACTCCTCTCCTCCATTAGCAATTAACTCTGCAACTTTCTCCCTATCAATATTTGGCTTAGGTGTCATTGCACTAACCAAACTTTGTGCTGCCACATTACCGAATGCATCTATCGCAATTTGTGCGAAGTCGACCTTGCCACCACGATTCCATTGCTGATTCAGTTTGCCAGTTGCAGCACCACTAATAATGCCTTGTGCAACGCTACCCCAAGCAAATGACTCGGTATTCAATTTGCCAAGAGGCAACTCTCCGCCAATTGCCTGACCTGCCATATTACCTACTGCACTGGCAGCCATGCCCTTCCAGCTAAAGCTTGTGTCAACACCAGCGATACGATTAGCTACCTGACTACTGGTGTAATTAAATGCTCCACGCGCCAAATGGTTTTGCCATCCATTACCACCCATATAATTTGCAGCCGATTTCGCCCAGCCTACATTGCTGGATGCCGCCATACCTCCAAGTCCCGCTGTAGCAGCGGTGGTAATTCCACTTGAAAAAGCCTGACGCAAGCTGAAATGTTCCTGCTGTCCAGTGGCGACCCCAACCATCTGCGATGCAGCACTACCGACAACTCCGCCAACAAAAGCAGCGCCAGCCGCCATTGTTGCGGAAATTCCAGTTGCGACTGTACTCAAGCCGGCAGCCGTTGCAGCAGCAGTACCACCTACTAAGGCTGTAGAGCCAGCAGTCATAATGGCCCCCATACCAGCCCCTTGCAGAGTCCCTGCCATTGCCATAGCCGCAGCCCCCGCCGTAAACACCGTCACAACAATCGCGACCACAATAATCGCGATCATCGCCAGCGCATTACAGCTCTTCTTCGGCGGTGGTGGTGGGGTTGGGCTTGGGGTGGTGTCACCGATAATTTCTTGCGGGTTGTAAGGTTTGAACGTCGTCGCGTTGTTGTGCTCGCTACGCGCTACGTTTGGCAGGCGCAGGTTTTGGCCAACGTAGTTGGTCAGGGCTGCATCCGGTGCGAGGTTGATACCGTTGGCATCGGCGATCAGATACCACTGGCTGCTATCGCCCCAGACTGCCTGGGCAATGCTGAACAGGCTATCGCTGGAGTTCACCACATATTGCCCGGAGGTGCTGGCGATATCGTTGGTGATGCTCAGGGTGGACCCGCTATTGCCTGTTGCACCGGTAACACCCATGTCGAACTGGTTGTCTTTACCCAGTTGTGCAACCTGGTTGCCGTTCACATACACATAGCTTTGCTGCCATGAGGTGCCGCTGCTGGGGTATTCCCGCTTGGACACAATCTGCCCCAGCATGTTGTTGGTGAACATACGGGAGAAACCATTGCTACCGGTTGCGGAGGTAGCGATAAGGTAACCACGGAAATCGTAGGTGAATGTGGTTTGTCCGGGAGTGCTGCCATTTTGCGAACTTTCCGCAGTTTGGCCGGTTTGTTTATAGCTGTCGAACTTACCTGCAACACCATATTCATTGGTATAGGTCAACGAGTATTGGTATTCACCTTTATTGTTGTATACCTGATAGTTGTATTTCGTCAGGTTACCCGCACCGTCGTAGTTGGTGTAGGTGGTGATGCCCGATGTTTTACCGTTTACCTTCACGGTTTGCGACTCCATCCGGCCATCAAGCTTAAACACACTGGTGGTTTCAGTGTTGTTAGCCTTCTGGTAGGTCATGTAGCCCTGGCCGTCATATTGACGACTATCTTTGACAGACAAGAGCGCATGCTGACCAGCGGTAATAGCGGTAAGGCTGAAGTTGGTGGCGTGGCTCAGCGTGCCGCCCGAGATACTCTGGATTTGGCCGGTGTCGGTGTATTTGTACAGGTTCTGGTAGCTACTCACCCCGGTTGGCGTACTTTCATTGTAGGGGTCGGCATATTGGTTACTGCCCACCGTCTCGGTGTGCCAGCGACGGCCCGCCTTGTCATAATCGATGATCATGCCATTGGCGTTGGTGATCCGGCCTTCATTGTCGTATTTGTAATTCTGTACCTGGGTAGCCTCTGTACCACCTAGGGGTGTATAGCGTGCGGAGACTTGCAGGCGGTTGCCAAACTCATCGTAGGTGTAGGTTAGATTCCCTAAGGTATTGACCGAATTAATTACACCGCTATCTGAAACCTGGCCACCATCAGGATTGCTTACCTGGGTCAGCCGACCCAATTTGTCGTAGGCACTGTTGGTGGTGTAGGCGTAGACATCATTCAATATCTTCGTTGATAAATAATAGGTCGATTCACCATCAGGTCCGGTCCTTACATCGTCAGGAACCTCACCAACACGGGTATGCTGGAGCGTACTACGAACCTGCTGCCCATTAATGTTGTAATCGTAGGAGGTAACATCCGTCAACGTGTGAGTACTGTCGAAGGAGCTTCCTGAAGGGCTGCCATTTCTAGCATTGTTATGATACGCCTGGGTCCATGTCTCACTCATTGATTTGAGCAAGCCGTTTTCTGTGTACCCAAACGTGCGGGTACGGCCAGCGATGGTTTCCGTCTTGGTTTGGCCAAAGTCGTTATAGGTATAAGTGGTAGTGTGATTACCCAAATCAGTATGTGAATTGAGTTGCCCAACCGTGTAGTCATTAGCCGTGCTGTATTCCCAGGACATAGCCGTGTTATTACCATCGATTTCTTTTACCTTTTGATTGGCAAAATTGAATTCAGTGGTTTTGGTGATGCCGGTCGGATTGCGCGTTCCGATAACGTTATTGCGCTCGTCGTAGCTATAGTAATTGGCGTTACCGGGAGTAATGCTGGTCACCAATTGGGACTGATAGGATCCTCCTTCCGTAGTGGGATTAGGCACCCAGACCGGCTGCATGCCGGTAGTGCTGGTAGACATTTTGCCATCCGCAATACGACGACCCGCTTGGTCGTATTGGTAACTTTGCAGCACCACTTCCTTGCCGGTAAGGTTCAGGTTTGACTGGGTAGAACCGACGCTTACGTAATAATCCGCAGTGGTATTTACGCTGCCTGTGGTGCTGTTGCGTAACACACTACGACGCAACTGATTGCCGTTGGCATCAAAGGCATCTACGGTAACTGTACCGACACCGTTACGGTTGGCAATTTGATTGCCAAAACCATCATAGGCGTACTCAGTGCGCACATTGGTACCGTCGACACTGGCAATTAATTGCCCTGCCTGATTGTATTCACTGCGGCGCTTACGGGTTTCTGTACCATTGTTTTTCTGCACATCCTCCACACTGCGACCGAGTTTATCGTAGTGAATTTCGTGGGTCAGGTTTGAGGTTCCGGAGAACACTTCGGTAATAACTTTGTTATCGGCGTTATAGGTGTAAGTCGTGTAGCTACCGGCAGCATCCGTCCGTTTAGTAATATTGCCCCAACGGTCATATTCCTGGCTGGTTTTTGGATTCACCAGGGTAGTCGCCTGATTTACCATGGCCAATGTATCAGCGGCCACATTCAGGGCATTGAACTGCGGTCCACGCTGCGACGTTGCACGCCCCAGCAGGTCGTATACGGTTTCAGTTACACGCGTGCCAGTACCATCAGTGATAACTTTATTACCCTGTTGCTCCACCCGGGTGTTATGCCCTGCCAAGTCATAGAGGTATTTGGTTGTTCCATCCTGGGCGACCCTCGTCGTGACCCGACCAGCTTTGTCGTAGCTATAACTGGCCGTAATTGCGCTATTGAATCCGCTGCCTGTTATAGCGGTGCGCAGGGCATTAACATTCTCGCTGGCTGCTCCCCAGACCAGATATTCCGCATCTATATCGCCAAAAGCATTATAGGTACTGACCTTTCCGGTTTGCTGTTTGGTGTCGTTACTGTCGGTATAAACTTCGAGGCTGGCGATCTGGCGACCAGTGAGGTCATAGACGTAGCGCTTCTCCAATGTATCGGTGTAATTTCCCGCTGCCCAGCCGACAAAGCTGGCACTGACAGACTGGGTTTCCTTGATGAGATGGCTGCCAACATCGTATTGCTTGAATACTGTATTGCCCAATGCATCGGTGGTAGCTATCTCATTGCCAGCCAAATCATAGCGATGGGTAACCACCAGGGTATCCCCTTGTTCGACCCCTTTAGCACCGCCAGAGGTGCGGGTTTCACTAATCACCGCACCAAAGGCATCCAGGGCATAACTGATGGTTGGTGTTGCCGCAGTAACCTGATTCAGGAATGGGTCGTTGCCTGCAGCCCCAACGCCAGTGGTGCGGCCAGCGGCATTGCGCGCGACATCAATACTTCCCTGGGTGCGCCCCAGTTCATCGTACAAGGTGGTGGATTTATTCCCGGCCGCATCATATTGATTGGTGAGATTGCCGACTTTGTCGTATTCACCTTTCCAGGTAGTGACACTGCCGCTAGCGGCGACATACTTGATGTTGTTATTGGCATCAGTGCCGTTTGTATTGTAGTAACTCAAGTTGGCGCGAATGATATCGGTGCGCTGGTTCAACTCGTTATACAAATAGCTGGTTGAGCGGTCATTGCCGTGAGGGGTGGGCAATGGAGGCAATCCGATAATCCCGGTTATGACCGCTCCAAGCGTCGCCAAATCGGTATTCGACACGGGGTTCGTGTATTCAACCTGCGAGCTCAGGTTGCCAAAGGCGTCATAACCGTAAGCGGTGTAAAAACCAAGCGCATCTATGTCTACGGTTTTTTGGCCGAGGCTATTGTAGTAATGGTAAGTCTTGGCCCACTCGGTAGAGTTAACCTGAACCGATTCCCTTACCACCTCATCAAAGGCGTTGTATTCATAGGTTGTCTTTGGAGTACCGGAAACTCCGGACGTGGAAGCCTGGCTGTTACTTGCAGCCAACTTATCCGGATAGTAATTCCCGCCTACAGCAGTTTGGCTGACCGATTTTTTCCTTCCCAATACATCATATTCAATATTGATGACCCTATCCGTCGATGCATTGGGAGAAACGATTGCGCTGCCTATTTCATAGAGGGTGCCTGACGGGCTCATTGCCGGGCGCGCATACCGCGTAATCGTTTTCTGGTTACCCATAGCATCATAGGTATACCCGGTTACCTGGTTCAGCGCATCCACTTCATAGGCGACCCGACCTACTTTGTCGTAGACCTTGGTCTGGTAAATCACATCGCTGGCGCCAGCACCGACTTTAATGGTGTTTTGTACGGCGTTACCCAATGAATCGTAGGTAACCCTTACGGTACGTATGAAGCTGCCTGTTACCTGGGTAGCCTGAACAGTTCCTGCGGCCGGATCGTAATAGCCCGGAAGCAAGGTAACTGTCTGACGGCCAAGCTTGTCGTATTGGTATTCAGTTACGCGCGCCGAGGAGGTGCCGTAAGCTTCGGTACGGAATCTGACATTACCCAACCCGTCGTAGTCGTTGTGGGTAGTAATCGCCTGGATAACCGTGGTTACAACACCAGCAGCATCAATACTGGCAACCGCGACTTCCGGGGTAATTTCGTCGGTCAAGCGGTTGGCCTTGTCATAGACATAGGTCCAGGTTTTCAGATTTTTATTGGTCAGGCTGGTACGGTTGCCAAAGGCATCGTAACCATAGGTTTCGGTCTCACCTTTTGCATCTGTCGTAGTCTTCAGGCGACCCGCTTTATCATAGGTATAACTCTCGCCACGGGTGACCGAATCTGCCAGCGTGTTGGTTGTGCCACGCAAGGTTTGTAATGCTGATTCAGTGCGGGAAGTGCTGGAGAGCACCTTCACCGCATCGCTGTAACGGCGCTGCTCGGCAACCTGGCCCAGTTGGTTGTAGATGGTTTCGGACAAATAACCCAGGCTGTCAATGGTGAAGCGCTGACGGCCAGCCTTGTCGTAGACGTAACCGGTGGTTCTGTCCGGCGCAGCAGGATCTGTGCTCGCGACAGGGCTTACACTGGCGATTGCCTGTGCACTGGTATTAATAGTAACGGGGTTGCTATAGCGGGTTGTCTGGATCAAATTGCCCGCATCGTCGTATTGGCTATAGGTGACATAACCCAGCATATCAATACTATGGGTTTGGCGATTGTTGGCGTCATAGATGTACCACGTACTGTTGTTATTGGCGTCAGTAGTACGGGTTACGTTGCCATTCTTGTCGTAGTAATTTTCAGTAGTGATGCTCAAACCGGTCGGGTTTTTCGCGGAGTATTGATCCTCGATGGTTTTTTTCAGTCGCCCATCGTTGTCGTATACGTAAACCGTAGTACGGTCTTTTGACGCATTACCGATTGCCCCGAGGCTCTTGACTTCGTTGCCAAAACCGGTAGTAGAAACGGTATTGAAATACTGTGTTACCGAAGCCAGTCGACCATTGGCATCATAGGTATTACCCGTCACTCCGCCCAATGCATTGACGGTAAATTTAAGCTGGTTAGCATCATCGTAGATATACCAGGTGCTATTGCTATTGGCGTCTATCTTGCGGCTGACATTGCCATTCGCATCATAGCGGTACGTGGTATTAATGTTCAGACCTGTAAGGTTTTGAGCATTAACAGGATCCACAATTTCGCTTATGCGACGACCAGCCTTGTCAAATATGTACTTGATTACCTGCTGGTTCGGAGTTGTGGTGGTACCTTTTGCGACGGTAACTGCATTGCCCGCACCGTCATAGGTATAGGTCGTTTGCAACATGAGACCCGCAGGATCGGTCACCACTGTGCTCAGTTGACCCTTACGGTCATAGGTATATTCAGTAACGCGTTCCACCACCGTACCAGGTGCTTCAGTGACCCGGAATTGTTGTCCGAGCGCATTGAACTCATAGGTCGTTTTCAAGTTGAGGCCGGTAGGATCCACAGTGCGGCTAATCACACGGTTAAGTGCGTCATAACCCAGTTCAACCACAGTTCCAAGCGCATCCGTGGTTTTCCATAAATTGCCGTTTTCCTTATATACGTTGTCAATGGTGACTTTATTAAGTGCGTCGGTGACCTTCTTCAACTGACCATTGGCGTTGTACTGATACTTGATACTACCGCCCTTATCATCCGTCACCTTGGCAATTTCACCCGAGCGGGTTTTATAGGTAGTAACCGTAATACCTTCAGGAGTCTTTACGGTGAAAGAACGATTTGCATCAGTATAGGAATAGACGGTTTCCTTATTAAAACCATCGTAGACTTTAAGTGTACGGTCAAAAGCGTCATATTCAGTTTTGTTAGTACGCAGTAACGGATCCGTTACGGTGATAGTACGGCCCCCATTGTTACCATCGCTGCTGACGTAGCTATAACTGGTAGCTTTCCCTCTGGCATCAATCATTGTTGATGTACGCCCAAAGGCGTCGTAGAAAGTCTTGGTGGTCAACCCCAGTCCGCCAAGGTCATTTATTGACTGGATCAGCTTGCCCAGATTGTTATAGCTGTATTGGTTAGTAACGGTAATATTTGCTGAAATATTAAGAACTTGTGTATCGCTCTCCAACTCACCAAAGCTGTTATATAGGTAGGATGTTCTAAACCCTTCGGCGTCAATTTGCTTATCCAAAAGGCCACGGGTGTTGTATACAGAGGTGATCTTTTGATCCTTACTCGAATCTGCCAGGCTAGTTACATTAGCTGCCAGATCAGCTGCGCTTCCCCCATTGAGGCTGGCAACGTTTACCCCGATATCACTGAGTCTTTTATTGTAATTAATACTGCTCTCGACCTGGCCGAATGCACTGTATCTGTACTCGCTTACATCCCCCAGCGCACTTACTGTGAAACGAAGACGTGAGTCGCCATCGTAGTAGTAGAGCGTTCTATTGCCGCTTGCATCCGTAGTCTGGATGGTACGCCCCAGGACATCGTATTGCTTTGCAACACCATAGGTGGTGACAGCCGCTTTGACAGCCGCATCTGTCGGATTGGCCGCCAGAGTAGCTTCACCAACACCGGACACAACCCCCACCACTTCGCCAAACGCGTTGTACCGGGTTCTTGAACCGCGCTGGGAACTGGTGCCATCAATTTCAGTTTGGCCCGCACCCACCAGGGTGCGCACTAATCTGCCGGCAGAATCGTATTCGTAATTGGTGGTAGTACCGTCAAAAGCAGTTTGTTTAACCAACTGCCCCTTAAGATCGTAATTAAGGAGATTGCCCTGGACACTGCCAGCCGCCGAAGTGAGGTTGGATAAAGTGGACGATGCAGTGGGCGCAACAGTGCCCGTATATTGGTTAGTCCGGCGAGTATTGTTGGCCTCGTCATAAATGGTTTCGGTCAGGAACCCTTTTTCATCGACAGCACCTGTCACCCGGCCCTGGCCATCGTAGTAATACCAGGTGCTAACGTCATTGGCTGTGGATGTCGGGCGAATGGAGGCCAATACATCCACATATGGATTAACCTCGCCTGCTATGGCAGTAACATTCGCGCCATTGGCCAGGTTTGCAATATTAAATGAGGGTGATCCGGAAGCCGCCAAAGCGGCCAATACGCTGATACTAAAATTGACTGTCACACTCTGGTTGCTACCACCTACATCGGTTGCCCTGATCCGAATGTTGTAAGAGGTATTTGCAGACGATGGGGGTGTACCGCTAAATGTCCGGGTACTGGCGTTGAAGCTCAGCCATGCTGGTAAAGCACCATATTGGGTTGTAGTGCTACCCCCGCCACTTTCCCC
>Ga0247822_10002937_pt1 | contig 11024 bp, 12 predicted proteins | sample 13C_Cellulose_Da_FD_192423 | JGI IMG/M metagenome (GOLD analysis project Ga0247822, IMG submission 192423) | Soil microbial communities from agricultural site in Penn Yan, New York, United States - 13C_Cellulose_Day30 | ecosystem: Environmental > Terrestrial > Soil > Agricultural land | place... | reverse complement strand
CGGCTCGGTGGTGCTAGCTACGGAAGTGTGCCCGGCTCCGCCGCCGCCGCCTCCGCCGCCTCCGCCGGCGCCAGAACGCGGCTAAGGACCAAGACATCAAATACCCAAGGGGGTCGGCTGCGCCGGCCCCCAATTTTTTGCGGTTAGAAATTCAGGCCTGTCGGCTTGCTTTTCGACGCTTCAGCCGCGGCCAGAACAGGCTCATCATCCCGATTGCGAAGATGCAGGCGATGCCGAACTGCACGACGCGCGCGCTCCAGGTTCCGGAACTCGCCGGCCCTTTCAAGAGCGCGAGCCCGAAGATGACAACCGTGGCATTATAGGCCAGCAGGGCATTCGCCGCGTACACTCCGCCCTTCACGATTTCGCGGCCGAACGCGATGCCGATGATGAAGAAGATGAGTGCTAGCGAGGCCAGCGACGGCGCAATCTGCAGCGCATAGTAAGCGGCGACGGCGACAAACCCGCCGAGGAAGTTGCCCACGAGCTTTCCCCACCCGTCCGCTGCGCCTCGCTCTTGCTCCATTTTTGCAACCGTGAGGGCTGTCGTAAGCAAGACCGGGATGGCGTCCGTCAGGCCGAACAGCATGTAGACCAGCATCAGCGGGATAACGATGGCCGTCCCAAGCGCAGCGGCCAGAACTGGACTAGCCAATGGAGGCAATGGCGGATCGGGCGCTTTTGGCGAAGCGAGAGGGAAAAGTGCGTAAGCGACCCAAGTGAAGATCACCGCGATGATCATCCCGCGCACCAACATGGCGGGAAAGAGACCCGCATAAGCCGACATGGTGAGTGTCACGACCGGAACTACAGTCATACACATCAGCAGGAACGTGAGCGGCAGTTGCGCCTTCGCCTGCGCCAGTCCTGCAAACGCGAGGAACAAGATCAGGCTCAGCACGCCGAACAGAATATGCGGCGACTGACTCAACAGCGTAGTCAGGAAGAACGCCGACCAAGCGGCGAGGCCCATCACGACGACCAGCACGATCCCAACTTTAGGAGGCGGCGAAACGGGTAAGTTCGCAAGAAGGACGCCCGTCAGCACGGGTGCGAGGGCCGACGGCTGCCAATTCAACGCCTCGCAAGCAACGAGTGCGGCTGTCGTGCCGAACGCGAACCGAAAGACGAAATGCAGGCGCGCCGCTTGCGCGGGATCGATGGAGGACGCGCGTCTCGGCGAAGCCGTCGCCATAATTACTGCAGGTAACTGACGAGGGCGACGATCTTGATCCAGAGCCGGCCGATCGGGTTCAGGATCGACCCGTCGTCGGTGAAGATCATGACATTGGCTTGCGCCCCGCTCCGCCCATCATCGATGCCCGCCTCCTTCGCTTCGTCCGGAAGGATAAGGATGCGTACCGGAAAGCGTTGTGGATCGCGAAGCCAGCCTTGGTCGCTTGCCGAGGCCGCCAGTTGGCCGTTCGGTGCTTCGTCGCCCTGGCTTATGCCCCAGCCGACGCTGTGCACGCGGCCTTGGAACAACTTGCCTGGCTTAATGTCGAGTGCGACCGTCACTTTCTGTCCGGGCTCGACGTTGCCCAATTGATTTTCGCGCATCTCTGCGGAGATCCAGCGCGGCCCCTTCTCGAGGAAGCTGAGCAATGGTTGCCCCGGGCCGACATACTGACCTGGTGCCAACCGCAAGTTGGTGACCGTGCCATCAGCTGGAGCCTTCACTTCGGTATTCCGCAGATCGAGGCGTGCCTGATCAAGCGCGGCGAGCGCCTGCCGGACTTTTGGATTTTGGAGTCCCGGCGACCCTAAGTTCGCGATCGCTTTGCGCAAGTCAGCCTGTGCGCGGACGACATCCGCCTGCGTCTTTTCGACCTCCGCGCGCGAGCGGATTCCCTGGGTCTCCGCGAGAGCCTTCTTGTTCACAAGATCCGCAACGATCCCGCCGAGTTCCCGGTTGGCTCCCAGATCGACCTTTTGTTTGCGCAACTGCGCACGGGCGGCGGCAACGTCCGCGACCGAAACGTCGGCGGCCTGCAAGGCGACGGACAGATTGGCTTCGGCCGATCGCACCGCGAGTTCGTACGGCTCCGGATCGATCCGGAACAGCAAGTCGCCTTTTCTGACCGAGCCATTGTCCTTCACGCTGACGACCTGAACGTCGCCGGCGACCTCGGGAGCGATTTGGGTGAGAAAGGTCTCGACCCTCGCTTGGGACGAGTAAGGCGTGAACCGGTCCGACAGGACGTGATAGACGAACAGAACAAGCAACAGGATCAGCGCGATGAGGATAACCTTGCGCATCGGGTCGCCTCGCGGCTTCTCCGGCGCAGCCTCGATTTCGACCGTCGAATTGGAAGCCTGTACGTCGTTCATTGCGTTTTGGCTCCGGCTTGGGTTTCCGTCGGCGAATTGGGCAGGCCGGACCACCAGTCTCCACCCAAGGCGCGATAAAGATTGACCAGGGCGCGCTGATAGTCGCCGCGCGCCGACGCGAGCTGCAGCTCGGCAGAGAAAAGCCCGCGCTCCGTGTCGAGCACTTCGAGATAATCCGAATAGCCGTTCTCGTAGCGCTCGTTGGCGAGCTCGACCCCGCGACGCAGGGTCAGCACCCGCCGCTCCACGGTGGCCCGAAGCTCGGCGCTATTTTGCACGTCGGCCAGTGAGTCTTCGACGTCGCGAAACGCGTTCTGAATGACCAGTTCATAATTGGCCAGGGACTGCTCTCGACGAGCCTTGGCCTGGTCCACGGCCGCCTTGAGCCCTCCGCCGGTATAGATCGGCCCCGCGACATCACCCGTGAATGACCAGGTTCGTGCGGGCCCGCTGAACAAGTTGCCGAGAGAGGGACTGGCGAAACCCAGCAGACCAGTCAGACTGATCCGCGGAAAGTACAAGGCACGGGCGGCACCAATGAGCGCATTGGACGCGATGAGCTGCTGCTCGGCCTGCAAAATGTCCGGTCGGCGGATGAGAAGTTCAGATGGAAGATCGGACGGCACGACCGGCGAATGAAGCGCTTCGAGATGCGCGCTCCTTGCGATTGGGCCGGGATTGCGGCCGACCAGGACGGACAAGGCGTTCTCCTGGACGGCAATCGCTTGCCGGATCGCCGGAAGCTGAGCGACCGTGGACTCATACTCCGCTCTAACTTGCGACATTTCAAACTCGGATACCCACCGGCCGGCCAACCGCGTTTCAAACAGTTTCACCGATTTTGCACGGCCGCCGACCGTCGCCGTGGCGACGCGCAGTTGCTCGTCGAGATCGAGCAAAGTCACGTACCCGATGATGACCGTCGAGATGAGCGTCAGAGTGATACCTCTGCGCCCCTCCTCGCTTGCAAGGAGATTGGCCTGGGCGGCTTCCGTCTCGCGTCGGATCCGCCCCCACATGTCGATTTCCCAACTTGCCGACAGGATCGTGCTGAAGCTCGAACTCACTGGGTCGACAAAATCAGGGAGGATCTCCTCACTCGTCCGTGTCCGGGACGCGCTGGCGCCGTACCCCACTTGCGGACGTCCCTGGGCGCGCGTGCCTGCTAGCACCGCGGCGAATTCGTCGACACGAGCAGCGGCAATTCGCAGGTCACGATTGTTGGCAAGGGCTTCGCGAACGAGCGCGTCGATCTGCGGATCGCCGAAGCTCTTCCACCAGACTTCATCAGAGGGTTCGGCTCTCGCGCCATTCTGCTGATCAAACCGATATTTGCCTGGGGCTGCGACTGTCGGCTTGACGTAGTCGGGACCCTGCACGCAGCCACTCAAAAGGCTCAGTGCACAAAGTCCGACCAAACCACGTCTACAGGCCCTGAGCATTCAGGTTGCTCCCCGGCGCGGTCGCGCACGTCTTGCGCGACTGTGCGCATGAGCCGTGAGGTTATGCGGTGGCAGCCAATGTCGGGAACTAGGGTCTTCGGCAGTGGTCCTAGGGATTTCTACCGAGACTCAGGCCGCGACCAACATATGTAATCTGCCCTTCTCACCGGGGTGAAGCCATCGGGGGAAAAGCATGTCGGAAGCGAACGAACGGCAGATCTGGCGGATCTACGACCAAAGGCGTTACGCGGTCCTCTTCTACGCCTTGCTGCTGATGCTAGTCGTGACGCCAGTTGCAGCGGCCTTCGGGTTTCCTCGAAGCGTCGTTCGGGGGCTGGCCGGAATCGTGTTGATCGCGGCCGTCATGCCGAATGCCCTACGGTACAATCGCACTATAACATTACTGGCGATTACGTCGGTCGTTATCGTGTATCTCGCCTCGGAGCGTGAGGACGTGCCGATCAACGAGGGGTCGATGACCGGCGTCTTTGGCATCATTGGATTGCTTGCGGCGGGTGCGGTTCTCCGGACCGTCATCAGGGCGCGGGAAGTGGATAGCGAAATCGTCCACGCAGCGCTGAGCACCTACCTTCTCGCCGGCATTTTCTTCGCGCAGGTACATCTCTCGATCGAAAGCTACTGGCCGGGCAGTTACACCGGCCCGACGGACTTCAACGAGGCGAGCGCAGTCTATTTCAGTTTCGTCACACTGGCGACGCTCGGCTATGGTGACTTTCTACCGAAAACCGATTTTGCCCGTGGGGTGACGGTTTTCGAAGTCATCGGCGGACAGCTTTACCTTGCGGTCATGGTCGCGCGTCTGATCGGTCTCTTCCCCGCGTCAAAGCAGTCATAGAGTCATTCCGCCGCACGCAGTGTCCCAGCCTCTGGAGCCTCAGCCGTGACGCTCGGGCCGTCGAGCCACTCGCGCAGAAGGACATAGCCCACAGCCAGAAGCACCGCGCCAATGAACAAGCCGACGAGGCCGTAGGCCATCACGCCGCCGATCACACCAAGCAGAATGACCGGCATCGGCACTTCAAGGCCGTGTCCAATCATCATCGGCTTCAGCACGGCATCACTCAGTCCGGCGACGATCGACCAGACGGTGAAGATGATCGCAACGGTGGTCGTTTTCACCGAGAATGCCCAAATGATTGCCGGCAGCGTCACGAGAACGACGGGCACTTGCAGAAGGCCCAGCACCATCGCCGCGATCGACAATAGTCCAGCGCCTGGCATTCCGACGACGAAAAGCCCGATGCCCACCAGGAGGGCCTGAACGAAGGCCACGCCAATGACGCCACTAGCGACCGAACGAACTGTCGCGCCGATCACGTCCATGTAATGTTCGGCGTGGGCGCGGTCACCGGTGATCCGCGTGAAGATGGCGGCCACGAATGCTCGGGCGCTCTCTCTGTACGCCAGGAGCACCGCGGAGAGCGCGACGGCCGCGACCAGCAGGAGGACGACGACGAAGATGCCCGCTGCCTGACCGAGAAGCCATTTGGCGAACGATGCGAGTTGAGGCCGAAACTCTTTCGAAAAAGCCGGCATGTCGGTCGAGGCCTTCGACCAGGCGGAGTGTATCTTCTCGCCAACGACAGGAAGATCGCGAACGCTTTGCGGAGGTGGCGAAATCTGCGCATCGCCGGTTTGAATCGCCGATACGAAACCTGGAATACTGCTCGCCGCGCTTGTCGCTGCGATAATCGTCGGTACGAGGATGAGCGCCGAGATCAACGTACCAATCAAGATTGCCGCGTTGCGAGACTTCAGCCCGCGCTTTCGCATCAATCGTGCGTGCAACGGCTGGAAACAAATTGCGAGAATGGTGGTCCAGATCAGCAGCCCGACGAAGGGCAGCAGCAGCTGGATGCACAGCGCAATGAGCAACGCCAACAGGAACACAGGAAGGATCAGGTCGACGATCTTGCCGGTCGTCACCACGGGGCTCGTCCGGTCGGTCATGATAGGCACCCCTCAAGGAAGCTGCGAGCGTCGGAAGGGCATATTCACCCTGCGATGCACAGGGTGATATCCGGGTTCACCCTAAGGGTGACGGGAGGTTTGCTTGACTATGACGGGCTCATGCAGCCCCGCGCTCGCGCAGTCATGCTTGCGAACTACAACGAGATCGCGCGCCACTTCGGGCTGGATCCATTCGCCATGCTTGGCCGATCCGGCTTGCACCCCAGTTCGCTTAGCGACACCGAAAACTGGTTGCCGGCCGAACCGATCCTACGGCTACTCGACGAATCCGCCGCCATGACCGGTCGGGACGACTTCGGCATACTCATGGGTGAACGCCGCACTTTCGCGAGCCTTGGGCCCGTCAGCGTCCTCCTCCGGCATGAGGCTACCCTCGGTGACATTATCGCTGGGGCCATCGAATACCGGCGGCTGATCAATGAGATCACAAACGTGAATCTTCGAACCTACGGCTCAAGTGCGATTCTTGAGTGGAACTTGGTTCCGGGCCTCCATAGCGTGCACGGCGTCGATCTTCTCGCCACGCTCGCCTATCGTATTCTGGTCGATCTGGCGGGATGCAACTGGGCGCCAGACTGCCTTCACTTCCGGCAACTTCCGCCTGAGCAAGTGGCGACCTTTCGACGGGTGTTTCGCTGTCCCCTGGAATTCGGCAGCACGTTTGACGGCCTGTCGTTCAGCTCGGACTGCCTTGCCCTTCCTAATGCCTTTGCCGACCCGGAGCTCACCGTCCATGCCCGCCGATTGCTCGACCTGCTGCCCAGCATAAGGGGTGAGGATACGTTGACGGATCGGGTGCGCAGCACGATCCCATTCCTGATTTCCGACGGCAAGGCGCACGCGGCAGGCGTGGCTCAACACCTCGGGATGCCGGTCCGCACCTTGCAGCGGCGACTGACGGCCGAAGGACAATCCTTCGGACAGCTGTTGAACGAAGCCCGGCGCGAGTTGGCCGTCCGCTACCTCGCCCACTCAAATCACCCGATCACCCTCATCGCGCAGCTGACCGGCTATTCCGCGCTAAGCTCGTTCACACGCTGGTTCATTTCCGAATTCGGCGTGCCGCCCGGCAAATGGCGCAAGAGGATGATGGCCAGGAACGAACGTCACCTGAGAGCGCCGCTGATGCCGCTGTCGCGGCAGCATCATCACGAACCGGCTGAAAAGGGCCCCAGACGAGCCGCCTAAGCCGGCGCTAGATCAGCGCGGATCGTCCTTCCGGTTCGCATATTCGATCCGAAACGGCCCCGTACCCTCGAACTCAACCGTGGCCCCGACGCTGGTCGACGCGAAATGATAGGTGTTCGCCGGGACCTTCGCAGTGCTTCCCTTCGTCAGACTTTTGACACCCGTACTTTTCGAAGGCCCCATGCCGAAGGTCAGGCCGCCGGTGACGATCTTCAACGTCTCCTCCGTCGGGTGACGGTGCGGACCTGTCCTGTAGCCTGCGGGGAAGCGAAGCCGGATCTTGTAAGGGCCGGCCTTCGCTGGATCGCCCGACAAGACGATCATCTTCACGCCCTTCGGCATGCCGGCGGGGCCTGGCCCCCAGTCCGCGCGGCCGGGATTGTTCCCGGTATATTGCGACTGCGCTGCAGACGCGCAGAGAAGCGCGGCCAGACCGGCGAAAACGAACTTCCTCATTTCGCGAGTTCCTTCGTCAGTTACTGACTCGTCCGCCGCCGCGGAAAAGCATCAGCGCAAGCGCCGTGCAGATCACGAATACGAGGAAGCTGGTCGTCTGGCCGATTTCCTGCCCGCCGATCGTGATCGGAAAGCCCACCAGCAGACGGTAGAGCGCCAGCGCCGCGATGACCAAGAGCGCAATCGCTCCGAGTGAGGTGACTAGTCTGTTGGACATGAGCAATGCCTCGTTTCTTTCGTCTGCAAGTTAGGGTTGAATTGGTGACAGAGCCTTCAGATCGTCCATTCCGCGCACGCTGATGTCGGCCCATTGCTGCACCAGGTTTCGGAAATCGGCGCGATTGCTGACCCGTGTCCGCCAGGCCGTCATGTTGTCGCCGGCGACGTCCTGGTCGACCGCCCGGCCCAACAATGCGCCGGTGACCGAGTCACGAACTTCCACAAACAGGGTCGCGTAACCTGCCTCGCCGGCAAAGGTGTAGCTTCGACCGGCGGCCGGCTGATCGGGCGCGCTTACCCTGATGTTGACGACACCCGTATTCACCCGGAGCACGTCCGGCCCTGGTTCGGTCACGATCGCATAGCCGCTCTTCGTCCAAGCGTCGGCGAAGATGTCGCTCGCCGCCGCAACGCCTCCCGCCACGGCTTCCTGGATATCGCGGTCGGATATGCGAGAGGAAATCGAGCGACTGCCGGAATTGAAGTCGCGCTTCCAATTCTTCTCGAATGCGACCTCCGTCGGCGAAAGCATGACTTTCGAATAGCCGCGGAAGTCCGCTCCGGGCTGCAGGTAGACGAGGTCGAGCCGCTTTGCCTTGACCCTGACGAGGCCGTCCCATTCTGCCGGCGGAGACTTGGCGGCCGCAGCAAACGGAGCGGCGCATGCCGATCCGGCAATTAGAATTGCGAAAAGCGCTCGGCGTTTCACTGCAGGCTCCTGCATCAAATCTGCAGTCCTGTTCCCGCCGCGAGCGTGTCGAGTCTATTAGCGGAAACCCGGAGACGCGGCCGTGGCGCGACCGACTCCGGCCTTAGGTTTCGGATCACCTCGGCCCGTCGATCGCAGGCCGGTGAATTGAAGGCCCGCCTCTCGGGGTTCTGGGGATGGGAGAGGCGGGCCCTCAGGCCGGCGCGCCCTTTTGCTCCTTGCTCCTCAACCGAACAAGTTGCTGAGAATCCTTAGGGAAATACGGCTGGTAATCGCACCACTGCCGAACGGGGTTTTCCCGGATATTCCGGCAATCGGCCTCCGAATTACGCCAGCACCCGATTTCGAAGGAGACGCGGCAATGACTAATCGGGGAATTCGTATGCTCATGGTCGGCGCTTGCGCCGCCGCAGCATTCATCGCGCCTGTCTATGCGCAGGTTCAGCAGATCCAGGGCATCGTAGTGACCAACAAGGACGGCCAGCTGACCGTCAAGACTCCTCAGGGCGACCAGACGATCGCAATTTCGCCGAACGCACGGGTTCGCTCGGTGTCCGGCCCTCTGGGCGGCCAGAAAGAGACCGTCCCGACGACGGCGCTGATCCCCGGCTTGCCGGTCGTGATTCAGGCCGACACCGAGAGCGGCCAGCTCATGGCGAGCGACATCGAATATAAGGCCAAGGACTATAAGACGGCCGCGCAGATCCAGGCCGGCGTCCAGGAAACGGCCCGTCGTGAAGCCGAACTGCGCAGCGCCTATTCCAAGATGGGCAGCTGGGACATTCGGGCCGAGCAGGAAGTCTTCTTCAAGTCGGGAAGCGCCGTCATTTCGGCGGGTGACAAGGAGAAGCTGGCAGCCCTTGCCGGCAATGCCGCCGGCATCAACGGCTATGTCATCTCCGTTCTCGGATTTGCCGATCCAACTGGCAATGCGGCTGCCAACGAGAAGCTGAGCAATCGGCGGGCGCAGGCAGTCATCAACTACCTCAAACAGAGCGGCAAGGTACTTCCGGGCCGCGTACTTGGCGCGTCCGCAATGGGTGAGATGAAGATCCCGGTCGAAAAGCCGGATGCGGCGACTCTCCAGGGCGCCCGCAAGGTCACGGTTCGGGTCCTGACCAGCGCAGCGCACCTGCAGCAGTAACTTGAAGGCCCGCTCGCGAACCCTCGAGGGCGGGCCTCTTCCCTCTTCGATGAAAAGGCGAGACCCGCAAACGTCTTGGAGGGGATACTAGCTTACGGGCCTCGCATGAAGCCGCTCGGCAATCGGGAGGAAGCCGCAACGACGTCACGCCATGAGATAATGCGGCTCATGCAATTCAAATATCGGGACAATCCACTATCCGTCGCCGACTAGCCGCCCGACAGACCAGCTCGTCTACCCTGGGAGGCTGGTGAAAACCTCGTTCAACGGCTTCGTGTCTGGAAGGATGTACACCACGCCGCCTTTATCCTCGAAGAGCGGACGCACGGCCTGCGCGTAGAACGCCGCAGGCACATTGATACACCCGTATGTGATCCTGTTGTCGTCGGCGGTGGGCGACTTGAGCCGTTTCAGCCGCTGCTCCTTGCGACTGCCGGTCACCACCGGATGCAAAGAGATGGCGGTCGGATAGTCGACCCACAGGACGCGCTCGTTTCCGCGCGCAATTCCGAAGTTTGCGACGAAGCGGCCGGCAGGCGTTGTCCGTTCCTCCGGCTTAATCTCGTTAAGCTCCCGGTCGCCAACCCCAGGGGTTGAGTCATCACCCGCCGCCGAGCCGAGCAGCGCAGGCGCCTTCCCCATGAACTGGCCCGCGGGGTCATAAAGGAAAACCTCGGCGCCGATCTTGTCGATGACGATGAAGGGCCGACCGTTATTGTCGCCGGTGGAAGCGACCCACTGGGTCACTTGCTCGACCGATGGCGACCCCGGTTCTTCGGGCGTACTTTCTGGAGCAAGCGGATCGCGCGCTTCCTGGATCTCGTCTAGCGGTGCCAAAGGGTCTTGAGCAGCCGCGGGGCGCACGTCTAGGCCCGCAAGCAGGCCGCAAAAGACAACGGCCGCGGCAGTCCGGCTAAGTGACGCGCGGCAGCTCATTGGATCAGTTCGAAATAGCACTTGTCGCTTCTGGCGGAGTTCGACCCCATTGAACCCCGGCGAACTCCGCAGCGAAGCGATCAGTTCCGCGGTCTCTTCTGGGCAAGCTGCTGCTCGAGACCATCAACCCTCGAACTCAACTGGTCGAGCCGTTGGTTCGCCTGCTGAGCCGACGCCGAGGCTGCTTGAGCAGCGGCATTGGCCTGCTGGGCCGACTGATCGACCGTGTTCACGCGGCCTTCCAAAGCGCTGATGCGCTCATTCACCGTCGCGATATGCTGGTCGACATAGTCCTCGGTTGCGCAGGCGCTCAGGGTGAGCCCTCCGACCATCACGGCCAAAGCCGCAGTAACGCTTTTGCGTTGCATAGGCATAACCTCCTCCTCTTCTTCCGCTCGCCGCGTCGAGGACCGGGGAATTGCCCCATCGTCCGCAGAAACGAGGAACGCAGCCGATCTTTCTCGGCCGATCCGACCTATGCCCGCCATCGGCATGCCTTTTCATTAGGCAGAAGTCTGGAGGGAAAGGCGGGGGTTCTACGGAGGAAGAAGCGGTCAAGGGCAGCTATCTGTCGCAGGATGCGAAGTCCGTGGCGCATATTGTCGCT
>Ga0247822_10002936_pt1 | contig 11027 bp, 11 predicted proteins | sample 13C_Cellulose_Da_FD_192423 | JGI IMG/M metagenome (GOLD analysis project Ga0247822, IMG submission 192423) | Soil microbial communities from agricultural site in Penn Yan, New York, United States - 13C_Cellulose_Day30 | ecosystem: Environmental > Terrestrial > Soil > Agricultural land | place... | reverse complement strand
CTCCAGAAGGTGCTGGAGTCGGTGCAAGGCCCGGTCGCCAAGATCGTCGCGGTGATCATCATCATCGTGACCGGCCTGACGCTTGCGTTCGGCGATACCGCAGGCGGATTTCGCCGGCTGATCCAGATCGTCTTCGGCCTTTCGATCGCATTCGCCGCGTCGAGCTTCTTCCTCTCCTTCTTCAGCTTCGGCGGCGGGGCGCTGATCGGATGAGCATGTCCAACCCCCATTCCGCCCAGCAACTCGAGGGCTTCGAAGTGCCGATCCATATGAGCCTCGGCGCACCGATCCTGCTCGGCGGGGCGCCACGCGGCATCGCGATCCTCAACGGCACGCTCGCCGCAGCGGTCGGGCTCGGGCTCCAACAATGGATCGCGGGTCTGCTGATCTGGGCCGCCGGTCACAGCATCGCGGTGCTTGCCGCGCGGCGCGATCCGCATTTCGCGCCGGTGCTGCTCCGGCACCTCCGGCAGAAAGGCTATCTCGCATGTTGAGCTTGGCCGAGTACCGGCCGCACGGCGACCGGCTGGCGGACCACCTCCCCTGGGCCGCGCTGGTCGCGCCGGGCATCGTGCTCAACAAGGATGGCAGCTTTCAGCGGTCGATCCGCTTTCGCGGACCCGATCTTGAATCCGCGACCGATGCCGAGCTGATGGCGGCCTGCGCGCGCGCCAACAATGCGCTTCGGCGCCTCGGCAGCGGCTGGGCATTGTTCTTCGACGCCGAACGGCGCGAGGCGCTGGGCTATCCAGCGAGCGGCTTCCCCGATCCCGTCAGCGCGCTGGTCGATCGCGAGCGCCAGGCCGCCTTCGAGGCCGAAGGCGCGCACTATGAGAGCCACTACCATCTGACGCTCATTTGGCTGCCACCGGCGGACACCACCGAATCCGCCGGCCGCCGGTTGGTCGAGCGCCCGGACGGCGAGCAGGTCCGCGACTGGCGCGCCGCGCTCGCCGGGTTCGTCGCCGAGACCGATCGCATCATCGATCTGATGTCGGGCTTCATGGCCGACGTGCTTGCCCTCGACGACGAAGCGACGCTGACCTTCCTCCATGGCTGCGTCTCGGAGCGCCGGCACCGCGTCGCCGTGCCGGAGACGCCGATGTACCTCGACGGCCTGCTCGCCGACACACCGCTCACCGGCGGCCTCGAGCCCAAGCTCGGATCGCGCCATCTGCGCTCGCTGACCATCTTGGGTTTCCCGAGCCTCAGCCGCCCCGGCATCCTCGACGCGCTCAACCATGAGGATTTCGGCTATCGCTGGGTCACGCGCTTCATCGCGCTCGACAAGACCGTCGCGACCAGAACGCTCACCAGCATCCGCCGCCAGTGGTTCAACAAGCGCAAGTCGGTCTCCGCGCTGCTGCGCGAGGTGCTCTATAACCAGCCCGCCCAGCTGCTCGACAGCGATGCCGACAACAAGGTGCTCGATGCCGATCAGGCGTTGCAGGTGCTCGGCCAGGACAGCGTCGCGTTCGGTTATCTGACGACGACGATCACGCTCGCCGACACGGACCGACAGGCGGTCGAGGAAAAGGTCCGGCGCGTCGAGCGGATCGTCAACGGGCTCGGCTTCACTTGCCTCCGCGAGGGCGTGAATGCGGTCGAGGCGTGGCTCTCCTCGCTGCCCGGCCAGGTCTATGCCAATGTCCGCCAGCCGCTCGTTCACACGCTCAACCTCGCGCATCTGATGCCGCTGTCCGCGGTCTGGGCAGGGCCAGCGCGGAACGATCATCTGGGCGGCCCGCCGCTGCTCACCGCCAGGACCGCCGGCGCGACGCCGTTCCGCCTGTCGACCCATGTTGGCGATGTCGGGCACATGCTGATCGTCGGCCCGACTGGCGCTGGCAAATCGGTGCTGCTGGCGCTGATGGCGTTGCAGTTCCGGCGCTACGCGGGCGCTCAGATCTATATCTTCGACAAGGGCTTCTCGGCGCGCGCCGCGGTGCTGGCCTGTGGCGGCGTGCATCACGCGCTCGGCGCCTGCGACGGTGCGGGCCTCGCCTTCCAGCCATTGCGAGCCATCGACGATCCCGGCGAACGGAGCTGGGCGGCGGACTGGATCGCGGCGCTGCTCGAGCACGAGAAGGTCGCCGTCACGCCGGACGTCAAGGACATGATCTGGTCGGCGCTCGGCAATCTGGCGTCCGCGCCCGCCGATCAGCGGACGATGACCGGTCTTGGCCTGCTGCTCCAGTCGAACGCGCTGCGAACCGCGCTCCAGCCCTACACGCTGGAGGGACCGCATGGCCGTCTGCTCGATGCCGCCGAGCAAGCCCTCGCCTTCGCCGATCTGCAATGCTTCGAGACCGAAGCGCTGATGGGACAGGCATCGGTCGCGGCGCCGGTGCTGAGCTATATCTTCCACCGGCTGGAGGAACGGTTCGACGGCCGTCCGACATTGCTGGTTCTCGACGAAGCCTGGGTCTTCCTCGATCACCCGTTGTTCGCGGCGCGCATCCGCGAGTGGCTGAAGGTGCTGCGCAAGAAGAACGTCGCGGTCGTCTTCGCGACGCAGAGCCTTACCGATATCGCCGGCTCGGCGATCGCCCCGGCGATCATCGAGAGCTGCCCGCAGCGCATCCTGTTGCCCAACGACCGCGCGATCGAACCCCAGTCGCGCGACATCTATGCGCGCTTCGGCCTCAACGCGCGCCAGATCGAGCTGGTGAGCCGGGCCACGCCCAAGCGACACTATTACCTGCAATCCGCGCGCGGCAATCGCCTGTTCGAGCTGGGCCTTGGGCCGATCGCGCTCGCCATCTGCGGCGCATCCGATCCGCTGAACCAGGCCCGGATCGACGCCCTGCTCGCCGAGCACGGACCCGATCAGTTCACGAGCAACTTCCTGCGATCGGCCGGTCTCGACTGGGCCGCCGAACTGCTCGCGACCGCGCCATCCCCGTCCCCCCAAGCAGAAGGAGACCAGTAATGCGTATCCCCTATCCCAAATCCCTCGTCGCGACCGCGCTCGGCTTGGGCGCGGCCGGCTCGCTCGGGGCCGCGCTGGCGCTGACCGCACCGCCGGCACATGCGCAGATCAGCGTGTTCGACCCGACCAACTATTCGCAGAACATCCTGACCGCGGCCCGCGCGCTCCAGCAGGTCAACCAGCAGATCCAGCAGCTGCAGAACGAAGCGCAGATGCTGCTCAACATGGACAAGCACTTGAAGCGCATCGACTTCCCGCAGCTCGATGCGCTCAAGCAGAAGATGCAGGCGATCGACCGGCTGATGGGGCAGGCGCAGGCAATCGACTTCAAGGTCGACCAGGTTGACGAGCGGTTCCGCCGGCTGTTCCCGCGCGACTTCGAGAACGCGCTGCGCCGCGACCAGCGCGTCCACGCCGCCCGCGAGCGGCTCGACGCCAGCCTCGACGGCTTCAGGCAATCGATGACGCTGCAGGCGCAGATCGTCGAGAATGTCAGCTCAGATGCAGAAACGCTCTCGGCGATCGTCGACCGAAGCCAGCGCGCGCAAGGCTCGCTCCAAGCGCAGCAGGCGACCAACCAGCTGATCGCACTCGCCGCCAAGCAGCAGCTCCAGCTGCAGCAGATGATGGCGGCGCAGTTCCGCAGCGAGGCGATCGAGGCCGCGCGCCACGCGACCCAGGCCGCCGAAGCCCGCGCTGCGACCAAACGCTTCCTGGGAACCGGGTCGGCCTACACGCCCGAATAGTCCCCCGGGCCAAAGGCCCGACCCGGCCCGCAGCGACGTCTCCCTCCCGTCGCTGCCGTCGCGGGGCGCGGCGCAGCCCCCCGGCCGCGCCCCGCGACACCCTCAACCTTCGCAGAAAGAGAGCCCCGGATCCGTGAACGACCTCAACGTCATCGACCGCTTCATGGCCGCGTTCGTCACCTATATCGACAGCGGCTTCGGGCTCCTGGGACCGGACGTTGGCTTTCTGACCACCGTGCTGATCGGCATCGACATCACGCTTGCCGGGCTGTTCTGGGCGCTCGGCGGCGAGGACAATGTCATCGGCCGCTTCTTGAAGAAGATCCTCTATATCGGCGCCTTCGCGCTGATCCTGAACAGCTTCTCGACGCTCGCCGACATCATCTTCCGCTCGTTCGCGCAGGCGGGTCTCACCGCCGGCGGTGGCACGCTCGCAGCCGGCGACCTGTTGAAGCCTGGCCGTCTCGCCGGAACCGGATTTTCGGCGGCCTGGCCACTGCTCGAGTCTGCGAGCGAGATGGTCGGGTTCACGGGCCTGTTCGACAACTTCCTGACAATCGCAGTGCTGCTGTTCGCCTGGGCGATCGTAGTCATCGCCTTCTTCATTCTCGCCGTGCAGATGTTCGTCTGCATTCTCGAGTTCAAGCTCACCAGCCTCGCCGGCTTCATCCTTGTGCCGTTCGCGCTGTGGAACCGCACCAGTTTCCTCGCCGAGCGCGTGCTCGGCAATGTCGTGTCGTCAGGCATCAAGGTGATGGTGCTCACCGTCATTATCGGCATCGGCTCCAATTTCTTCCAGGAATTCACCGCCGCGCTACAAGGCCAGGAGCCTGACATCGGGCAGGCGATGAGCCTGGTCCTCGCATCGCTCTCGCTGTTCGGCCTCGGCATCTTCGGGCCGTCGATCGCCTCTGGGCTCGTGTCGGGTGCGCCGCAGCTTGGCGCGGGCGCGGCGCTCGGCACCACGCTTGGCGCCGCCGGGGTCACGATGCTGGCGACCGGCGCCGCGCTCGGCGGTGCGCGGGCTCTCGGGGGCGCAGCGCTGGGCGCGGTTCGCGCCGGCACGTCGATGGGGTCGGCGGCATCGACCGCCTATCAGCTCGGCAAGGAAACCGCGGCCTCGCCTTCGGCGGCGGCGGGCATGAGCGGCGTCGCGCGCGCCGCGGGCAATGCCATGCGCAGCCGCGCGTCGAGCGCGCTCGGGATCGGCGAGGCCGCGCAGTCCGGCCGCCAGGCGGCGTGGAACGCGCTCAACGGCAACGGTGGCGGTGCCAGCGCGGGCAGCGAGGGGCGCGCGCCGGCCTGGGCGCGCGCCATGCGCGACCAACAGACCGGGCGGCACCACCGCCAGATGGCGATCCACGCGCTCAGCCAGGGCGACCGCGGCGGCGGCTCCGCCACACCGGACATCAAGGAAAGGAACGATTGAGCCATGGTCTTCAAGCGCAGCGCCCAGCGCTATGGGCGAACGCCGCCTCCCGAAACGCCCTATCAACGTGCCGGCCAGCTCTGGGACGAGCGGATCGGATCGGCGCGGGTCCAGGCGCGCAACTGGCGGCTGATGGCGTTCGGCTGCCTCGCCATGGCCGGGGCGGTGTCCGGTGGCCTGTTGTGGCAGGCGACCCAGTCGCGCGTCGTTCCCTATGTCGTCGAGGTCGACAGGCTGGGCGAAGCGCGGGCGGTGACGCAGGCCGATCGCGATTATCGGCCGACCGACCCGCAGATCGCCTGGCACCTCGCCAAGCTCATCGCCGATATCCGCTCGATCTCGCTCGACCCGGTACTGACCCGGAAGAACTGGCTCGGCGCCTATGACTTCGCGACCAGGCGTGGCGGGCAGTTCCTCAGCGACCATGCGCGCGCCGCCGACCCGTTCGCCCGGATCGGCGAGCGCACGGTATCGGTGCAGGTGACGAGCGTCGTGCGCGCCTCCGATCGCTCGTTCCAGGTCAAATGGACCGAGAGCGCATTCGAGCGCGGCGCTCCCGCCGGATCGAGCCGATGGACCGCGATCCTGACGATCGTGCAGCGGCCGCCCGCCACCACTGAGATTCTGCGCAGGAACCCGCTCGGCATCTATGTCGATGCGATTGACTGGAGCCGCGAGCTCGAGGCGCCCGCGCCGCAACCGGCGCAAGCCGCGCCACCGCCAGCCCCCATGAACCTGCCCGTCGGGTCGCCGCTCGATCCGACGCTTGCCGACACCCCAATCCAGAACAGCCAGGAGGTTTCCCGATGAGACTGATATCGCTGTCGATCGCCGCTGCGATCGGCCTGCCCGCGGCCCATGCGCAGGATAGCGGGCTTGGCACCGTCGCCAGCGCGAACCGAGCCGCGACACAAGCGCCCGCGGCACAGGGCTTCGTCAATGCGACGCAGGTCTATGCCTTCGCCGAGGGCATGATCTTCCAGGCCCATACGGCGCCGGGCACGATCACCGACATCACGCTCCAGCCAGGCGAGACGCTGATCGCGGTCGCCGCAGGTGACACCGCGCGCTGGGTCATCGGCGATACGAGCAGCGGCAGCGGCGACACCAAACGCACCCATGTTCTGGTGAAGCCCTTCGCCGCGGGTCTCATCACCAACCTCGTCATCACCACCGACCGGCGCGCCTATCATCTGCGGCTCACCAGCAATGCCCGCACTGGAATCGCGGCGGTTCGCTGGACCTATCCGCGGGACGAACTGCTGGCGCTGAAGGCCAGGGCCGAAGCGACCCGCCTTGCCGCACCGGTGGCGGAAGGCTTGAGCATCGAACGGCTGAACTTCGGCTATACCATCACCGGTGACAAACCGGCGTGGCGGCCGCTGCGCGCCTTCGACGAGGGCCGCCAGACCTTCATCGAGTTTCCGGAGAGCCTCGGACAAGGCGAGGCGCCGCCGTTGTTCGTCATTGGTGCGGAAGGCAAGGCCGAACTGGTCAACTACCGCCTGGCTGGCCGCTTCTATGTCGTCGATCGTCTGTTCGACCTGGCCGAGCTGCGCCTCGGCCTCAAGAAGCAGCAGGTCGTGCGGATCGCGCGCGCGCATGGGAAGCGGACATGAGCGAGCAGCCCGACCCGCCGCCGCCCGCGACGGCCAAGCTCGACCCGGAATCGCTTGCCATCCGCGCCCGGCCGGCGCGCGCGATCCGGTTCCGTCGCGGCGTCATCATCGCCGGCGCGGCGATCGGCTCGGCGAGCCTGATGGGCATCGCCTGGATGGCCCTGCAGCCGCAGATCTTCAGCAGGCAAACCCAGGAGAGCGAACTCTCCCAGCCAATGAACAAGCCCTCCGCCGACGCGCTGGCGAACCTTCCCGCAAGCTATGGCGACGTGCCGAAGCTCGGGCCTCCCTTGCCGGGCGATCTCGGGCGTCCGATCCTCAAGGCCCAGCAACAGATGGCGACCGACGCCGGCGCCCGAGCTGGTATGGTCGACGACCAGGCGGCCCTCCGCGCGCAGCGCCTCGCCGAACTGAAGGCCGCGCGAGAGAGCGGGCTGATGGTGCAGGTTCGCGGGGGTGACGCGGGCAAGGCGGCTACCGAAACGCCGTCGGCCATCGTGGCTGCCTCCGTCGCGCCTGAGCCACAACCCGCCGGTAAGAGCCGCAAGGAGCAATTCACCGAGCGGCAGGACAAGGACAGCGATCTGAACGGCCATGCGCTGACCCCCGCAGCCTCACCCTATATGGTCTCTGCGGGAAGCGTGATCGCCGCGAGCCTGATCACCGGCCTCAACTCGGACCTGCCAGGCACGGTCACGGCGCAGGTGACGCAGCACCTGTTCGACACCGCCACCGGCCGCATTCTCCTGATACCCCAGGGCGCCAGGTTGATCGGCAAGTACGATAGCGTCGTCGCGTTCGGGCAGCATCAGCCGCTGCCACACGACCAGCGCGCGGCGCTGCCCGACGGCAGCTCGCTCCGTCTCGACAACATGCCCGCTACCGATCCGTCTGGCTATGCCGGCCTCGCCGACAAGGTCGACTTCCATAGCTGGTCCTTGCTCAAGGGTGTCGCCATCGCAACGCTGCTCGGCGTCGGTTCCGAGCTGACGATCTCGGGCGAAAGCGACCTCGTCGAGGCCATCCGGGAATCGGCGCAATCGAACACGGCCCGTGCGGGCGATCAGGTCACCCAGCGCAACCTCGATATCCAGCCCACCATCACGATCCGCCCCGGCGCGCCCGTGCGCGTGCTGGTGACCCGCGATCTCATTCTCGCGCCCTGGCGCGGATAAGGAGGCGACATGCCGGAATTGAAACGCGCCAAGCTGCCCGACCGGACGCCGGTCAAGCTGTCGATCACAATCACGCCGGACCTGCAGGCCCAGTTGCAGGCCTATGCTTCAGCATATGCGGCAACCTATGGCGTAGAGGAGCCGGTCGTGGAGCTGATCCCGGCTATACTGGCTGCATTTCTCGAAGGCGATCGCAGCTTCAATCGCTTCCGAGAAACCGCACGGCGAGGCGCGCCATGAGCGAGCTTGAACCTTTGACCGTGCGCGTTGCAACCGCGGTAAAGATCACCGGCCTCGGCCGTTCGCGCATCTACGAGCTGATCCAGTCGGGCGATCTCGAAACGGTCAAGGTCGGGCGGGCGACATTGATCAGCTATGCGAGCGTAAAGGAGCTGGTTCGAATTGCTCCATGAGTCTTGGCCGTTAGCGGAAGGTCGGGGTTTGGAGTGACAGGACTATGAAAGCAGCCGTTATTTGCTCGCATAAGAAGCGCTGGATTTCGCCTGATCATGGAATCTTCTATTTTGTGTCTGTGGTCAGCGCAAAATTCTTGAGTTGTGGCGCATTGCCCCTCTCAATGAGGTAACAGTCCATCAGCAGCTTCTCGGGCTGGCCGGTGCTGCCGGTCTTGAGATAGCGGTCTGCCAGATCGACGGCATATTGCGCCTGGCGCTGCGCCGGCTGAAGCACGGTCGCGTGCATCTTGCCGGCAAGGATCGCGTCGCGCGCGTCGTTCGAACCGTCGAAGCCGACGACGACCACGTCGCGACGCCCAGCGCTCTCCAGCGCAGCGATCGCACCCAGCGCCATCGTGTCGTTGCCCGCGATCACACCCTTGATTCCCGGATGCGCCTGCAGCACCGATTGAGTGACCGAGAAGGCCTGAGCCTGGTCCCAATTGGCGCTCTGGCGGGAGACCATCTTCATGCCGGGATATTGATCGAGCACGTCGTGATAACCGCGTGAGCGGATCCTCGCGTTGGTGTCCGACTCGCGCCCGACCAGCTCGAGATAGGTGCCGTTCTCGCCCAACGCCTCGACAAAGGCCTGCGCGCCCAGCGTCGCACCCTGATAATTGTTCGAGACGAGCTGCACTTCGGCGGCGCCGCGCGATGAGATTTCGCGGTCGATCAGGAACACCGGCACGTTGGCGTTCTTCGCGCGCAGCACCGCGGCGAGGCTCGCGTCGGCACCGGCATTGTCGAGGATGATCGCGGCGGCGTTGCGCGCGATCGCATTGTCGATCAGTTCGCTCTGCTTGTAGGCGTCGTCGCCGTGCGAGAATTTCAGCGTCGCATAGCCGAGCGCACGGGCGCGCTCCTCGGCGCCGATCGCTTCTTGCCCGAAGAACGGATTGTCGAGCGATGGCGTGATGATGACGATCAGCTTCGACTGGTTCGCCGACGGGATCGCCAGCAGCAACAATGCCGCAGCGGCCGCGACGAGCGCTCCCGCGATAAGGAAGGTCCGGGAGCGCCATGGGATCATGCAATGATTACCTCGATGCCGGCATCGGCGAACGCCCGGCGATCCGTCTCGCGGATGCCGTCGTCGGTGATGAGAACGTGGATGTTGTCGATCCCGCCGAGCGACGAGAACGAAGTCTTTCCGATCTTGCTCGAATCGGCGAGCAGATAGACGCGCGCCGCGGTCTCGATCATCGCGCGCTTGACCGTGATGTCGGCGATCGCCGGGTAGGTGAGCCCCGCTTCGAACGAGACCGCGGCGGTCGCGAGGAACAGCTTTTGCGCGAACAGACCCTTGAAATAGTCCGCGGAGCGCTCGCCCGACAGCGAGAGCGTCGGTGCCTTGAACTGGCCGCCGGGCATATGGACGGTGTAGGTCGGCAACGCCCCGAGCGTCAGCGCGATGTTCAGTGCATTGGTGATCACCGTCAGATGCTCGCGACCGTGAAGGTGCATCGCCACTTCGGTGGTGGTCGAGCCTGAATCGAGGATGATCGTCTCGCCGTCTTCGATCAGCGCCGCGGCGGCGCGGCCGATGCGGCGCTTCTGCTCCATGTTGACGAGATGGTGCAGCGCCATCGCGCGCACTTGCTGGGGCACCGACTTGAGATAGGCGCCGCCATGCTCACGGACGATATGCCCCTCGGCCTCGAGCCGCTCGAGATCCTGGCGCACCGTCACTTCGGAAACCGAAAAGGCCTCGGCAAGGTCGCGCACCCGCGCGCTGCCTTCCTCCTGGAACCAGGCGAGAATCTTCATTCGCCGCGGTTCGGCGAGAAGCGAGGAGCGGCGGCCGCGCCCCTTGGTTTCGGGTTCCTTTGCGGCCGAACCCGCAGTCGCCGCCGGCGTCGCGCGGCCCTTGATCTTGCGCTGCTGCGCCATTTCGTTCCTCAATCCTTCGCGCCGGCAAGCCGGCCTTGAAGCTGATCGAGTATCACGGCCGCAACGATTACCGTACCTTTGATCACCATCTGCCAGAATTCACTGACGCCCATCATCACCATGCCGTCGCTCAACGTGCCGATGACGCACGCGCCGATGATGGTCCCGCCGATCGTGCCGCGCCCGCCAGCGAGCGAGGCGCCGCCCAGTACCACCGCCGCGATCGCGCTGAGTTCGAACGTCTCGCCGCTCGCCGGATGGGCGGCAACCAGGTCCGATGCGACAAACAACCCGACCAGCGCAGCGCACATGCCCGAGATCACATAGACAGCCGTCTTGATCCGTCCGACGCGCACCCCCGAAAGCAGCGCCGCGCGCGTATTGCCGCCGACCGCGTAGACGTGCCGCCCAAACGGTGTGCGCGAAGCGACGAAAGCAGCAGTGAACGCGAGCAGGAGCATGATCAGCACCGGCAGCGGCACCCCCAGCACGCGGCTGGCGCCCAACATCGGAAAGCCCTCATTCCCATAGTCCGGGCTGCCGACCAGATTGGGAAAGGTCGCCCCATCCGACAGCAGCAGCGCGGCACCGCGCGCGACATAAAGCATACCCAGCGTGGCGATGAACGGCGCCACGCCGAAGCGCGTGACCAGCGTGCCGTTGACCAGCCCGATCAGCCCGCCGAGCGCCACGGCGATCAGGATCACCACGGGGATCGAGGGATAGATGACATAGCCCAGCGGCTCGATCACCAGGCCATTGAGAATCAGCGCCCCCG
>Ga0247822_10002935_pt1 | contig 11029 bp, 6 predicted proteins | sample 13C_Cellulose_Da_FD_192423 | JGI IMG/M metagenome (GOLD analysis project Ga0247822, IMG submission 192423) | Soil microbial communities from agricultural site in Penn Yan, New York, United States - 13C_Cellulose_Day30 | ecosystem: Environmental > Terrestrial > Soil > Agricultural land | place... | reverse complement strand
GTTTAGGCATACAACCTTCAAAATCTCCAGCGCTCTCCTTGGGCATCCTCCTATTGACCCATCGTTCCAAAAGTCACACCGCAGTGCGAGGAGCGCGATATTCGCCTTATCTGGAATCGGAAAGCTCTCCTCCTGTTTGTTCCGCTTCTCGTTTCCCAGTGGAAAAAACACCGTCTTCGATTCGATCTCAGACTTCAGGTCGGCGTCATAAAAAACAACGATCAGGATCTGACGATACTCCTCAGCCTTCTCCCACTTGGCCCTGACATCGCCGTAGGTAATTACCTCCACATCCAGCTGCTTACCTTCGGCCGACACCACGGCTGTAACCTCCCGGTGCATGAAGCGCGTGAGCGGAAACTCGCTATGACATTGAAATCCGTCCAGCACCTTGAAATTAATGCGGCCATCATTCTTGATCTGTCCCTTAAAGAGCGAAACCAGGTCGTTCCACAACGTTCCGTCTTCAATGTTCTTGCGGAACGGGTCAAGGGCATCCTTGATCGCCTTGGCATAAACGTTGGCGGCCGCCAATTGCTTATTCGAAGCCTTTAACGCGTCATTTAAGGTGGCCTTCTCAGGGCTCTTCTTCTTGCGATAAAAGTCGCCATGCTTCGCGCTCCTCACGAGAATGTACCCTTCCGGCGGCGGCCCCAATTGCTTTTTATTTCTCGCTTTCTTTTTATTTCTGCGCATAACGTGTTACTTTTTGTTTACCAGGGGATTATCCGACCGGATAGACTAATCTACGAAATTGCGATCCTCTTCGATGCATCCCGGGCATCCTTTACAGCGTTATTACAGCGACCTTATAGCGATCTTACAGCGATATCTGTGGATTTGAAGGGTTGTTTAAGCGGCTTTGAAGTGGCCTTGAAGCGGCCTCTGACCGTACACTTAGCGATAAAATTGCGAAACTTCTTGTTTGGGCCCGAACCGCCCGGCTTCCCCTGATGTGACTCCCGGTTAGAGGAACTGCACTAACCATCAACCACTTCACTCGCAGTCTAATGGTAGGGCGGCCCCCAGCCGCCCCTCAATTACTAATTACTCATTACTAATTACTAATTCTAATTCTCATCATTTCCGGAGTACATATCCGGCGTAACCTTCATCTCCATCACAAACTCACCATTCTTATCCCGGTAATTGTAGTTCATGGTGACCTTGTTATCACGGAACGACTTCAACTGAGGATTGGTCCTTACGTTGTTGACGATCGAAGGCTCGATATACTTCCTGACGGTATCTATGTTGACCTCTCCTTTTTCAAGGTTCACGAGCGTGTAATTGTATTGAAAGGTATTGTTGGGCATAGCTACAGCGTTGTCGAGGCGTGTATCGGAGTCGACCATGATAGGGCATGTCTTGTTGAGCTCGCTTGCGGCCTTCATCATCGCCTTGTCAAATGTGGGCGCTTTAAAGAACAAGGTTTGAACGGCGAAGCTGGCAATGCCGAAGGCGATGATGCCAAACACCATGCCGAGCATCTTTTTCTTTTGTGCTGATTTGTCTGCGGGTTCCATTCTGGAAGTCTGAGTTTAGTAAGTGATTTTATGGAGGGGATCTTGATATAGTTCGGTCAACGGCCTTCTGAAGTGCTGGCTGTGGGGTGCCATGCATCTCCGGTTCATGCTCATCGCACACAACAGGTAACCAGTTTCAACGGATCAGCTGCAGGCCATGGTTCTAAGGTTTGTCACAGTAACGGGAATGTGATGAAGAGGGCTGTTTCCTCATTTAATGGAGTCACAATACAAGGTATGAAACTTTACGTTCGATGGCTCGCATTCCGTCGATAAAAGCGCTGCTAAATCGGGAAGGGTAACAGCTCTTAGACAACGGACAGAATATGGTGCATCGCAATCTGTCTCTTGTTCCGGGCATCGGCGCAGACCTCACTGCTTTCGGAATACGTCAGCGGGTATCAAAACAGAAGTTGCCGCCCTTTCCTGAACCATAGCGTGTGAAGGCAAGCTTCACTCCGCTCTCAGTTCCCTAGCCGGATTGCGCATCGCGGTCTTCAGGATCTGCAGGCTGACGGTGATCATCACAACGAGAAGCATACCCACCACGGGAGCAACGAACATCCACCAGGAGAAGCTAATCTTATGCTCGAACAGCTCGAGCCACTTGCGCATCAGCAGGTAGCCCGAGGGTAGCGCAACGCACGCGGCCACGATCGTCAGCACGACGAACTCCGTCGAGAGCAGTCCCCACATACGCGCGGTAGAGGCGCCCAGTATTTTACGAATAGAGATCTCTTTGCTCCTCCGCTGAACGATGTACGATGAAAGTCCCAACAACCCGAGACTGCTGATCACGATAGCAAGAACAGAGAAAACCGTCACCAGCTTTCCAATCCGTTCCTCGGCCGCGAACTTGGCATCGTGCTCTTCCGCGGCAAACTGATAGTCGAACGGCACCTCGGGAACGATGCGGTTAAACACCTCACCCACTCTCCCCACAGCGCTCCGCTCCGGCGTCGATGAACTGATCCGCAGATTCATATAGTGATGCGTCTCCTTACTGAGGAAGTAAACGGCGGGCATCACATCTCCATAAGGCGATCCCATGAGCATATCATCAACGACTCCAACAACGGTGAATTGATTGTACCTGCTCTTCCAGGTATCCCACGTCACCGACTTACCAATCGGATCCTCATAGCCCAGCACACGGGCGGCAGCGGCGTTGATCACAAACGCGGATGAGTCACTCGCGAGCGTCCTGTCAAAGTCGCGTCCCTGCAGCAACGTCCAGCCTAGTGTTTTTCCAAACTCCGGACTCACAGTAATAGTCGCAAACACGGGCTCCAGCGCGGGGTCCTTTCCCTCCCAGTCAAATCCGGAGTTCGACGACCAGATATCAGTCGGTGGACTCGAGGAAACTGACACCTCCGTTACAATCCCCGTTGCAATAAGCTCATTCCGGATCAACTCCGACTTCTTATTCATCTCTGCACCGATCATCGGAATCATCATCAGTCCTTCACGCTCGTAGCCCACGGGCCTGTCTTTTCCGAACTGCACCTGTCGCGTGATAACAACGGTGCCGATGATGAGAATGGTCGATACTGAAAACTGTACAACAACCAACACCTTCCGCGGCCATCCACTCCCGCCCTGCACGCGCAGACCTTTCAGCACTTTCGCCGGATCGAACGAAGAAAGATAAAACGCGGGATAGCTGCCGGCGAGGATAATCGTGATCAATACGAACGGTGCGCATGTTAGCCAGAACGTTATGTTGTCAATCGGCATGGCGATCGACTTCCTCGTGAGCTGATTGAAGAGATGCATCAACGCACTGCACGCAACAATGGCCAAAACAAAACTGGTGAATACAACCAGCGCCGACTCGATCATAAACTGCGCCACCAACTGTATGCGTCTCGACCCGATTACCTTCCTGACGCCCACCTCTCTTGTTCTGCGTTCGGATCGCGCGGTGCTGAGGTTAACGAAGTTGATGCACGCAAGCAGCAGGATCGCCCCTCCTATCGTGGCAAACATCCAGACGGTCCTGGCACGGCTTCCGGTAGCCTTACCGTTTTTCCATTCGGAATACAGGTGCCAGTCTTTCATAGGCTGGATCCATAACTGGGGATGCCGCGCAGCGTATTCCTGATCGCCTTGAACCTGGTTGAGGATCACATCGCGGATCGCTACCGATGCCTCGTCAAAACCAACTTCCGGTTTCAGCATCACGTAAGCATGAAGATAGTTTTGTGTAAAGGAAGATGCCTTCATCCACGGCTCATAGCTAACGAGCAGGCTAAGCGGCGCGAAGAACTCCGCATCATCAAAGTTCGTGTTGTGCGGGAGGTCGCGGTATACGCCTTTCACCACTACCTCCATACTGTTATTGATGGTGAATCGCTGATTGAGTGCACTTCCGGATCCAAACAACCTGAGGGCTGTACGCGCGGAAATGATTATGCTGTGCGGGTCGTCGATGGCCGACGTTCCCTCGATGATCCCGGGGTCAAGCATGGTAGTCCCTTCGGGTTCCAAAAATTGCCCGTGCAGCGAAAACTGCTTATCACCGAGTGTGGCGAAGTAATCTTCCACGGGGTAGGCCATAGCTACCCGCTCGAAGATCTGGTTGGTTCTCAGATGATCGCCCAGTGCATTGGGGAGATAGATCCTGGTCAGGATCTCACCATCCGCCTCGATGTTGCGCACCACGCGACCTAAACGATCATCATGTTTGAAATGGGTATTGAACGATAACTCATCGTTCACCCACAGGCCAATGAAGATAGCGGCGGAAGTGCCGAGGGCCAGGCCGAGGATGTTGATGGCCGAAAAGACGCGGTCCCTCCTGAGGGATCTTATGCCAACGATGAGGTAGTTTCCGAACATAAGTTTAGGTTGTTGAATTATCGATCGATCCCCGCCATCCGCATAGTATAAGGTAAAATCCGTGCCAGCTGGAATGTCGCGGCAAACGCATGCCATTGGCACTTCGTCTCCTCGCTGCTGTTCGATCGCGAACGTCAACTGCCCCTGTGCGGTCGGCAGCAAGCCATATACTTTTACATTTTGCAAGCGTCACACGGACGACCAAATTCTGTCGCTCACCCAAATTAACCGGTCACTGATGTTGACAGCACAATCTGCAAGCATCAATGGATCTCCGGGATCGTTAAAGATGCATATGCAACAACGACCATCAACCGAGACTAAAGCCTCGCCTCGCAAGTCACTTCATTGACCTTCTTCGCGATGACCGCACGCAAGCGCGTTGCACCTCCGCGATTTTGGCCGCGATTCATTTCGATCGAATGCTTTGCATCAACTTTTCATTTCCCCGTACTGTATCTTTTCGGTACCTCGTCAGTTATGGATGAAACAGTTTTATGAAAACCCGTATCCTGATCGCAATCACCCTTCTTGCCATCGCCTGCAACGAAGATGCAAACCCCGAACAAGATAACACGGTCCACCTCGCCGGCATCATCGACAACGGTACGGATGGTGGTCTGGGAAGCTACTGGAAGAATGGCTTGTATTCCAGACTTGGCGACGAGGACAAGGCGTCACGTCCATCCTCATTATATGTCGAAAACTCATCGGTCCTGATCGGCGGTTCGAAACAGGGCACGCCCACCCGCGCCGTCATCTGGAAAGATGGCGTTGAAAATATCATCGACAACTCATTTGGCGCCGGCGCAATTGCAGCCTCTAAAGGCGGTAAGCTCTATGCAACCTGGTTCGACCTTACACTTCGATGGGTATATCTCAAGGATGACGTCAGACAACCCATCATCGACACGGCATTGAACTTTCAGCCTACAGCCCTGGCGTTGCAGGATGATGATCTGTTCATAGCGGGCAACGCAGTTGAACCTACAACCGACGGAGATCCGCACGCACAGACCTGGAAGAATGGTCAGCTGACTTTCAGAGAAGACGAAGTATCGTACACGACATCCATCTTCATTCATGGTAGCGATGTCTACATGGGCGGATATCTTTACAACAGGCATGGCACAAACGTCGCCTGCTATTGGAAGAATGGAAAACGCATTGATCTTGGTGAGGCCGGCATAAAATCGATGGCGAAATCAATCTATGTCACCGACGATCATATTTACATCGCGGGAATGATCAACGATCAGGCGGTGTATTGGAAAGACGGCCAGCCCATTTACCTGACAACCGAAGGCATCCACTCCATGGGTAATGCGATATCGGTTCAGGGCGATGATGTACATGTCGCCGGCACTGAGCACAACTATCCTGCCTACTGGAAGAATGATGTGAAGCAGGATATCAGCAATCAGGACAAACGCGGACGGATCGATTTCATCACCGTTGGGTCGAATTGATAAGCATCATTGCCGAATTGACAAGCACCATTATCGAATCGACAAGTATCATTATCGAATTAACAAGCACCATTAAGGGGCGCAATTACGTTCGGAAGAATAATCCTCTTCATGGTCCGGGTAATACATAGCGCCTGTCGGGTCTCATTGCCCCTTGGCGGTGAGTTACTGTTGCCGCTACTAAGACTTGCTACGAGGGTCTTCTACTGATGAGCGAACATATAGGAAGTCAAAAACGTCACAGAAAGTCCAGAATCTCCTTGACCTTCTGCACTTGTCTGAAGTTAGGATGATCCACAATGGCTTCTACCTTTTCATGGGCCCACGTAATATGATACGGTATGTGAACTCTGTGCCCACCAATATTTAGAATGGGAAGGATGTCGGATTTAAGAGAGTTTCCGATCATCATTAACTCGCCAGATTGGATGTCCAGGTGCTTAATTAACTTTTCAAAATCAGACTCCTTTTTTTCCGACATAATCTCGATGTGATGAAAAAATTCAGCAAGGCCGGACTTCTTCAATTTCCTTTCCTGGTCGAGCAAATCCCCTTTGGTCGCCATGACCAGTTTATATTTTGATTTGAGTGATTTCAGCACATCTCTTACATCGTCAATCAGCTCAACAGGCTTGTTTAACAACTCCTGCCCGATCGCTATAATCTTCTCAATGGCTTCAACTTTAATGTTTTTGTCTGTCACCCGGAACGCCGTTTCAATCATCGAAAGCATAAAGCCCTTTATCCCATAACCGTACAAGGTTATATTGTTGATTTCAGTATGTAATAACTCCCGCTGCAGGGTATGCTGTGGCAGAAAATCTTCCAATAAAGCACAAAACTTATTTTCAGCTTCCTGAAAGTAGTGCTCGTTGTGCCAGAGCGTATCGTCAGCATCAAAGGCTATGATTTTTATACTCATCCGGCTAAGGTAGGAATGTTTTGGAGGACTTCGCTCTCACTCTGTTCCTACGAAGTACTTCGCTCTCACACCGTTCCTCACACTCCTGAAACCTCTCGCACTGTCCTACGAAGCCCTTCGCTCTCACTCTGTTCCTCACATTCCGAACCCATCTCCTCATCCTACTTGTGACGATCGCTCGTGCATACTCTAACCTGGTAACTTTGATGTATTCGGAAAGCTGAGCCGAAGACCCGCGCCACAGATTTCATTTCGACTCAACCTACTCTTTGCACTGCAATTTATCATGCTTCACTCCCCTGTTCTACGGGAGGGGCTATCCAATTAGTTATAATTTTGTATACGACTTTGTTATAATTTTGTATATTCGCTTACAATCACTACAAAATGAGCCGTGTCATTGGAGAATTAGAAGAACTCATCCTCCTCGCCGTCTGCATCCTCGACGGTGAGGCGTATGGTGTTTCTGTCAAGAAAGAAGTAGAGCGCCACACCGGGCGGACCATACTACTCGGAGCGATCCACATCACCCTCTACCGCCTCCAGGACAAAGGCATGCTGCAATCTAAGCTCGGCGGCAGCTCTGAAAAGAGAGGCGACAGACGGAAGCGACTCTTCCGGATCACAAAGAAAGGAATGGAACAACTGCGCACCTCGCAGGACGTGCGCCAAAAGATGTGGGACCTCATCCCACAATTAAGCACTGGGTCATGAACACGCCCCGAAGATCTTTATCACGCAGACTCGCCGATGCATTAATTGAACGGTGGGTCGGCCGCGTTTACCTCGAAGAGTTCATGGGCGATCTCGACGAGATGTACGAAGATCGCCTCGAACAAAGAGGAAAGTTCCCGGCCGAAGCCATGTATTGGATCGACGCGATCCATCTCATCTTCGGATTCTCATCGACAGTAAGCAAACAAAGTCATTCTATGTTTATCGGCAACATGGTCAAGATCGCCTGGCGAAGCGCCGCGCGTCACAAACAGTTCACTGTGCTCAACCTGCTCGGCCTTACGCTCGGCATTGCCACGTGTGTGGCGATCGGATTGTATGTATATGAAGAAACTACCTACGATAACTTTCACGCCAACGGAGACCGGATCTATCGTATCAACCAATCGATGATCTGGGGCGACTGGACCGAACAGTTCTCTGGAACGGGTCCCGGCATTACAGAAGCAATCCGAACAGACGTCCCGGACTTCGAAGAGGTAACGCGGATTTACTTCGTGGGTGAACAACTGATGCGCGCTCCGGACAACGGTGAGGCTACACACTTTAATGAGGTGAACCTGTACGCTGCGGAAGACAACTTCTTTAAGGTGTTTACATTTCCATTCATAAAAGGTAGTCCAAACACGGCGCTCAAAGAACCTCATACGATCGTGGTGACCGAATCAACGGCCAAGCGCTATTTTGGCGACGCGGATCCCATTGGCAAAACTATTGAAACGAAATCGGCAACGGGAGTCTATACGCCGTATACGGTCACGGGCCTGCTCGCCGACGTACCGTCGCAATCGCACCTGAAATTTGACATGCTGTATTCGCTGTCGTCAGTCGGGGAGTTGAAGACCAGCAAAGACACCTGGATCTGGACCATCTTTGGCACCTATGGCCTGGTAAGAGAAGGAACAGACATCACCGCGCTAACGAAAAAACTTCAGGCGCTTCCGCCGAAGTATGCTTCCCGGACCACACAGAGCATCTTCAATCAAACCTTCGAACAATTTACCAAGGGAAAACCCTGGACACTATACCTCCAGCCACTTAACGACATCTACCTCGCTAAGGAGCCAACCTTTAACCGGTTCGGTCCGCAGGGCAATCCAAAGTTCGTTATGATCTTCGGAGCAATCGGAGTACTGGTCCTGTTGCTGTCGTCCATCAACTTCATGAATCTCTCCACGGCAAGATCAAGTAACAGGGCCAAAGAAGTGGGTGTCAGAAAAGTGCTGGGCTCCGCGAAGACAACTCTTGTCCGGCAGTTCATTATCGAATCCATGTTATTCGTTGGCGTAAGCACGGTGGCCGCACTGCTTCTTGTCCAATTGTCATTGAACGTCTTTAACACGATTGCCGAAAAACAATTAAGCCTCGTCGCGCATCTCACAAATCCTTATTTCTTCGGCACGTTGATTGGATTTATGCTCATCGTTGGACTCGCGGCCGGAAGTTATCCATCACTGTACCTGTCGGCATTCAAGCCGGTAGAAACTTTAAAAGGAAAACTGAGAGCAGGATTCAAAGGTACGGGCATCCGGAACGGCCTTGTCGTATTTCAGTTCACAGTGTCAATCGCCCTGATCATATGCACGTTCTTCGTTCAGAAACAATTGGCGTACACGAGCACCATCGATGTAGGCATCAGCAAAGACCACGTGCTTCAGATCTACAATATGCATCAGCTCGGCAAAGGCGTTGATGTGCTGAAGGCAAAGCTGCAGACAAATCCCGCGCTTACCGTAGTCGCGCAATCTGGTTTCCTGCCTCCCAACGTTTGGGGTGGTGATCGTTACCGCGCGGAAGGCCCGGATCAGCCGGTCGTCGACCTTCACTACATGCGATGCGACGAAAACTATCTTCCGCTGCTTCAAACGAAATTCATCATTGGCCGCAACTTCGACCCGACAAATGCGGCGGACAAATTCAACATCATCATCAACGAAGAGGCTGCACGCATCCTCGGCTATGGATCGAAAGAAACATGGGGCGACGAAACGCCACTGGGCAAACACGTGGTGCAATCCTTCGGGCCCGAAGAAAAGCTTCAGATCATCGGCGTCGTGAAAAACTTCAATTTCAACAGCGTAAAGCAAAAGATCGAACCGCTACTGGTCATGCACACCGACAACGATAAGCACTGGAGCTATAGCGCGGGCTTTCCCTCTTACCTCTCGATGCGTATTAACCCGGGATCGGTAAAGAGTGGCGACGATCTTCAGGACCTCATCAATGATGTGAAGTCGGAGCTTGCCAAAGTTGACCCCGCAATCCCTTTCCGGTACAGCTTCATGGACGAAGAGTTCGACGATACCTTCCACGAAGAAAGAAAGATGAGTGTCGTACTGAACCTGTTTACGGTTCTCGCCATTGTTATCGCCTGCCTCGGACTGTTTGGATTAGCCGCCTTCTCCGCTGATCAACGAAAGAAAGAACTCGGCATCAGAAAACTTCACGGCGCAAGCACGAGTCACCTGGTGTTCCTGTTTTCATCAGAGTTTACCAGGCTCGTCGGACTAAGCATCATACTTGCTACACCGATCGCCTGGCTTCTCACCGACTATTGGCTGAGCAACTTCGCTTACAGAACACCCATCAGCGCTTTGGTATTTGTCGTCGCGGGAGTAGTTGCCTTGTCGATCGCAGCGTTTACGGTTGGCTTCCAGTCGCTGTCGGCGGCTAATGCGAATCCTGCGGAAGTGCTGAAGAATGAATAGTAGCTGGCAAAGCAGATTTACATTTATAGAAATTATGCCTTGAATTTAATGAACGCGCAAGCCAGATGCATGACTAGTGACATCGTAACCACATTCTCATTTGTGTTTACGATGTCGCGGTGAAACCAAAAGTTCCTAACCGTAGGATGCCAAGCAGGTAAATGCAAAATATATAAATGGGTTCCCTCTCTTCACTCGTGCTTTAAAGAATCAACGGGATTCGCGCGCAGCGCCTTCCACAGCATGTGTGCAACGGCACACGACATCAACGCCAAAAGAATTCCAATAGGCATACCGTAGTGCCACCAGCTCAACGCGATGCGCTCGGAATAGTACTGCAGATACTGCACGCCCAAATAAACCGATAGCGGAATCCCCAATGCTGCCGCAATCAAAAACTGCGCGCTCGTATTTTGCACGAGTGTACGCGTCAGTTCAAAGATGGAAGCACCAAGCACTTTTCTGATGCCGACTTCCCTGGTCATGTCAAAGATCCGCTGCGTCATCATGGCAACAAGCCCGAGGCACGCGATTCCAATCGCAAGGCAAGTGAACATCAGGATCTGGTTGCGCGCCACCTTTTCATTCCCATATACTCGTGTGATCTGCTCGTTCAGGAACCTCCATTCAAAAGTGTTGGCCGGAAAGAAACTCTGATACAACCGCTGCACTACCGGAAGTACTTCGTCCACGCGACTCAGATCAACTCTTATGGCCAGATTTTCAGGCGTAAGCTCAGGAAACAAGGCGTTCCTGTAGGTAAGAAACAAACCGAACCCTCCTTCCGACATGATGGTATTCGTTCCGCTGTAATTAAAAAACGGCACC
>Ga0247822_10002934_pt1 | contig 11030 bp, 8 predicted proteins | sample 13C_Cellulose_Da_FD_192423 | JGI IMG/M metagenome (GOLD analysis project Ga0247822, IMG submission 192423) | Soil microbial communities from agricultural site in Penn Yan, New York, United States - 13C_Cellulose_Day30 | ecosystem: Environmental > Terrestrial > Soil > Agricultural land | place... | reverse complement strand
GGGTACATTAACGTGAGTGGATTCTATCCGGCGACGGCCGGGCCGCGAAGTCGAGCAGGGTGGGCCGATGGAGATCGCCGGGATCGGGACGCAGGTGGTCGATTGCCTCCGGGTGCGCAAGCTGATCGAGCGGCACGGGGAGGTGTTCCTCGCGCAGGTGTACACCCTGCGGGAGCAGGTCTTTTGCCGCGACCGCAGGCACTCGACCGAACACTACGCGGCACTTTGGGCGGCCAAAGAAGCCGTCTTCCGCAGCCTGGGAACGACGTGGCGGCGCGGCACGGCGTGGACCGACGTGGAGGTGGTGTGCGAGAACCCGGTCGAGCCGTTCGTGGTGGTGAGCGGGCCGACCAAGGAGCTACTCGACCAGCGCGGCGTGAAGAACGTGCTGGTTACGATGGCGCACTGCCGGACGTTCGCTACGGCGACGGCGGTCGCGGTCAAGGGGTGATCGACTGCTCGTGTGGTGATAAGGCCGGTCAGGCGATCAGGCGATCAGGCGATCAATCACCCGGTTTGATCGCCTGACCTGATCGCCTGGAACGGTACTTCGGCCGTGGCCTTAAGCTCGCGTGCCGTGCCTAAAGTCCTTCGCCGACCTCGCGAAGGAGCTGGCGGGCGATCTTGTAGGCGTTGCGGATGGTCATGATCCGGGCCTCGATCTGGTCGTTGTTGAAGAGCTGACCCGGGCCGGCCGGGGGTAGCCCGGCCAGCTCGATGGTGAGCGGGAGGAGTTGCATGAACTCCTTCATCCGGGTCTGCTTGACTTCCGGGCTGGCGTCGTCCGGCATGGTCGGGCTCCGGGGTCGGGTGGCGGGCGGGTCGCGACGCCATCAAGGTTACAGCCGGGGCCGCGGCTGGTAAAGCGGGGGTGTACCGATGGGCGATCGGGAGGCGCTGCTGCGGGCGGTGTGCGAGAACCCGGACGACGACCTACCGCGGCTGGTGTTCGCCGACTGGCGGGAGGAGCACGGCCGGCCGGAGCGGGCGCATCTCTTACGCCTTCAAGTGCGGCTTTTTGAGATGCTGAAGACCGGCGACCCAAATTATGACGATGTGAAGTGAGAAGAACGTAAGCTATGGGCAGCTTGCGGCCAGCGTTGGAGGCAGGAACTCCCCGAACTACCTGGAGTCGAGTGGCACTGGGAGTTCGTCCGTGGCTTTTGCCAAAAGGTGACTGTCAAGTCAGTCAACGTGCTTCGTGATTACGCCGATTACCTCTTCGTCGCAACTCCGCTTCTGGAAGTGCGAGTTCAGAAGGTTACGGGCGGCAAGATACTCGCACGCGTGCCACAACTCGGACGGCTGAAGGCGCTAACACTTTCGGGAGCAGGGATCAACTCGGCCATCGCGCGCGATCTACTCACCGCGACGACTTTCGATCAGATCCCGGTTTTGGACTTGTCGCACAACCCGATCGGTGATCCGGTGCATAGGGAATTGGTTGCCAAGTTTGGTGATCGCCTCAGGATCGGTCCGCCTCACCATGTGGGGCAATAATCACTCCCCCTCGCTGACCTCTGGGGCGAAGCCACGGCGCATGGTGTTCTCGGTCACAGTCCGCGGCAGCACGAACTGCAACAGATAGTCCGGGCCGCCGGCCTTCGAGCCGATGCCGGAGAGCTTGAAGCCGCCGAACGGCTGGCGGTCCACCAGCGCGCCGGTACACTTGCGGTTCAGGTACAGGTTGCCGACCCGAAACCGCCGTTTCACCTTGTCGAGGTTGTCCGGGCTGCGGCTGTAGGCGCCGCCGGTCAGGGCGTACCTGGTCCCGTTGGCGATCCGCAGGGCGTCGTCGAGGTCCCTCGCCCTGATGACCGATAGCACTGGACCGAAGATCTCTTCCTGCGCGATCGTCGCGTTCTCCGGCACCTCGGCGAAGACCGTCGGGCCGACGTAGTAGCCCTCACTCGCCAGCGGTCCGACGTCGGTCTGGTAGGCCAGCCGGGCCTCGGCCTTGCCGGTCTCGATGGTCTTCAGGATGCGGTCGCGGCTCTCGGCGTCGATCACCGGGCCGACGGCACAGCCGGGGTCCTCGGCCGGCTTCACCGCGAGGCTCTTCGTTGCCTCGACCAGCCGGTTCAGGAACTGGTCGTAGATAGGTTCCAGGACGATCGTCCGGCTGCCGGCCGAACACTTCTGGCCCTGGTAGCCGAACGCGGAGTCCACGACGCCGCGGACCGCCTCGTCCAGGTCGGCGTCGCTGTCCACGATGACGGCGTTCTTGCCGCCCATCTCGGCGATCACCTTCTTGACGAAGTTCTGCCCGCCGGGGGTCTTCGCAGCCTGCTCATTGATGTGGAGAGCCACCTTCAAGGAGCCGGTGAACGCGATCAGTGCGACGTCCGGGTGCTGCGTCAAGGTCGGGCCGATTTCCTCGCCGACGCCGGGGAGGAAGTTCAGGACTCCCTTCGGGAGTCCCGCTTCCATCAAGACCTCCATCAGCTTCGCGCCGATGACTGCCGATTGCTCGGCCGGCTTCATGACGACCGTGTTGCCGGTCACGAGCGCCGCGGCGGTCATGCCGGTGAGGATTGCCAGCGGGAAGTTCCACGGGGCGATGACCACCGCGACGCCGCGCGGCTCGTAGAAATAGGCGTTCTCCTCGCCGGGCACGTCGCGGTGCTGGGGGTTCCAGAGTTTCTCCGCTTCAGTCGCGTAGTACTCGCAGAAGTCGATCGCCTCGGCCACGTCGGCGTCGGACTCGCGCCACTGCTTGCCTGTCTCGGTGACGATCCAGGCGGATAGCTCCCACCGACGGCGGCGGAAGCCATCCGCGACCCGACGCAGGAACGCGGCCCGCTCCTCGATGGGGGTGTCGCGCCAGCCATCGAAGGCGCGGAGGCAGGAGACGACGGCTTGATTCGCCAACTCCGGGGTTGCCTTGCCGACGTGGCCGACCACCTGTGAGCTGTGCGACGGATTCAGGGAGTCGAGGTGGGTGGCCGTTTGCTGGGGCTTGTTTTCGATGACGACCGGGTAGGTCTTGCCAAGTGCGGGCCGGATCGCGTCGAGCGCGTCGGCCATTGCGCGGCGGCTCTCCTCGCGCGCGAAGTCGGCGAGAGGCTCGTTGCGGAAGGGTCGGGGCTTGCTCACGGACGGCCGTCCGTGGGCTTTGGAGTCGTTGTTTGTGGTGACAGACATTGTGTGAACCTTACGCCGTTGTTCGCCGACCCCTTCAGGATTGCGAAGAAGCAACTCCTCTGACACACCCTCCGCGAACCCTTGCCGCAGGAACGAGTCGTTGGACGTGTTCTCCAGCAGTCGTCGCACCAGGTACGCCATGCCCGGCAGCAACTCGCCGTAGGGCGTGTACACCCGGACGCGGTGGCCGAGCGACTTGATCGCGTCCTTGATCGGGTCGGCCATGCCGTAGAGCATCTGGAACTCGTACCGACGCGGCGGCACCCCCAGTTGCTCCGCCACGGCCATCGCGTGCGCGATGCTGCGGACGTTGTGGCTGCCGAACGCCGGCACCAGCCAGACGTGGTTTTCGAGCAGGAACGTGGACAGCTTCTCGTAGCTGGCGTCCGACTGCCACTTCTCGGTCCAGACCGGCACCGGCCAGCCGTGCTGTGCCGCCAGCACCGTCTCGTAGTCCCAGTAGGCGCCCTTCACCAGCCGCACCCAGACGGGTGTCCTGCGCTCGTCCCGCGCCCAGTCCAGCAGCCGGTGTAGGTCCGCCTCGGTATCGCGCAGGTACGCCTGGATAGCGATACCGACATCCGGCCAGTCACGGAACTCCGGCTCGGTCAACACCTCCCGGAAGATCTTCAAGGTGGTGTCCTTGAAGCTGTACTGCTCCATGTCAAAGTTGACGAACGCACCGCTGGTCTTCGCGGCCGAGAGGATCGGCCGCAGCCGGGCGCAGACCGCGTCCTTGGTGCCGTCCGGGTCGATCGGGTCGAACTGGCTGTAGAGGGCCGACAGCTTCACCGACACGTTGACGCGCGGGATCGGCCCACGGTCGTCGCGGTCGATCTCGGGTACCTCCGGCCAGGCGTTGACCTCGCGGGTCAGGCCGTTGATCAGATCGAGGTATTGCTTCTGGACGTGGTCCGCCTCGGTCTCGGTGATGGTCGCCTCGCCGAGCAGGTCGATGGTAAAGGTCAGCTTGTCGGCCCGCATCCGCGCGACAGCGTCGATCGCCTCGCGGACGTTGGACCCGGCGATGAACTTGCGAGCCATACCGGTCGCGTTGGTCCGGGCCGCTCGTGCCAGCAGCCGCGATCCGATCCCGCGTTCCGGCAGGAACCGCACCGCCGCCCGCACCCACCACGGCAGCTTGTCGCGGGCCTCGCCGAGGTACTCGCGTAGGTGCCGGCCGATCTCCCGCGGGTCGTTGATGAGGTACGGCAGGGTATCGACGAAGCGAAAGAGCTGGACCTTGAGGGCCTCGTTGTCCATCGTCAGGCCCATCAGCCGGTCGTCCACCCACGCCCGGGTGAACGGGACCGGCCCCTGGCGGTCGAGCCGGGCGAAGACTTCCCGGCCGAACGCCTGGACGCGGGGTTCGAGGTCGGCCCGGCTCATTGCGGCCCCCGGCGGCGGTTTGCCACCCCCCTCACAGGCCGGTAAGATCGAACCGGCAACGAGTCCCAGCGCGGAAGGGCGCGATGGCAACCGAAAAGATCGACAAGATCGGCAAGGTGCAGGTCCTGGACACCCTCGGGACCGGCGCCCACAGCAGTATTCTACACGTCCGCCGCGAGGCCGACGGGCAGGAGTACGCCCTCAAGGTCGTTTCGATCGACGGCGAGGAGGAAAAAAAGTACCTGGAGCAGGCGAAGCACGAGTTCCGGGTGGCGCAAATGCTCGACCACCCCAGCCTGGTCAAGATTTATTGCCTCGACACCGAGTCCGACTGGCTGTTCCGGGTCAAGAAGGCGAAGCTCCTCATTGAGTACGTTCCCGGGGAGACGCTCGATAAGGTCAAGCTCTTGCGGATGGCGAAGCTCCTGCGAGTGCTGGAGAAGGTGGCGGCCGGGCTCGTCCACATGCACAAACAGGGGGTCCTCCACGCCGACATGAAGCCGAACAACGTCATGCTCGGCCGGGGGCTGAACGTCAAGATCCTCGACTACGGTCTCGCCTGGATCAAGGGGGAGCCGAAGGACCGGGTGCAGGGCACCGTGGAGTACATGGCCCCGGAGACCGCGTCGAACAAGCTCATCAACGAGCGGACCGACATCTACAACCTCGGCGCGACGATGTACCGACTGGTGACGTTCCGGCTGCCGCCGTCGGCGGTCCCGGATGGCGGTCTGGAACTGGACAAGAAGACATTCTCCTCGATGCTCAAGCCAGTCGGCGAGTTGAACCCGCTGGCCCCCAAGGAATTGTGCGATCTGATTCACAACTGCCTGCGATACGACGCCCACAAGCGGCCGGAGCGGATGAGCGCCGTGCAAGGCGTTCTTGACCGACTTGCGGATGAGGCCGCGAGCACGTCCGACCCGGCTGATCTGGAGGAGTAGTCCGAACCGCACGGTCGGCATTCCTGTCTTTTCGGTACGCCGTGTGCATCAGGCACGAGCGACCGGAGATACGGAGATGGCCGTGCGTCACGACCGCGAACACTTCATCCCGCTGCGGGTGTCCGACCTGACCGACGCCCTCTGCACCCGGGCTGGCCCGGACGGGTCGCCGCGGCCCTCGCCGGACGAGGTGGTCCTGTTTCGCCAGTTCGCGCGGGCTGCGGCCGCCCACGTCCACGCCGGCTACCTGGCCCAGATCAAACGGCTCAAGGAAGCGTACGCGCCGTTCGACCCGGACAGCGACACCCCGCCGCAGCGCGAGTACTCCGACCCGGAGCGAGCCCTGGCGCTGGCGGAGTTGTTCGCCTCGGTCGAGCGGGTGCTGGCGAAGGCCAACTACACCCTGCTGAGTCGGGAGGAACTGGAGCAGGTGATGCGCGGGGCGAGTTACTGGGGCGTGGACATGGACGTCTGCTGGGATTGCTTTGACCGGGCGGCGGTGTTCGTCCGGGGCAAGGGGTTCGGGAAGCGGACCCGTCGGCCGTGGTACAGGGCCTTCCGCAAGGAGGAGGTGGCGCTGCGGACGTTCGGCCGGGTGGTGGTTGTCCTCAAGCAGCGGCCGCACACGCGGCTCGGCGAGGAGGCGGACACGCACAACGTCTTCCTGAAGCTGTTCAAGGACATTCCGCAGATGGACGTGGAGATGCTCCTGCCCGGCACGAAGGTGAAGATGCCGTTCCAGGACCGGTTCATGCTCGGAAGCTCGGTGGCCAGCTCGGTCGGATACGTCGGCTGGAAGCTCAGCACGATGTCCCTGGCCGGGATCACCGGCGCGCTGTTCGGTGGGGCCGGAGTGCTGGGACTCCTGACGCTGTATACGCCGCTAGCGCTCCTGGTCGGGTACGGCTACAAGACGTGGGCCAGCTTCGCGTGGCAGAAGCAGACGTACATGCTCCAGCTCACGCAGAGCCTGTATTACCAGAACCTCGACAACAATGCCGGGGTGCTGTACCGCGTCATGGACGAGGCCGAGGAGCAGGAGACCCGCGAGGTTCTGCTGGCGTACTTCTACCTGTGGCGGTACGCCGGCGCGGCCGGCTGGACGGCGGCGCAGTTGGACGACTTCGTCGAACTGGACCTGGAGCGGACCCTCGGCACCGCGGTGGACTTCGAGATCGCGGACGCGCTGGGCAAGATCGTCCGGGCCGGGGTGGCTGTCCGTACCGGCGACCGGTATACGGCCCTGCCGGTTGAGGCGGCCCTGGAGAAGATGGACGATACATGGGACCGCTACGACGTCTCGGCGCCTGAGATGGCCGGGACGACGTAATCAGTCCGGGTTCTGAGCCGCGGAGCGGCGGTAGACGGTAGCCCAGGGCGTGAGCCCTGGGTAGACAGTAGAATGACCCGAGCCCCGTAGGGGCGACAGAGGTTCTGTCGCCCCTACGGGGCTCGGGAGTTTGTTGTTCGGCGGTCCAGGGGCTGCGCCCCTGGCTACCGTCTGCCGCCGCTCCGCGGCTCAGAAAGGCAGACATGGCCATACCCTCTCGCTGGATCGCGGACCGGGCGAAGGCCATCGAGGCGTCCGGCATCCGCAAGATTTTCGACCTGGGCCGGTCCCTCAAGGACCCGGTGAACCTGAGCATCGGCCAGCCGCACTTCGACGTACCGGAGCCGATCAAGGCCGCGGCCCACGTCGCCATTGACCGCGGGCTGAACGGCTACACCGTGACCCAGGGCGCCGCCGAGCTGCGCGACCGGCTGCGGGCCGACGTCCGCGCCCGATTCCCGCACGAGGACCGTGAGGTACTCGTCACGAGCGGCACCAGCGGCGGTCTCCTGCTGGCGATGCTCGCGGTCGTCAACCCCGGCGATGAGGTGATCGTCCCGGACCCGTATTTCGTCAGCTACCCGCACCTCGTCACGCTGGCCGGCGGGCGAGCCGTGTACGTGGACACGTCCCCCGACTTCCGCCTCGACCCGGACCGGGTGCGGGCCGCCGTCACCGACCGCACCAAGGTCATCCTGACGTGCAGCCCGGCCAACCCGACCGGGGCGGTCACCCCTCCGGCCGACATGCAGGCGATCGCCGAGTTGGCCCGCGACCGGGGTGTCCTGCTCGTCTCCGACGAGATTTACCGGGCGTTCCACTACGACGGCCCGGATCGCAGCCCGGCGGAGTTCAACGAAGACGTGCTGGTCGTCGAGGGGTTCGGCAAGACCTACGGCATGACCGGCTGGCGGCTCGGCTACGCCCACGGGCCGCGCGCGGTCATCGAGGAGATGGCCAAGCTCCAGCAAATGACGTTCGTGTGCGCCCCGACGCCATTTCAATACGCCGGACTGGCAGCACTCGACTTCGACGTATCCGGGATCGTCGCCGACTACAGGCGGAAGCGCGACCTGCTCGTCGAGGGGTTGCGCGACCGCTACGAGTTTTCGGTCCCCGGCGGGGCGTTCTATCTGTACGCCCGGACGCCCTGGGGGACCGGCACCGAGTTCGTCACCGAAGCAATTCGTCAGAACCTTCTCATTATTCCTGGCGTAACATTCAGTAGGCAGGACACCCACTTCCGCATCTCGTACGCCGCCCCGGACGAGACGATCCGGCGCGGGGTGGAAATCCTGAACCGGTTGGCCGACCGAGACCGTCTCACCCTGTAACGTCGGGGCAAAGTCCGTGTTGACGGCTCCGGAAGGGCGCGGCCACAATCAATTGGGCGGCGTCCCTGGCTCCCTCCCCCTTGACCCGTCGCCCGCTGGCTTCCCAGCCGCCCACCCGGCCTCCAGAAAGGACCAGACCAAGATGCGTGCGTGGTTCGCAGGACTCCTGACCGCCTCGGCGGTCGTATGGAGCGCTAGCTCGGTCCGGGCGGAGGACGCCCCGGCGGCCGCGAAGGGACCGTATGTCGTGCTGGTCGGTGTCGGCCAGTTCCAGGACAAGGCCATCGAGCCGCGGCCGACCGCCGCGGCCGACGCCCGCGCCCTGCACAAGCTGTTCTCCGACCCGAAACACCTCAACACCACCCCGGACCGGGTCGTCCTTCTGACCGGCGTCCCGGACGAAAAGGCCGGCGAGCGAAAGGCCACCCGGGAGAACGTCGTCAAGGCGCTCCACGAGGCGGTCGCCAAGACCGGCAAGGACGACACCATCGTGATCGGCCTGTTCGGCCGCGGGGCGACCGTTGGCGAGGACACGGCATTCTTCACCGCCGACGCCACATTCAAGGAGCGGGCCAAGACGGCGTTGCTCGGTACCGACCTCGTCCCCGATCTGAAGCTGGCCAAGGACCGCAAGGTCCTCCTGATGATGGACGTCAGCTTCAAGGGGTTTGACGCTGGCAAAGAGAAGCTGGCAGTGCCCAACCTGCGGGACGTGCTCAAGGCCGTCTTCGCCGAGGAGGGCGACAGCGACCAGCCACCGCCGAAGAACAAGGTCGTCTTCCTGTCCACTATCCCCAGCCGCACCCCGCTGACCAAGGGGGACCACGGGCTGTTCGCCGCCACGGTGCTCGACGCCCTCAAGGGCGCCGCCGACGCGGAGGGCAACTTCGAGGGCTACGAGCCGGACGGCAAGGTGACGATCGACGAGCTGAACAAATTCGTCGAGAAGCAAGTCATCGAACAGGCCCGGCAACTCGGCAAGACTAACGAGGAGAAGGAGTCGGTCCCGTTCGTCATCGGCGAGGAGACGAGCCACTTCCCGGTGGCGTTGAACCCGGCGGCGGCCCCCAAGGCCGAGGCCCGGCAGAAGGCGCTGGCTGGCATGGACTTGCCGAAGGATGTGGCTGAGGAAGGCCGCCGGCTCCTGGCCCAGATGCCCAAGCTCAAGTACCAGCAGGAACTCCGCAAAAAGTACCAGGCGCTGGCCGACGGCGCGTTGAAGACCGAAGACTTCGTGGCCGCACGCAAGGCGCTCAAGGATGGCCTGAAGCTCGACGCCGAGGAGACCGAGAAGTACGCCCGCAAGGTGATCCGGGCGATCGACCTGGTGCGGCAGAAGTACGTCAAGGAGATCACCGTCGGGGAGTGGGCAGCGTTCGCCATCCACGGGCTTTACCGTGCCCTGGACGAGCCGGTTCCCGAGGAGATCGAGGCGAAGCTCGCCAGCGCCAAGGACCTCGACCGTGACCAGATCGATGAACTGCTGCAGAAGGTCCGCGACCGACTCGGCAAGCGCGAGGATCTGGAAGGGGATAAAGCGGTGGACACCACCGTTCTGCGGATGTTCGTCGAGACCCGCGACCCGTACACGACGTACATCGACCGGGAGACGATCAAGAAGATGGACGCCCCGCTCCGCGGTGAGTTCCGCGGGGTTGGCATCCACATCCGGCAGGACCTGGTCCGGGACGGCCTGTTGGTCGTCAGCCCGATCAAGGGCAGCCCGGCCTACCACGCCGGCATCAAGGCCAATGATCTGATCATCGAAGTCCGCCGCGATGTCAACCCGCAGGGCGAGCCGCTGAAGGCCGACGAGCCGAAGGTTATCTCGACCAAGGGGATGAAGACCGAGAAGGCCCTGGAGATCATCCTCGGCAAGGTCGGGGTGCCGATCACCCTGGTGGTCCAGCGCGACCACGAGGACGGCACGTCCGAGCGCAAGGAGTTCGAACTCAAGCGCGGGCTGGTGTCCGTCGAGACCGTCCTGGGCGTCAAGCGGGATGAGAAGGACGAGTGGGACTTCTACATCGACCCCGAGAAGAAGATCGGCTACATCTGCCTGACCCAGTTCTCGCCGAACACGACCGTCGGGCTGGACCAGGCCATCCGCAAGCTCCAGAAGACCGGGCTCAACGGCCTGGTGCTGGACCTGCGGTTCAACCCAGGCGGCTTACTGACACAGGCGGTCGCGGTCAGCGACCTGTTCCTGGAGACCGACAAGCCGATCGTCACGGTCCGCTACCGGTACAAGCCCGAGGAGCCGTGGCTCGACCAGGGGTTGCGGCGGTACGTCGATTTCCCGATCGTCGTGCTGGTAAACGGGTCCAGTGCCAGCGCGGCCGAGATCGTTTCGGCTGCCCTGCGCGACCACGACCGGGCGCAAGTCTGCGGCGAGCGGACTTACGGCAAGGGGAGCGTCCAGAACGTCGAGGACTTCCCGCAGACCGGCGCGCAGATCAAGCTGACCACTGCCCGGTACTTCCCCCCGAAGAACGGCAACATCGACAAGCTCAGCACTTCCGGCAAGGAGACCGAAGAGTGGGGCGTTCGCCCGAGCGAGGGGCTGGAAGTGAAGCTGAGCCGGGAGCAACTGTCCGACCTGGCCGACTACTTCCGCGACCGCGAGGTGATCAAGCCGCAGAAGGAGGTCAAGAAGGTCCAGGACCCGCAACTCGACAAGGCGGTCGATTACCTGCGGTCGAAGCTCGGGGCGGCCGCCGCCAACGCCGGGAAGAACCCGGGCTGATTCGGTCGTAACGCCTGAACCGTCGAGACCCGCCGGCCTGTGCCGGCGGGTCTTTTTTCTCCGCCGGTCGGCGTTGCGAAGTTGCCCATGCCGCGCAGAATTCCCTCAAGTCCTGGGCCGCTGCCGACGGCGCGGCCCAGGAC
>Ga0247822_10002933_pt1 | contig 11030 bp, 9 predicted proteins | sample 13C_Cellulose_Da_FD_192423 | JGI IMG/M metagenome (GOLD analysis project Ga0247822, IMG submission 192423) | Soil microbial communities from agricultural site in Penn Yan, New York, United States - 13C_Cellulose_Day30 | ecosystem: Environmental > Terrestrial > Soil > Agricultural land | place... | reverse complement strand
TAATAATGCTATCCCAGGAGAAACTCAATAAAGTACAGGAAATCATCGCCCGCTACCCGGAAGGAAAGCAGAAAAGCGCGCTGATTCCCGTGCTGCACCTCGCCCAGGATGTGTTCGGCTGGCTGAGTGCGGAAACAATGGACTATGTCGCTTCCCTGCTGAAGCTCGAGCCCATTGAAGTGTACGAAGTGGCGACCTTCTACTCCATGTTCAACCTGAAGCCGGTCGGCAAGTACCTTTTTGAAGTGTGCCAGACCGGTCCATGTATGATCAACGGAAGTGATGACATCATCGAATACATCAAGCAGAAACTGAATATCGGTGTCGGTGAAACAACGCCTGATGGACTGTTCACCCTCAAAACTGTAGAGTGTCTTGGTGCGTGCGGTTATGCTCCGATGATGCAACTTGGAAAACATTACCGTGAGCACCTGACAAAGGCCAAAGTGGATCAGATCATTGAGGAATGCAGGAAAAATGCCGGTATCCTGAACTGATTACAACGCCCTAAAATATAAACATTGAAACGTCCTGCATTTTTATTCCTGCTGCTCTTTGTATCGCTGTCGCTGGCAGCACAACAGGTTGATTCATTTTCGCTCAAGAAAACGGCGATGGACCTGAACGCAGCTATGCTCGCGCAGGACTCGGCAAAAGTGAACCAGCTGCTGCATAAGAAATGCAATTACGGACATTCCAATGGCTGGATAGAAAAGAAGAATGAGCTTATCGCCAACATGTTCAATGGCACGCTGAAATACACCAATATTTCGCAGGGCACCATGACAGCGGTAATTGAAGATAAAACCGGGCTTCTCCGCTCCAACATCGAAGTCGATGTGATCCGGAACGGCCAGCCCGCCCACTTCCGGCTTCACGTCCTCCAGGTCTGGATCTGGAAGAATAAAAAAGGCTGGCAACTGCTAGGCCGACAGGCAACAAGGCTGCCTGATGAAGGGCAGGAGGGAAATAAATGATTAGGTCGAACGTAAATAGGTCGATAAGTGAATAGGTGAAAATGTGAATAGGTGAATAAACCCGTTTGAATTTTGAATTTGAAGCAAATGAGTGTGAAATTATTACTTGAAAAAGCCCACGTTGAAGGAATCCGCAATTTCGATGTTTATCGTCGGGAAGGCGGCTACCGCAGTGTGGAGAAGGCACTTAAGACGATGAGCCCCGATGCGGTTACTGAAGAAGTGAAGAAAAGCGGACTCCGCGGTCGCGGTGGCGCCGGGTTCCCTTCCGGACTGAAGTGGAGCTTCCTCGCCAAACCAGAAGGCGTACCCCGTCACCTCGTTTGTAATGCAGACGAGTCTGAACCCGGTACGTTCAAGGACAGGTACCTGATGGAATTCATCCCGCACCTGCTTATAGAGGGACTGATCGTTTCTTCCTTCGCATTGGGTTCACATGCTACATACATTTATATCCGCGGCGAATACGCCTGGATCCCTGATATCCTCGAGCAGGCCATCGCAGAAGCGAAGAACAATGGCTTCCTGGGAAAAAACATTTTAGGCAGTGGCTTCGATTGCGAGATCTATGTGCAGCGTGGCGCCGGTGCTTATATCTGCGGCGAAGAAACTGCTCTCATTGAATCACTCGAAGGCAAGCGTGGTAACCCGCGTATCAAGCCGCCATTCCCGGCCGTAAAAGGTGTATGGGACCGTCCGACCGTTGTAAACAACGTCGAAACCCTTGCAGCAGTGGTACCCATCATCAATATGGGCGGTGAAGAGTACGCCAAGATCGGTGTCGGCAAATCAACCGGTACAAAACTGATCTCTGCCTGTGGTAACATCAACAAGCCGGGAGTATACGAGATCGACATGACCATTTCTGTGGAAGAATTCATCTACAGCGACGAATACTGTGGTGGCATCCCGAATGGGAAAAGGCTCAAGGCCTGTATCCCCGGTGGTTCATCCGTTCCCATCCTTCCCGCCAACCTGCTGCTTAAAACAGCAAAAGGCGAAACGCGTTACATGAACTATGAAAGCCTCGCCGACGGTGGCTTCGCAACTGGTTCCATGATGGGATCAGGCGGTTTCATCATTCTCGACGAAGACCAGTGCGTGGTAAAGAACACTTACACCCTCGCGCGATTCTATCGTCATGAAAGCTGCGGACAGTGTTCACCCTGCCGCGAAGGAACCGGCTGGATGGAAAAGATCCTTAAAAACATCGACACGGGAAAAGGAAAGATGAGCGACATCGACCTGCTTTGGGATATCCAGCGCAAGATCGAAGGCAATACCATTTGCCCGCTCGGCGACGCCGCCGCATGGCCCGTTGCAGCCGCCATCCGCCATTTCCGTGACGAGTTCGAATGGCACGTAAACAATCCGCAGGAAAGCCAGACCCGTAATTTCGGTCTAGCTCATTATGCAGACCCTATTTACGTCCCCGCGTAATGTAATTTTTGAATTTGAATCTTGACTTTTTATATGGCTGAAGAAAAGAAAGCTGAAGAAAAGAAACTTTTTAAAGTAACCATCGACAACATCACTGTTGATGTTGAGCCCGGTACAACCATCCTCCATGCCGCCCGCATGGTGGGTGGCGACGTTACCCCACCGGCGATGTGTTACTACAGCAAGCTGAAGGGCAGCGGCGGCAAATGCCGTACCTGCCTGGTGGAAGTTGCCGCCGGTTCAACTGCTGACCCGAGGCCGATGCCTAAGCTCGTTGCGAGCTGCCGTACCACCGTTATGGATGGCATGATCGTGAAGAACATCACCAGCGAAAGAGTGCTCGAAGCGCGTGCGGGAGTAGTGGAACTGCTGCTGATCAACCACCCGCTCGACTGTCCCATCTGCGACCAGGCTGGCGAATGTCACCTGCAGGATCTCAGCTATGAGCATGGCAAGGAAGGTACCCGTTATGAATTCAAGCGCCGGACATTTACCCCACATAACCTGGGTGAATATATCCAGCTGCACATGACGCGCTGTATCCTTTGCTATCGTTGTGTGTATACGGCGAACCAGCTTACCAACAAACGCGAACATGGAATTCTCGACAGGGGAGACCATGCAGAGATCGCAACATATATTGAGAAAGCCCTCGACAACGAATTCATCGGTAACGTAATTGACGTTTGTCCTGTTGGCGCCCTCACCGATAAAACCTTCCGCTTCAAGAACCGTGTATGGTTTACGAAGCCGATGGACGCACACCGTGATTGCCCGACCTGCTCCGGCCAGGTGCAGCTCTGGATGCGTGGTGATGAGGTATATCGCGTAACCGCAAGGAAAGACGAATGGGGTGAAGTAAAGGATACAACAGAAGGCAAACCAGGCTGGATCTGCAACGATTGCCGCTTCCACAAAAAGTCGGTGAAGGATTGGGTGATCGAAGGACCAACCCAGGTGAACCGTCATTCCGTGATCTCGCAGGGACATTACATGAACACCGTAACGCCCAAAGAGACACTGCCTGAAGTGATGGGAGGCCGCGCACCGAAGCTGTTGATGAACATTCATAAAGTCAGTGATGTGAACCGTCCGGAAATTCAACTGTCGAAAATCGAAGGACCGGCACACAGTGACGACTTTAAACCGCCAACCCCTTAAGAACAGTACATTTTTAAATTTTTACTTTTCACTTTTTAATTTGAATAAAGTGTTTGATCTCGCCTTCATAATCGAAAAAGCCGTTCTCATAGGGGGAATAATTACCGTCTCCCTCCTTATTGCTATGTATTCCACATGGGCAGAAAGGAAAGTTGCAGGTTTCATGCAGGACAGGCTTGGACCGAACCGCGCAGGTTGGGGAGGACTTCTACAGCCGCTTGCCGATGGTTTGAAGCTTTTTATGAAGGAAGAAATTATCCCTAATGCATCAAACAAGACTCTCTTCATACTCGGCCCGGCACTCGCCATGCTCACAGCAATGATGACAAGCGCTGTAATTCCCTGGGGCGGAAAGATCGAAGTCTTCGGACGCACTGTCGACCTGCAGATTGCAGACATCAACATTGGCATCCTCTACATCTTCGGTGTGGTGAGCATGGGTGTATATGGCATCATGATCGGTGGCTGGGCTTCAAACAACAAATTCTCCCTGCTGGCAGCACTGAGAGGTGCCTCGCAGATGATCTCGTACGAACTGGCGATGGGACTCGCTATCATTGCCCTCCTCATGATCACCGGTTCCCTCAGCCTCAAAACTATCGTAGAACAACAGAGCACAGGCTGGTGGAACTTCTTCCTGCAGCCCGTTGGCTTCCTCATCTTCATGGTGTGCGCATTCGCAGAATGTAACCGTACACCTTTCGACCTTCCTGAAGCGGAGAACGAACTCAACTTCGGTTACCACCAGGAGTACAGCTCTATGAAACTGGGTTTCTATCTCTTTGCAGAATACATCAACATGTTTATCAGCAGCGCGCTGATGGCTACCCTGTATTTCGGTGGTTATGATATTCCTTTCGTGAATGACGCAAATCTTGGCGCAAACATCGGGATCAATGCTCTTGCTGCAATTCAGGGAATTACACTCTTCTTAAAAGTCGCTTTCTTCATATTCTTTTTTATGTGGGTTCGGTGGACTATCCCCCGTTTCCGATACGACCAGCTGATGAACCTTGGCTGGAAAGTACTGATTCCACTGGCATTGCTGAATATGCTGGTGACAGGGGCAGTCATCCTCTGGCTGGGCCATTGATAGGGAGCTGGAAACTTGGAGAGAACGAACAATAGAAATAATTTTACGCCGCAATTATGCAAGCATTAACAAACAGAAATAAGGCAGTTGATCGCAAGCCGATGACCTTGTGGGAGAAGATGTACATTCCTTCCATTGTGAAGGGGATGTCTATTACCCTGTCGCACTTCTTCAAAAAGAAGCCCACCATCAGCTACCCCGAAGAGAAGCGCCCGTTCAGCCCGGTATTCCGTGGTCTGCATATCCTGAACCGTGACGAAGAAGGTCGCGAGCGCTGCACTGCCTGCGGATTGTGCGCGGTTGCATGTCCCGCAGAAGCCATCACCATGGAAGCTGCCGAACGCAAGCCGGGTGAAGAGAACCTGTACCGTGAAGAGAAATATGCAGCCCGTTACGAGATCAACATGCTGCGTTGCATCTTCTGCGGACTTTGTGAAGAAGCCTGCCCGAAAGACGCCGTTTACCTCAGTGAAACTTTTACCCCGGCCAATTTTACGCGTGAATCCTTTATCTACAAAAAGCAGGACCTCCTGATCCCGGATCCGAAAACAGAACCGGAACAGTACCAGAAAGCCCTGGGATCACGCGCAAAAAAGAACTGACTAACATGAATATCACACAAATACTTTTCTGGCTCCTGACAGTAATGGCAATTGGTAGTGCACTGATGGTGATCGTCAGCAAGAACCCTGTTTACAGCGTTCTCTTCCTGATCGCCACCTTCTTCGCTATTTCCGGGCATTATATCCTGCTGAATGCACAGTTCCTCGCCATCGTTAACCTGATCGTTTATGCAGGCGCCATCATGGTGTTGTTCCTCTTCGTGATCATGCTCATGAATCTCAACACCGAAACCGAGCCGCAGAAAAACAAGTGGCTCAAATTCGCCGGAACCATTGCCGGCGGCTGTTTGCTCCTGGTCCTGGTAGCCGCCTTGCGCGATGCAGATACCCGCACCAGTACTGCCCTTGTGAAAGAAGGTGATATCGGCCTCATTCAAAACCTTGGAAAGACTTTGTTCAACGAATACGTTATTCCTTTTGAGATCAGTTCCGTGCTCTTCCTCAGCGCCATGGTTGGCGCCGTGGTTCTCGGAAAAAAGGAATAACCCTAAAGCTCTTTACGCCTCTGCGATCCTTTGTGCCTATGCGTGAAAATCACAGAGACCCGTTTTTGAATGTTGATTTTTAACTTTTGAATTCGAATAGATGCCCATAAATCTTTACATCTTTTTGGCTCTCGCCTTATTCTCGATCGGAGTGATCGGGGTACTGACCAGGAGAAACGCCATTATCATTTTCATGTGCATTGAGTTAATGCTGAACGCAGCTAACCTCTTGCTCGTAGCATTTTCAAAGCTTCACCTGGCTGATAAGGCTAACCCTGCCCTTAACGTCGCAACGAATGGTGCCGACGGACAGTTGTTCGTATTCTTTATCATGGTGGTGGCTGCAGCAGAGGTAACAGTGGGATTGGCCATCATCGTTATGATGTACCGCAATACCCATTCGGTTGACGTGAATTTCCTGAACAGATTGAAAAACTAATATGAATAGTATCATTGACTATGTTTGGCTGGTACCCTTCTTCCCACTGGTGGGTTTCCTGCTGAACGGTTTGCTTCGGAACAGTTTGTCAAAGCCGCTTACCGGTATCATCGGTTGCGGAACCATCCTGGCTTCATTTGTGGTGAGTGTGCTGCTTTTCATTGAAGTGAAGAACGGCCACACCGGAACTGTTACCCTGTTCGATTTTATCAGCTACGATAAAACTTCCATCCCGTTCTCTTTCCTGGTTGACCAGCTGTCGGTATTGTTCCTGCTGATCATCACCGGTGTGGGCTTCCTGATCCACCTGTATTCAACTGCATACATGCACGAAGAAAGCGAAATGCACTTCGCGAGGTATTTTGCTTACCTCAACCTCTTCGTGTTCTCGATGCTGCTGCTCGTGCTGGGATCCAATTACGTGATTATGTTCATCGGCTGGGAAGGTGTAGGACTCTGTTCCTATCTCCTGATCGGTTACTGGTTTAAGAATATCGAGTATGGCAATGCCGCGAAGAAGGCCTTCGTGATGAACAGGATCGGTGACCTGGGTTTCCTGCTGGCGGTTTTCTGGCTGCTCGCGAAGATCGGCACCGTCAACTTCGCTGAAGTATTCGACAATGCAAACCTGGAGCTGCTCACGAAGAACGATTTCACCATCATCACGATGCTGCTATTCGTTGGAGCTACCGGTAAGAGTGCACAGATTCCTTTATACACCTGGCTGCCCGATGCGATGGCCGGCCCCACACCTGTATCTGCCCTCATCCACGCAGCAACGATGGTTACAGCAGGTATCTATATGATCGCGCGCAGCAACATCTTGTATACGATGGCCCCGCTTACCATGAACGTGGTGGCGATCATCGGTCTCGCTACTGCATTGCTCGCTGCAACCATTGCACTCAAACAAAACGATATTAAAAAGGTACTGGCCTACTCAACTGTGAGCCAGCTCGGCTATATGTTCCTCGGACTTGGGGTAGGCGCATTCACCGGCGCAGTATTCCATGTAATGACGCACGCCTTCTTTAAAGCACTGCTCTTTCTTGGCGCCGGTTCGGTTATCCATGGCATGCACCATGAGCAGGATATCCGCAACATGGGCGGACTCAAAAAATACATGCGCACCACGCACCTGACCTTCCTTATTGGGTGCCTTGCAATCGCCGGTATTCCGGGCTTCTCCGGTTTCTTCTCGAAAGATGAGATCCTGGCAGCAGCATTTGCAAAGAACCCGGTGTTGTATATCCTTGGTGCTGCAGGCGCATTGATGACGGCATTCTATATGTTCCGTCTTTACGCCATGACCTTCCAGGGCAAATTCCGCGGTACGCACGAACAGGAACATCACCTGCATGAATCACCTGCCGCGATTACAATTCCACTGGTGGTGCTGGCCATACTGAGTGCATTCGGTGGACTCATCGGTGTCCCTGAATTTATGGCGCACCACGCACACCAGCTTGGAGATTTCCTGGCGCCGGTCTTTGCAAAATCCACCGCGCTACAGCCAGCACATGAAATTGACCACAACACTGAATGGATGATGGCAGGCGGCTTATCACTGCTGATTATTATAGTGATCGCACTGGCATGGAGCCGTTTCAGCAAATACCAGAAAACGGGGGAAGAAGCGGGCGGTTTCGGTAAAGTGCTGGAGAACAAATGGTATGTTGATGAACTGTACGAAGCAGTGATCGGTCGCCCGACAAATGCTTTCGGACGGATGATGGAGAAGCTGGATAAATATGGTATTGACTGGATAGTGAACGGAGTAGGAAGGAGTGTGCAGTATGCCAGCAGGCAGGCACGTCTCATCCAGAGCGGACAGGTAGGCAGTTACGTGCTGCTGATGGTCATCGGTATGATTATCCTGTTTGCAATACAGGTATTCCTGAAGAAATAATTAAGAAAGAAAGAGATTCAAATAATGGTACCAGTTTTACTGATATTGATCCCCCTGATAACCGGCCTGGCGTTATTTGCCATCAGGCAGGAAAACACGGCAAAAACAATTGCTTTCCTTGCAAGCATCCTGTCCCTGGCCGTGATGCTTGCTGGAATGAGCATTTGGAATGATGCGGCACACCTCACCTACAACGAACAATGGATTGGCGCCCTTAACAGCCGCTTCCATTTTGAGCTCGATGGAATGAGCCAGCTGCTCTGCCTCCTTACCACCTTTACTTTCCCGCTGATCATTTATGGTACATGGGGAAACCGCTATGTTGATGCGAACCGTTTCTTCGGCTTGCTGATGTTGTCTCAGGCCGGACTCCTCGGGGTGTTTATGTCCATGGACGCATTGCTTTTCTATTTCTTCTGGGAACTGGCGCTGATCCCACTTTACTTCCTTTGCAGCCGCTGGGGCGGTGAAAGAAGGATCGCTGTAACCTTCAAATTCTTCGTATATACATTCCTCGGATCGCTGTTCATGCTGATCGCGATGATCATGTTGTATTTCAAGGCAGGAAACTCATTCGCCTGGGCAGACTTTGTGAAGACTGCGCAGACACATGCAAGTTCCGGCTCATCGCAAGAGCTGGCCATTTTCCTGATGCTGATGCTGGCTTTCGCCATCAAAATGCCCTTGTTCCCTTTCCATACCTGGCAGCCCGACACTTACGAGCAAACACCAAACGCAGGCACCATGGTACTGAGTGCTATAATGGCGAAGATGGGTGTATATGGATTGCTGCGCTGGCTGGTGCCTGTTGTACCTGCTGCGACTTTCCAGTATGGAGATAATATCGCGACCCTGGCCGTAGTGGGAATGCTGTATGCAAGTTTCATTGCAATGCAGCAGGACGACCTGAAACGCCTGGTTGCTTATTCATCCATCGCACACATCGGCCTGATGATCCTCGCCATTTTTGTACCGAGCTACAGTGGACTGCAGGGTGTGATGATCCAGATGTTCAACCACGGTATCAATATCCTCGGAATGTGGTTGGTCGTGAATGCGATCGAGCAGCAGTTCGGTACGCGCAAAATCAGCGAACTCGGTGGTATCGCGCAGAAAGCGCCTGTGCTTACGATTTTGCTGGTAGTAGTTGCACTTGCGAATGTATCGTTGCCATTAACGAATGCTTTCATCGGTGAATTCATGATGTTCAATGGAATACTGGGCTCCACGGCATCGCAGTACAGTGTGATATATGCAGTGGCTGCCGGTCTCACCATTATCCTTGGAGCAGTGTATACGTTGCGAATGGTCCAGCGGGTCTTTTATGGTGAGCTGAACACGCTGACCATGAACACGCGCGAAGTTTCCGGTTATGTGCAGGTGGTGTTGTCGATAATTGTGATAGCGATTCTGGTTATCGGTATTTACCCCAAGCCGCTTTTAACGCTTACGAGTGATGTATCGCAGCAGATCCTGAACAAGATGATTTTAAAATAAGGTAAACGAATCCGAATCTAACGACCTCGATAAATAGTTATGAACGCAATAATACTTTCCGCGATTCTTGGTGTTGTGCTGATGTTCAGTGGCATCATGTTCAAGAATGGCAATACGGTGCGGAATATCGCCATTGCCGGCATGCTGATCCTGCTGTTCGCCAACCTGGCGGAGATGAAAGGCTACCATTTTTTCGATATCAACACGAAGAACCTTCTGTCTTTTACAAGGTTCGGATTGTTGTTTAATAGCATCGCGATCGGCGCTACGCTGCTGTACATGCTGGTGTCTTCCCGCGATATCGTGAATGTTGGTATAAATGTGGCCGAGTATTTTGCATTGATCTTTTTCGTGTTATGTGGTATCGCCGTGATCACTGCGTTCCAGTCATTGTTGATGTTGTTCCTTGGCATAGAAATCGTTTCTATTCCGCTGTATATTCTTACTGGTGCAGACAAGCGTAACCTGAAGAGCAATGAAGCAGCGTTGAAATACTTCCTGATGGGTTCATTCTCCACCGGTATCATGCTGATGGGAATTGTACTGGTATATGGTGCCAAGGCAACCTTCAACATCGAGCTGATGGGCGCTGACGTGAATCCCGGCAGGAATGCCTGGTACCTGTCAGGGTTGTTGCTGCTCCTGATCAGTATGGCCTTCAAGGTTTCAGCTGCGCCCTTCCATTTCTGGACACCCGACGTTTACGATGGAGCGCCCACTGTATTCACTTCTTTCATGGCTACGATTGTAAAGGCAGGTGTGTTCATCGGTTTTGTACGCCTGTTCGAAGGCACATTCGCTAATTCCGGATACCAGTGGCAACTGATCCTCGCGATCATTACTGCGGCCACTTTGTTCATCGGCAACGTAACGGCTGTTTTCCAGCAGAGTGTGAAGCGGATGCTGGCATATTCCTCTATTGCACAAGCCGGCTTCATGTTGTTTGCCCTCTTCAGCTTTAACTCATTGTCGCGCGAAGGCATCATCCTCTATTCGCTCGGCTATTGTCTTGCTACTGTGGGTATCTTCGCTGTGCTGATCCGCATGAAGGATTATACGTTCGAAGGCTTCAACGGTCTCGCACGTTCTCAGCCTGTGCTCGCCGCCACTACTACAATCTTCCTGTTGTCTCTTGCGGGCATTCCACTGACAATCGGTTTCTTCGCCAAATACTTTATGCTTGCTTCAGCAATTAAGAACGGTGCACATCTCTGGCTCGTATTCTTCGCGATCCTCTGTGCCGTAGTGAGCGTGTACTATTATTTCCGCGTCATCCAGGCCATGTATTTCCGCGACGGTCATGCTGCCATTGAGCCCACGACCCCCGGCTTCCGCTGGATCCTCGTGTTCATGGCCGCCCTCGTGATCCTGCTCGGCATCTTCCCCAACCTGGTGCTGCAGTATCT
>Ga0247822_10002931_pt1 | contig 11032 bp, 13 predicted proteins | sample 13C_Cellulose_Da_FD_192423 | JGI IMG/M metagenome (GOLD analysis project Ga0247822, IMG submission 192423) | Soil microbial communities from agricultural site in Penn Yan, New York, United States - 13C_Cellulose_Day30 | ecosystem: Environmental > Terrestrial > Soil > Agricultural land | place... | reverse complement strand
CCGCGAGCGCCTGGTCGAATTGCCCGCCGCCTTCGAGCGCCCTGGCCGCGATCAGCTGGACCTCGGGTGCGCGAAACGACGCGTTCGACTGGCGCAGCGCCTGCGCCGTGTCGTACGCGTCGCGGAACTGCCCGGCGCCGAACTGCGCGCTGGCGAGGTTGAAACGGATGTCCGGATCGCTCGCGTGCACGCCGTTCAGGCAGCTCTTGTAGAGCGAGATCGCCTCGGGGTACAGGCGGCGATCCATGCAGGAGCGCGCGAGCGCAATGCGGTTGTCGACGCTGCCGCAATCCTCGAGATCGGCCACGTGCTCGCGCAGGCTCTTGTCCGGGTCGAACGACCTGGCGATCGCGCGCACCGCCTTTTCCGCCTTGCGGCTCTCGCGCGAGGTGGGGAACACCTCGATGAAGTAGTAGAGCACGCAGCCCATGACCGGGAAGCCCATGATCACGAACAGCCACCAGTACGGCCGGCCGGTCTTCAGCGCGTGATACGCGAAGCAGCCTTGGATCAGCAGCAGGATGGCGCCCAGGATCGGCATCGGATCCTCCCTTTTCCGGGACTATACGGCGCCGGCCGCGAGTTCGCGCAGGGCGGATTTAACGCCCGCTGCTAACCCAAGGGATCAACGCAGCATAGCTCGACACCGCCGAGAAAGGGCCAAGCGTTTGGTCGGCGTCCGTCCGGATTTCAACCGCTCCCGCTATTCGGCCGTGGTGGGGTCGATCACCGACCGCACGCGGGCGACCGAGTTGGCTGGAAATCCTCCCTTCTGCGCGTGCTGCTTCACCGTTTCCTCGTCGGGCGCAACGTACACGCAGTAGATCTTGTCATCGGTGACGAAGCTCTGAACCCACTGAATCCTCGGGCCCATGCTTTGCAGCACGCTGCATGACTTCTGCGAGATCGCTTGCAGCTCCTGCCGCGGCAGCTTTCCCGCGCCGACGATTTCGCGCTCGATTACGAACTTGGGCATCGCACTCTCCTTTTCGACTTGCCTGGCGGGCACGCAGGGCGCGGCCCGTGCGTGCAGAGTGAGGCGTGCGAAAGCGCTTGTATTGAGGCGAATGCCCCTACGCGACGTCCGGCACGTGCGGCCGGCCAGGGACAGAAGTCCCGGACTAACGCGAATTGATAAGCGCGTCGGCGGACCCGAGGCCCGCATCACGAGCCTGCACGATGGCCTGGTAGCGATGCTCCACGCCGATCTTGTCGAAGACGCGTGTAATGTGATTGCGTACTGTTTTCTCCGACAGCCCAAGAGACGCTGCGATCTCGGCGTTGTCCAGACCGCGGGCGATGCATTCGAGGACGTCGCGTTCGCGCGGGGTGAGATCGCCGAGAGGCAGGGCCTTGCGGCAAACGGCACGATCGGCCTCTTTCCCCGCGAGGAACCCGCGGACCTCCGCGAGGAACTGCGGCCACATGGGCTCGTCGGCCAGAAGCATATGATTCTCACTGTCGAGCTGAACGAAGCGGCAATTCGGAATCAAGCCGGCGAGCATGCGCGCTTCTTCGATGGGCACGACTGCATCGCGCTCCGGATGCACGACAAGGACAGGACACTTGATGCGCCGCGCGGTCTCGGTAACGTCGACATTCCAGCCGACGCGGAGCAGACGAGCGGCCATCTCGGCGGAGGTGGCGGCGCGCTGCTGATCGGACCAGGAGCGAAGATGCTCCAGCGTGCCGCCCGGCTGGAACTGCGAGGCCCACACCTGGAGGAAGGCGTGGTTCTCCTGGCCCCAGCCGAGTTCCGTAAGTTCGAGCAGGACCCTCGCCTTCTCCACCTGCTGTGGAAGATTGGTGCGCTTCGCACGGCCGCGCGCGTAGGTGCCGTAAAGGACCAGATGGCTCACCCGCTCGGAATGTCGGGCTGCATACTCCATCGCGATCGGGCCACCCTGGCAGGTACCGAGCAACGAGAATCGCTCGAAGCCGGCCGCTTCAACCACGCACTCGAAATCGCGCACCCAGGTCTCGAAAGAGACGTCGCCGACCTCGCGGTCCGAAAGCCCGCAGCCGCGCGAGTCATAGCGCACCACCGTATGCTCGCGCGAGAACGCCTCCAGCCACGGCCGCCACGCCAGGCTGCGCCACTGATACTCGAGGTGGGTAAGCCAGGTCGCGGACATCACCAGCGGCGGTCCCTCGCCGCTGAGCGCATAGGCGAGCTTCACGCCGTCAGTGCTAGTGCAGAAACGGATTTCTTGGTTCATGGGCGCGGCACGGAGAAGGGCGATGGTACTCCGGGCGATCGCGCTACGCACAGCGGGATCTACGACCACAGCCCGTGACCGGCCTCTTGGTCGAGGGCGCAATCACTCTCCGAACGGCGGGAAGGGCTGCACAGGTGACGACTGCTAAAATCGGGGCCCTTTCCCGCAGGCACACAGGCAAAGCAAATGCTCGCCCTCGACCTCCTCGCCCAGTCCGATCCCGAAGTCTGGGACGCCATCCGCCAGGAAAACCAGCGCCAGGAGGACCACGTCGAGCTGATCGCGTCCGAGAACTACGTGAGCCGGGCGGTGCTGATCGCGCAGGGCAGCCAGCTCACCAACAAGTACGCGGAGGGCTATCCGGGCAAGCGCTATTACGGCGGCTGCGAGTACGTCGACATCGCCGAGACCATCGCCATCGAGCGCGCGAAGCAGCTGTTCGGCGCGCCGTGGGCCAACGTGCAGCCGCACTCCGGCTCGCAGGCCAACCAGGCGGTCTACACCGCCGCGCTCAAGCCCGGCGACACGATCCTGGGCATGTCCCTCGCGCACGGCGGACACCTCACGCACGGCTCGCCGGTGAATCTGTCGGGCAAGCTTTATCGCATCGTTTCCTACGGGCTGAACGCGAAGGAAGAGATCGACTACGACGCCGCGGAGCGAATCGCAGTTTCCGAACGGCCAAAATTAATCGTCACGGGCGCGTCGGCGTATTCGCTCGCCATCGACTGGAAGCGCTTTCGCGCCATCGCCGACAAGTGCGGCGCGCTGCTGATGGCCGACATCGCGCACTACGCCGGGCTGATCGCCGCCGGGCTCTACCCCTCGCCGCTCGGCATCGCCGACTTCGTCACCACCACCAACCACAAGACCCTGCGCGGCCCGCGCGGCGGCATGATCTTCGGCAGGCTGGATCAGGAGAAGGCGATCAATTCGTCGATCTTCCCCGGCCTGCAGGGCGGGCCGCTGATGCACGTGATCGCGGCGAAGGCCGTGGCGCTGGGCGAGGCGCTCAAGCCCGAGTTCAAGACCTACCAGAAGCAGGTGATGGAGAACGCGAAAACCATGGCCGCGGTGCTGCAGAAGCGCGGCCTGCGCATCGTCTCCGGCCGCACCGAGAGCCACATGTTCCTCGTCGACCTCACGCCGAAGAACCTGACCGGCAAGGACGCCGAGGCGGCGCTCGGGCGCGCGCACATCACGGTCAACAAGAACGCGATCCCCAACGACCCGCAGAAGCCGATGGTGACGAGCGGCGTGCGCATCGGCTCGCCGGCGATGACCACGCGCGGCTTCAAGAAGAACGAGGCCGAGGCGCTCGCCAACCTGATCGCCGACGTGCTCGACAAGCCCGCGGACGATGCCCACCTCGCGCGCGTGGCGAGCCAGGTCAAGGCGCTCTGCACCAGGTTCCCGGTGTACAAGTGAAAAGCGCATGAAGTGCCCGTTCTGCGGCTCGGATGACACGCAGGTGGTGGACACCCGGGCCAACCTCGAGGCGAACACGGTGCGCCGCCGGCGCAAGTGCGTCACCTGCGAGAAGCGCTTCACCACCTACGAGCGCGTCGACCTGAAGATGCCGCGCCTGGTGAAGAAGGACGGCAGCCGCACCGATTTCGACCGCGACAAGATCATGGGCAGCATGATGCTCGCGCTGCGCAAGCGCCCGGTGTCGACCGAGGACGTGGACGAGGCCGTCGACCGCGTGATCGAGCGCCTGCGCGCGCTCGGCGAGCGCGAGGTGCCGACCACCCGCGTCGGCGACTTCGTGATGCGCGAGCTCGCCAAGCTCGACAAGATCGCCTACATCCGCTTCGCCTCGGTCTACCGCAGCTTCGAGAGCCCGGACGATTTCCGCGAGGCGGTCCAGGAAGTGAAGGCCGCCAAAAAACGCCGCAAGTGACGCCGTTCGACCACGCCATGATGCGGCGTGCCCTCGAGCTGGCGCAGAAGGGGCTGTACACCACGACGCCGAACCCGCGCGTCGGTTGCGTCATCACGAAGAACGAGAAAGTGGTGGGCGAAGGCTGGCACGAGCAGGCCGGCGGCCCGCACGCGGAGGTGATCGCGCTCGAGAAGGCCGGCGCCGACGCCGCGGGCGCGACGCTCTACGTCAACCTCGAGCCCTGCAACCATCAGGGACGCACGCCGCCCTGCACGGAGAAAATCGTGCGCTCGGGCGTGAAGCGCGTGGTGGCGGCGATGCGCGATCCGAATCCGAAAGCCGCGGGCGGCGGCGCCGCGCTCGAGGCCGCCGGCATCCGCTTCGAGCACGGGCTGATGGAGCAGGAAGCGCGCGAGCTCAACCTCGGCTTCGTCTCGCGCGTGACGCGCGGCCGGCCCTGGGTACGGCTCAAGATCGCCGCCACGCTCGACGGCCGCACGGCGTTGCAGGACGGCGCCTCGCAGTGGATCACCGGCGCCGACGCGCGGCGCGACGGCCATCACTGGCGCGCACGCGCCTGCGCGGTGCTGACTGGCGCCGGCACCGTGCGCGCCGACGATCCGCGTCTCACGGTGCGCGAGGTGAAAACCTCGCGCCAGCCGCTGCGCGTGATCGTCGACAGCCGGCTCGAGACGCCGCCGGCGGCGCGCATTCTCCAGGGTGAGAAAGCGCTGGTGTTCGCCGCTACGCTCGGTGCCCTGCCGAATGCCGAGGTCGTCTGCCTTCCCAACAAGAGCCAGAAGGTCGATCTGCCGGCGATGCTCGAGGAGCTCGCGCGGCGCGGCGTCAACGAGCTGCACGTCGAAGCCGGCTTTCGCCTGAACGGCTCGCTGGTGCGCGAGGGGTGTGTCGACGAGTTCCTGCTCTACTTCAATCCCAGTTTTCTCGGCGATGCGGCTCAGGGAATGCTGGATCTCCCGCCGTTCAGCGAACTGGAAAAGCGCCCGCGCCTGAAAATCCTAGGGCTGGAGCGTTTCGGCGACGACCTGCGCGTCCTGGCGCGGCCCGCATAGCGCCGCGCTCAGCAGGTCGAGGGCCACGCGGCCGGTGAGGCCGTCACGGTCGAGGCGCGGCGAATACTCGACCAGCTCGATCGCCGCCAGCGCGGGACGTCCCGCGATCTGCTCCAGCGCCCGCGCCAGCTCGGCGCTGCTGACCCCGCCGGCAACCGGCGTGCCGACATTGGGCGCTTCTTCCGGGGTGATCACGTCGAGGTCGATGCTCACGCCGAAGCCGCTGGTGCCCGCGGTCGCGATGTCGAGCGCTTCATCCAGCACCGCGTCGATGCCGCGCGCGCGCACCTCGTCCATGAACACCACGCGCACCCCGAGGCCGCGCAGGCGCTCGTCCTCCTCGGGCTCATAGCTGCGCACGCCGACCAGGCAGACATGCTGCGGCTTGAGCACGCCGGCGCCCAGGCCGTAGAGCGGATCGTCGTCCTGGCCGAGCAGCCACGCGAGCGGCATGCCGTGCAGCCGGCCGCTGTGGCTGGTCGCGGGCGTGTGGCTGTCCATGTGCGCATCGACCCAGATCAGGCCGAGCGCGCCCGGCACGGTGCGCGCCACGCCGGTCCAGGTGCCGCCGGCGCAGCTATGGTCGCCGCCGATCACGCAGGGCAGCCGTGCATGGCGCCGGGCGTCGGCGACCGCGGCGGCAAGCTGGCCGCAGAGCCTGCTGACCGCGTACTGCTTGCGTCGCTCGCCCGGCGCCGGCGCGAGGATCGGCCCGGCGAGCGTGGCTACGCCGCACGCCGCGAGCCGCTGCGCGAGCTGCGGCACCAGCACCGCGGGCGCTTCGGCGCAGCCGGGATCGGCCCCGCCGAGGCCCCAGGCCGCGCCGATCAGCTCGATTTGTCGCTGCATCGTTACACCTCGTACCTGCGTCCTGCGACGCATGTGACCAGAACGCGCGCAGCCCCAGGTTGGTCCAATGCTACATGGCGGCGACAAGGACCAAGTGGCAGGACTGGGCGTGCTTCGCGCTCGGGCTGTGGCTCGCCCTCTCGCCGTGGGCCGCGGGCTATCACCAGCACGAGGCCGCGACCATGAACGCGATCTTCGTCGGTCTCGGCCTCGCGCTCGCCTCGCACTTCGAGTGCGTGGCCTGCGACGACATGCCGGCCGAGTGGTTCAACCTCGCCGTAGGCCTGTGGCTGGTATGGGCGCCTTTCACCTTTGACATGGGCTCGCGCGTGGCGATGGCGAACTCGATCACCGTGGGCGCGGTCGTCGCCCTGCTCGCGGCATCCGCGCTGTCCCTCGACAAGCAACTCGGCAAGCTCTGGCATCGGGCGCACTAGTCGTTAGTGCGCTAACCTGCCCGGATGTTCACGGGCATCGTGCAGGCCGTCGGCCGCATCGTGCGCACCCACCCGCTCGAAATCGACAGCGCCGGCCTCGACCTGGCTGACGTCGCGCTCGGCGACTCGATCTGCGTGCAGGGGGTGTGCCTCACCGTTACCGCGACCCGGCCGCGCGGGTTCACCGCCGACGTGTCGGAAGAAACCCTGCGCGTGACCACCGGCCTGGAGCGCCCGGGCGCGGTCAACCTGGAGAAGTCGCTCGCCCTTGGCGGCAAGATCGGCGGGCACCTGGTCACCGGGCACGTGGACGGGGTGGGCGAAGTGCTGCGGCGCGCCGGCAGCGTGGTGGCGGTGCGCGTGCCGAAACCTCTGTCCAGGTATGTCGCGGCCAAAGGCTCGATCTGCATCGACGGGGTCAGCCTTACGGTCAACCGCGTCGACGGCGACGCCTTCGAGGTCAACCTGATCCCGCATACGCTCGAAGTGACCACGCTTTCGCGCCTCGCGCCCGGCGTGCGCGTCAATCTCGAGGTGGACCTGATCGCGCGTTACGTCGAGCGCATGCTGCCCGGAAGGGAATGAAGGCGCGCCGCGCGCTGTTCTGCTGAGAACCATGCCGAAAACCGTCGTTGGCCTGCTGGTGCTCATTCTGGGCGGCTGCGCGCTGTTCCCGCTGAGCGAGGCCGACTGCCGGCCGGCGAGCTGGAGGCAGCGCGGCTACGACGACGGCTATTTCGGCAACAACCCGCAGGACATGCGTCTTGCGCAGGGATGCGTCCGTCACGGCATCGAGGTTCCTTCACAGGACTATCTCGCCGGCTGGCGCGAAGGCTACGACGAGTATGATCGACTGATGGGATCCTTCAAGAAGATGCGCCATTGAGCGCGCGCCTCGCCGCTGTCGCGCTGCTCCTCCTCTCGGGGTGCGCTCTGTTTCCGGTCAGCGAGGCCGAGTGTCGGCCGGCAAGCTGGACGCAGCGCGGCTATGACGACGGCTACTTCGGCAACCCGCCGCAGGACCTGCGCCTTGTCGGGGAGTGTCGCCGCTTCGGCGTCGAGGTGTCCCAGAGCGAATACCTGGAAGGCTGGCGCGCGGGGCACGACGAGTGGGACCGCCTGATGGGGTCGGTGGACTTCAATTAGCTTTGAGCTTGGCGTTCTTGTCGCCGAGCGCGTCTTCCACGTAGAGCATGCTCACCGCCACCATCACCGCGGCGGCGAGCGGCGTGGCCACGGCGACGCCGAGCGCGCCGACGATCGCCCCCATCAGCACCTGGGCGAAGAGGATCGCGGCCGGCGGCAGGTAGACCGCCTTGTGCTGGATGAGCGGCGCCATCACGTAGCTCTCGAGCATCTGGATGCCGAGGAACAGCAGGCCGATCTTGAGCGCGAGCTCGGGGCCTTCGGCGAAACCGACGAGCACCGCCGGCAGGGCGGCGGCGAATGGCCCGATGTAGGGCACGAACTCCATCAGCCCGGCGAACAGGGCCAGCGCGAGGGCGAACGGTGCGCCGAGCAGCATCAGGCCGATGCCGGTGAGCAGCGCGACGCAAGCCGCAAGCAGCGATTGCCCCACCAGCCAGCGCCGCAGCACGTCGCCGATCTCTTGCAGCACCTCGCGCGCGCGATCGCGGTGGCGGCGCGGCACCAGGAACAGGAAGCCCTCGACGTAGGGACGCGGCTGCGCCGCCATGAACACCGCGAAGAAGATCACGATCAGCACATTGGCGATGGCGCCGAAGGTCGAGCCGATCAGGCCCAGGCCGCGGCCGATGAACTGCCCGTCGCCGCCGGCGAAGAAGCCGCTCGACTCCGCCAGGCCGACGACGCGGCCGCCGAGCTCGCTCTCGCCGAGCTTCTGCTTGAAGGCCTCGATGATCTCGGGCAGGCGATCGACCAGCTGCAGCGACTGCGCGAGGATGCCGCGGCCGAAGAGCGCGGCGACCGTGACCAGCAGGGCCGCCGCGACGCACAGCACCAGGGCAAGCGACCAGCGCTCGCGCATGCCGAAGCGCTGCGTGAGCCAATCGGCAGGGGCGCGCAGCAGGATGGCCAGCAGCACGCCGATGAAGGCCAGAAGGACTACGTCGATGGCGTACCAGAGCAGCACCAGCACGATCACCACCGTGACGGCGATGCCGACGTACACCAGCGCGTGCTGGGCGGTGTCCTTGCGTTCGGCCTTGTCCATGGCCCCTTATGGACCCGGCCGCGGCGCCGCAGTTCTTGCTTACTTGACTTTGACCGGCCTGCCGGTGGCGGCGGACTGCTTTGCCGCTTCACAAAGCAGCAGCACGCGGCGGCTGTCCTCGGGCGGCACTTCGGCCGGCTTGCGCCGTTCGACACTGTTGATGAACGACGACAGCTCGGCGGCGTAGGCGGCGGCGTAGCGCGTCTGGAAGTTCGGCCACGGATTGTCGCCGCAGGTCGAGTCGCCGCCCGAGCGCTCCACCGTGGTGGGCGCGAGGTTGCCGGCGCGCAGCATGCCCTTCGAGCCGAACACCTCGATGCGCTGGTCGTAACCGTACACCGCGCGCCGGGTATTGCTGATCTGGCACATCTTCCCGGACCTGGTCCGCAGCAGCAGCATCGCGGTATCGATGTCGTTGCCCTCGGTCTTCACGCGCGGATCGACCAGCACCGCGCCGCGCGCGAACACCTCGATCGGCTCCTCGCCGAGCAGCCAGCGCGCCATGTCGAAGTCGTGGATGGTGAAGTCGAGGAACAGCCCGCCCGAGCTGGCGAGGAACCTGAGCTCCGGCAGGCCGGGGTCGCGGTTGGTGATGATCACCTGCTCGACCTTGCCGATCGCGCCGGCGTCGAGCCGCTGCTTGAGCGCGCGAAAGCTCGGGTCGAAGCGCCGGTTGAAGCCGACGAACATGGGAACGCGCGCTTTCTTGACCGCGGCAATACACTGGTTGACTTTTTGTAGAGTCAAATCGACCGGTTTCTCGCAAAAGATCGCCTTGCCCGCCTGCGCGGCGGCGATCGAGAGGTCGGCGTGGCTGCCGGTGGAGGTGGCGATCAGCACCGCCTGCACCGCAGGATCGGCCAGCGCCTCCGCCTCGGTTGCCTGGCGCGCGCCGAGCGGCTGGGCGAGCGCGCGCGCCGCTTCGGGCTTGCTGTCCACCACGTAGAGCAGCTTGGCGTCGCTGCGCCGCACGAGATTCTCCGCATGCATGCGGCCGATGCGGCCGGCGCCGAACAGGGCGAAGTTGATCATGCCGGGATCGCCTCGGCTCTCCCGCTCTTCAGCGACTTGATCGCCGCTTCGGCGAGCACCAGAGCGCGGCGGCCGTCGTGGGCGCCCACCGGCATGGGAGAGTTTTTTTGTAAAGCGGAAACAAAGGCCGCCAGCTCGATGCGATACGCCTCGGCGTAGCGCTCGAGGAAGAAGTCGAGCGGCCGGTCGCTCACCGTGCCCTTGGGCGTGAATTGCTCGACCGTGGTCTCGCCCAGGTTCTCGGCGCGCAGCAGGCCCTTCGCGCCGAACACTTCGATGCGCTGGTCGTACCCGTACACCGCGCGGCGCGAATTGTTGATGTGGCACATTTTGTCCGACGCCGTGCGCAGGATCAGCATCGCCGAGTCGATATCGCCGGCCTTGGCGATCTTCGGGTCGACCAGCGCCTCGCCCCACGCGAACACTTCCACCGGCTCTTCGCCCAGCAGCCAGCGCGCCATGTCGAAGTCGTGGATCGTCATGTCGCGGAACATCCCGCCCGACACCTTGAGGTAGGCGAGCGGCGGCGGCGCCGGGTCGCGGCTGGCGATTACCACCTGCTCGACCGCGCCGACTTCGCCTGCGTCGAGCCGGCGCTTGAGCGCGCTGAAGCTCGGGTCGAAGCGGCGGTTGAAGCCGACGAACATCGGCACGCCGGCCTTGCTCACCTCGGCGAGGCAGGCGTCGACCTTCTTCAGGCTGAGGTCGATCGGCTTCTCGCAGAAGATCGCCTTGCCCGCCTGCGCGGCGGCGATCGCGAGGCGCGCGTGCGTGTCGGTCGACGAGGCGATGAGCACCGCGCCGACTTTCGGGTCGGCGAAGGCTTGCTTCTCGCTCACCACTTGCGCGCCGTAGCGCGCGGCGAGCTTCTGCGCCGCGTCGGCGTTCACGTCGACGACGTAGCGCAGCCGCACTTGCTGCTGAGCGGCGATGTTGGCGGCGTGGATCTGGCCGATGCGGCCGGCACCGAACTGGGCGATTTCGATCATTTTCTTGTAATAATAGATCGCTCGAGGGGAGGCGTGTGGCAACGGTTCGCATCACGATGGCCGAGGCGGTGGTCCGCTTTCTGGCCGCCCAGTACATCGATGGAGACACACCCCTCTTCGCCGGCGTGTGGGCGATCTTCGGCCACGGCAACGTCGCCGGCCTCGGGCCGGCGCTGCACGCCGCTCGCCGCAAGCTGCCGACGCTGCGCGCGCACAACGAGCAGGCGATGGCCCACGCGGCGATCGCTTTCGCCAAGGCGCACGCGCGCCGCCGCATGATGGCCTGCACCACCTCGATCGGCCCGGGCGCGAGCAACATGGTCACCGCGGCGGCGGTGGCGCACGTCAACCGCC
>Ga0247822_10002929_pt1 | contig 11036 bp, 8 predicted proteins | sample 13C_Cellulose_Da_FD_192423 | JGI IMG/M metagenome (GOLD analysis project Ga0247822, IMG submission 192423) | Soil microbial communities from agricultural site in Penn Yan, New York, United States - 13C_Cellulose_Day30 | ecosystem: Environmental > Terrestrial > Soil > Agricultural land | place... | reverse complement strand
TCCCAGCGGCGGAACGTCTCGTAGCTGCCGTCCTTGTGGTCGATGGTGACGCGCACCTGCACGTCCTGGTCCATGTAGCGCTTCTTGGCGGCGGACGCCAGGGCGGCCTCGATGGCATCGAAGATGACTTCGCGCGGCACGCCCTTTTCGTTGGCCACCGCATCCACGACCAGCAACAATTCCTTACTCATTGATCACTCCGCGCGCGGCTTGCGGGCCGCCGGTTGGTTGGGTTTTTTCTTGGCTTTCCTGGCCGGTGCGCGCTTGGCGTCCCCAGCCTTGGCACCGGCCTTGCGGCCGCCACCGGGTTTCTCGGGCGCCAGGCCCAGCGCCGCCCAGTCGGGGACCAGGCGCGCCTTGTCGATATTATCGAACGCCACCGTCATTTCGGCGTCGTCCACGGTGAACACGATGTCCTCGCCTTCGATGCGGCTGATCGTGCCCTGCAGACGGCGACGACGATCCTGCGGCAGCTTGAGCACCACCTTGGCCGTCTCGCCCAGGAAGCGGGCGAAGTGGACCAGTTCGAACAGCGGCCGGTCAACGCCGGGCGAGGACACTTCCAGCGTGTAGTTGCCGGTGATGGGATCTTCCACGTCCAGCTGCGCCGAGACTTCGCGGCTCACCGCCTCGCAGTCCTCGACGTTGACGTGGCGCGTATCGCGCTCGGCTTCCTGCACATCGATGTACAGGCGCAGCGTGGCGCTGCCGGGAGCCGGCAGGTACTCGATGCCCAGCAGCTCCAGGCCCAGGGCCTGGACCGTCGGTGCCAGCAGGTTGGCGATGTGGTTGGCCTTCTCGCTCACGGATTCGATGCCGATGGTTTGGTAGTGCCGTGCGTATCGCTGAAACAAACAAGGGGCCCGATGGGCCCCTTGTCCGATACGCTGGATGTCGGTGCAACGACGGGAACATGCGTCGTTGCGTGCCCAGGTTTTTCGTCGGCCGCCTGTACTCAGGCGGCCTCGGACAAACATGGTAGCGGGGGCAGGATTTGAACCTGCGACCTTCGGGTTATGAGCCCGACGAGCTGCCAGACTGCTCCACCCCGCAGCAGAAGCGAAATTATGATGAATACGCCGGTGCATTGCAAGCCTTGCCGTGCACCAAGTTGAAACATCGCGTTCATGAGCCCCACCGACGGCCCACTGCCGGCGACGTTGCCTGCAAACGTTGCCGGTGATCCGGCCTCAGCCGGCGAACGCCAGCTTGCACCACGCCATGATCGGATTCCACGCGACGCCCAGCGCGAGCAGCGCGAGCGCGTTCACGCCGAACACGATCGGCACCACGCGATCGGCGCGCGGCGGCGGAATCTCGCCCACCGGCTCGTCGAAGTACATCACCTTGATCACGCGCAGGTAGTAGAAGGCGCCGATGACCGCGCACAGCACGCCCACGATGGCCAGCCACAGGAAACCGCCGTTGACCGCCGCGCCCAGCACGACCAGCTTGGCCCAGAAGCCGAGGAAAGGCGGCACACCGGCCAGGGACGCCATCACGCACAGCACCAGGCCTGCCTGCCACGGATTGCGCGCATTCAGGCCCTTGAAGTCGTCGATCCTGTCGGCCTCGAAGCCCTGGCGCGACAGCACGATGATCGCGCCGAACGCCGCCGCCGACATGATCGCGTAGCTGATCGCGTAGAACAGTGCTGCCGAATACCCCGTCTCCCCGCCGCCCGCGAAACCGACCAGCAGGAAGCCGACGTGCGACACCGTGGAGTACGCCAGCATGCGCTTCAGGTTGGTCTGCGCGATGGCGATCACGTTGCCGATCACCAGCGATGCCGCCGCCAGTCCCGCCAGCAGCCACTGCCACTGCGCCGCGGCCGGGCCCACGCCATCCTGCAGCAGACGGAATGCCATGCCGAACGCAGCGAGCTTCGGTGCCGCACTGATGAACAGCGTCACCGGCGTCGAGGCGCCCTGGTAGACGTCGGGCAGCCACATGTGGAACGGCGCCGCGCCCAACTTGAAGGCCACGCCCGCCACCATGAACACCACGCCGGTCAGCAACAGCATGCGCTGCTCACCGCCACCCGCCAGTGCCGCGCCCGTGGCATCGAAGATCGCCGGCAACTGCAGCGAACCGGTCGCGCCGTACACCAGCGACATGCCGTACAACAGCAGACCAGACGCCAGCGAACCCAGCACGATGTATTTCATCGCCGCTTCGGTCGCCAGGCCGTCGTCGCGGTTCAGCGCCACCAGCGCATAGGAACACAGCGCCAGCAGCTCCAGGCCCAGATAGACCATCACCAGGCTGCCGGCCGATACCATCACCATCATGCCGGCGGTGGCGAACATCACCAGTACGGGCGCCTCGCCCGGATACAGGTTGCGCTCGCGCAGGTACGGCCAGCCGTAGACCAGCGACAACGCGCTGACGGCGACGATCACGACCTTGCTGACATCGGCCAGCGTGTCGCGCACGAACATGCCGCTGAACACGCTGCCCTGCCCGCCCACACCGGTCGCCAGCATCCAGACCACCGCGACCATGACGGCCAGCGCCAGGGCGTGGGTGATGATGCGGCGGGAGCTGTCGAGGAACAGGTCCAGCATCAGCAGCGCGAACGCGCCCGCGATCAAGGTGAGCTCCGGCAGCAGCGGCTGCAGGTCGGCGGCGGAGATGGGCATCGGCGTCGTCATGGTTCTTCCTTACAGCTTGCTGTTGGCGAGCTGCATCGCCAGTTGCGCGATCGACGGCTCCATCAGGTCCGTCAGCGGCTTGGGATACACACCCAGCGCCAGTACGCAGACGGCGAACCCGCCCAGTACCAACGCCTCGCGCAGGGACACGTCCTTCAGCTCGGCCACATGGGCATTGGCCACGTCGCCGAGGATCACGCGCTTGACCAGCCACAGCGTATAGGCCGCACCGATCACCAGCGTGGTGGCGGCGAAGAAGGCGATCAGCGGATGCTGCTGGAAGCTGGCCAGGATGACCATGAACTCGCCGACAAAGCCGCTGGTGCCCGGCAGGCCGGAGTTGGCCATGCCGAACAGGATGAAGAAGGCGCCGAACCACGGCATCGTGTTGATGACTCCGCCGTAGTCCTTGATCATGCGGGTGTGCATGCGGTCGTAGAGCACGCCTACACAGGTGAACATCGCGCCGGAGATGAAGCCATGGCTGATCATCTGCACCATCGCGCCCTGCAGGCCCAGGCGCGCGCCGTCCAGGTTGCCGTAGTCGCGCACCAGGCTGAAGGCGATGAAGATGCCGAGGGTGACGAAGCCCATGTGCGAGACCGACGAATAGGCGATCAGCTTCTTCATGTCGTCCTGCACCAACGCCACCAGGCCCACGTAGACCACGGCGATCAGCGACAGCACGATGACGAACGTCGCCCACTCGTGGCCGGCATCCGGCACGATCGGCAGGCTGAAGCGCAGCAGGCCGTAGCCGCCGATCTTCAGCGCGATGGCCGCCAGGATTACCGAACCGGCAGTCGGCGCCTCGACGTGCGCGTCCGGCAGCCAGGTGTGAACCGGGAACATCGGGATCTTCACCGCGAATGCGATCAGGAACGCGAAGAACAGCCAGGTCTGTTCCTTCGCCGTCAGCGGCATCGCGTACAGGTCGGCCAGCTGGAAGCTGCCACCCTTGATGTACAGATACACCAGACCGACCAGCATCAGCACCGAGCCGAGGAACGTGTACAGGAAGAACTTCAGCGAGGCATAGATGCGGCGCGGACCGCCCCAGACACCGATGATCAGGAACATCGGGATCAGCATCGCCTCGAAGAACACGTAGAACAGGACCGCGTCGCTGGCGGCGAAGATGCCGTTGGTCAGGCCTTCCAGGATCAGGAACGCGGCCACGTACTGCGCCACGCGCTTGTTCACCGAACCCCACGCACCGGCAAGCGTCAGCACGGTGATCAGCGTGTTGAGCAGCAGCAGCGCCACCGCGATGCCGTCGGCGCCGAGGTTGTAGTGGATGTCGAAACTGGGGATCCACGCATGGTTTTCGACGAACTGCAGGCCCGGGTTGGCGTAGTCGAACCCGGTCAGCAGCCCGACGCTGAAGACGAAGGTCAGCACCGCCACCGCGAAGCCCAGCCAGCGGGCCGCATCCGCGCGGGCATTGCCCAGCGCGAGCACCAGCGCGCCACCCAGGATGGGCAGCCAGATCAGAACACTAAGCAGGGGCCAGTTCGACACGTTGTGTTATCCGTTGAGTTCTTCGCCAGGACGATCCGCCGGAGCGGCGGCGTCAGGTCGTTACTGCCAAAACTTGATGACGACGCCCAACAGCAGGATCAGGCCGACGATCATCGCGAACGCGTAGTGGTACAGGTAGCCGGACTGGGTCTTGCGCAGCAGGTGCGCGCCCAGGTCGACCAGCTTGGCCGTGCCGTTCACCACCGCGCCGTCGATCACGTGGCTGTCGAAGGCGCGGGACGCCTTGCCCAGTTTCACGCCACCACCGGCAAAGCCGTTGATCCAGAGATGGTCGGCCCAGTACTTCTTGTCCAGGATGTTGGTCAGGAAGGCGCCGATGGGGCTGTGGCGGATCTTGCCGGGCACATTCGGGAAGACCAGGTAGAGCACTGTAGCCAGCAGGAATCCTGCGAGCGCCAGACCGAAGGGCCATGCGAAGACGCCGTGCTTGACGAACTCCCAAGGGCCATGGAAGTGGGCGCCTAGTGCCCCAACGGTATCCCGCTCCGAAATGGCTGTACTGGGATCCAACAAGATGAAATCGATCGCTCCTTGGAAGAACGGCGTGATCTTGTCGTGGCCGGACGAGTCGGTACCAAACAACATCGGACCAATGGTGAACCAGCCGATGAAGATGGAAGGAATGGCCAGCAGAATGAGAGGCAGCGTCACCACCCATGGCGATTCATGCGGCTCATGCGCACCGTGGTGGCCGTGGCCATCATGTCCATGATCATCGTGCACCGCGTCATGATGCTCGTCATGGCCGTGGGCATGGTCGGCATGGGAGTCCCGGAACCGTTCCTTACCATGGAAGGTCAGGTACAGCAGGCGGAAGCTGTAGAAGCTGGTGACGAACACGCCCAGCAACACCGCCCAGTAACCGTAAGTCGCTATCCATTCACTGGGGCCCTGGTACCCCTGCCCGGCCATCAGGCCGAGCTGATCGATCTTGCTGCCAACTTCATGCGCAGTATGGAGATGATGCTCGGCAGCCTCGATGATCGTGTCTTTCGAGAAGAAGCCGGAGAAACCGGGCGTACCCACCAGCGCCAGCGTGCCGATCAGGCTGGTGATCCAGGTGATGGGCATGTACTTGCGCAGGCCGCCCATCTTCCGCATGTCCTGCTCGTGGTGCATGCCGATGATGACCGAGCCGGCCGCCAGGAACAGCAGCGCCTTGAAGAAAGCGTGCGTCATCAGGTGGAACACCGCGGCCGAGTAGGCCGACACGCCCAGCGCCACCGTCATGTAGCCCAGCTGCGACAGCGTGGAATACGCCACCACACGCTTGATGTCGTTCTGCACGATGCCGATCAGGCCGGTGAACAGTGCGGTCGTCGCGCCGATGAAGAGCACGAAGTCCAGAGCCGTCTGCGACAGCTCGAACAGCGGCGACATGCGCGCCACCATGAAGATGCCGGCGGTGACCATCGTGGCTGCGTGGATCAGCGCCGAGATCGGCGTGGGGCCTTCCATCGAATCAGGCAACCAGACATGCAGCGGCACCTGTGCCGACTTGCCCATGGCGCCGATGAACAGGCAGATGCAGGTCAGCGTGGCCATCGACCAGATCACCGGCTGGTCGAGCACCTGCCAGGTTTCGCCGAACAGGGTGAGCGCGCCGGACCAGACCGGCACGGCCTTGCCGGCCAGCATCGGCGAGTTGGCGAACACGGTGGCGTAGTCGAGGGTGCCGAACATCAGCAGCACGCAGCCGATACCGAGCAGGAAGCCGAAATCGCCGACGCGGTTGACCAGGAACGCCTTCATGTTGGCGAAGATCGCCGTCGGACGCTTGAACCAGAAGCCGATCAGCAGGTACGACACCAGGCCCACCGCTTCCCAGCCGAAGAACAGCTGCAGGAAGTTGTTGCTCATCACCAGCATCAGCATGCTGAAGGTGAACAGCGAGATGTAGCTGAAGAACCGCTGGTAACCCGGATCTTCCGCCATGTAGCCGATGGTGTAGATGTGCACCAGCAGGGACACGAAGGTCACCACCACCATCATCATCGCCGTCAGCTTGTCGATCATGAAACCGACGTGGCCGGTGATGTTGCCGACCTCGAAGAAGGTGTAGAGGTTCTGGTTGAACGGGGACGCACCCTGCGCCACCAGCTGATACAGCACCCAGCACGACAGCGCACAGCTGGTCGCCACGCCCAGGATGGTGGCCGTGTGCGCGCCGGCGCGACCGACGAAGCGGCCGAACAGCCCGGCGATGATGCTGCCCAGCAGCGGCGCCAGCACGATCGCCAGCAGCACGTTCTTGGAAAGGAGGACTTCCATACCGGTCATCGGTGCATCAGCCTTTGAGCGTATCGACTTCGGCGACGTTGATCGTGCGCCGGGTGCGGAACAGGGTGACCAGGATCGCCAGGCCGATGGCGGCCTCGGCCGCGGCCACGGTCAGGATGAAGAACACGAAGATCTGGCCGGCGGCGTCGCCCAGTTCGCGCGAGAACGCGACGAAGTTGATGTTGACCGACAACAGCATCAGCTCGATCGACATCAGCAGCACGATGACGTTCTTGCGGTTCAAAAAAATGCCCGCCAGGCTGATGCAGAACAGCACCGCGCCCAGTGCCAGCAGGTGACCGACCGTGATCATGGCGTGCCCTCCCCTTCGCCCGCCAGGGTGGACGGCGCTTCACGCACCGGCTTCTCCGCGGACATCTTGATGATGCGGATGCGATCGCTCGCCTTCACCCGCGACTGCTCACCCGGATCCTGCGTCTTGATGCCGGTGCGCTTGCGCAGCGTCAGCATCACCGCAGCCACCACGGCGACGGTCAGGATGACGGCGGCGAACTCGAACGGCAGCAGGAACTCGGTGAACAGCGTGCGCGCCAGCCAGGCCGTGTTGGACACGTCGGCCGCGGCCGAGGCGGCGTTGTCCGGGAACGGCACCGCCATCCTCGCCTTGATGCCGATCAGCACCAGCATCTGCACCAGCATCACGACCGCCACCAGCAGGCCTGCGGGCAGGAACTTGACCCAGCCTTCGCGCAGGGCGTCGACGTCGATGTCAAGCATCATCACCACGAACAGGAACAGCACCATCACCGCGCCCACGTAGACGAGGATCAGGGCGACGCCCAGGAACTCCGCGCCCACCAGCAGCCAGGTGCAGGCCACCGAGAAGAACGTCAGGATGAGGCACAGCACGGCATGCACCGGGTTGCGCACGCTGATCACCGCGCCGGCGGCGACGACCGCGACGGTGGCGAAGGCGTAGAAGCTGATCAAAACCCAATCCATTCTTTGGACCTCAGCGGAAGGCGGCGTCGGCGGCGCGGCGTTCGGCGATTTCGGCTTCCAGCCGGTCGCCAATCGCCAGCAGCTGCGGCTTGGTCACGATGTTCTGGCCACGCTTGTCGAAGTGGTATTCCAGCACGTGCGTTTCCACGATCGAATCCACCGGGCAGCTTTCCTCGCAGAAGCCGCAGTAGATGCACTTGAACAGGTCGATGTCGTAGCGGGTGGTGCGGCGGGTGCCGTCCTCGCGCGGGGCCGAGTCGATGGTGATGGCCAGCGCCGGGCACACCGCCTCGCACAGCTTGCACGCGATGCAGCGCTCTTCGCCGTTGGGATAGCGGCGCAGCGCATGCAGGCCACGGAAGCGCGGCGACTGCGGGAACTTCTCCATCGGGTACATCAGCGTGTACTTCGGCTTGAAGGTGTACTTCAGCGTCAGCCACAGGCCCTGCATCAGTTCCAGCAGCATCAGGCTCTTGAAGTAGTGCACAACCTTGTTCATTTACACACCCTTCTCGAACACGCCGAAGAACACCAGCAACGCCGTCACCGCGATCCACGCGATGGTCAGCGGGATGAACACCTTCCAGCCCAGCCGCATGATCTGGTCGTAGCGGTAGCGCGGGAAGCTGGCGCGGAACCAGATGTAGGCGCTGGCGAAGAACAGCACCTTCAGCAGCAGCCACGGCCAGCCGCCGGTCCAGATCCAGTTGATCCAGGGCGATACGTCGGCGGTGATCCAGCCCTGCAGCGGGCTCAGCCAGCCGCCCAGGAAGAACAGCGACACCAGGAAGCTGACCAGGATCATGTTGGCGTATTCGGCCAGGAAGAACAGCGCGAACGCCGCACCCGAGTACTCCACCATGTGGCCGGCGACGATTTCCGATTCGCCTTCCACCACGTCGAACGGCGAGCGGTTGGTCTCGGCCACGCCCGACACCCAGTACACGATGAACAACGGGAACAGCGGCAGCCAGAACCACTCGAAGAAGCCGGCGTTACCCGACTGCGCCATCACGATGTCGGTCAGGTTCAGGCTGCCGGCGGCGATCAGCACGCCCACCAGCGCGAAGCCCATCGCGATCTCGTAGCTGACGACCTGCGCGGCCGAGCGCATCGCGCCGAGGAAGGCGTACTTCGAGTTCGAGGCCCAGCCGGCGATGATGATGCCGTACACGCCCAGCGAGGTCATCGCCAGCAGGTACAGCAGGCCGGCGTTCGCGTTCGACAGCACCAGCTGGTAATCGAACGGCACCACCGCCCACGCGGCGAAGGCCGGCGCCAGCGTGATCAGCGGCGCCAGGATGTACATGGTCTTCTGCGCACTGCTGGGCTGGATGATTTCCTTGAACAGCAGCTTGAAGACGTCGGCGAAGGCCTGGAAGATGCCCATGCCCACGTACATCGGCCCGTGGCGCACGTGCATCCAGCCGATCAGCTTGCGCTCCCAGACCACGTAGAACGCGACCGAGATGATCACCGGCATGGCGATCACCAGGATCTTCAGCACGATCCACAGCACCATGCCGATGTCGCCCAGCCCGAAGAACCACTCGCGCAGGGGGCCGACGGCGTTGATCAACAGCTCGTTCATGCGCTCACCACCGTGACACGTCCTGCGCCCAGCGGCGCGGTCGCGCCGTAGCCGCTTTCGATCCACGCAGCGCCCGCAGCGACGCGGGCATCCACCACCACCGGCAACGCGGCCGTGCCGATGCCATTGCCGACCTTGGCCATCTGCCCGTCAGCGACACCCGCAGCCTGCGCGTCGGCAGGGTTCAGGACAATGCGGGCGCCGACATTCAGCGGATGCGCCTGCAACGCTTCGGCACGACGGACGGTGCCGTCGGTGCGGTAGATCGCTGCGCTGACCGCCAGTTCGAGGCCCTGACCGTTTACTGCCGGTCCCGCCGATGTCGCGATGGCGACAGGCTTCGTGTTGCTGATCGCTTCGCGCATCCCGGCGGCATCGGTGAACTCGAAGCCGGCCAGTTGCAGTTCGCCGCCGAGTGCACGCAGCACCTTCCAGCCTTCACGGGCCTCGCCCGGCAGCTTGCCGGCGGCCTGCGCGTGCTGGTCCTTGCCATCCAGATTCGTCAGCGTGGCCTCGATCTCGGGCAGTAGGCCGATCGGCAGGATCACATCGGCCACGTCGCGGGTCGACTTGCAGGCGAAGTGGCTGAACGCCACGACCTTCGCCGAGACCAGCGCCTTGGTGGCGGCAGGCGTATCGGCGAAATCCAGGCCCGGCTCGATCCCGTAAATGACATAGGCACTGCGCGGCTCGGCGAACATGCCGGCCACGTTGCGCGCGCTCGGCAGCACGCCGTGGCGCGCCAGGCCGACGGCGTTGGCGCCCTGCGGGATGCGGCACAGCGATGCGCCGGTCGCGGACGCATAGTCCACCGCAGCGGCACGCAGCGAAGCTGCCTGCGGATGATTCTCGACGATGCCACCGACGATCACGACCGCACGGTTGGCGCCCTTGGCGACGTCGCGCAGCGCGGCATCGTTCAACGCAGCACCGAGCTTAGACGGCGCGACGATGTGCTTGCCTGCGATGCCGAACGCGAAATCGAAGTCGACCGGATTCACCACGTGCACGCGGGCGCCCTTGCGGACGGCCTTGCGGATGCGCTGGTGCAGCAGCGGCAGTTCGTGGCGAATGTTGGTGCCGAACAGCACGATGACGTCGGCCTGCTCGATCTCCGCCAGCGGCAGCGCGAACGGTTCCGCTACCGCGCCATCAGAGAAGTCGCGGTTGTTGATGCGGTGGTCCAGGTTGCCGGTCCCGAGGCCGCCGGCGAGCTTTGCCAGCAGGCCGCCCTCCTCGTTCGACACCGCCGGGTGCACCAGCACGCCGAGGCTGTCGCCCCTGTTCGCGCGCAGGATCTCGGCAGCGGCGGCCAGGCCTTCGGCCCAGGACACTTCGCGCCAGCTTTCATCGGGTGTGCCGCCGTTGATCTTCAGCAGCGGCTTCACCGCGCGGTCGTCGGCATACAGGCCCTGGTGCGAATAGCGGTCGCGGTCGGACAGCCAGCATTCGTTGACCGCCTCGTTCTCGCGCGGCACGGTGCGCAGCACCTGGCCGCGGCGCGAGTGGTAGAACACGTTGGAACCCATCGCGTCGTGGAAGCCGACGGATTCGCGCGCGATCAGTTCCCACGGACGGGCGCGGAACTGGAACACTTTGTTGGTCAGCGCGCCCACCGGACAGACGTCGATGACATTGCCCGAGATCTCGGTGGTCAGCGGCTTGCCGTCGTAGGTGCCGATCTGCAGGTTTTCACCGCGATACATGCCGCCCAGCTCGTAGGTACCGGCGACGTCGGCGGTGAAGCGCACGCAGCGCGTGCACTGGATGCAGCGGGTCATCTCCGTGGCGACCAGCGGACCGATGTCCTCGTCCGGCACCACGCGCTTGCGTTCCTGGAAGCGGCTGACCGAGCGGCCATAGCCTAGCGAGAGATCCTGCAGCTCGCATTCGCCACCCTGGTCGCAGATCGGGCAGTCCAGCGGATGGTTGATCAGCAGGAATTCCATCACGTTGCGCTGCGACTTCAACGCCTTGTCGCTGCGCGTGGCGATCTTCATGCCATC
>Ga0247822_10002928_pt1 | contig 11036 bp, 10 predicted proteins | sample 13C_Cellulose_Da_FD_192423 | JGI IMG/M metagenome (GOLD analysis project Ga0247822, IMG submission 192423) | Soil microbial communities from agricultural site in Penn Yan, New York, United States - 13C_Cellulose_Day30 | ecosystem: Environmental > Terrestrial > Soil > Agricultural land | place... | reverse complement strand
TGTCCTAATAAAAGGGGGGACGGCGCGGCGCACGGAGGTCTCGTGCGCCGCGCCGTCCTCTTAGATTCACTGGATGACAGAGACCCCGAAGTTCTACCGGCTGGTGGGCGCCGACGGCTCGTTCGTGGCGAGCACGACGCCGGGTACGCTCGGCGGTTATCGCAAGGAGCGGCGCTACGGGCGCCTCGACTGCAAGGTGGCGCGCCGCGCGCTGCAGCACGGCGGACACTACGCGCAGCAGCGCGTGTTCTTCAAGGACGAGGCGACGGCGATCGCGGCCGGCTACCACCCGTGCGCGGCGTGCATGCCCGAGGAACACCAGCTCTGGAAGGCGAAGCGGGCGCAGTAAGACGGATGCACATGCCCTGTCGCGGTTATAAACTGCAAGGCCAAGCCCGACAGCGCATGACTTCACGCGATAGCGTTCTTTTTTGGAGGCGGAGGATGGAGCTCGCAGCTCACCACACCATCGTCACGGGCGGTGCCAGCGGCATCCCGACGCGCCCGCGCCGGGATCCGCTTGCCTAGCGCCGGCTTCGTTCGCCCGGCGTCGGGCCGCCGGTAGGGCGACGCAACGTGTCACTCTTCTTCCTGCTGCTGCTGCCGTTCGTCGGCAGCCTGGTCACCGCGCTCCTGCCGACGCGGGCGCGCACGGCGCTCGCCACCTGGGCCGGACTCGTGTCGGCGGTCGCCGCTGTCTGGGTCATCAGGCTCTTTCCCCAGGTGCGCGACGGCGGCGTGATCCACGAGAAGATCTCGTGGGTGCCCTCGCTCGGACTTGAACTCGTGCTCCGCGTCGACGGCTTCGCGTGGATGTTCGCGGTGCTCGTCACGGTCATCGGCGCGCTCGTCTCGCTGTACGCGCGTTACTACATGTCGCCCGAGGATCCGGTCGCGCGCTTCTACGCGTCCTTCCTCGCGTTCATGGGCGCGATGCTCGGTGTCGTCCTCTCGGGCAACCTCGTCCAGCTCGTGCTCTTCTGGGAGCTGACGAGCCTGCTCTCGTTCCTGCTCATCGGCTACTGGCATCACCGCGACGATGCCAGGCGGGGCGCGTTCATGGCGCTGACGGTGACCGGCCTTGGCGGTCTCGCGCTCCTCGGCGGCGTCGTGGTCATCGGGCACATCGTCGGCAGCTACGATCTCGCCACGGTCCTCGCATCGGGCGACGTCATCCGCACACACGCGCTCTATCCGGTGGCGCTCGTGTTGATCCTGCTGGGGGCGTTCACCAAGAGCGCGCAGTTCCCGTTCCACTTCTGGCTGCCGCGGGCGATGGCGGCGCCGACGCCGGTGTCCGCCTATCTGCACTCGGCGACGATGGTGAAGGCGGGTGTCTTCCTGCTCGCGCGCCTCTGGCCGGTGCTCTCGGGGACGGCGCTCTGGTTCTGGCTGGTCGGTGGCGTGGGCCTGGCGACGCTCCTGCTCGGCGCCTACATCGCGATGTTCCAGCACGACCTCAAGCGCGTGCTCGCGTACTCGACCATCAGCCACCTCGGCCTCATCACGCTGCTGTTCGGCCTCAACAGCTCGCTCGCGGCGGTCGCCGGCGTGTTCCACATCATGAACCACGCGACGTTCAAGGCGTCCCTGTTCATGGCCTCGGGCATCATCGACCACGAGACGGGCACGCGTGACATCCGGCGCCTCAACGGGCTGTTTCGCGCGATGCCGATCACCGGCACGCTGGCGCTGGTGGCGAGCGCGGCGATGGCGGGCGTGCCCCTGCTGAACGGTTTCCTCTCGAAGGAGATGTTCTTCGCGGAGACGGTGTTCATCTCGTCGCGCCCGTGGATCGAGTTCGGCCTCCCCGTGGCGGCCACCATCGCGGGCGCCTTCGCGGTCGTGTACTCGCTGCGCTTCGGCTACGACATCTTCTTCGGGCCTCCTTCGACCGACCTGCCTCGCCAGCCGGAAGAGCCGCCGCAGTGGATGCGGATCCCCGTCGACCTGCTGGTGCTCGTGTGCCTCGTCGTGGGCATCGCGCCAGCGTTCTCGATCGGTCCCTACCTGGCAGCGGCCGCCCGCCCGGTGGTCGGCGGCGTGCTGCCCGAGTACAGCCTCACGGTGTGGCACGGCTTCACCGCGCCCTTCGTCATGAGCCTGGTGGCGATCGCCGTCGGCATCGTCGGTTACCTTCTCCTGCGCCGGCAGCAGGCGCGGGGGCGCTTCGCGAACCCGCCGGTCGTCGAGCACCTCAACGGCCGGCGACTCTTCGACAGCGCGCTCACGTGGTGCACGCGGCTCTCCCGCGCGGCGCTTCGCGTCGTCGGCACGCGGCGCCTGCAGTCGCAGATGTTCGTGCTCATCGCGGTGGCGCTCCTGCTCGGCGTCCTGTCGGTGCGAAGCGTCCCGCTCCTCTGGGGCGACCGGGCGCAGCTGCCGGCATCGCCGGCGTTCGTGTTGCTGTGGGTCATCGGCATGGCGTGCGCCGTCGGGGCGGCCATCCAGGCGAAGTACCACCGACTCGTCGCACTGACGCTCATGGGCGGCGCGGGGCTCGTCACCTGCCTCACCTTCGTCTGGTTCTCGGCCCCCGATCTCGCGCTCACGCAGCTCGTCGTCGAGGTGGTGACGGCGATGCTGTTCCTGCTCGGGCTGCGCTGGCTGCCGATGCGCCTGCAGGAGGTCCAGCCACCGCTCTCGATCCGCGACCGCAGCCGGCGCACGCGCGACTTCCTGCTCGCGCTCGGCGCGGGGAGCGGGCTCGCGGCGCTCTCCTACGCGATGCTGACGCGGCCCGCACCACAGAGCATCTCGCCCTTCTTCCTGAGCCGTGCGCTGCCGGAAGGCGGCGGGACCAACGTCGTCAACGTGATGCTGGTCGACTTCCGCGCCTTCGACACCTTCGGCGAGATCACCGTGCTGTCCGCGGTGGCGCTGACGGTGTTCGCGCTCCTGCGCCGCTTCCGGCCGCCCGAGGAGAGCATCGAGAAGCCGCGCCAGCAGAGGGTGCTGGAGCGCGACGTCGTCACCGACCTCGTGCGGCCACGCACCGCCAAGGACGCCGCCCGCGGTTACCTGATGGTGCCGGCGGTCCTCACGCGGCTGCTGCTGCCCGTCTCGTTCGTCGTCGCCGCACACCTCCTGCTCCGCGGGCATAACGAGCCGGGTGGCGGCTTCGTCGCCGGGCTCGTCGTCGCCGTCGCGTTCATCACGCAGTATCTCGTCGCGGGGACCAAGTGGGTCGAGGCGCGCGTGCGCATCAGCCCGACAGGCTGGATCGGCGTCGGCCTGCTGCTGGCCGCGGTCACGGGGCTCGGCGCGGTCGCACTCGGCTATCCCTTCCTCACGACCCACACCGCGCACGTCACGCTGCCGCTCGTCGGCGAGGTACACCTGCCAAGCGCCACCTTCTTCGATCTCGGCGTGTTCGCAGTGGTCGTCGGCGCGACGCTCCTCATCCTGACGGCGCTCGCGCACCAGTCCATTCGCGCGCATCGCACGGCGGCGCCGGACTCCGAGGCGTCGCAGGCCAAGGGAGTGAGCTGAGTGGAAGCCCTGCTGGCGCTCGTGATCGGCGTGCTCGGCGGCGCGGGGGTGTGGCTCGTGCTGCGCCCTCGAACCTTCCAGGTGATCATGGGGCTCGCCCTGCTCTCGTACGCGGTGAACCTGTTCATCTTCAGCATGGGCAGCCTCCTCATCGACAGTCCGCCGATCGTCGCGCCGGGCGTCCCGGCCGACCTCGCGCACTATACGGATCCGATGCCGCAGGCGCTCGTGCTCACGGCCATCGTCATCAGCTTCGCGACCACGGCGCTCTTCCTCGTGGTGTTGCTGGCGTCGCGCGGCCTGAGCGGCACCGACCACGTCGACGGCACGAAGGAACCGTGATGGGCGCCTCGCTCCCGCACCTCCTGGTCGTCCCGATCGTCCTGCCGCTGCTGGCGGCGGCGCTCATGGTCCTGCTCGGCGACCGGCGCGCGCGGTTCAAGTCGATCGTCAACGTCGGCGCGTCACTCGCGGGCCTCGTCGTCGCGCTGGAGATCCTCAGGCGAGTCGACGCCAACGGTACCGCCGGCGCCATCGGCGTGTACCTCGCGTCGAACTGGGAGGCTCCGTTCGGCATCGTGCTGGTGGCGGACCGCCTCTCGGCGCTGATGCTGGTGCTCGTGGGCGTGGTGAGCCTGGGCTCGGCCGTGTACGCGATGGCCGGCTGGAGTCGCGCGGGCGTCAACTTCCATCCGTTGTTCCAGATCCAGCTGATGGGCCTCAACGGGGCCTTCCTCACCGGCGATCTCTTCAACCTCTTCGTCTTCTTCGAGGTGGCGCTCGCCGCCTCGTACGGCCTGCACCTGCACGGGTCGGGCCTGGCGCGCGTGCGTTCGGGATTGCACTACATCGCCATCAACCTGCTTGCGTCGTCGCTCTTCCTCGTCGGCCTCGCGATGCTCTACGGCGTCATGGGCACGCTCTCGATGGCCGACATCGCCGCCAAGCTGCCGCTCGTCGCGGAAGCGGATCGCGGGCTCCTGCATGCCGGCGCCGCCATCCTCGCGGTGGCGTTCCTCACGAAGGCGGCGATCTGGCCGCTCAACTCCTGGCTCGTGCCGGTCTATACCGCGGCGAGCACGCCGGTCGCGGCGCTGTTCGCGCTGATGACCAAGGTCGGCATCTACACGCTGCTGCGCCTGTGGACCCTGCTCTTCTCCGCGGACGCCGGTCCATCGGCGCTCTTCGGCGCGTCGGTCTTCCTCTACGGCGGGCTCGCCACCATCGCCTTCGGTGTCCTGGGCCTCATGGCCTCACTGCGCCTCGGGCGCATCGCGGGCTTCTCGATCATCGTGTCGTCGGGAACGCTCCTGACGGCGATCGGCTTCGGCGCGACCGCCGTGACGTCGGCGGCGCTCTTCTACCTGCTGAGCGCCACGATGGCCGCGAGCGCGCTGTTCCTCCTGGTCGAACTCGTCGAACGCACCGGCACGGGCGATCGCCAGCGGATGCGCGACATGGACCAGGCGCCCGGCGAGGACACGAACCTCGATGACGACGAGACGCCGCTCGTCGGTCGCGTGATCCCGGTCTCCCTGGCGCTGCTCGGCCTCGCGTACATGGCGTGCGTGCTGCTGGTCGCGGGCCTGCCGCCGCTGTCGGGATTCGTTGCGAAGCTGGCGCTGATGACGGCGCTCGTGAGTCCCGACGGACTCAGCCTGCCGAACGCACCGGCTCCCACGCCGGAGACGTGGTGGCTCTTCGGATCATTGCTCGTCTCCGGGCTCGTCGCGACCATCTCCCTCTCGAGGGTCGGCATCCGGCGCTTCTGGTCGAAGGCCGACAGTCCGCCGATCCGCCTCAAGGTCGCCGAAGGCCTGCCCGTCCTCGCGCTCATCCTCGCCTGCGTCGCGCTCACGGTGTTCGCCGATCCGGTCATGCGCTACACGCGCGCCACCGCCGAGTCCCTGCATTCGCCGGCGGCGTACATCGATGCGGTGTCGACGACGAGGCCCCTGCCGGGTCCGACGCGGCCGAACGTCGAGCGGGAGGTCGCGCCATGACCTTCCTCAAGCGGCTGGTGCCCGCGCCGTTGCTCTCGGCTTCGCTGCTGGCGCTCTGGCTCGCGCTCGCACGCTCGACGAGCGCCGGCCAGGTGATCGTGGGGCTCATCCTCGCGATCGCGGTGCCGCTGGCGACCGCATCCCTGCGCCCGACGAGGGTGCGCGTGCGCCGGCCGCTGGTCATCGTGCGCTATATCCTGACGGTCGGCTACGACGTGCTGGCGTCGAACGTCGAGGTGGCGTGGGGCGTGCTCGCCTGGCGGTGGCGCCGGCCGGATGCACGGTTCGTGGTCATTCCGCTCGACCTGCGCGATCCGCACGGTCTCGCCGCGCTCGCGATGGTCACGACGGTGGTGCCGGGCACGGTGTGGTCGGAACTCGCGCTCGATCGCAGCGCGCTGATGCTGCACGTCTGGGACGTCGGCGACGAGGAACGCTTCGTCGCCCGCTACAAGGCGCGCTACGAGAAGCCACTCCGGGAGATCTTCGAATGAGCCCACTGCTCTCCTTCGCCATATTCTTCGCGCTCGGCTGCTACGCGGTGGCGTCCGTCCTCGTGATGGTGCGGCTGATGAGCGGGCCTCGCGCGCAGGACCGCGTCTTCGCGCTCGACCTCCTCTATGTGCACGGCATGCTCGTGATGCTGGTCCTCGGCATCTATCATGCGAGTGACCGCTACTTCGAGGGCGCGTTGTTGATCGCGCTCTTCAGCTTCGTGAGCTCGTCGGCGATGGCGAAGTTCATCCTGCGCGGCGAGGTGATCGAATGACCCCGTTGCCCGGCTGGGCGGAGGCGGTGGTCGCCGTGCTGCTCATGCTGAGCGGCTTGTTCGTCGTCATCTCGGCGCTTGGATTCCTGCGCCTGCCGGACTTCTTCCTGCGGATGCATCCACCGGCGCTCGCCTACACGTTCGGCAGCTGGAGCGTGTGCCTCGCCAGCATCGTCTACTTCTCGATGCTCGAGCAGCGGCTCGTGCTGCACCAGTGGCTGATCGTCATCATCCTCTCCATCACGGTTCCGGTGACGACGGTGCTGCTTGCACGGGTCGCGCTGTTCCGGCGTCGCAATGCGGGAGTCCCGGATACGCCGACGCCCCTCAGCGCGGGGAATGGCGCCGGGAATGGCGCTGGAACGAAGCCGCTCAGCGACGCGTGAACCGGTAGAGCACGACGGACTGTTCGCCCTCGGCGTCCTCCGTGCGGCCGAGCACGTGCTCGTCGCCGACCTCGAACACGCTGAGCGCCAAGGGCAGCTCCAGGCGTGCGACGACCTCGCCGCTGGCGCGATACGCCGTGAGTCGTGTGACCGGCTCCCCTTCCGGGGAGGTCACCACCCACACGAGTCCAGTGGGCGTGGTCAAGACGCGCGCGATAGCGGGCAGTCGTTCCGGCGTCGGCACTGCCTTTGCGAACGCGGTGAGCATCTCGAGCATGTTCGGCGGCGCCATCGTGATCGCGGAGGCGATCGCCCGCTCGTATTGCTCACGCGTCGGCGGGATCGTGTGACCGGCGACGGTGAATTCGCCCTCGAGCTTGCCGGCAGCGTCGATCACTTCCACGCGTGACGAGTCGCCGAGGCCGACCACGAGCCGGTCACCGATGAACCCGAAGCTCGTCTGAGTGCCCAGTGGACGCGGAAGCACTCCGAGGCCTCCCTCTGCCCGGACTCTCCCGGCGATGAGTTCCATCCAAAGGACGTTCGGCACATCCGCGATCCGCACGCCCATGGAATCGGTCACGCGTATGCCCGCGGTCATCTTCATCACCCGGTACTCGCCCCCTTCGGGAGTGCGCCCCGTCGCACCCACCGCGGGTGGTGCCTGCCGGTTCATGGTGAACACCGCGAGCTTACCCGCAGGCGAGCAGGCGGCCGAGAACGTACCGCTGGCCTCTGGAATGCCGAACTGCCGAAAATTCCCGGTCGCAACATCGAAGACGGACGCTCGCGCCTGCTGCGCATCCCAAGCGTAGAGCGACGCGCCACACTGGCCGACCCAGTTGAGCATCCCGAACTCGCCGGGCCCGCTGCCACGTCTCCCGAGCGAGCGCACGGTGCGGCCGGTTTTGTCCGCTATCCGAATCACACCATCCATCGCGTCGGCGATCGCGATCTCCCCGCTCGAGAGCCGCGTCGCCCACGTCGCACTTGCGAACTGTGCGTCGCCTGAGCTCGAGGTAGCCGGCACGGTGATCGCCGCCGTGCGTTCGACGGTCCAGCTTGCCTGCGCGTGCACGAAGAGTGGAGTGAGTACCAACGCAGCGACGAGCGAGCGCATGTGTCGTAGTCCTGGTCGGGAGAAGTCGCGACGAAGATGCGGTTGCGCTCCCACGGTGCCGGCCGCTGGCGGCGCTCGCAATGACCTTCATTGACTCCTAATCCGGATGGCCCAGCCGAGAGACGCGTGTGCTGACTGCCCTGCGTTGGCTGTTCCTCATGATCGACTCATCGCCGCGTGAACCGATGCATCACGACGCTCTGTTCCCCATCCTCGCTCTCCGTCCGGCCGAGCACGTGCTCGTCGCCGACCTCGAACACGAGCATCGCGACCGGCACCGTGAGCGATGCGACCGATTCGCCCGTCGACCGATATGCGTGGCGCCGCGTCTCCCTCTCGCCCGGCTGCGAGACGACGAACCAGAGCAGCCCCGCGGGGTCGGCGAACATCCGCTGCACGGCAGGGAGTCGCTCGGGTGCGGGCACCGAGCGCGCGAAAGCGCCGAACTGCTCGCGCGCGTTCGGCGGCGCATCCAGCATGGCCTCGAGCACGGCGGCCTCGTACTGCGCGGCGGTCGCGCGAGCGTCGCCGCGGCCGACCAGGAACGTACGCGATGCGCGGCCTTCGCTCACGGCTTCCGCTCCTCTCGCCGCGTTCATCGCGTACACGAACACGCGTCCCGAGTCCGTCCAGGCCACTGCGAGATCGTTCCCACTGAAGACGAAATCGGTCCGGAATCCCAGCGGTCGCGCGAGGCCGCTGAAGCGACCATCCGGCAACCGCCCGACGATGCTCTCCTGGCGAACGGCGCGCGGCACATCGCGCTTCGAGTTGCCGTCTGCGTCATAGGTCTGCACGTCGAACGTGTCGACCCACACGCGATAGTCCCCTCCGATGCTGCTCCTGGCCGAGACGGCAGGCTTGGACTCCGCAGTGCGCCGGAAGCGGACGCCGAGCGCGAACTCCGCGGTGCGCGAGCAGGAGGGATTCGTCGTCGAGCGCATCTCGGTGTTGCCCCAAGTGCGCGCGTGGCCGGTCTCCGGCAGCAGCACGCTCATGCGCGCGAGCACGAAGTCCCAAGCGAACAGCGAGTCGGTGCCGCAGCCACCGATCCACCCGAGCGACGCGAACTCACCCGGCCCGCGTCCTTCTCGTCCATGTGAGCGCAGCACGCGGCCATCGGTCGCGATGATGCGCACGGTGCGGTCGCCGCCGTCGGCGAGCGCGATCTCCCCGTTGGAGAGCCGCGTGGCCCAGGTGGCGGTTCCGAATACCGGTGCGCCGTCAGTCCCGGTCGCGGCCACGCGGATCGCGGGTTCGCGATCGACGCGCCACTCCGGCACGCCTTGGGCCGCGATCACTGGAGCGACAAGGGCAAGGCAGGCAACGGCGAGGCGCATGGATTCGGTGGGGTGCGGGGCGGTTTGGTCTTGTGTGAACGCCCAGACACTGACCGACCGACGCCCGGAGAGCCTCATCAAATCATTGCGTGCCGAATCAGAGCGGTGCCAAGTACGTTGAGAGTGGCACCCACACCTCCCCGATTCCTCCGACTCATGCCTGAGACACCTGCAGTCGATTCGCGCCGTCGCATCGGCACGACCGTGATCGCCATCCTCTTCGCCCTTCTTGCTGTCGAAGCCTGGGTCCAGGTGGTCCGCGCGCTCGTCGGCGATCGCGACCTTCCGTTGGTGATGATCTGGCAGTTCCTGACTGGCGCCGCGGCTGCGATGGCCGCCGTCGGCGCATGGCGCCTGCGCCCGTGGTCGCATCGCGCCGTCGTGCTCTACGGTGTCCTCACAGCTGCGCTGATCGTCGCGCTTGGCCCCATCCTGAATCTCGACCCGAGTGGACGCCGCGGTCTGCTTTCCGGAGCGTTGGTGGTGCTACTCGGGTGCACCGCTGCCGCATGGCTCCTGCGGCGATCCGTGGTCACGTCTTAGTTACCAATTCTGTTTAAATTTGCCTTTGTCCGCGCGCACCCGCTCCTCCTGCCGCTTCCGCCGACGCCCCAGCGGGGTATCGATCCCAGGCAGGACACCTTTCTCCGAGCCGCGACGATGACCAGATCGCTCTCCCATTTCGCCTCCCTGCCGCGACTCCTGCTGGCAGCCCTGATCGCGACTCCGGCCACCGCGCAGTCCCCCGCGCAACGGCCAACGATCCCGCCCGTCTCCGCGGTCGAGATCGAGTCCCACATCCGATTCCTCTCGGATGACCTGCTCGAGGGCCGCGCCCCCGCCACCCGCGGCGGCGCGCTCACGGAGCTCTACCTCGCAAACCAGCTCCGCTCGTACGGCGTCGCCCCGGCCAACAACGGTTCGTATTTCCAGCGCGTGCCGATCGATATCGTCGACGCGAGCCGCGAGTCGATGCGCGCTGTCGCGAGCGGGAAGGCCACCGCGCAACTCCGCTATCCCGAGGACGTCGTCGTCTGGGCAGGCGCGTCGGTGACCGAGAGCGCGGCCAAGGCGCCCGTCATCTTCGTCGGCTACGGCTCCACCGCGCCGGAGTTCCGCTGGGATGACTTCAAGAACGTCGACGTGCGCGGCAAGATCCTGCTGGTCCTCGTCAACGACCCGCCGGCGCCGGCCAACGAACCGCAGCTCTTCGGCGGCAAGGCGATGACGTATTACGGCCGCTGGACCTACAAGTTCGAGGAAGCCGAACGCCGCGGTGCCGCCGGAATGCTCATCATCCACGACACGGAGCGTGCGGGCTACGGGTGGCCGACGGTCGTCGGCAGCTGGGCCAAGGAGCAGCGCATGCTGCCGCGCGATCCCGCGCTGCCGCCGCCGCTCGGCTTCCGCGGCTGGATCACCGGCGACGCCGCCGCGTCACTGCTCAAGCAGGCCGGTCTCGACCTGGCGCAGCTCCGCAAGCGCGCCGAGTCACGAAGCTTCCGTCCCGTCGACACGGGCATCACGCTCGACGTCGGCTTCACGAACACGGTGCAACATCTCGAGAGCAACAACGTCGTCGGCGTGATCGAAGGCACCGACGCCGACGCCAAGCGCGAGCACCTCGTGCTCTCGGCGCACTGGGACCACCTGGGCATCGGCCCCGCCGTCAACGGCGACTCCATCTACAACGGCGCGGTCGACAACGCCTCGGGCACGGCCGTGCTCCTCGCCGTCGCGCGACAGCTCTCGCGCGGCGAACGCACCAAGCGCTCCGTGCTGATCGCCTTCGTGACGGCCGAGGAGAGCGGCCTGCTCGGGTCCGAGTACCTGGCCCGCAACCCGCTCGTGCCGACGCAGGACATCGTCGCGAATCTCAACGTCGACGGCGGCAACGTACTCGGCGAGATGCAGGACCTGACCGTG
>Ga0247822_10002927_pt1 | contig 11040 bp, 6 predicted proteins | sample 13C_Cellulose_Da_FD_192423 | JGI IMG/M metagenome (GOLD analysis project Ga0247822, IMG submission 192423) | Soil microbial communities from agricultural site in Penn Yan, New York, United States - 13C_Cellulose_Day30 | ecosystem: Environmental > Terrestrial > Soil > Agricultural land | place... | reverse complement strand
TAGAAGACCTTCTCGCCGGTAGCGGGATCGCGGGTGAAGGCGACGCCGGTGGCGCTGGTGTCACCCATGTTGCCGAAGACCATCGTCTGCACGTTGACCGCCGTACCCCACTCGTGCGGGATGCTGTACTTTCGGCGATACACGATCGCCCGGTCGTTGTTCCACGAGCCAAACACAGCCCCGATCGCGCCCCAAAGTTGGTCCTTGGGATTTTGCGGGAAGTCGTGGCCGGTGCGCTCTTTGATGAGGGCCTTGAAGCGCTTGACGAGTTCTTTCAGGTCGTCGGTCGTGAGTTCGGTGTCGGACACATCCGGCCCGCCGTGCCGCTCGGTTTTGAGCTGGCCGATGACGCTTTCGAAGGGCTCGTGGTGTTCGTTGTCCTTCTGCTGCACGCCCATCACGACGTCGCCATACATCTGGAGGAAACGACGGTAGCTGTCCCAGGCGAACTTGGGATTGCCGGCTTTGTCCGCGACGATCTCGACCGTCTGGTCGTTCATGCCGAGGTTGAGAATCGTGTCCATCATGCCGGGCATGGAATCGCGCGCGCCGGAGCGGACGGAAACGAGCAGCGGATTTTCCGTGCCTCCGAATTGCCGTCCGATGGACTTTTCGACCTTGGCCAGCGCCGTGTCCACCTGCTTCACAAGTTCGGGTGGGTAGGTGTGCTTATGATCGTAAAAATAAGTACACACTTCCGTGGTGATGGTGAATCCGGGAGGCACGGGCAGCCCGATCCGGGTCATCTCGGCGAGGTTGGCGCCTTTGCCGCCCAGCAGGGCGCGTTGCTGGCCATCGCCGTCGGCCTGACCATCGCCAAAGGAGTATACGTACTTGCCCTTACGAGTTGCAGCCGATTTCGGAACCTTCGTTTTTTTCGACATATTAGGGAGGGGAGTTAGAGATAACTGTATACACTATATGTTCGCCCGCGCGTTTTGGCTAGCGGGATATCCAGGAATTACCTGTAAAAATGGACCGATTTCGCGGAATGGAACAGCTCTAAAAAGCTAATGAGCGAAGCGCCACGAAGGGTGATTGATATGAGCAATTCAATCACCGCGGCGCTGATCGGTTAAGCCCGTTCGAGACATCGATCCGGGCCGGCTTTTCGCCTTGTCGCAGAAGATGTTCTGCGACTCGCTAACAACTCTGACTAGGCGCTTTCGGTGTGAGCCGAAAGGACTTCGTTAAACAAACGCTCAAACTCGCTCAATCCCGTGCTGGGTATGATGACGGTGTTGCGACGTCCATGGGCTTCTTCGGTGATGCGCAGGAAGCGGCCGCGTTCGTTCTCACGGAACTCTATGAAAAAGTGCTTCCGCTCGACCTGCAGTTCGCGCGACTCTAGTATGGTATCCATCGACAATTACTCCTTGGAATGGCTCATTGAAAGCGAGTCCGGCCCGCTTCACAACCTCTTTTTCGTTCTGAATGTCAGGAAAAGCTTACGCCGGTTGGAAATCTACCTGTTGCTTGAAGATATCCACCCTTGCGACCATCACCTCGATCTCGTCTCCGACCTGGTACGATTTTTTCGAGCGGCGACCCACTAACCGACCCCTCGCCGGGTCTAGAATGTAGAAGTCGCCGTCCAGCGAGGAGACATGCACCAGTCCGCTGAGGAGGAAGTCGGGTAGTTCGACGAACAGCCCATAGTTCCGCACATCGAGAATCCGCGCCTTGAAGGTGTCACCGCCGCGTTTCGAGAGCTGGAGCTGGAAATACTCCAGTTTCTTGAGTTTGACCGACTCTTTCTCGGCTTCGGCCGCCGTCCGTTCGGTGGTGGAGATATGCTCCGCCGTAGTCGCCAGGACGCTGGAATCCGGTCCGCGCTTGGTGAGGCCCAACTGGCGTTCCAGGGACCGATGAACGACGAGATCCGCATAGCGGCGGATCGGGCTCGTGAAGTGTGCGTAGTCCATCTTGTTCAGCCCGTAGTGACCGAGCGGATCGGGCGCGTAGCGGGCGCGCTTGAGGCTCTTGAGCAGGGCCAGCTTGATGGAGTATTCCTGCGGGCGTCCCTTGACGATTTTGAGGAGCTTTTGGACTTCGGGACGGTTGCCGAGATCGCCGCAGCGAACTCCCTGACCCAGAGCGGTTTCGCGAAATTCTGCCAGCTTGTCGGGATCGGGCTTCTCGTGTACGCGATAGACGGTTGGCTGCTTGGCCAGCTTCAGTTCGCGAGCGACCAGTTCGTTCGCCAGCAGCATGAGTTCCTCGATGAGCTGGTGGGAAATGTCGTTCTCGATCTTTTCCAGGCGGATTGGCTTGCCGTTGGCGTCGAGCCACACCTTGACCTCGGGGAAGTCCAGATCCAGCGAGCCGTGTTCAAAGCGGTTCCGCCGCAGCAGCGAGGAGAGTTCCCAAGCTGTATGCAGTTTCCGGCTGAGTTGGTCCGTCGCTGGCTTTTGCAGCAGGGCGTAGGCTTCCTTGTAGGTGAAGCGGGCTTTGCTGCGAATCACCGTGCGGGCGAACCGCGCGGAGTGCACTTTGCCTTTTCGATCAATGTCGGCGATCACCGTAAAGGTGAAGCGGTCTTCGTCCGGCCGCAGGCTGCAAATACCATTGCTCAACGCCCCGGGAATCATCGGAATGACCCGGTCCGCGAGGTAAACACTATTCCCTCGCGAGTACGCCTCCCGGTCGAGCGGTGACTTGGGTCGGACGTAATAGGAGACATCGGCGATGTGAATCCACACCCGCCAGCCTTGGCCGGTGCGCTCGACCTCGATGGCGTCGTCAAAGTCCCGCGCATCGTCGGGATCGATCGTGATGACCATGCGGTCGCGCAGGTCTTCGCGGCGTTTGATTTCCGCCGGGTCGAGCTCGGGCGAGATCGCCTCCGCTTCCTTCGTCACATCATTCGGGAAGGCCTCCGGCAGGCGGTGCTTCTTGATGATGGACAACATGTCCACCCCGGGCGCGCCGGTGCGGCCGAGGACTTCCACGACATGCCCCTCGGGGTTGACGTGGCGGGAGGGCCAGTTATCGAGCTTGGCGACGACTTTGTCACCCACGTGCGCATTGAGCTCCGGCCCGGGCTGCGGCACGTAGAGGTTCTGCGCGATGCGGGGATCGTCGGCGACGACGAAGTGAAAATTACGCGTCTTCTGGAGCGTGCCGACGAAGGTCTCGTTCTTGCGTTCGAGGATGCGGATGACTCGTCCCTCCAGCTTGGCGCCGGTGGAGGCGCGGCCGGGAATGCCGATCGGTGTCGGCCTTTCCCGCACGACGCGGGCCACGACACGATCGCCATGGAGCGCGGTGTGGGAGTTCTCGCCGCTGATGTAGAGGTCGGGCTGGCCGGGCTTCTCGCTCAGAACGTGAGCGGAGCCGCTGGCATGAAATTGGATGACGCCGGCAAACAGGTCGGCGTCTTTTGGTATGATATAACGGTCTTTACGAATGCGAGCGACATCTCCGTCCACTTCCATCTTGCGAAGTGTGTCTCGGAGCTTGGCTCGTGATTGTGGGGGTATCCCCAGGCTTTTTGATATCTCGATCTTGTCGAGGGCTCGTTCCGCAAGCAGCTTTAAGATGCTGTCGCGCAGGTTGTCTCGCTGACGGCCCTTGCCGTCCGAGAGTGACTTTTCCCTTGGCACAGACCCTTCATTCGCTCATCCGCCGCCCGAAAGCAAGAAAATGCGCGATTGCCCCTTCCCGTTCGTTTTCGGGTTTGCCCCGCAAAGGGGAAGTCTTTACAGCTGAAAGCCTCATGATGAAGCCGCAATCCCTGGGGCGTTTCCTCCTCCCCCTCGCCGGGTGTCTCTCCGCTACCTCTCTCTGGGCGGGCGTCCTCGATGACCTGAATGCCTCCCAGAAAGAAACCGTCAAAAGCGGCAAGCAACTCCTCATCACGGAGGATATCGCCGGAAAACCCTGGCCTAAGGTGATCGTTTACCAGCTCGTCAATGCCACCCCGGAGGAGGTCGCGGCGGTTTTCACGGATTATAAAAACGCGAAGGTCTATACGCCGAATATTCTCAAATCCGAGGTCGTCCAGGAGATCTCCGCCACGGTGAAAGACATCGACTACGGCGTCGATGTTCCCATCCTTCCCGACGAATACTACACGGCGCGCAACACGCTCACCTCGCCGCAAAAAGACACTTACCGCATCGAGTGGAAGCTCCTTCGCGCCGTCCAGACCAAGGACAGCGAAGGCGTCCTCATCATCGAGCCTCACGGCGACCAGGCCTTGATGTGCTATCGAAATCTCGTCACTCCCGGCTCCGGCATGGCCGGCCTCCTGCGCTCCAAAGCCGTCAGTCAGATGCGCGACGTCGTCAGCGCTCTCGCCGCTCGCGTGGAGAAGGAAAAAGCCTCCGAGCCCGACCTCCTCGCCAAGCAGGTGAAGGAGTTGCGCAAGAATCTCGGTCAGTAACACGGGGCCGTCCCGTGACGTTGCCATGCCGCAGCTCGTCTTCCTGACCGAAAAGCGCCCGCTTGTCTTCAAGGCCGCCGCCTGGCTGGCCGCGCAGGCTCAGGAGCGTCCTTGGGATCTCAGCGAGACGGCCATCGTTCTTTCCACTTCCGCCGCCGCCTTGCGCTTGCGGGACGAGCTCGTCGTCCACGCCGCCGAGGCTGGCACCGGGGTGCTGCCGCCTACTTTCGCCACGCCGCTCGCGCTCTTGGATCGCGCTCTGACGGATTGGCCGGTTGCCACCCGCCAGTCGCGACTGGAGGCCTGGTTCCGCGCGGTGCGCCAGGGCGGGTCGGCCGCCGAGGACCTGCTCATGGGCTTTCCCCAGCCTCTGCCAGCGCGCGAGTCCCTCCGCATCGCCGAGTCGCTCATGGATGTCTGCGCGCTCCTCGCGGAGGGCGGTCTCACCCCGCTCTCGCCGGAGATCATTAGCCTTCTTGCTCAGGACGAGGACCGCTGGCGCAACATCGGCGAGCTTTACCGCCTCTACCTCGGCGCCTTGGAGGAAACCGGCGAACTCGACCCGAACGAAGCCCGTCTGCGTGCCGTCGAGGAGGGTGTCGTCCCCCCCGACTTGCGCCGGGTGGTCATCGCGAACGTCCCCGATCTGAACCCGCTCGCCCGCCGCTTTTACAGCCGTCTGGAGCAGCTCGGGGTGAAGGTCGTCGTTCTCGTCGATGCGCCGGACTGCGAGGATGCCAGCTTCGACGGCTGGGGCATGCCTGATGGCGAGTACTGGGCCTCCGCCCTCCTGCCCCTCACGCTGGACCAGATCCGCGTCGCCGCCGATCCCTACACGGAGGGGGAACTCGTCGCCCGCCTGCACGCGGGAGGTGCCGCCGTCTGTCAGGTGGATGAACGCCTCGCGCCGACCCTCCGCACCGCTTTTGCCCGGCATGACCGCCGCGTCTTTAATCCCGGCGGCGAATCGCTCGCTTCGACGGAGGTCGGCGTCTTGGTCAAAGCCTGGCGCCAATTCTGCGCGACCTCTCTCGTCACCGACCTTCGCCCGGTTTTGGAGTGTCCGGCTTTCCTCGGGGCTTTTAGCCGCGAGTGGAACCAGCCACCATCTCTCGCGCTTGCCGATTACGACGAACTCCGCGCCTCCTCGCTCATCGATACATGGGAGGACTTCCACGCCCACGTCGTTCAGGAAGCCGCGACGTTCGAGCCCCGCGCCGACCAGTCCGAGGAGAAGCAACTTTCCGCCCGTGCGCGCATGGACCGCCGGGCCGCCTTCGTTCGTTTGCTGGAGGACTGGCGTCAGTCGCACTCCGGCGATGCCGAGAGCGTGCCGGGTTTCATCCAGCGCGTGTATGCCGAAGTCCACCCCGAGGTGAAGTCCCCCGAGGGCCGCGCGCTCACCGCCTACGGTGAGGTCTTGCGCACCTTTGCTACGGCCGTTCGCCCTCCCGACGTGCGCATCGCGGGCGAGCTCCTCGATGACGCCGTCGCCCAGGCCCGCGTGTACGAGGAGCACGCCGCCGACGCAGTGGAGCTGAATGGCTGGCTCGAGGCCGCCTGGCTTCCCGACGAGCGCCTTGTGCTGGCGGGCTGCGCCGAGGGCGTTCTCCCCGCCGCGACGAATGGCCACTCCTTCCTCCCCGAGTCGGCCCGCCAGGCGCTCGGGCTTATCACGAATCCCATCCGCCTCGCCCGCGACGCCTTTCTTCTTCACAACCTCCTTGCCTCCCGTCCGCACGGCGCGGTCACGTGTCTCTACGGCCGCGTCTCTCCGGAGGGTGAACCCGCGAAACCCTCACGCCTGCTCTTTCGTTGCCCCGAGGCCGATCTCCCCGCCCGCGTGAGCCAGCTCTTTGGCGAACCCGTCTCCCTGCGGGAAACCGCTCCCCGCCAGCGTGGGTGGCGGCTCGAGCTCGCCCACAGCGAGCGCCTGGCCAAGATCGGCGTGACCGCCTTCGGCGACTATTTGACGTGTCCCCTGCGGTTCTATTTCAAGCACGTGCAGAAGCTCGACACCATCGACTCGCAGATCGCCGAGATGGACGCCCGCGAGTTCGGCACGCTCTTTCACCGCGTGGTCGAGGCCTTCGCCTGCGACGAGGCCATTCGTGATTCCGTCAGCGTCCCGGAGATCGAGGAGTTCGTCTCCTCCCGCTTGGAGTGGTTCGTGAAAAAACTCCACGGCAAAAACCCCTCGCTGCCCGTGCGCGTGCAGCAGGAGAGCCTGCGCATGAGGTTGCGTCAGTTCGCCCGCCTTCAGGCCGAGGAGCGCGCCGCCGGTTGGCAGATCCGGGAGGCCGAGTATCGGTTTGAAATCGCCGACACGCTCGTGCTCGCCGGCCTGCCTCTCACCGCCAGCCTCGACCGCGTGGAGGTGCATCTGACTTCGGGCCAGCGCCGCATCCTGGATTACAAAACCTTCGCGCGCGACAAGACCCCGGAGCAGGCCCACCTCGCCCGCTCCAGCCCGGAGCCGCTGATGCCTGGCGAGGAGATCTTCTGGCAGGGCAAACCCCGCTATTGGCGCAATCTCCAGCTCCCGCTCTATCGCGAACTCGCCTCCCACCGCTGGCCGGGCGAGGAGCCGCCGCTCGTTGGGTATTTCCTGCTCCCGGAGCGCGTGGAGGACAGTCGCATCGAGTTGCTCGACCTGAACGATGTCACTTCCGGCGATGCCCTGCGTTGCGCCGAGGCCATCGCGGAGCGTGTGCAGCGCGGCATCTACTGGCCGCCCCGCCCAGTGGACTACGACGATTACGATCAGCTTTTCCTCGACGAGGATCCGGCGGATGTTTTGTCGGAGGAGTCCATCACCTTTTTGCAGGGGGATGTCGCATGAAGGAACTCCGTCACCAGCGCATCATCGCCAACGCGGGATCAGGCAAGACATACCGCCTGACCACGCGCTATATCGACCTTCTCGCCCGCGACGTAGCCCCGGAGAAGATCATCGCGCTCACCTTCACCCGCAAGGCCGCCGGCGAGTTCCTTGACGCCATCTTCAAGCGCCTCCTCGCCGCCTCCACGGATGAGCAGGCCGCTGTGCGCCTGGCGGGCGATATTGACCGCCCCGACCTCGGCCCGGCAGACTTCCAGCGTTATCTTCTCCTGCTCATCGCGAAGCTCCCGCAGCTCGCGCTCGGCACCCTCGACGGATTCTTCGGTCGCATTATCCGGGTCTTCCCCTTTGAGTGCGGGCTGGCGGGTGAGATCACGATTCTAGAGCAGCATTTCCAGGACGTCATGCGCCGCACGGTCCTGGGCAAGGTCTTCCGCGAGCACTCGGCTTCGGAAAAGTCTTTTCGCGAACTCCTTGAGCTGCTCCGCCAGCAGTCGCGCAACCGCCAGTCCCGTTCGGTCGTGGACACGCTCGACGCGGAGGTGCGTGGCCTGCATGAGAAGTTCCTCCTCACCCCGCAGGGCTGTTCCTGGGGCGACATCGAGCGGATCTGGCCCGATGGCATGGAGTTTCCGTCCGAGGGCCGCCTGCCCGGCTTGCTCGATGATTTCGAGAGCGAACTCTACAGTCGCCACCCCGACATGTCGGAGAAGCATCGCGAGGGTTGGGAGGAGCGCATCGAGATGCTGCGCAAACTACGCCCCGGCTACGACGTGCCGGAGAAGGCCGTCACCTTCGCCCTGCGCATCCTCGATCCGAATCCCTCGCCGAAGACGCCCGATAGCTTCGATGTGAAGCTGGTGAATAAGGCCTTCGCGTTTCCTAATAGTCTCCGTTCCCACGTCGCCGCGCTCGGTCGCGCCATTCTCGCTCTCGATCTTTACTCGCGCATCGAGCGTTCCACTGCGCTGTATCACTTGCTCGATAAGTTCGAGGAAGCCTATCAGCGCAATGTCCGCGGCGTCGGTCGGCTCACTTTTCTCGACATCACCGGCCTGCTCGCGGGCGGTCGTCCGTGGGGTGGGCGCATGCTGGGCGAGGGGCTGCGGCAGGCCGTGGACTACCGGCTGGACGCTACCTACGACCACTGGTTGTTGGATGAGTTTCAGGACACCAGTCGCCTGCAGTGGAGCGCGGTCCGCGATCTCATTGACGAAGTCGTCCAGAGCGACTCCGGGCAGCGTTCGTTCTTCTACGTCGGCGATACGAAGCAGGCCATCTACTCCTGGCGCGGCGGCGATCCCCGGCTCTTCGACGAGATCGCTCATTATTACAACGGCGGTAGCGAGGAGCGGATCGATACTAAGGAATCCCTGAGCACCTCCTATCGGTCAAAGCCCGAGATCCTCGACGGGGTGAATCACCTTTTCGATCCCGATCATCTGCGCAGCCTCGCGGCCGATATGGACTTTCCCGCGTCGGTGATCGAGCATTGGCGCTCCGCCTGGCGTGTTCACGAGCCTAGCGATCCCGTCCGCGGGCAGGCCGTCGTACAGTGGCAAACCTTCGCCGTCGGCGACGGCAAGGTCGGCGACCTCCTTGACCTGGAAACCGCCCGCCTTCTGGAGCAACTCCAGCCCGGTCGGCGCGGCTGGACCTGCGCGGTTCTCGTCGCGACGAACAAGCGCATCGCCAGCGTGGTGAATGCCCTCCGCTCCGTCGGCCTCCCCGCCGCCGCCGAGGGCCGCCTCTATCCCTGCTTCGATAACGAGCTCGCCTCCGCTCTCCTCGCGCTCATCCGCGCGATCGCCCATCCCTCGGATTCCCTGGCTCTCGCGCATGTGCGGATGACACCGCTCGCCGGCCTGTTGCACGATGATTTCCGCGTGCAGGCCCTCCGCACGATTCGCGATTACGGACTCGCCGAGGCTGTGCGCGGCTGGCTCTCTGCCTGCCCTGAGGCGATCTCCACGCCATTTCTCCGCCATCGCGCCGAGACCTTCCTGGAAGCCGCGGCCGACTTCGACGAGACCACCGCGCGCGCCGGTGTCCTCGATGATTTCCTGGAGTATGCGAATACCTACACCATCACGGAATCCGCCACCACCGACGCCATCCGCGTGATGACCATGCACGCGTCGAAGGGCCTCGATTTTGATATCGTCGTCCTTCCCGAGATTCAGGGGACCTCTCTGCCGAGCCGCCGCGATGATTCCTCCATCCATCTCCACACCGGCCGCGAAGGCGAGATTCAGTGGGGCTTGGAACTCCCGCCCAAGGCTGTTTGCGAGGCCGACCCCGTCCTCAGCCGTGCTTACGAGGAGGACGTCAGCGAGGACTGTTACGAGAAATTCTGCCTCTACTACGTCGCCCTGACCCGGGCGAAGCGCGGCCTCTACTTGCTCAGCACCCGCCTCGGCGAGGATAGCAAAAGCCGCGATTTCAACCGCCTCCTGCACCTGACTTTTCCCGATGGCGAGTGGACCTTGGGAAATCCCGACTGGTATCTCCAAGGTCGCGCTTCTGAGCTGGCGATCGAGGTATCGACCGATCCCGTTCCGGTCGAGACGGTTCCCGCCGCTCCTGCTCCCACCCGCCTGCGCCCGTCCAGTCTCACTCTCCACCCGGCGCGTCTCCCCGCGCAGTCCCTGCTCGACCCACCGTCGCTCCTTGGGGACGAAATCCACCGCGACCTGGCTCGGATCGAGTGGCTCGATGCACCCGCCGAGCTCGCTCCGCGCCTCAGCCCGGAAGCCCGCAAGCTGCTGGGAAAATTCCTCGTCTCGCCCACTGCGCGCTCACTCTTCACCGCTCCTTCCGAGCCCGTGCGCCTCTGGCGGGAAAAAGCCTTCGACGTCATCGTCAGCGGCCAGCGCATCAGCGGTGTCTTCGACCGCGTCGTCATTCACGCCGATCGCGCTGAGCTCATCGACTTCAAGACCGACAAGGGCACCGCTGCTCAACTCCGCGAGACCCACACGCCCCAACTCCGCCTCTATCGCCAAAGCCTCGCCTCTCTCCTCCGCTGGCCCGAGGCGCAGATCTCGGTGGCCATCGCCGGCGTGCGCAACGGTGCGTTGATTCCCGTGGACTCCTCCGCTCCTGCCGCCGATACCGGTGACTCATCATCGGAGCAGGCCGATCTGTTTTCCTAAGGTTTGCCGCGCCGGCACTGCTGGGGCCGCTCGTCCCATCTCCGCCTGCCATTCACGGAACTCCGCTTGCGCATTTAAATGTCTCTCCTATCGTGCGGGGAGAACCTCTGACCCATGCCACGCGAAGACGTCGAAAAACTGACCCAGCTCCTAGCCCAGACTCCGGATCCCGCCACTCTGACCGCATCGTACGCGCGCGATCTCGCGCGCCGGGAGGGCTTGAAGGTTTCGGAAGCCGAACTGGAAAAGCTCCTGAGCGCCAGCCGGGGAGAGCTTTCCGAGGCAGATCTCGGTGAGGTCGTCGGTGGCGCAGGCTACCGGGTTCCCAAGTGGTAACTCGATTCCTCCATCTTGAAGGAACAACTCGACCGCGAATTTTAGCCGATAACTCCTTGGCGCATTAAACATTGCGCCTGGCATCTGTGATGCCGTCTTGCCCGCCTCACCGGGCTTTCACCGGCAGGGCTATCATCCTGTGGCTTGCAGGCCGAGGCGGGCAGGACGGCACCGCTATTGAGGAATCGTACGCCCGGCGAGCGGTGGACATCAGGCTGTTCCCTGGGAGGTTGCCTTAGTAATATATGAGGGTTTGGCGAAAAATCTAGAGCGCTTTAAGTAAAGATGTGGCCGATAATTTGCGAGCGCCGGGGGTGCTG
>Ga0247822_10002924_pt1 | contig 11047 bp, 7 predicted proteins | sample 13C_Cellulose_Da_FD_192423 | JGI IMG/M metagenome (GOLD analysis project Ga0247822, IMG submission 192423) | Soil microbial communities from agricultural site in Penn Yan, New York, United States - 13C_Cellulose_Day30 | ecosystem: Environmental > Terrestrial > Soil > Agricultural land | place... | reverse complement strand
CTCCTCGTCGCCGGCGTCGAGCAGGCCCTTGGCACCTCGACTGACGTCCGCACGCACTTCTCGCCTCGCTACAACGTCTGGGATCAGCGCGTGTGCTTCGTTCCCGATGCAGACTTGTTCCGCGCGATCCGCGACGGGCGCGCGAGCGTGGTGACCGATCACATCGCGACGTTCACCGAGACCGGGCTCGCGCTGCGCTCCGGCGCGACGCTCGACGCGGACATCATCATCACCGCGACCGGCCTCGTGTTGCAGTTCCTCGGCGGCATGACGCTCGCGGTCGACGGCGAGCGCGTCGACCCGGCGAAGCTGCTCGTGTTCAACGGCATGATGACGAGCGACGTCCCGAACTTCGCGTTCGCCTCCGGCTACACGAACGCATCGTGGACGCTCAAGGTCGATCTCGTGAGCCGCTACGTGTGCCGCTTGCTCGCACACATGGACGAGCACGGCTACCGCGCGGTGCGTCCGATCCGCACGAACCCGGCGATGCAGGAGCTGCCGGTCATCGACTTCTCGTCGGGCTACGTGCAGCGCGCGCTCGCGGACATGCCGCGCCAAGGCAGCGAGCGCCCGTGGCGCCTGTATCAGAACTACGTGCTCGATCTCCTCACGCTGCGCTACGGCCGCGTCGACGATCGCGCGCTGCGCTTCACGTGATCACACGCGGTGACTCGCGAGCCAGGCGCGCAGGTCGTTCAGGAACTGCGGATCGCCGAGCTTCAGGGACGCGATGTAGTCGGCGGCGGCCTCGACGATCGCGCGCGTCTCCGCGTCGCGCTTGCCCGTGAGCCAGCGCGCCTGCGCGTAGCGGAACCGCGTCGCCGCCTCGTGGGGCGTGTGCTTGCCGCGCTTGTCGAGGTTGGTCACCGCGCGCTCGAGGATCGCGAGGGCGCGTTTCGGGTCGCCGCGATCGAGGAGGGTCTGGCCGTACCAGGAGAGACCATTCGCGAACCGATCGCCGTCGTACTCGATCGCGCGCGCGAACGCGGCGTCGGCGCGCTTGCGCTCCTTCTTGGCCTCGTAGACGCGGGCGAGCGCGAGGATCGGCTCGGCGATCGCATCGTGCTTGGGGCCGACGGTCTTCTCGAGGTGCGCGACGCTCTGCTCGAGCGCGGTGCGCGCGTTGTCGAGCTCGCCGAGCGCGAGATACACGCCGCCGAGGTTGCCGGCGACCACGCCGTGGAACGGATGCTTCGGATCGATGCCGCCCTTCGCCAGGCGCTGCATCTCGAGGTAGATCGCGAGCGCGTCCTTGTAGCGCAGCTGCTGGGTCGCGATCTCGCCGAGGTTGTTCATCGGCGCGAACATCGAGGTGTTGTCGTCGCCGAACGCGCGCCTGGCGATCGCGACCGCGCGCTCGTTGAGCTCGCGTGCGCGGTCGAGGTCGCCCTGATGCATCACGAGCTCGCCGTAGTTGTGGAGCAGCGTGATCAGCTCGGGGTGATTGGGATGGAGCGCCTTCTCCATCGTCACGCGCGCCGCCTCGAAGTGGGTCGCCGCGTCCTTCTCGTTGCCGGTCGCGAGCTCTGCAGTGCCGAGCGCGAGGTGACCACGGGCGAGGAACAGCGTCTCCTCGGGGAGCTGCTGCTGGCGGATCTCGAGCGACTTCTTGGCCTCGACGACCGCCTCGGCCGGCTTGCCGAGCGCGGTGAGCATGTGGGCGCGGCTCGCGTGCAGCTGCGCGGCGATCTTGGGATCGGTGCCGGCCTGATCGTTCGCGCGCGTCGCGATCTCCGCGAGCTCGAGGCCCTTGTCGAACCTGCCCAGGTTCTGGCCGACGTTGGTGACGCGCCACAGGTACCCCTGCGCGACCTGCTTGTGATCGCGGCCGCGCGCGGCGGCGTCGATCGATTGCTCCATCATCGCGTCCGCCTTCTCGTACTCGCCGAGGCGCACCATGATGTCGGCGAGCTCGAACAGGGCCTTCGCGCGGAACGGCGCGTAGTCGAGCTGCTCGCTCGCCTGCGCGAGCGCCTCCGCCTCGGGGCGCGCGTCCTTGATCTCGCCGGCGAGGCGGCGCGCGCGCAGCTTCTGCAGCTGCGGCTCGAGCTCGGCGAGCTTCGCGCGCGCGGAGGGGTCCGCGGGAGGTGGCACGACCTCGGTGAGCGCCTTGGTGTCGGCGCACGCCTCGATGCTGCCGAGCTGGCGGCTCGATTGCAGCGCCGCCTGCACGGTCTTGGGGTTCGTCGTGGCGACGAACACGTCGACGAGCGCCTCGAGCTCGCCGGCGCGCCGGTCGAGGCAGTCGGTGCGCAGATCGAGGAGCTGCGCCGACTGCGTGCGCGTGACGTTGGTCGCGGTGCACGCCTCGACGTACATCCCCTCGAGCTTGCGGCTGAACTCGTCGAGGTTCGCGCTCACGCGCTCGACCAGCAGCTCGGCGTCTTGCGCGCCCGAAGCGACGAACGCCTTGGCGAGCGCCGCACGCCTGGTCGCGTTCCACGCCTTGGCGACCGGTGCCGCCGCGAGCTCGCACGTCGGGCCGTGCTCGCCGGACCGCACGAGCAGCGCGGTCCCGGCTGCGGCCGCGGCGATGGCGAGCACCGCACCGCCGATCACCCGGCGCTGGCGCGAGCGATCGCGACGCAGCTCGCGGAGCATCGCTTCGAGCGATGGGAACCGCTCGTCGGGCTTCGCGAGCAATCCACGCAGCACGACGGAGCGCAGCCACGCCGGCACCGGTGCGCCGCTCGGCGCCGGCCACACGTTGTCGGCGACGATGTTCGCGTGGATCTCGCTGATGGTGAGCCCCGGGAACGGCCGCTCTCCATACAGCGCCTCGTAGAGCGAGACCGCGAAGCTGAACTGATCGCTCTTCGCATCGACCTCGCGCGCCGCGAACTGCTCCGGCGCCATGTACGCGGGCGTCCCCACGAGCGCGCCGGTGCGCGTGATCCTCGCGTCCCCACGACCGGCCGCGAGCTTGTCCTCGCGCTTCACGTCCGCGTCGCCGAACCGGGCGAGCCCGAAGTCGGTGACGCGCGCACGGCCATCCTTGCCGAGCAAGACGTTCGCGGGCTTGAAGTCGCGGTGCACCATGCCGGCGGCATGTGCCGCGACCAGCCCCTCGCCTGCTTGCAGGAACACGCCGACGACCTCGCGCCATGCGCGCGGCGCCTCGTCGAGCCAGGCGTCCAGCGACGTGCCGTCGACGAGCTCCATCGCGACGAACACGGCGCCGTCGTGCGTGCCGACGTCGAACACGGTCACGACGTTCGGGTGGGCCAGCTTCGCGATCGCGCGCCCCTCGCGCAACAGGCGCATCGCACCTGCCTCCCCTCCGGCGAGCTCCGGCCGCAACAGCTTGAGCGCCACCTTGCGATCGAGCTCGGGATCGAACGCGGCGTAGACGACGCCCATGCCACCCTTGCCGAGCACGTCGAGGATCAAGTAGCGGCCGAGCTTGGCGCCTCGCTCGAAGCCGCCGGCGAGATCGAGCGGCAGCGGGAGGGCGGCGCCGAGATCCGCGACGGTCGGCGACCTGGCGAGGTCCCGGCTGACGGTCGCGAGCGCGTCGGGACTCGCCGAGCTCCGCGCGACCGCACGCAGGAGTTGCCGGCACGAGGGGCACGAGTCGACGTGATCGTCGACGCTCGCCGCCGCGGCCTCCGACAGGCCACCGGCGAGAAACTCGAGCACGACGGTTTCAGCGAGGCAGTCCACGGCAGACCCGACACCACCGATGGTAGCGCGTCGACCTCCGCGTTTCCGCAAACAGGCACGGGCCCGGACGATGCGCTAGCATCGTCCTCGGTGGCCGGATCCGACGAAGCGCAGACCAAGCTCGCGCCCTTCATCGCGCGTGCACGGGCGGAGTGCCCCGAGGTCGTGATGACCGACGAGGCGTTCCTCGCGCACCTCTCGCACGTGCGTCCGCTGGCCGAGCTCGCCACCGCCGACAAGGTCCACGCTGGCGACCTCCTGCTCGCCGCCGGCTGCGTGAGCAACGAACCGGCCGCGCTCGCCCTGTTCGAGCAGCGGTTCGTGCCGGATCTCAAGCAGGCGCTGCGCACCGTCGATGCGAGCCCCGGCTTCGCCGACGAGATCCTGCAGGAGCTGCGCGCACGGCTGTTCGTCGCCGACGGTGACTCCCCGCCGCGCCTCGTGCGCTACAGCGGCAGCGGTCCGCTCGGCGGTTGGCTGCGCGTCGTCGCGCTGCGCGAGGCGCTCGGCAAGCGGCGCAAGAACTGGCGCGAGGTCCCCGTCGAGGCCGGGCTCGCGACGCTCGCGCACGGCGGCCGCACGCCCGAGCAGGACGTCGCCTTCAAGCAGCACGAGGCGGTGCTGCAGACCGCCCTGCGCGAGGCCGTGCGCGCCCAACCGAGCCGCGCGCGCGCGTTGCTTCGCTACTACTACTGCGACGGCGTCGGCGTCGAGGAGCTCGGCAAGATCTACCGCGTCCACGCGAGCACGGCGTCGCGCTGGCTCGCGCAGGCTCGCGAGGACATCCTCGTCGAGACGCGCAAGCGCCTCGCGGCCGCGATGAAGCGCGAGGAGTCGCAGGTCGACAGCATGCTCGGGCTCGCGCGCAGCCTCGAAGTCAGCCTCGATACGCTGCTGCGCTCGAGCGTCAGCTAAGGCGCGTAGACCTGGGTGAGCCCCTCGGTGGTGAGCAGCGTCAGCGCCCCATTGCCGGCGAACCGCGCGTAGCCGCGGTTGGTCCATCCCGGCAGCCGCGTCTTCGCGATGCGGCGGAACGCCGGCTGGTTCTGGTCGGTGCAGCGCGCGATCAGGTTGTGCTGCCGCGGGGGATAGATCCAATCGAGGCCATCCTGGATCGGCGGCGTCGACGACATGTTGACGAAGCGCGCGTTGTCGTAGTCGCTCGCCCACACGGCCGCGATCGACCACGTGACGTGCCCCTCGAGCAGCGCCGTCATGTCGGGCAGCCGCTCGACGCTCCACGTGACGCCGTCGCGCGAGCGGATGTAGAGCTGCAGCTTGTTGCGCTCGCCGGTGCCGATGCAGCGCGCGTCGGTCCACAGGTGCACCGAGCCGTCAGGCGCGAACGTGCCGGTCTTGATCTGGAAGCCGCCCTCGATCTCCTGCGCGGGCGCGCCCACCATCGTCTTCGTGAGCGAGCCGGTCTTGGTCCAGCCGCCGGCGCCCGCCGCGAGCTTCCAGACCTGGAACACCTCTTCCGCCCCCAGCGTGCCGCCACCGGCCCAGACCGTGCCGGCCGCGTCGACGTCGAACACCTCGGCGCCGATCGGCGGGCCGCCGCGGTTCTCGAACGTCGTGCCGACCTGCTCGTACAAGGTCTGGCCCGCGGCGATCCACAGGTGGCCATCGCCGGCCGCGCGCACGTCGCACGTGTAGTACGGCTGCGCCGCCGTGCACGGGATCTCGATCGGCGTGCCGAGCTGCGTGCCGTCGAATACCGCCGCGAACACGCCGTCGGTGTTCTGCCACACCGCCGCGACGCGGCCCGCGAGCGAGCGCTTGGCGACGAACCAGTCGCTGCCGGCGAGGGCGCTCGGCGCGGCGACCGTCGAGGCGGAGCCGTGCGCGGCGGTCATCCAGGTACCGGACGCGCCGTAGATCACGCGCGTCGTGTCGCCCGACAGCATCAGCGGTGGGTCCCCGTAGCTGCCGTAGCTGTTCGGATCGATCGGGAGGGGGAGCGTCGCCTCGACGTCGGCCGAGCCGCCACACGCGCCGACCGCGACCGGATCGATCGGATCGCCGCGATCGTCCACCTGCATCGCGTCGCCACCGCTGCCGCCCGCATCGCCGCCGCCGTGACTCGCGTCGCCGTCGCTGCCGTTGCCGTCGCTGCCGATCGCCGCGTCGGTGAGGGCGCCGCCATCGTCGCGTGCACCGCACGCGCCGAGGGCGACCACCGCGACGAACATCGTGGTGCGCATCATGGGTCGATCACATCCTGGCGAACGCCGTTGGGGGTCATCACCGCCGCGAGCCCGCGCTCGTCGACAGCAGAGATCATGAACGAGTAGCTGTACGCGAACCGCTCCGCGGGCCACTGCATCTGGTTGGGTCCGACGAACGGCGGACAGCGGCGCGCGAAGTACGTGCTCGACGGCGCGGTCGAGCCGTACTGGACGATCGTCGTGATCGCGGCGTGATCGTAGTCCTGCGCCGCGATCAGCTCCGGCGTGCCGACCAGCCTGCGCGGATCGAACGACGGGTCATTCGCCGTCGCCGGATCGATCAGCGTCGCGAGCGCGGCGAACTCCGTGAACCGCGAGGTCTCCCACGTCTCGCCATCGCGCGAGCGCAGGTAACCGCCGCGCTCCCACGCGACGTGCAGCGATCCGTCGGGTGCGCCCGCGAACACGAGCCCCGAAAAGCCTTGGCCGACGTTCATCGCGATCACGGCGCTGCTCGACCACGACAGCGAGCCATGCGGCAACCGGATGTGCTCGAGACGGAACGCGGTGCCGCTGCTCGTCGACTCGGTGGTCACGAAGAGCACGTGGATCGTGCCGTCGGCGGACACCGTCCACGCGTTCGGCGTCCGCGGTGGGGTTCCGCGGGCGATCGGGGCGGCGCCCGGCGGATACTCGAACAGCCCGCCGGCACCGATCCCGTAGATCCGGCCGGCGGCATCGGCGTGCAACCGTGCGCTGTTGTTCGTCTCGATCGCGGGCGAGAACTGCGTGCCGTCCCAGCGCGTCGCGAACTGGTGCGCGTTGTCGCCATTGCTGCGGAACGTGACGAGTGGCAGGCCGTCGAGCCCGAGCTCCGCGCCGATCGCCTGCATCGACGTCACGCCCGCCGGGAACGGGATCGGGCCGGCGTTCGCCGCGCCGCCTTCGATCACGGTCCACACCTGGCCCTGCGACGAGAACAGATATGCCTTGCCGCGGAACGCCATCAGCGCGGTACCGGTGACCGGCAACGGCGAGGTCCAGTGATGCCCGCCGCACAGGGCGCTCTCCGCCAGGGTCCCGCCGTCGCCGGGCGCCGCGTCGACCACCGTGGCGTCGTCGCCCCCTCCCCCATCCTCGACGCCGGCATCGCGGTCCTCGCCGACATCGTCACCGCCGCCATGACCCGCGCCCGAGCCACAGGCGGCGGCGAGCGCGAGGAACGGGACGATTCGCAGGCGAGGGCTCATGTGTGCAGGTCCGGACGGAGTCCGGGGTGGGGGCATCGCACGATCACCGGAGAAATCCGACGTCATCGAGAAACCGACGTCACCCTTCCCGCAGATCCTGCGCGGGGGCGGCCCCGGCGCGCAAAGTCGACGCAGATCCAGGAGGTTCGTACCGTGCAGCGGCGGCACACCCGGTGCAGCACCGGGCTGCATGTTGATGCCGTCGATCGCGCAGTACATGACTCGCCAACCGTGGACCATCCGCCGCGGGGCGAAGCTCTCGCAGGCCCGGGCGATCATGCGCGAGCATCGGATCCGCCACCTGCCGGTCCTCGAGGGCGGCAAGCTCGTCGGCATCCTCAGCGAGCGCGACCTCTACCTCATGGATCGCACCGGCGAGGCCGAGCTCGCCGTCGAAGAGGCGATGACGGTCGATGTCTACGTGGCCGGCACCAACGATCCGGTCGACGAGATCGTCGATCAGATGGCGGCGAACAAGTACGGCTCGGTCGTCGTGGTGAACCCGCGGGGCAACGTCGAAGGCATCTTCACGATGGTCGACGGCATGCAGGTCCTCGCCGACCTCCTGCGCCGCGCCGCCGCGTGACCGGCGGGCCCGATCACCGCTACTATCGCGGTGCGTGCCACAGCAGCCCCCGCCGCTTCGTCCCGAGCAGGTGGCCTACCTGGAGGCCGCGGCGTCGATCCTCGTCGGCACGAGCACGGCGGAGCTGCAGCCCGAGGTCGTCCGTGGCGTCGCGGTCCGCGCGCTGCCGGGCGGCGAGCGCGTGCAGGTCTTCGTGCCGGCGGCCCTGGCGCAGCGCACGCTCGCCAACGTCGCCGCCACCTCGCGCCTCGCGGTCACCACGGCGGGCGTGCCCACGTACAACACGATCCAGCTCAAGGGCCGCGTGGCGGCGGTGCGCGACGCCACCGACGCCGAACGCGACCTCGCCGCGACCTACCGCCACGGCTTCGCGGCCGAGTTCGCGTGGGCCGGCGCGATCGTCGGCCAGCGCGCCGTCGGCGTGTGGCCCTGCAAGGTCTTCGAGCTCGCGATCGAGATGATCTACATCGAGGCGCCGGCGCCGCTGGACTTCCCGGCCGAGAGGCCACGTCCGTGACGCCGTCGCTGCGTGACATCGACCGCTGCTTCCATCGCGTGCTGCCGGGCGTGATCGCGACGTGTGATCGCGACGGCATCCCCAACGTCAACTACGTCACCCAGATCCAGGTCATCGACGATCGGCACATCGCGCTGTCGTATCAATTTCCGACCAAGACGCGGCTCAACCTCGAGGACAACCCGCGCGCCGCACTCGAGGTCTACGATCCGCTGACGCTCGACGCGTATCGCCTGGAGCTGCGCTTCGAGCGCGCCGAGACCAGCGGCCCGCTGTTCGATCTTCTCGCCTCGAGGATCGAGGCCATCGCCTCGCACACCGGCATCGCCAACGTGTTCCGCCTGCGCGCCGCCTACATCTGCGAGGTCCTCGCGATCGAACGGCGCGACGGCTTCGTCACCGGCGCGCATGCGCCCCCCGCCTCGCGTGGCGAGCCACTCGGCGAGGTGCACCGGCTCGCGCTCGTCTCCGAGCGCATCAGCCGCGCGCGCGATCTCGACCAGCTGCTCACCGGCACCCTCGTCGCGCTCGACGAGGTCTTCGGGTTCACGCACGGCGCGGTGTTCGTCCCCGACGAGGACGATCGGCTCGTCGCGATCGCGAGCCACGGCTACGACGGCGGATCGATCGGCGCCGAGGTCCGCATCGGTGATGGCCTCATCGGCGTCGTCGCCAAGACGCGCGCCCCCATGCGCGTGCTCGGCCTCGACGCCAACCTCGAGTACAGCCGCAAGGTGCGCACGGAGTGGGAGCGCCGCGTCAGCCCGCAGCAAGCACGCACCATGACGCGCTCCGAGATCCCGCTGCCCGGCCTCCCCGACGCGCGCTCCCAGATGGCGATCCCGCTGCTCGTGCAGGACCGCCTGCTCGGCGTGATCGCGCTCGAGTGCCGCGACACCACCACGTTCGCGCAGTGGCACGAGACCTTCCTCGTGGTCCTCGCCAACCAGATCGCCAGCGCGATGGCGCGCGTCGTCGATGACCACGAGGACGAGCCCGACGAGCCTTCGCCTCCGATCGCCACCAAGCAGCGCGCGTTCACGTACTACCGCATCGACGACTGCGTCTTCGTCGACGGCGAGTACCTCATCCGCAACGTCCCCGCCAAGATCCTGTGGAAGCTCCTCCGCGCGTTCGGCGGCGAGCACCGCACCGAGTTCTCCAACCGCGAGCTCCGCCTCGATCCGAGCCTCGGCCTCCCCGCGCACAAGGACAACCTCGAGAGCCGCCTCATCCTCCTGCGCAAGCGCCTCGAGCAGAAGTGCCCCGAGGTCCGCGTCGTGCCCACCAAGCGCGGCAAGTTCGCGCTCGAGGTCGGCTGCTCGATCGCGCTCGTCGAGCGCGAGACCGCGTAGCGCCGCGATCAGTACCCGTTGATCGTCAACTCGTAGTTGCCGTTCGCGACGGCGTTGAAGCCGTCGACGACGAGGTAGTAGGTCGTGCCTGCGGTCGCGGACCACGTGACGCGCGATGTCGTCCCCGAGAAGTCGTCGTTGCACGCGATGGTGGCCGAGCCGCACGCGGTGCTGACGTAGAGCATCGTATCGAACGCACTCCCCGACGTGCTGGCGGTGATCGTGCCGTTCGTGCGCGCGACGATGCTGTACACGATGTCGGGCGACGCGCTCGGCGTACCGGCGCTGGCGCAGCCCGCCGGTGCCGTGTAGTTGTTGGCTCTCCCGGCCGTCGTGCCGTTGAACACGCCGTTGCCGCGGATCGGCGCCGGCGTGGCGCACGTGTCGTGGTTGATCGACACGCCCGACAACGTCAGCGTGAACTCGCGGTTGTTCGTCGTGCCGAAGCTGTCGGCGACGACATAGTAGCCGCCACCGCTCGGCAGCCCCGCGACGGTGACCTCGCTCACGTTGACGCCGCTGAAGTCGTCGGAGCAAGCGAGCTGATCGGACGTGCCGCAGCCGGTCGAGCTGTGGACGTGCAGGAGCGTGTCGTAACCCACAGGGCCGGTCATCCGGACCGTCCACTGCGCGGGCGAGCCGTCCGAGCCGAACGCGAACACCGAGTCGTTCCCGGCACCGTCGCCCGCCGCGCAGTCGTTCTGCACGGCCGGCAGGTAGTCGGCGCCCGAGCACGTGTTGTCCCCGTTGGTCGTGCCGGTGGTCATCTGGCTCCAGGCCGGGCACGTCGTGTTCGAGACCGGCGTCAGGTCGGTGCCGTTGCAGTCCTCGTCGAGCCCGTTGCTGCAGATCTCCAGGATCGGCGTGCCCGGCGTGCAGGTCCCGGGCGCCCCACCGACGCACGCGGGCGCGGTCGATGCGCACTGGCCCACGCCGCACGACAGCGGCGGCATGTCGTCGGGCGTCCCGTTGCAGTTGTCGTCGAGGTTGTTGCATGTCTCGGGCTGCGGCATGCCCGGCGTGCACGTTCCGGGCGCTCCACCGACGCACGCGGGCGCGGTCGCAGCGCACTGCCCCATGCCACACGAGATCGGGGGCAGGTCGTCCGGCGTGCCGTTGCAGTTGTCGTCGAGGTTGTTGCAGGTCTCGAGCTGCGGCATGCCGGGCGTGCAGGTTCCATCGACGCCGCCGACGCACGCTGGCGCCATCGTCGCGCAGATCCCCATGCCGCACGCGAGCATCGGCGGATTGTCGGGCGTGCCGTCGCAGTCATCGTCGAGGTTGTTGCAGACCTCGGTGCCCGGCTGCCCCGGCGTACACGACCCCGCGGAGCCATTCGTGCAGGCCGGCGCGGAGGCGGCGCACGCACCGGTGCCGCACGTCAGATCCGGCAGCCCTTCATCGCTGCGACCGTCGCAGTCGTCGTCCTCTCCGTTGCACGATTCGGTCGCGCAGTCCGCGGCGTCCGCGGCGTCCGCGGCGGCGTCGGCGGCGGTGACGATGCC
>Ga0247822_10002923_pt1 | contig 11048 bp, 8 predicted proteins | sample 13C_Cellulose_Da_FD_192423 | JGI IMG/M metagenome (GOLD analysis project Ga0247822, IMG submission 192423) | Soil microbial communities from agricultural site in Penn Yan, New York, United States - 13C_Cellulose_Day30 | ecosystem: Environmental > Terrestrial > Soil > Agricultural land | place... | reverse complement strand
GTGCGCGATACTTTTTTAGGTCTGCATGAAGGTTTATTCGCCAATACTGCATTGCGCTGGTTGTATTTTCTTTCGGGTTTATTAGGCACCGCGATGATTGCAACGGGCATGATTTTATGGACAGTTAAACGTCGCCCGGCACAACTTAAACAAGCTGGCGGACCTGATGTAGGGCATCGATTAGTCGAAAGCTTGAACCTCGGCACCATCGTCGGTTTACCCATCGCTATAGCTGCCTATTTTTGGGCCAACCGTTTAATCCCTGTGGATTTTGCAGGGCGCGGCGCCTGGGAAATTCACACTATGTTTGTCGTCTGGGCATTTACTCTGGTTTATTCATTTATTGCTTGGCCCGCCGTACGAAATATTACTCGCCATTGGATTCATTTGCTGTGGCTCGCTGCCGCAGCATACGGTTTGCTGCCAGTTCTAAATGCGTTGACTACTGATCGCCATATCACGCAGAGCCTGATGCAAGGTGATTGGCTGTTCGCAGCAATTGATTTAACGTTTTTAGTAACAGGAATTTTATTTGCATTTGCCGCATTTAAACTTCAATACCGCCCGCAAGAAGCAAAAACATCCACTCGCGCTGCTCGAACCAACAGCAAAAAAAACATTGAGCAAGAGATTCCAACCGCGCAACCGCAAGAGGCGACCTGATTATGTTGTTTGCATTTTCACTAGCCTATGCCACTTGCCTCGTACTTTGTCTTGCCATGAGCCGACATTTTCAACAATTATTGCCAAATCAAAAACTTCCCCCTCGCGCAGCAATCCTGTTGCGCAATGGCGGCTGGCTGCTTTTGCTGCTTACGACTATTTACTGCGCAAAACTTGTAGGCGTTGCAGTGGGATTAGTATTGGTACTGGGTTTGTTCAGCGCCGCTGCGTGCTTACTTGCACTGCTACTTAATTATTCCCCACGCATGGCGTTAGGTTTAGCTATCGCCGCACCACTCCTCGGTTTGCTATAGGAAATAATGGGACCAAGAAAAAAGTAGGCAGGCATTGGCAGCCATGATCTAATGTGCGCTGCACCTCCACTCCTGCGCTCACTATGAATGTCATCCTGTTGTCACCACACGATTTAATTGCGGACAATCGCGCCTGCATCAAAAATCCACGCCAGCTTGAACACATTAAACATGTCCACGGCGCCGTACTGGGCGATCAATTAAAATTGGGATTAATTGATGGAAATCTGGGCACAGGAATAATTACCCGGTTCGATGACGATGCAATCTACCTGGATGTAGACCTGCAACAACCACCACCAAATGCATTGCCTCTTACACTGGTGCTTGGGTTGCCGCGACCAAAAATGATGCGTCGCATCTTGCAAACCATTGCAACCTTGGGCGTTAAGCAACTGCATTTGATTAATTCTTACCGCGTTGAAAAAAGTTATTGGCAGACTCCTTTTTTGGAGCCTGACTATATTCGCGACCAATTAATTTTAGGATTGGAACAGGGTTGCGACACCAGGTTACCAGAAGTTCATTTACACAAACGTTTCAAGCCGTTTGTAGAAGATGAACTCCCCGCTATTGTCGGTGAAACCCGTGCCTTGGTAGCTCACCCCTATACAACAGAAGCCTGTCCATTCCAGATAGATTATTCGCTAACCTTAGCCGTGGGCCCTGAAGGCGGATTCATTCCTTACGAAATTGATTTGCTGGAAAAATGTGGATTTGAGGCGGTGCACTTAGGCAACCGTATTATGCGAGTCGAAACAGCCATCCCTTATTTGCTGGGGCGTTTATTCTGAAAAACTGAGCAAACCAGCGAAAATCTCTTTTATTAGCCGGCTTGCTCATTTTGTAAAATGATTTCAAATTCTGATAATGGCACTGCCTGGCTCGACAAGTAACCTTGATAGTAATCGCAACCAAAAGATTTCAGGATTGCGAGCTGCTCAGCTTCCTCTACACCCTCTGCCACCAACTCCATATCAAGTAAGCGCCCCATTGTAATAATGGTTTCCACCAATACGCGGTCGTTGCGGTCATCAATAATATCGCGCACAAAACCTTTATCAATTTTTAATGTACTTACCGGCAAACGCTTCAAATAACTGATGGACGAGTAGCCTGTACCAAAATCGTCAAGCGAGAAACTAATACCGCGCTCGCTGAGCGTAGTCATGGTTTCAATTGCATCATCAACCTTTTGGATAACAATCCCCTCGGTAATCTCCATATCAAGAGATGCTTCAGGAATTGGATATTTTGCCAGCGTTGCAATCACATCATCCACAAACGCTGCACGACGGAATTGGCGCGGGCTGATGTTTATACTCATCTTCATGCCCGGTTTCCACAGACCGTCCTGATCCCATTTAACCAGCGTTTTGCAGGCAGCTTCCAATACCCACTGGCCCACATCGATGATCATGCCGGAAGTTTCCAGCACAGGAATAAAATCAACCGGTGACACCATCCCTTTAGTCGGATGGTTCCAGCGCAACAATGCTTCAGCGCCTTCAACACGGCCAGTTTGGATATTAATTTTGGGCTGATAAAACAACGCAAATTGTGACTCTTCCAATGCGCGATGCAGGTCGCCTTCCATCGTCAACTGACGGCTGACTTTATCAGCCATCTCTTCATTGAAGAACTCGATTGAATCGCGGCCTTTTTCTTTCACTTGATACATAGCCGTATCGGCGTAGCGCAATAATTCGTGCACCGAATTATTTTTGTCGGGATAAACCACCACACCAACGCTGCAGGTTACGCGCAATTCCATGTTGTCGTAGATATAGGGCTGGGAAATAATGGAGCGGATTTTCTCACTGATCTCACCTGCCCTTAAGGCTGCAGTTTCGATATTTTGATCAAGCACGGTGAGCACAACAACGAACTCATCACCACTCAAACGCGCAACCAAATCCTCTTCCCGCACGGATTGTTGCAGGCGAGTCGCGACTACTTCCAACACCTTGTCGCCAACAGGATGACCAAGGGAATCGTTAATTGTTTTGAATTGGTCGAGATCAATAAACAATACCGCACCAAAATAACCGTGGCGTTCAGCGCGGCGCAATTCATGTTCAAGCCGCTCAACCAATTGCAAGCGATTGGGCAAACCGGTGAGTGCATCGTGGTGCGCCATGAATTCCATTTTGGCTTGCGCATTTTTGCGCTCGGTAATATCGACCGACACTATCAATGCTACTTTTTCGTCGTAAAAAGCCAACGGCATTATGTGGGTCTGCAAAAACAATTGTTTGCCGGTGGCCGTTACAAAACGCTCTTCAATAACATCCAATTCTTCATTGCCGCGAATTACGCGATAATCGTTTTGCAACATCGTATCTATATCAAACACTGAATTTTTCAGTAGCTGACGCACATGCAAATTGCGCATCTGCTCGGGCGTATAGCCGAGTTCATTGGCGAGCGCTTTGTTGGCAAACAAATAATAACCGGCGATATTGCGCGCGCCGATCATCACAGGCAGATGATCAATAATCTGCCGCAAATGCTCTTCGCTTTTGCGCAAAGCCAATTCAACTGCGCGACGTTTGGCGAGGGATAACTCCACCACATCGAGCAATTGGTTTGAACTGGCAATCAATTGTGCCAATTCATCTTTGCGCTGTGCGGGTAATTGGGTGAGGCGATTTACGCCCGGGTGATCGGGATTGATGTTATTAATTTCGCGGGAGAGACGCACCAACGGTTTAGTCAGCGTGTAATAAAACACTACGAACAACAGCAGCACCAAAAACATATTACGCAGCAAACCAGTCATTAATGCTGTTTGCGAGCGGTTGTAAAAACCTTCGAGCGCCAAATCCATATCGACAGAAAAACGAATACTGCCGGATGTACCATCGCTGTACCCGGGCAACAATAAATTAGCGGTGTATTCGCGCGTGTTCTCGGTAATGCGACTGGTGAGCCAACGGGTTTTCACTTCTGGCCGAGTGCTGCTACCTTGCGCCAGCACGTTGCCGGTATCGTCGTAAATCACTACTTCATAAATGAAACCGTAACGCAGCAATCCGTTAACTACTTCGTAAGAGAGTTCATCATCAAGCGTGGATACCGAGCGAACTGCAGGCGGTGTTGCAACCTGGATGACGCGATCAATCAGGGTTTTGAGTTCTTTTTCCTGATTCAAAAAATCGAGATATAGCTGCACTGAGCTCAACAAAAAGCTCAGGACAAACGCCAGGATGATACCGATTTTGGCGAGCTGAAAAGAGATGCCGTTAAAAAATGAAGGCGCTTTATCTCTCATTGACCTTGGGTTTCCGGGGACTGTATCTAGTTATTAAAAGGTGGACAGAGGTTGCCCCACAGCAGGCACTGACGTTTATCCTGGCCTGAGTATAGAACAATATTATCTCTGTCGCCTGAATCTATAGCGTTATTTACTATAGGGAAATTAATGCTTGGGCAGTAAAAGCTGCGCATCGCGAAAGCCCATGGAAAAAGAATTTGCAACGCCAGCCTGCGTCAAATGCCCATCATAAATATTTAATCCGGCGCGAAATCCCGCATCTGTGCGCAATGTAGTTAAACCCTCATCCGCCAGCCGGATAACGTAAGCCAAAGTCGCATTAGTAAGGCCCAAAGTTGCCGTGCGTGCGACAGCGCTGGGAATATTGGCAACGCAGTAGTGCACCATACCTTCCTCAACATAAGTCGGATGCTGATGACTGGTTGGGCGAGAAGTAGCGAAGCAGCCACCCTGATCAATTGCCACATCAACCAACACACTGCCCTTTTCCATCTGCCCGATCAGTTCGCGGGTTAACAATCGCGGCGCGCTGGCACCTGCGTTCAGCACACTGCCGATAATCAAATCCGAGCGTAATGCGAGCGTATCAATCCGCTCTTGAGTCGCATACTCACACACAACACGCCCGCGCCATTGCTCATCCAAATGCCGCAAACGAGCGATGGATTTATCCAGAATACGCACTTGCGCACCAAGTCCAACCGCCATGGCCGCAGCATTTGCACCTACAACGCCGCCCCCCAAAATCAAGACTTCTGCAGCGGCAACACCGGGAATCCCGCCAAGCAAAACTCCTTTACCACCTTGCGCCATCTCCAAATGATGCGCACCCGCTTGCACTGCCATGCGGCCGGCGATCTCTGACATTGGAGCCAATAACGGCAAACGCCCTTGGGAATCCATTAAGGTCTCATAGGCGATGCAACTTGCACCCGATGCGAGCAAGGCATCAGTCAGGGACCGGTTAGCAGCGAGATGTAGGTAGGTGAATAACAGGTGACGCTCCGAGAGCAAAGAGTACTCTTCGGGCTGCGGTTCTTTGACCTTAATAATCAAGTCCGCATTGAGGTAAACATCAGCCAAGGAATCAACTAGCAAGGCACCGGCCTGTTGGTAACGATCATCACCAAAGCCAACCGCCTGCCCGGCACCGCGCATAACGTAGATGATATGGCCACGCTGATGAAGCTCCATAACTCCGGCCGGAGTTAGAGCGACCCGGTTTTCGCCGGTTTTTATTTCCTTCGGTACACCAATACGCATGCTATTTCCCTCCACATTTGCGTACCCTAGACCAAGTATAGCTAAGGGATCAGCGACTTGTTTGTTCAGGTTCTATCAAGTTGGCGCGACTTATGCTGCACAGATTATGTACAGTTTTTTTGACGCAACCGGAAAAAAAACCGTGCATAAAGCGCCTGTGTACAGCCATTGCTGACAATTCAGGGCACTGTATTGCGATACGACAACCGGTCTGCATTGAAATAACGATTGAGGTCAGTATGGGTATTTATGTCAGTGATTTACGCGAGTTGATTGTTAAACCTTATTTGAATGGACTCGGCGAACATTCAGAAGTTGCCGAAAATTTATTGCTCGGCACCGCCGCTCAAGAGTCGCATCTGGGATTACATTGTTATTGTGAGCAAACAAAAGGCTTGGGGCTTTATCGCATCACCGCCGAAAAGCATGTGGAATTATGGGATAACTATTTAGTGCAGTTTCCCGAACTCGCCTCACAGCAACGCGGCTTGGCGAGTCAGCAACAATTCCTGAAAAATCCACATGGTGAGCTGGTTTGCAACTTGGCTTATGCAACCGGAATGGCGTGGATGATTTATCGTCGTGCGAATATTGATACCAGCAAACCACTGGATTGCACAGTCCTCGCCCAGCTCTGGGCAACTCACTTTGACAACGGCACCCACTCAACGCGCAATGCAGAAGACTTCATCCAGACCTATCGCAAACTGGTAATGGACGATTCAAAAAAACTGGTTGCCTGAGTATCAGAGACGGTTAAATAAAATCCCGCCCCATCAAATGAAAATCAAATAAAAAGGCTGCAATTGCAGCCTTTTTCTATTTCCCGATTAGCTTCAGCACTGTTAGTGAATATCCAAAATATCTACATATTGCACTGGCGAGTCATTACGATTTACTGGTGGGACTATCGCACAAGAATCATCTTCATTATCAGGTTGCGCATCTTTATTGGTGGCGAGGTTGACGAAGTCGAATAAATTCAAATCCGCCAATTGTGATGGTTGTACATTGCGGATTGCAGAGAAGATAGTTTCAGTGCGACCAGGGAATTGGCGTTCCCATTGTTTCAACATGTCTTTAACAACCTGGCGTTGTAAATTTTCCTGCGAACCGCAAAGATTACACGGAATAATTGGAAAACCTTTCAATTCTGCAAAGTGCGCTATGTCTTCTTCCGCACAATAGCTAAGTGGGCGAATCACAATATTGCGTTTGTCATCAGCCAGCAATTTGGGCGGCATAGCCTTCAGCTTTCCACCGAAGAACATATTTAAAAATAGCGTTTCGATAATATCGTCACGGTGATGCCCCAATGCGATTTTGGTCGCACCGATTTCTTCCGCAAAACCGTACAAGGTGCCGCGACGCAAACGCGAGCACAGTCCGCAAGTGGTTTTACCCTCAGGAATAACTTCTTTAACGATGCTATAAGTATCGCGCTCGATGATGTGGTACGGCACACCCAGCTGCTCCAGATATTGCGGCAGAATATGCTCAGGGAATCCAGGCTGCTTCTGGTCCATATTCACTGCAACCAGCTCAAATGAGATGGGAGCGGTCTTTTGCAGGCTCATCAGGATATCCAGCATGGTGTATGAATCTTTACCACCGGAAAGGCACACCATCACCTTATCGCCATTTTCGATCATGTTGTAATCGACAATAGCCGTTCCCACCAAGCGGCGCAGGCGCTTTTGCAGCTTGTTAAATTCAAGGCGATCTTTGCGTTCGTGTAACTCTTTCATGGACTCAACAACTCATACTGAAAAGATGGATCAACCGGCAACCAGACCAGCGAGCGGCGCATTGTACGGATTTTGCGCGCAAGTTGAAATCGCTGACCTGAACCCGGCAAAGCTTTGCCGGTCTATAATGGCAGTATCGCAGCTTAGCAGGGAAAAGTAGCAGCCAATCCCCTCTCCAACCTGATTACATCGGCGTTGTAAGTATCTGGCATAGGGCTTGCTCTAACCCCTGTTGAGCTCCCTGAAGTTTGCTTTAGGGGGAAAATATTTGCCGCGAGGAGGTTGTAATGTCGTTTCTCGATAAACTGTTTAAGAAAGGTTTCCGCAAATCTGCGTCAGCCGCTGCATCCGCCCCGACTATGCCGGTCGCCGATGAAAATGGTTTATTCCTCGCCAGCAGTATTCCCGACCAATACCTCCCGCTTTGGGAGCTGCAAAAACAACGGCAATTGTTGGAAGTCAAAATCGGTGATGCCAACCGCGTCTACCAAAGTATGATTCTGGCGATTGATATCGAGCGCGGTTTGCTTTGGCTCGATGATCTTTTCCCCCAACAACATGTGCTGGATGAAGGCGATGAGATCACCTTGCGTCATCATCGCAACGGCGAGCAATTGGTGATTCGCGCTCCGATTGTGGCCATCGGCTCAACCTACGGCGCCTCTGGCTTAGCCATACTGCTGCCCGAATTTGTTTACTACATGCCGCGCCGCAATGCTCCGCGGTTTGCTATAGGCCATCAATCGCCATTGTCCGTCAAAATCCGCACACTTGGGCAAGAGCCAAGCTTCGGCACCTTGCAGGACATTTCTACCGGCGGCCTTCGCTTGCTGGTCGCAGGCAATATGCTGCCCTATCTCCGCCACGGCGCACTCCTACCTTTGTGTGAGGTCGATATCAGTGAGGATTTACACATTCGTTGCCGCGCCCGTATTTGCGCATTCCGCATGGGACGCAGCCCTTACCGCCACACCCAAATCAGTGTCGAATTTATCGATCTTGACGAAGAAACTCGCTCTGAACTTGCGCAATTTTTGCGCGAATCACAACTCAGCCACACCCACTCTCAATATAACAATTCACCAGCAAATAGAGACTACGCTGCCGCTTAAGACAAAAAACGCTATAAGGCAGCTAGAGATTCGCCAATTTTGAACTAGGCTTCATAAACCAAGATAAATGATGCAACCGCCAACGCTTTCAGCTAATTGAAATCGCTTGCGGAGCATCAGGTTTTTGTCGCTATATCAGGAACTACCTCATGCGCAATAATGGTCACACCACTGGAAAAGAAGTACATCTCGCATCTCACGACGAAATTGTGTCCTCCTCTAATCTGCGCGGCGACATTGAATTCTGCAATGAAACATTCCGCCGCATTTCGGGCTACAACCGCGAAGAATTATTGAATCAACCGCATAACATACTGCGCCATCCACAGATGCCTACGGCTGCATTCGGTATGCTGTGGACTGCATTGCGCGCAGGAAAGCCCTGGATGGGAATTGTTAAAAACCGTTGCAAAAACGGCGACCATTATTGGGTAGATGCCTACATCACCCCACTTCGCCAGAACGGCCAGATTTATGGCTACGAATCTGTTCGCGTAAAAGCAGACCCCACCATAATTCGCCGCGCAGAACTCGTTTACGGACGCTTAAATCAAGGTAAATCGCCCTACTCAGCGCTCGAAAAATTTTGGGGACAAATGGGCTCCAGTATTCTCGGCGCAGCTGCCACATGGATATTACTACTCATTGCAACCAGTATCTTTGCCACTTTTTCCTTGGGCGCAGTTGCGATAACAGCGGGTATCGCAGCAATCATTGGCGTGATAACACAGTTCCTGCAACACAGTCGCTCTGCCCAAGCATTACAACAAGCGCACTCCGTCATTGTTGATCCGCTCGCCGCTTACATTTATACCGGTCGGTGCGATGCACTCGGTGAAATTGAATTTGCACAATACGCGATAAAAGCACGCTTGCGCACCGCACTTGGTCGCTTCGGTGAATCCGCAAAAGAACTGCAACAAAAAGCCGGCACAGCTCGCCATCACGCACGTAAAACTTATGAAGGTATGAATGCACAGCAGCATGAAACAGCGGGTGTTGCGACTGCAATGCAACAGATGGCACTCGCGGTACAAGAAGTTGCGGGCGGTGCAAATAAAACATCTATCGCCACCGGAGCAGCCATCGGTGAAGTAGATAAAGGCAATCAGGTTATTGAAGGTGCACGCAGTGCGATTGATGATCTATCGCAAACCGTAGGCACACTCGGCGGCGTACTCAATAAGCTGAGCGAAGACAGCAGTAAAATTGCAAACGTAGTAGATGTGATTCGCGGCATTGCCGAACAAACCAACCTGCTTGCACTAAATGCGGCAATTGAAGCAGCGCGTGCTGGCGAACAAGGCAGAGGGTTTGCAGTTGTTGCTGATGAAGTGCGCTCACTCGCGCAACGAACCCAGGAATCCACCGGCGATATCCAACAAATCATCGGCAATCTCGGCAAAGCAACCCAGGATGCCAGTATCAATATGAAAAACTGCCTCGACATGGCTGATCGCAGCGTGCACGAAATGAGTAATGTTCGCTCCGCTCTGGATGCTATCTCCCATTCGGTAAATACCATCGATCAAATGTCACACCAAATTGCCACTGCCGCTGAAGAGCAATCATCAATGGCGCTGGAGATTGAGCGCAACACCCAATCAATTGCACACATCTCTGATCAAACCCAGCAAGAAATCCGTGTGGCCGATGAATTGAATAGTGAAATGGATGATCTCTCGCAAAAGCAATTCGATCTGATCGTGAGATTTAATTAATACCCTGCCCGCTTAACGAAATTGATTCTGATTTTTACCGCAAATTTCGTTAAGCTTGGGCAAAGCATGTAATTAAATTTGTACGAAAGATGTGGAATCCCCATGATAGACACTCAAAAACTGGCCAATCATGAATTAGTACGACTGGATCGCGAACACGTATGGCATCCCTACACCTCGTTTACACAACCGGGAATGATTACACCGGTAAGCCATGCCCAAGGGGTAGAACTGCATTTAGCGGATGGCCGTGTATTAATTGACGGCATGTCATCCTGGTGGAGCACACTGCACGGTTATAATCATCCCGTTTTAAATCAGGCAGTGATTGATCAAGTGGGAAAAATGGCGCACGTAATGTTTGCCGGCATCACCCATGAACCTGCGGTAAAACTCGCAACCACACTTGCCAAAATCACCCCCGAAGGTTTGAACAAAGTATTTTTTTCCGACTCGGGCTCAGTCGCGGTAGAAGTCGCGCTCAAAATGGCGATTCAATATTGGCATTCGCAAGGCCAAGCGCAAAGGACAACATTTCTAACACTGAAACGCGGTTATCACGGCGATACCTTCGGCGCTATGTCAGTATGCGACCCTCACTCCGGTATGCATCACCTATTTCATAACGCACTTTCTCATCACTTATTTGCCGAAGCGCCGCCCTGCGCCTTTGATGAACCTTTTCAAGAATCGCATATCGCCAAGTTTGCGCAGCTTATTCAACAACATCGCCAAAAAATCGCAGCAGTTATTCTTGAACCTATTGTTCAGGGTGCAGGTGGAATGCGTTTTTATTCACCGGATTATTTACGCCGCGTGCGCGAACTCTGCGATAAAAACGAAATTTTATTAATTGTCGATGAGATAGCCACCGGATTTGGCCGCACCGGAAAATTATTTGCCTGCGAACATGCCGGCATCAGCCCGGATATTTTATGCATCGGCAAAGC
>Ga0247822_10002922_pt1 | contig 11048 bp, 15 predicted proteins | sample 13C_Cellulose_Da_FD_192423 | JGI IMG/M metagenome (GOLD analysis project Ga0247822, IMG submission 192423) | Soil microbial communities from agricultural site in Penn Yan, New York, United States - 13C_Cellulose_Day30 | ecosystem: Environmental > Terrestrial > Soil > Agricultural land | place... | reverse complement strand
TCCTTCGCCTGCACGTCGGCGATGCCGCTGCAGCCGGTCGCGACCTCGCCGACGTGCAGGCGAAGGAGTCGCTCGCGATTGCGAACGCCTACCACGAGCGCAATGAAGAACTCGACAAGATGGCCCAGGCGCGCGCGAAGGAGGCCGAGGATTGGACCAAGCGCGTCGACCAGACCACGACCGAGTATCAGACCGCGGCGAAGGCGTACGCGGACCACAAGGTTGACCGCAGTGTCTCGCATCCGATCCTGGCGGCGATCTCGGTTGCACTCGGCGGACTCGGCTCGGCGATGAAAAACGAGGGCAAGAACCCCGCGCTCGACATGCTGATGGCGCAGATCGACAAGAGCGTGCAGCTTCAGATGGCCGAGCGCGACAAGTTGCGTGACGTCGCGGGCGGCAAGCGCAGCGCGATCGATCTCATCCGCGCGCAGGCCGGCGATGCGACCGCTCGCTACAACCTCGCGATGGCGGGCGCGACCGAGAAGGCCGCGCGCCAGGTCGAGGAGCTGAAGATGCGCTCGAACAGCGACCGCGTGAAGGTGGACGCCGACGCGCTCGCGGCCGACCTGCGTCTCAAGGGCGCCGGGTTCCTCGATGGCGCGGTTGCACGCAAGCTCCAGTTGGACCAGGAGGACGCGAACCGACGCCAGCGCGAGACCGAGTCGCGGCGACAGGCGGGCATCGCGTACGCGCGGCTCAAGCAGGACGCGCAACAGTTCGACGCGCGTAGCAAGGAGGACTCCCGGCAGTTCGACGCGCGCCTCGGGTTCGATCGCGAGAAACTCGAAGCGGACAAGCAAGCAGCGCTCGCGGCGGCACAGGCGAAGGGCGGTAGCGAGGCGGCCAAGCAGATGTTCGAGTTCCAGAAGCTCAACGAGGAGCGTGGCGTGTCGGACGTGGCAACCGGAAGTCGGTTGCTGCAGCCCGAGGGCGTCGCGATGCTCAAGCAGGCAGAGAGTGCTGAGGCGCAGGCCAAGAAGCTCCGCGAGGCTGCAGCGGCCGAGCAGGATCCGGCCAAGCGTGAGGCCGCCGAGCGGACGGCGGCGATGCAGGAGCAGCGCGCGTCGGAGCTTCGCGGCGAGGCCGAGATCCGTCACACGTGGCGACTCGGGAATGCAGACCAGGCCGCCAAGGTCGGTGAGACGATCTCGAATACGCAGTCATCGCTCGCGCTCATCGACAAGATCGACGCGCTCGAACGAAAGCACGGCGCCAACTGGACCGCAACGAGCGAAGGCGAGCAGGCGATGCAGTCGTACGGCGCCCTCCTTGAATTGACCGTGAAGGATGCATATCAGCTCGGCGCGCTCGACAAGGGCTCTGAGGCGTACCTGAAGAAAGTGACCGGCGGCGATCCGGCCAAGATCACGCTTGGCCACATCACAACGATGCTCGGTTCGGCCAAGGGGTCCGGCGCCAGGCGAAAGGCGCTCGGGGATGCCCTCGAGACGCGTGCGCGCAACACCGTGCGCACGCGAGGGTATCGCGGTGACATCGACTTTCACCGGGCAACCGAACCGAAGGAGACCGAAGTCGATAAGGCGTACGCGGCGATCCAGAAGGACAAGACGCCGCTCGAACAAGGCGCAGGCGGGCAGGGCAGCTGGTTGCGCCGGAACGTCATCGACGCGCCGGGTGATGCGCTGCGTGCCGGCAAGTCAGCAGCGACCGGCGACGAGTATCAGTCGGCGAACGAGAAGCGTAAGAGTGGCGCGGAAGAGACGGGTACGGTGTACGGGCTCTCCGACGAGCAGCAGGCGGGCGTCAACGCGCTGATCGCGCAGGCGCGCGGTGCCGGCCCCGAGGCGCAGCAAGCGAGAGAGCGGCTGCTGACCGCGACGCGAGATGGCCGAGCTTCGCTGTCGACCGGCGTGATCCGTACGCTGCGCGACAGCGCGCCGGAGATCTATCAGCAAGCGGTCCAGGGACTCGCGCCGGAGCGACGGGCGTTCTACGAGCGTCTCGATTCTGGGGCTGCGAACCCCGCCAACCCGGCACTCGCCGGACAGTCGGTCGGCGCCCTCCGCTCGCTAGCCCGAGGAGGCGCCACCAACCTCACAGCAGGAAGCGCTCGGCAGGAGCTTTTTCGTCGCGCCAGCGCCGGAGACCCGGACGCGCGCGCAGCTATCGCGGATCTCGCCGCGGGGGGGCGATAGATGGGACTCTGGCGCGACAGGACAGGCGCCGTCGTCGAGATCGACGACGCATACGCGCGCGGGCAGGGGTTCACGCCGGTCGGCGACGCTGAGCGCGCGGCCGGCATCAAGGAAGAGGCCATCGACTCACGCAGCGCCGGGTTCCTCGGCGGTCTCAACGCGGCGGCAACCGGCCTTCTGAGCGGCGCGACGCTCGGCCTGTCCGACGTTGCGCTAGGCGCCATCTCGACCGAGGGCGAGCTCGAGCGCATCCGCCAAGACCGCGAGACCCACGAGGGCATCTCGACAGCGGCCGAGTTCGTTGGCGGGTTCGCTCCAGCGCTGGCATCTCCGACGAGCATTCTCGGTCGCTCGCCAGCCGGCTACCTTGCCCATTCCGCCAATCGCGCCGCAGAATCCGCCCGTGCCCTCGGCGGCATCCGCGCTCTCGGCGGCACCGCTGCCGTCACCGGCGGCGAGGCGGCGATCCAGAGCGCTGGCTCGTATCTGTCCGACGTCGCCCTCGGCGATCGCGAACTGACCGCCGAGGGTATGGCCGGCGCGCTCGGGCGCGGGTTCGCGTTCGGCTCGGTCGCAGGCGGCACGGTGTACGGCCTCGAGAAGGGCACGATCGCGGCCCGGCGCATGTTCGCGCGCACGGCCGACGGCGGCGACAACGCGGCCAAGCTCGCAGAGTCAACGTTCGCGCGCAAGAGCGACGAGGTCATCCAGGCGAACGAGGAGAACCTTCGGATCGCGAAGACGCAGTACGCCGAGATCCAAGAGGCGAAGCGCGCAGCGCAGGAGGCAAAGCTCCGCGCGAACCAGGATCTCGCGCAGGCCAAGCTCGACCGGTTCAACGAGCCGCCGATTCCTGCGCCTACGGTTGCGGACGATGCCCTGCCGCCGCCGACAACGGTCACCGACGCCCCCCCGGCTCCGGCGCCTGCGGCTGCCGCGTCTGAGGCCACAACCCCGCTCGAGCGCCAGCTCGCCGAGATGCAGGGACAGCTCGACGCCGGCAAGTCGCTCCAAGATCTCAACGCGCAGCGCGCCGTCGTGACGGATACCGAGGCGCTCCTTGGTCGCGAGGTCGCCGAGCGCGAGGCTGCGCTTGCCGATGGCATCGCGAAGATGGAGAAGCACGCCGACGTCAAGGAGTGGGTCGAGCAGCTGCGCAATCCGCGCGTGCAGCGCGACATCGAGGGGGCATCCGTCACGCGCGGTCGCCGCTCCGAGGCGCTCCCCGAGGACGTGTTCGTGGAGCGCTCGACGGGGCGGCCGATCACCATCGGCAAGATGGAGAACAAGCTCGACGACCTGACGCCGAACAGTCGCATCCTCGCCGGTCCCAACGGGCCGAAGTACTCCGTCGGCGCACGGCTCGACGACGAGTACGACGACTTGATCGAGATGGCCCACCGCGCCGATGCGCCCGAGGATGTCGAGCTGCTGCTGCAGGAGGCCGCCGGCGTCGAGCAGCAAATCCACGACTACGTGCGCGCGCACAGGCCGCAGAACGCCGAGGTTATCGACCACATCGAGAAGCTTCGCGCTGAGGCAGGCAAGACGGGCGTGGATGCGGCTCGGCGCCGGCTGGAGCGACGCATCGAGCGCGACGCGGCGGCCGTCGAACCCAAGATCCCGCGCGCGAATCCCGAGGCTGAGGCCGCCTACCGGCGCACGCTCGCCGGGCAGGAGTCGAAGACGCCGACGGATCTGTCGTGGATGGACGAGTTCACCGCTCAACGCATGCAGGCGCAGGGCATCACGCGCCCGTCGCTGGTCGACGACATCGATGAGGCCGCCAAGAAGCTCAGCGCGTATGAGAAGGATGCGGCCGAGCTGGCCGATGCGCTTGGCGACTCGGCGACGCCGGCATCCAGGGAAGCGCGAGATGCGCTGCGTGATGCCGAGACGGAGGCCGAGCGCAAGGCGACCGATCGCGCGGCGCGCGCCGTAGACGACGCGGCCGAGGAGGCTACACGCGTGCCGACGCCGGCCGAGCGGGCCAAAGCGGCAAGGCAGGCGAAGCTCGAGGCCGACGCGACGCTCGCGCGGCTCGCGCTCGAGGAGCGTGCTGTGAAGGCCGAGATCAAGGGGCTCAGCGGCGCGCGCAAGGCGGTTAAGGGCAAGAAGGCCGAGATGCCTGCGCCTGAAGCTGCACCCGAGCAGGCCGGCCGCTTCGGTGGCATCGCCGACATGGGCGCGGCGCTCGAGGCCGCGAATACGATCGGCATCCCCGGCCTCCCCAAGCCGAGCGACTTGCCGATCGTCGGCCCGGTGCTCGGCCTGTACCTCAAGTATCGCGCTCTCAAGGCGTTGACCGGCCGCATGACAGGCCGCGTGCCGGCGACGGGCGACGCGAAGGCCGCGGCACTGGCGGCCAAGACGCGCGACAAGGCGGCCAAGGCGGTCGATCGTCTGCTCGGCCTCGCCGAGCGGGCGGCGCCACGCGCTCGAACCGTCGTCGCGATCGGTGGGCCGCGCCTCGTCGACGTGCTCGCCAAGCGGATCCACGACGACGGCGAGCCGGATGCGCCCGAGGGGGCCGGCGCGCAGCAGCTCGCGGCCGTGCGCGCGCGCGAGCTCGCCCATGCGGTCGCGAATCCGCAGGCGGCGCTCGCCCACGTCCGGCGCGAACTGCGCGACGTGACGGATCCGGACCTCATCAAGGCCGCCGAGGACCTGCGCATGCGGCAGATCGCTCACCTCAACGAGCACGCTCCGAAGGGGCCGGCGCCGACGCCGCTGATCAAGCGCCCATGGGAGCCAACGCTTGCACAGGCCGCCATCTTCGCGCGCCGGCTTCAGGTGGCAGATGATCCCGTCGCCGCCATCGAGGCCGTCGAGCAGAAGTGCCTGACCCCCGAGGCCGCGGACACCCTGCGCACGGTCTACCCCAAGCTATTCGCGCAGGTGCAAACGCGGCTACTCGAGCGGTCTGTCGAGATCAAGAAGACGCTGCCGTACGACCAGCGGATCCGCATGTCCCTGTTGTTCGACGTGCCTCTTGATCCGTCGCTCGAACCTGCGACAATCGCCCTGCTACAGACGGTTCACACCACACCGCCAGCGACCAGAGGCCCAGCGGCTCCGACGGTGAATCAGCCCCCCGTGCCATCGACGGCGGGGCCGGTCGACATGACGGCTCTCTACCAGCCTGCATCCGATCGACGCGCTGCTCGGAGATAGACATGTCACTCAATAAGCGGCCAGGTGGGCCGTATGTCACGCCGATCAAGTCGGACGGGACGCAGGCCGCAGAAGCTGGCGAGCGCGGCAAGTACACGCTCGCGTCTGGCACGACGTACTGCTTCCCGCTTGGCGGCGTCGGAGCACCCACGCAGAGCGTGCAGCTCGAGGGCGACGCATCCATCATCATCACCTCGGCAACGATCGAGGAGTCGAATCTCGGCGAGTCGGAGGCGAGCGACTACGGGACCACGACCGGAACGTGGATCAAGGACAACGGCACCGCAGGCGTGACCAGCGCCGTCGGAACTGGATGGACTGCGACGGCTCGCACGATCGCGGTTGTCGGCGGAAACGTCGGCGGCGCGATGTGGCAGCTGCCCGATCGCGGCGCAGCGCGGTTGCGCCTTGTCGTCGTGGTCGGCGGCACTGGCGGCGTCGCTCGCGTGTCGGCGCACGGGAAGGCGTGATGAGCAACTTCCTCTCCGCGTTGCTCGGTCAGGCGCAGGCGGCAACTGCGCCTGGTCCGCGCGTCGTCGGCCGCCCGACCACGGACGAGGAAGAAGCGCAGATCGACAAGTGGCTCGCCGAGAAGGCGAAGAAGTACCCGGAGGGCCTGCCGCAAGAGCGCGTCAGGGAGTGGCAGGAGTTCGATCGCAAGCGGTTCCAGGAGCACTTCGCGCAGCTTCGAGCGGCGCCCGTTCAAGCGCCGCCGCAGATGGGCACGCTGCAACACCTCATGCGCGGCGGTGACTGGTGAGCACCGAAGGCATGGTCGCGATCATCACCGCCGTCGGCGCGGTGCTCATCGGCATCGTACGCGAGTGGCGCCTTGGGCGTGACATGCGCGAGTTGCGCCTGAACGACGAGGCCAGGCTCGAGCAAACAGCCCGCCGCGATCGTCGCGCGCGCCGCGAGTCGTCGTCGCAGTCGCTTCCGCGCATGCGCCAATCCGTCCCCGAGTCCACCGCCGAGGAGACCACGGACATCCACGAGATTCGCCGCGAGATCTCATCACGCGGACTGCGCGAGCCCCGTAGAGGAACCCATCACGACAGGGAGAAATGACCGATGGCGACCAGGACAGCCTACGAGCCAGACACGATCGTCGTCGACGTCCCCGAGGATCGCCCGTCGAGGCGGCTACACGCGGAGTTGACCATGCAGGTACACGGGGACGATGGCGCATGGCACCGACGCACACCTGACCTCTCGATGACGGCGTGCGGCGAACCGCTCGCACGTCTCGGGCAGGCCCTCCGAGTCGAGACGTACGGCGGCCATCAGCCGCTGTGTCGCGTCTGCTTCACGCCGTTCGAGCTCGCCATCCACGACCAGCTCGTTGAGGAGCTGCGGAAACAAGTCACCTAGGAGACCATGATCATGAAACGCTACACGTTCCCACTGCTCGCCGTGCTCTGCGGCGTCCTCGGGCTCGGCTTCGTCGCCGGGCAGGCCATCGCGGAGCCGGCGCCGGTTGCGACGAGCATCGGCGGCCCGTATCGCCCGCTCTACGTCGCCGCCCTCGTCGCCGCCGCGCCCGCCGTCTCCGACGCGCCGACCTCGCCGCTCGTCGAGCTCCAGGCGCTGAAGACCGCCTACGAGAAGCTGAAGGCGAACCAAGACCCGTCGCTCAAGCCGCTGCTGTGGGCCGGCCTGCTCGCGGTCGGGCTCAAGACGCTCCTGTCACTGGCCAACGCCATCTGGAAGAAGCCGAAGAAGTGGCTCGCGTGGACCGCGCTGATCGCCGCGGTGCCGATCGCGCTGCTGGCGCACTACGCCGGGGGCAACGGGCTGCTCGCGTCCATCGTCGTCGCTGGCGGCGGACCAGGCGCGATTCTCGCGCACGAGCTGTTGAAGCTGGTGAGCAAGAGCGAGGCGACGGCGTGAGCCGATCCGCCCGCCGCAAGCGAGACGCGGAGATGTTCAAGGTGATGCGGTGACGGTTGCCCTGGTTGCAGTCGCCATCCTCGCCGGCACGCTCGCCGTGGCGCTGGCGCTGTCCGTGCGCTGGGGCATGAAGGCGAAAGACAGCGACGCGTCCCGGGCGCTGTTGCTGGCCGACGAGAAGACGGCGCACGGCAAGACGACCATCAGGGCCGAGCGCGCCGAGTTCGAGGGCGCGAAGGACAAGGACGCCCTCGCCATCATGACCAAGCGAGCCGAGACGCTCGCAGAGGAGCTAGCAGATGCGCGTGCACGCACAAGCCTGGGCGCTGGCCTTGCCCCTGACGATGTCCGCGGCCGGGTGCTGCGCGAAGCCGGCGCCAGTGAAGCCGGAGATCCGCTACCTGCCCAGCCCGGCGCCGCGCTGCCTGACAAACCCGCCGCCGCTGAGACCATCTCCGGCGCCGTGTCTGGCCTCATCGACGTGCTTCGGTAGCGAGGAAGCCGTGTACGAGGCCGCGCTGCTCGACCATCGATACGACCTCGACGAATGGGCGCTCGATGCGTGGCGACTGTGCGGGCCGGTGACGCCGTGAGCGAGCACTGCGAGACGTGCCGCAAGGAGTTGACGTACGACGTGTGCAAGGAACTGCGCGAGGCTGTCGAGATGGCACTGACGTGCGGCGTGGACCGCATGCATCTTCGCCAGGCGCTAAGTGAGGCGTTGGCGCGAGTCGACGGGGAGGAACCGTGACCGACCCGGTACGCGCAGCCATCGAGGCTCACGGCGGCCGCATCGTGTACTCGGTGACGCTCGACGAGCATGGGCGCACCGTCGGCGGCGATCTCAACTCGCAGCGCAAACCGTATCGGTGCGCGTCGTGCGGCGAGCGCGGCCACATCGCGACGCGCTGCAACGGTCCGGGGCTTCCGCCGCAACCGACGGAGCGCGAACGACGCCGGATCGCCGCGGCCGATCGCGTCCGCGAGGTGATCGCGAGATACGCGCCCGGTGACGACCTCGACGAGGCCCGGCGCGTGATTGCCGAGCGCATTGCGGCGAGGAGCAAGCGGTGATCATCCTCGACGCCACGCTCATCGACGACCCCGTCACGCGAGACGAACAGCTCGCGCTCGCCATCCTCTACGCGATGCCCGGCGAGGTGCTCACGCAGCATCGCATCGGCTGCCCGGCGGACCGCTGGCAGGGCGGCAAGTGCTACTGCGTGCCGGTCGTGCTGAAGATGGGAGCGGAGGCGTGATCACCGCCGACCAGCTGCTGGCGCATGCCGTCGGCGATTACGTCATCCAGTCCGACTGGATGGCCAACGAGAAGACGAAGCGCTCGCTCGCCGCGGCCATCCACGCCATGACGTACGCGCTGCCGTTCCTGTTGTTGACCACCTCGTGGCTTGCACTCGCGGTCATCGTCGGAACTCACTTCGCAATCGACCGCTGGCGCCTCGCGCGCTTCGTGTGCTGGGCGAAGAACTGGCCGTGGCCCGGCCGCCGCCCGTGGCGCGACTGCGCCGGCACCGGCTATCCGACCGCCCGACCGCCGTGGCTTGCGGTGTGGCTGCTCATCATCGCGGACAACGTCATGCACGTGGCCATCAACGGCACGGCGCTGAGGTGGCTCGCATGACCTGCCCCCGCTCGCTCCACGGCTCTCCCTCGTCGTGCTCGCAATGCCTCGGCGCCCCTGCTCACCGCGTCGACATCCTCGACGGCATCATCACCGTCGACTCGCAGCCCATCCGCCCCAACGACGAACCCGTCTCCCCGCAGGTCGAGAGCGCGCGGCGCAGAGGACAGCGAGAGGGCGGGTTGGGGGATGCGAGGAGGAAGAGGTGATGCGCTGGTTCAATCTCATCGCGAACGTTCTAATCGTGTGGTGGTGCGCCAGCGAGGCTGCGCGGCCAGGTGACAACGTCGCCGACGTGTTTCTCGTTGTCGGCGCGCTGTCCATGCTCGGCTACGAGTTGGAGAGGGGCTTCCTGCGGGGGCGGCTGTGAGGTCGCCCCTCGAGGCCGTCGCTCGCGCGCTGTCGATGGTCGGCACGAAGTGGCCGTACGTCCTCGGCGGTGGCAACCACCGAGGGCCGACCAAGGTCAGACTGGCCAACGGCACGATGTCGGCGCCCGGCTATGACTGCGTCGGGCTCGCCTGGTCGCTGTCATACGAGGAGCCGCGCACGGTCAAGGGGTTCAACCGCGGCAACCCGAAGGCCACGGTCGTCGATGCGATCAACACGGACAGCATGATCGAGGAGGCCGAGTGGCGCGGCGAGCGGTTCTGCATCGTCCCCGACGACGATATTCGGGTCGGCGACTTCTTCGTGCTGCCGTCGATCCGCGACGTGGACGACATCGACGACGACGGCAACAGGACCGAGCGACTCCGCGTTGGCCACATCTGGATCGCTGTCGAGGTGCCGCCCGAGCGACCGCCGCCGCGCACGTATGCGGACTACATGACCGTGCAGTGCCAGGCGAGCACGCGGCCTGCGATCAAGCGCGGCCCCGGCCCGGCCGGCGACGGCCGGACGTGGCGCGGCAAGCGGAATGAAGCGTGGCGGATTCGGGTGCTGCGCACTGTTCAACGGTAGCCCGAAAAGCCCAACGGCCCGGGATGCCCCAGAGCCGCTGGACCGCTTGCGCTCATCGGTCCGCCTGAGCGCGGGCCGGCGTTAGTCGTGCTCGTCGCACCGCGGCGCGTGGCCGCTGCTGATCATGTTGCAGCACGGCGCGCTCTCATCGGCGACCTGCCTCGACCACGTCGCCTTCGCTCCACGCTTGGCAGCACGTAGCGTGATCTTGTCGCAGCGGCACGCGTACACTCCGTCGCACGTGTAGCAGTTGCGCGGCGTGCGGCCTCGGTTTGCGTAGACGGTTGCGCGGCTCATAGGAAGCTCGCGTGTCTCTCCACGCTGTCACGCCACGCCCCACCAGTGTAGAGCGCTCTTATCGTCCGACGTTCGACGGCCCGCATTGCGAGCAGCAGCCACAACCCTATCCAACTCCCCGCGATCCGGAAAGGGGAAACCGCTCACCCCTTCCGCCGACACCCTCGGCATGCCACTCCTCGTGCTCCTCTGGCTCCGCTCGCTCTCCCTTGCAGCCGGCGAGGGCCCGCCGCTGTGGTGGCTGCTGCGCGAGATCGAGGCGTACCCCGAGCGGTCGCCGTGGATGGCGTAGTCCGTCGCGCTGGGCACCAGGTGGGCACCAAGTCCAAGATTCGGCAGCAACTACGCGAAAGTATAGTGGAGGCGGCGGGAGTCGAACCCGTTTCCTCCTTTGTGATTTCGCGGGTCTCGTCGAGGAATGTCCCGTTTCGTCCCGCCTACTCACGTCCGGCACCGGCTTTCCTGCCGCGAGTGGGCACCTTTTGGGCACCACGGTCGAGCAGCTTGACCGCGTCGCGCGCCACGTTTGGCGAGAGATGCATGTAGCGCTCGGTCATCTTGAGCGTGGCGTGCCCGGCGAGGCGCTGGATCGCCGACGGGATGACGCCGGCCATCGCGAGCTGCGAGCAGAACGTGTGACGGAGGACGTGCCAGCCGATGCGGCGCAGGCGCGCTCCCTCACATGCGGCATACAGCGGCCACTTGCAGGCGCCGTTGGTCAGGTGCTTGCCGTCGAGATCGCAGAACACGTACGGGCCGCGTAGGTGGCGCTGGCGCACGAGCTCGGCGCGCACGTCCTCTCCGAGCGGGACCTCGCGCACGCGGCGACTCTTGGTGCCCTTGACGCGCCCGCGCACGATCGAGCGGCGCACCGTGATGCGTCCGTGTTTGAGGTCGACATCTTCCCAGCGCAGCCCGAGTAG
>Ga0247822_10002921_pt1 | contig 11051 bp, 12 predicted proteins | sample 13C_Cellulose_Da_FD_192423 | JGI IMG/M metagenome (GOLD analysis project Ga0247822, IMG submission 192423) | Soil microbial communities from agricultural site in Penn Yan, New York, United States - 13C_Cellulose_Day30 | ecosystem: Environmental > Terrestrial > Soil > Agricultural land | place... | reverse complement strand
GTCGTCGCCCGCCGAGTCGGCGGCGACGACTGCGAGGTCTCGCTCGCCACCATCTACCCCGGCCCGACCCCCGCCGCTTGGGTGGGCGCCCCCAACAACGTGGCCATCGCCCTCCAGGACATGGGCTGCACCCTGGCCCCGTCGGAGGACGACCAGGAGGCCGACGGCGCCGGCCGGGTGTACCTCTCGCTGGAGAACCTGGGCCTGCTGTCGGGGCCGCAGCTGATCCTGCTGCAGTCCTCCGCCGTCGAGGGCGAGGACGCATCGCTGCACGAAGTCGAGCAGGACTCGCTGTGGGAGCAGCTCCCTGCCGTCGAGGCCGACCGGGTGACCACCCTGGACCGCCTCGGCTACCCCGGCGTGGCCGGGTTGATCCGCCTGTACGACGAGCTCGGGAAGACGGTGGCCTGATGACCGATGTGACGACCGACGAGATGGCGGCGACGCTCGCCGCCCAGCAGCCGATGCTGCTCGACACCCTCAACGGCCTCTACGACGACGCCACGCTCCTGGTGGGGCGGATCCTGTGCGACCGGCGCTCGGCCACGCAGGTGACGGCCCGTGCCTTCGACCTCGACGGGCTCTCGCTCGTGCTGGTCGACGAGGACGGCGAGCACGACGGCCACGTCCCGCTGCCGGCGCCGCTCGGCCACGTCGACGAGATCTTCCTGCTCTTCTTCGCGCTGGTGATCGAGGCGCGGAAGCAGTCCGGCGAGGAGGGCACCACCTCCGTCGAGCAGGTCATCGCCACCGCCAGCGGGTACCGCACCTTCTTCACGACCGTGGCGGCCGTCGAGGACGTCAACGCGCACCTGCGCAAGGTCACGTTCCAGGGCGGCGACCTGGCGAACGGCTTCGCGCCGGTCGGCCCCGACACCTTCCTCTACCTCCTGCTGCCCCCACCCGGGCGCACCGAGCTGAGCATCGGCGCCGACTTCTCCTGGGAGGGCGTGCGGGAGATGGCGCCCGAGGACCAGCCGGTCGGCGCCTACTACACGCTCCGCGAGTGGCGGCCCGATGCGGTCGAGCTCGACATCCTCATGGTCCTCCACGGCGACACCGGACCGGCGTCGGCGTGGGCCGGACGGGCGCAGGTCGGCGACCCCGTCGCCCTCTGGGGCCCTCGCACCTCGTGGTCGCCGCCCGCCGGCACCGACTCGTACCTCCTGGTCGCCGACGAGACCGGCCTGCCCGCCGTCGCCGTCATCCTCGAGACACTCGGTCCCGACGCGCCCATCCAGGTGGTGGCCGAGGTCGACGACGAGACCGTCCGCCAGACGCTGCCCGAAGGTGACCACATCACCGTCACCTGGCTGCACCGCGACGGCGCCGAGCCCGGCACCACCACCGCCCTCGCCGACGCCGTGCGCGCCCTCCCCCAGCCCACTGGCACCCCCTACGTCTGGGGCGGCGCGGAGAGCCGGGCGATGACCCAGGTCCGCCGCCACGTTCGCGACACCTGGGGCCTGCCCAAGGACCGCGTCTCCCTCGTCGGCTACTGGCGCCACAAGGCCCACGAGTCCGACGTCGACACCGACGACTAGCGCCTGCCCGCCGGCGGCGCGCCGGCTCGGGTCAGGCCATGCCGTAGGCGTGGGTCGGGTGGATGCGGATGACGAGGCGGCGGTCGCCCACCATCGCGGCCCGGTACTCGTCCCAATCCGGGTGCTCGCCCTGGAGCGATCGGTAGAGGGCCACGAGCTCGTCGACGGTGGCGTCGTCCGGCGCGGCCGCGGTGGGCGTGACGTCGGCGTCGCCCTCGACCACCACGTACGACCAGAAGTCCTCGGCGGTCACGTGCAGCGACACCCGAGCGTCGCGGCGGGCGTTGGCGGACTTCGCCCGGTCGGCCGTGGCCGAGATGCGGATCACCCCGTCGTCGCCGACGCCGACTGCGTCTGGATCATCGGCAACGAGGAGTGGCAGCGCCACCGCTTCGCCACCCGCGACCTCGACGCCATCGACGCTGGGGCCTGAGCCACGGCCTCAACCGAGGCGGCCTCGCGGCCGATGGGAGGAGATGAGCCTCGGCGGCAAGGTGCGGCGGGTCGGAGCGGCGAGCGTGCTGGTCCTGCTCGTCGGCCTCGGCGGATGGATCCTCCTCGAGTCGCGCCCGACCGAGACCCGCTTCTGCACGCTCGCCCTGGGGATCGCGAGGGTCGATGGCGTCGTCGTCGCCCTCCAGGACGGCGGCGAGCCCGGACCCGACGGCTGCGAGGGCGACGAGACCCTGCGCGACATGCGGGTCCTCGGGATGGACTGCAAGGTCCGCACCCCCGGTGGGCGGGTGGTCGTGGAGCTCCAGCCCAACCGGCCGGAGGGCACGTGCGGCCTCCCCGAACCGGGCGACGCCCTCCCCGATCCCTGGCCGCATCGCTGACCACGCCGCCCGGGAGCGCGCCGATGCACCCCGATGGGTCGGGGCTTGGCGCCGGTGTCGGTGTCAGGTGATCTCCGTGCCATCGGGCCGGTGGATGTGCCAGTGGCCTCGCTCGTCTCGGTGGACGGTGAAGCCGTGCTCCTTGAGGCGGTTGTGGAAGCCGCAGGCGGGGCCTCCGTTGCGGGGATCCGTGGGGCCCCGGGTCCGCCCGTGGAAGCCCTCGAGGTGGTCGGCTTGGCAGTGGGTGACGGGTGCGTTGCAACCCGGCCAGTAGCAGGTGGTCTCGCCGATGAGCACGGCGAGGCGGCGGGCGCCCGTGAACAGGCGGCTCCTGCGGCCCAGGTCGACGACGACGCCGTCCGCGCCGACGACGACGCGCCGCACGTGGCCCAGCAGCGCGCTGGCGGTGGCCGACGCCGGATCGACCGGGGTGCCATCGAGGGTGTCGCACCGGAACCCGGTCCCGTCCCGCGGTGAGCGAGGAGGGCGCGGCGTCGGCTCCGGGCGGAGCTCGGCCTCCGGCGCCGCCCCGGGGTCGGGCTCGGCATCGAGATCGGCCACGAGGTCGCCGAGCATGGTGGCGACCCGAGGGTCGGGGTCGGTGACGGGCTCGGCGGAGCACACGCGGCGGAGGTGGCGCTCGAAGGTGGCCAGGTCGACCACCACGTTGGTGACGATGACCGAGCCGCCGGGCTGAGCCGCCTGGTGCGACGCCGCCGCTCGCATGATGGCCATCAAGGCATCGGCGCGGCGCTGGGCATCGGTGCGGCGGAGGTCCTCGAACGTGGCAGCGTCGCCCAGGCGCTCGCGGGCCTCGGCCCAGTCGGCGGCAAGCTCGGCCTCGGTGAAGTGCCCGTGCACGTCGCGCAGGACCGCGGTGTCGAGCGAGCCCACGCCGCCGTCGAAGCACGAGGACCCGTCGAGGTTGATCCCGATGCGGAAGTCCCGGTTGCGGTCGGCACGCTCGGCAGCGTCCTCCGCGCCGTCCTCGTCGGCGAGGCGCTCCCAGTCGGTGAGGTGCCGGTCGAACTCGCGGTACGGCAGCCGGGCAGCCAGCACGGCGACGTGCCCATCGACCTCGACCAGGAGGTGCCGGACCCGGGGGTTGGCGTGGGTGCGGGCGATGCGGTCGACCTGGCAGCGGCCGATCCGCCCGGCCCGGAAGGCGGCGGCGACCTCGGGGAGGTCTCGGGCGACCCGGGCGGCCTTGGCCCGCCGAAGCGCCTCGGCATCAGAGAGGTGCGCGGTGTGACGGACCATGACCTTGGCGGTGCGGTGCCCGTCGGCGTGGTGGAGCCCGAGCCGGTCGACCTCGTCCAGCAGATCGACCTGCGCTGCCGACGCGATCCGGGCGCCGGCCTCCAGTCCGCGGATCACCGCGGCGGCATCATCGCCGTCGACCGGCGTGAGCCCGACCGCCACCAGGTCGGCCGCGGCGGCATGGAAGCGGTCGAGTGCCGCCGCCACCTCCGGATCTGCCGCCGTCGCCATACCCCCATCATCCCCAGGGGTTCTGACAGCGAAGCGATCCCATCCAAGACCTTTCAGGATCTTTCTTGCACAACCATGTTGAGCCCCGATCGCGCTGGCCTGCGTAGCCTGCGGCGGTGCGGGACCTTGCGGAGCTTCGAGACGTGGACGAGTCGGGCCGCTAGCCGGCCTGCCTCCGGGAGGAGGTGGCAACCTGGGCGGGTGTTCGAGGAGCTGGACTTCATCTACCTGCCGAGCACCGACGTCGAGGCCGAGCTCGCCAGCTACGTGGACGACCTCGGGGCCGAGGTGGTCTGGGCCATCGAGCGCTTCGGGACCCGGGTGGCGATGCTGCGGCTGACCGACGACGGGCCGGCGCTGCTACTGGCCCAGCACCTGCACGGCGAGCAGCCGGTGCTGCTCTTCCGGGTCCCCGACCTGGCGGCCGCCGAGGCCGAGCTCCGGGGCCGGGGCGCCGAGGTCGGCCCTCGGTTCGGGTTCCCCGACGGCGAGGCGGTCGAGGTGGTGCGCTCGGGTCCGCAGCGGATCGCCGTGTACGAGCGGTCGCGCCCCGAGCGGGCGGCGTCGATCGTGGGGCGGCGGGACTTCTGATGGCCGACGTCGACATCACCGCGATCGACGAGGCCGTCGACCTCTACCGCATCGACCCGGCCGAGTTCGTGGAGGCCCGGGCCGCGCTCGTGAAGCAGCTGCGTGCGGAGAAGCGGGTCGACGAGGCGCGGGCGGTGGTGAAGCTCCGGAAGCCGACCGTGCCCGCCTGGGCGCTGGACCAGGTGGCGGCCGAGCAGCCCGAGCTGATCGAGGCCGCGCTCGCCGCGGGCGAGTCGCTCGCGGCGGCCACCAACGAGACGCTCGAGGGCGATGCCTCCAACCTGCGGAGCGCGACCGACGCCGAGCGCGCGGCGTCGACCGCGGTGATCGATGCGGCCAGCACCCACCTGCCGTCGCCCACCTCGGACCACCGCGAGCGCATGGCCGCATCGCTGCGAGCCGCCATCGCCGACGACGACGTCCGCTCCCAACTGCTCGCCGGCCTCCTCGCCGCCGACCACGAACCGCCCGCGATGGGCTTCGCCGCCGCCGCAGCCGAAGCCCCCACCGGAGCCGCACCGAAGCAGGCGGTGCGCGCCAAGGGGTCGGCGAAGGCCGAGCTGGCCGAGCCGCCGGCCGCCGAGGAGACGGCGCGGTCGAAGCGCAAGGTCCGCCGGGTCGGCACGCCGAGCTCCGCGAAGCGCCAGCCGGTCGACGAGGTCGACGCCAAGCGCAAGGCCAAGGAGGTGGAGCGCCTCCAGCAGGAGGAGCTCGAGCGCAAGCGCGCCGAGGCCGAGCGGGCCAAGGAGCGCAAGCGCCAGCAGACCGCGCTCGACGCTGCCGCGAAGAAGGCCCGCACCGCGGCCGACCGGCTCGAGGAGAAGGCCCGCAAGGCCGAGGAGGCGGCAGCTGCCGCTCGTACCGACGCGGACGAGGCCGAGGCCGAGGCATCGCAGGCGGAGGCGGCTGCGGAGGCGGGCCCGCCGGACTGAGGCGACCACCGCACGGGTACTGGCCGGCATGAGCGACGCGCAGGATCGGGCCGAGGCACTCGACGACGACAAGGTCGGCGGCGAGTTCCCGCCGGACCACCTCGTGGGCGCCGAGGCGTACGGCGCGGCCGGCGCCGACCCCGGCGCACCCGAGAGCGTGGAGCGGCGGGCTGCCCGCGAGGAGCCGGAGGAGCGGCCCGGCGACCGGCCGGAGTCCCTCGGCTACCCCGACGAGGAGGACGTGGTCGACGACAGCGTGCAGGAGCACGAGGCGCCGCGCCCGGCCGAGGAGGCTGCGGTGCACGCCATCGACGAGGGCCTGGGCGGCTTCGACTCCGAGGTCGACGACCCGGAGCTCGAGGAGGCGTGGGAGACCGACCCCGAGGTCGAGCGCTAGCTCTGGCGGATCGGGGGGAGGAAACGGAGGAGGGACGGGTCCAGGGCCCGTCCCTCCTCCGACCGCGCCCGGCCGGCCGCGCCGCCGTCACGACCGAGCAGCCAGCGTCACCGCGATCAGCCGGCGAGGACCTCGGCGAGCGTCTTGGTGGGCCGGCCCAGCAGGGTGCTGAGGTCGTGGCCCTCGAGTTCGAGCGCACCCTGCTTCGTGGCCTGGTCGACGTCGACCAGCACGTCGACGAACGCCTCCGGGACGCCCCCGGCGACCAGGGCGGCCCGGTGCTCCTCCGGGGGGACGTCGGCGTAGACCACGGTCTGGCCGGTCGCCTCGGACACCGCCGCGGCCAGCTCCGCGAAGGAGAACGACTCGTCGCCTCCGAGCTCGTAGGTGCGGCCGACGTGGTCCTCGACCGGTGCGCTCAGCACCACGGCGGCGGCCTCGGCGAGGTCGGATCGGGTCGCTCCGCTCACCCGGCCGTCGCCCGCGCTGCCCAAGATGGCGCCGTGCTCGAGGTAGGTGGGGACGAGGCCGGCGTAGCCCTCGAGGTACCAGTCGTTGCGGAGGATGGTGGCCGGCAGGCCGGAGGCGGCGACGGCCTCCTCGGTGAGGCGGTGCTCGGTGGCGAGCTGCATCGGCGTGGTGCTCGCCTTCGGGGCGCTCGTGTAGACGAGCTGGGCGACGCCGGCGGCCGCGGCGGCGTCGATGACGGCCCGGTGCTGCGGGACGCGCCGGCCGAGCTCGCTGCCCGAGACCAGCAGCACCCGGTCGCCGGCGGCGAACGCGCCGTCGAGGGTGGCGGGATCGTCGAAGTCGACCCGGCGGACGGTGACGCCGCGGGCGGCGAGGTCGTCGAGCTTCTCGATGCTGCGGCCGGTGGCGACGACGTCCGATGCGGGCACGCCGCGGTCGAGGAGGTCCTCGACGACGAGGCGGCCCAGGTGGCCGGTGGCTCCGGTGACGACGGTGGACATGGAGGCTCCTTGCGGGGTCGGCGGGCGCCCGATCGGGTGCCGGGGCCGAGGGTACGGCGAGCACGTTCAAAAGGGAACGTACCTACCTTTTGGTAAGTACCCGATAGCCTCCGACGCCATGAGCACGACACCCCCGATCACGCTCCTGCCCGGGTTCCCCGACGGCTCGTTCGACCCCAACTGCCCCACCCGCGTGGTCCTCGACCACGTCACCAGCAAGTGGGGCGTGCTGGTGCTGGTCGCGCTCGATGACCGGACCCTGCGGTGGGGCGAGCTTCGGCGGGCGGTGCAGGGCGTGAGCGAGAAGATGCTCGCCCAGACCCTGCGCACCCTGGAGGCCGACGGCTTCGTCCGCCGCGAGTCGTTCGACGTGATCCCACCCCACGTCGAGTACTCGCTCACGCCGCTGGGCGACGGGCTGGTCGCCCACCTCCTCCCCCTGCTCCGCTGGGTCAGCGACCACGCCACCGCCATCGTCGACGCGAGCTGAGCTGATGCCCGACGTCGTCACCCAGCGGCAGCTGAACCGCACCACGCTCGAGCGCCAGTTCCTGCTGGAGCGCACCGGCCGCGACCCGGTCGACGTGGTGCACCACCTGGTGGGCCTGCAAGCGCAGGAACCGCCGGACCCGTACCTGGCGATGTGGTCGCGCCTCGAGGCGTTCGACCCCCACGGGTTCGGCGCGCGGCTGACCGACCGCACCTTCGTCCGGATCGTCGTCATGCGGGGCACGATCCACCTCGTCACCGGCGACGACTGCCGCTTCCTGCGACCGCTCGTCCAACCGGTCCTCGACCGCGAGCTGCGCATCCACCAGGAGTACAAGGCCGACCTCGCGGCCATGGACCTCGAGCCCGTGCTCGCCTTCGCCCGCCCGCTCCTCGCCGAGACGCCCCTGCCCGGGTCGAAGCTGCGGGCGGCCATCGCCGAGCGCTTCCCCGACCTGAACGCGGGCGCCGCCGCGTACGCCTGCCGCAACCACCTCGCCCTCGTCCAGGTCCCGCCTCGTGGCGTGTGGGGCCAGACCCTCCAGGTGACCAACACGCCGGCCGAGTCGTGGCTGGGCCGGCCGCTGCGCACCGATGCCACGGTCGACGAGCTGGTGCTGCGCTACCTGGCCGCGTTCGGGCCGGCGTCGCCCGCCGACGCCACTGCGTGGTCAGGGCTCACGGGCATGCGCGCGGTGTTCGACCGCCTCGGTCCGCAGCTGCGGCGCTACCGGAACGAGGCGGGCAAGGTGCTGTTCGACCTGGCCGACGCCGAGCTCGCCGACCCCGGCATCCCCGCCCCGGTCCGCTTCCTTCCCGAGTACGACAACGTCCTGCTCTCCCACAGGGACCGGACCCGGTTCTTCCCGGAGGCCGCCTCCACCGCGTTCGACGACGCCCGCTTCTTCAAGGGCACGGCCCTGCACGACGGGCTGGTGGTGGCCACGTGGTGGATCGAGCGCGACCAGCCGCACACGGCGTCGGTCCTGCACGTCACGCCGACGGTCTCGCTCGATCGAGCGGCGCGCCGAGACGTCGAGTCGGAGGCCGAGCGGATGCTGGCGTTCCGCGAGCCGGGCATCGACCGCCTGACCGTGGAGGTCAGTGCTCGCTGAGCCAGGCCTCGCTGGCGGCGAACTCGGCCTCGAGCTGGGCCTCCAGCTGCGGGCGGAGGGCACCGGCGACCTTCTCGCCGATCATCGGGACCTTCACCTTCATGGCGAGCGTGATCGTGTAGTCGCACCCGCCGGCGCCGTCGTCGACCAGCGCCGCCGAGCCGGTGGACTGCACGGGCACCCCCTTGATGTCGACGTCGCTGTGACCGCTCCCCGACCCGTCCGCCTTCCGCTCCCAGCGGTCCTTCGACGTCACCGTGTTCGAGGGGTTGATGAACTTCTTGGCGACGCCGGGAACGTCGATGTCGACCTGCCGCACGATCGTGATGGCGAGCGCGTCGTCGCCCGGCTCGGCGGTCACGACCTCGACGTCGCGGTGGCCCATGTGCTCGTACTTGGCGACGTGGGCGTCGGGGTCCAGGAGCATCGACCAGACGTCGGCGAACGGGCGGTCGAAGTGGTGCGACGAGGTGATGTCCATCGCCCCGACCGTAGGGGAGCCCGCCCGGCCCGGCCCGGACCCGCGGAGATACGCTCGGACTGGCACGCCGGCTCCGGCCGGGTGGCGGAAGGGGAACCAGATGAACGCTCGGAGGCGCCGCACCGCGCTGGCCGTCGTGGCGGCGATCGCGGCCCTGCTCGTGCTGCCCGGCGCCCCGCCGGCGGCGGCCGAGGAGCCCGACATCCCCTACTTCGTGGAGACGTCGGGCGGCGCGCTGAACCAGGACGGCACCGGCTTCCCGATCGTCGGCCACTTCACCGACCAGGTCCTCGACGACATCCTCTGGTACCGGGCCGGCCCCACGAAGGAGTCGCTGTGGACCCCGTGCCCGGACTGCGCCGAGCCGTTCACCAAGAAGCAGCTCCCCGCATCGCTCCAGGTCAGCGGGGCCTACGAGGCGGTGGTCGGCGACTTCGCCGGCGACGGGCTCGACGACGTCTACTGGGTCAACCGCACCTCGGCGCCGGACTACCTCTGGACGAACACGGGCGCCGGCACCTTCTCGTCGAAGCGCCGCGACGCGCCGCCCGAGGAGGCGAACCCGCTGGTGCTGACCGACTCCCGATCGGGTGACGGCAAGGACGACATCCTCTGGACGCAGTCCACGGGGACGAGGATCCGCCTCTGGGTCTTCCCCGACGACGGCACGGGCACCGCCCGGACCAGGGCGTGGTTCCGCCAGCCGCTCGGGCAGCCGCTGGTGGGCGACTACGACGGCAACGGCGCCGCCGACGTCCTCTGGTACCCGAGCATCACGCCGTGCCGCTGCCCGGTCCAGTCCGCGGCGTCCGCGATCGACACCCTGTGGCGCCGGTCCGGGAGCGAGACCCCGGCCTTCACCGCCACCACCCTGAACATCAAGGGCGAGTACGCCCCGATCGTCGGCCGCTTCTCCGGCCAGGGCGACGGGCGCGACGACATCCTCTGGATCGGCCAGTTCGACCTGTGCTGCGGCCCGTGGGAGGACCGGCCCGACTCGCTGTGGGAGGGGCGGAGCAACGGCGGCTTCCTCGCGTCGACCGTGTCGTTCCCGTCCGCGGGCGGCGGCATCCTGCTCGGCCACGACGTCGCCGACACCGCACTGGTCTTCGGCGACGGCGAGACGAACGTGTGGTTCGACACCACCAGCGGCCCCGTCCTGCGCCCGGTGGGCAGCCAGCTGCCGGACGACACCGTGCCGGTGATCGGCCGGTTCGTGGACGCGAGCCGCGACGACGTCTTCGCCTACTACCCCGGCCCCGCGGACGAGCGGCTCTTCCACCCCGTCTCGTGACCGGCGGCGAGCGTGCCAACCTGACCTGGTGACCCCGCCGCAGTTCCGGCCCTCCCTCCGCCTGGCCGATCGCACGCTCGACCTGACCCGACCGGCCCTCATGGGCGTGGTCAACGCCAACCCGGACTCGTTCTCCGATCCGGGCCACCGGCCGCTCGAGGCCATCCTCGACCAGGTCCGGGCGATGGTCGCCGAGGGGGCCACGGTCATCGACGTCGGCGGCCAGTCCGGCATCACCAACGTGCCCGAGGTCGACCCGGCCGAGGAGATCGACCGGGTCGGCCCCGTGGTCGAGGCGATCGTGGCCGAGCTGCCCGACGTCGTCATCTCGGTCGACACCTACAAGCCCGCGGTGGCCGGCGCGGTCCTCCAGGCGGGCGCCCACATCGTGAACGACGTGTCGGGCCTGCGGGCCCCCGAGCTGGCGCCGCTGGTGGCCGAGCACCGGGCGGCGCTGGTCGTGATGCACACGGCGGCGCCGCCGAAGACCCGCCTCCAGGAGTCCGACCTCTACGGCAACGTCGTCGACGAGGTGCGGCGCTTCCTGGGGGCCAAGGTCGACGAGGCCGTCGCGGCCGGCGTGCACCCGGAGTCGATCCTGGTCGACCCCGGCCCGGACTTCACCAAGACGCCGGCCCAGACGGTGGAGGTCCTGCGCCACCTCGCCGAGCTGGACCCCGACGGCCTGCCGGCGCTGCTCGCCATCTCCCGCAAGGACTTCATCGGCGCCCTCACCGGCACCCGGCCGAAGGAGCGGCTCGCCGGCACCCTCGCCGCGGTGGCAGCCGTCGGCAGCGGCACCGGCGTGGTCCTGCGGGTGCACGACGTGGGCGAGGTGCGCCGCTTCCTGACCGTGCTCGACGTGCTCCGCAGCACCGACCCGGTCGACCCCGACCTCCGCCTCGTCGAC
>Ga0247822_10002920_pt1 | contig 11051 bp, 7 predicted proteins | sample 13C_Cellulose_Da_FD_192423 | JGI IMG/M metagenome (GOLD analysis project Ga0247822, IMG submission 192423) | Soil microbial communities from agricultural site in Penn Yan, New York, United States - 13C_Cellulose_Day30 | ecosystem: Environmental > Terrestrial > Soil > Agricultural land | place... | reverse complement strand
GCAAGTGCCCGCTCGTAGAGACCGACCGCCGCTTCCCCATCAACGGGCCCGCCCAACCCATCTCGCCGGAAATCGGCGAGCCTGACGGCGGCATCAGGTTCGCCTACCGCGATGGCCTGCTCGAAATAGCCGGCGGCGGCTTGCAGATCTGCCCCGAGGTTGGCGCCACCCTTCGTCAGCAGGTCGCCGAGCCGCAAGGCTGCGGGGCCGGGCTGCGTCGCCAGCGCCGCCTCGTAGTAGCCCCGCGCCTTGGCCGCATCGGCTGCTGTGCCCGTGCCTGCCGCATAGGCGTCACCCAGGGGCAGGTTGGCGTCGGTTGGTATCCCATCTGGCGCCTGCAGGTAGTAGGCCTCCGCCTTCAACAGGTCCTGTGGCAACAAGGTGCCGTCGAAGTAGATGTCGGCGATGCGCACCGCAGCATCGGCCACGCCGGCCTCAAATGCCCGCTCATAGAGGAAGATCGCCCGCGGCGCGCTCGCCTCCACCAGCACGCCATCACGGTAGATATCGCCCAGCCGCATGAGCACTGGCTGTGGCACCCGGTCGAGAACCGGCTCGAAGTATGCCGCCGCCCGCGCCGGATCGGCTCCAACGATATTGCCTTCGAGAAAGAGCATGCCGAGCCGCACCGCCGCGTTCTTGTCCCCGAGGGCGGCCGCGCGCTCATACTCGGCGACGGCGCGGGACGGATCGAGTCCAACCAGCTTGCCATCACGGTAGATGTCACCCAGGCGCGTCCAGCCGTCTCCGGTGCGCAACTCGCCCGCCTGATTGTAGTAGGCAATCGCCTTGGCCGTATCCTGTCCGACTTGCTTGCCGTCCCGGTACAGGTCGCCGAGACGCACGGCAGCACTTCCGTCGCCGGCCGTCAGGGCGGCCTCATAGTGCGACAGTGCCTTGGCGATGTTACGCGGAACGATCCGGCCGCGGGCATAGATATCCCCCAGCCGGATGTTGGCGTCGAGCTCACCGCGCTCGAGCGCCGTCGTGAGGTGGGCAATGGCCTCCTCGGGGCGTCCGAGGCTGGCTGCGAGATCGCTGAGCCGGAGGGCCGCCGCACTGTCACCTAGCTCGAGCGCCTGCCGATAGTAGTCCTCGGCCTTGGCTTGGTCCTGCGTGGTCAGCACGCCGTCACGATAAAGGTCGCCCAGCCGGATCAGCGCCGAGCGCTTGCCGCCGTCGGCAGCTGCCTCGTATTGCCCAATGGCAGCAGCCCCCTCCCCCGCACGAACCGCGAGGTCGCCGAGGCGTACCGCACCATCGTGGTCGCCCAACCGTACCGCCTGGGTGTAGTAGGACTTGGCCCGTTCGAGGTCGGCAACCACTTTGTCTCCGTCCCTGAACAGGTCGCCCAGCTTCATTGCACCGGTCGATCTGCCCATTGCCAGGAGCTGCTCATAGTAGGATTGGGCTTTGGCGAGGTCAGCGGGCACCAGGCTGCCGTCACGGAACAGATCGCCTAGACGGGTGAGGCCCTCCTGCCTGCCCGCCTCGACAGCCCGCTCGTAGTAGTCGAGCGCCTTGGCCGCGTTGGGCACCAGCGCATAGGTGTCGCCGAGCCGCACGAGCGCGGAGCTGTCACCCGCCTCCATGGCGGCCTCGTAGTATCCTATCGCCTTGACCGGATCGGCGGTGACATGCTCGCCTTCCCTGTAGATGTCTCCGAGCGTTATCAGCCCTGCGACCTGCCCGGCATCTGCCGCCTGCTGGTAATGGTCCAGCGCAACGCCGACGTCCGCGGCAACGCTTCCGCGCCCTCCGATGTAGATGTCACCCAGCCGTAGCGCGGCCCGCTTGTCACCAGCCGCGAATGCGGCCGTGTAGTTGTTGATCGCGCGTGGAACATCTGCTTCGCCGACGACGCCGTCGCGATAGACGTCGCCCAGACGAGTCATGGCCGACCCCTTGCCGGCAACAGCTGCCTGCTCGAGATACGCCACGGCCCGTTGGGGATCCGCCGCGACCGCCCCCCTGCCCTTGAGGTAGATATCGGCGAGGCGGATGGCGCCCTCTTCGTCGCCCGCCTCTAGGACCCGCTCGTAGAACGAGATCGCCCGACCGATATCTACCTCCAGTCCCTTGCCATCCCGGTAGAGATCGCCAAGCTTCATCAGGGCGCTGCGCTCGCCCAGCGCCAGCGCCTCTTCATAATACGCGGCCGCACGCGGGCCATCCGCGTCGATGATCTGATCCTCCGAGAAGATGTCGCCCAGTATCAGGACGGCCCTCGGATTGCCGGTATCGGCCAGCCGGTCGAGCTCGGCGATCGCCTGGCAGTGCTCTGCGACCTGCTGGACATCGTCGACGATCTCGCGCAGGGCGTTGAGCGATCGAATGCTGCTGGGCGCCGGAGGGATCGCGCTGGCAACACAGCGCTCGGCGGCCGCGGCGGTCATAGGAGCAGCAAGCCCGGCCGAAGCCAGCACCGCGGCCAGGACCATGGTCCTGCCAACATTCGAAATCATGTCCCCTCCCACGCCACCGACCCCGCACACTACTGTAATCACAGACCAGTCGACTTTGCCGAGTAAAAAGACTGCAGTGAGATCATCTTAGGCTTGGTCGCCGGCTGGCAACGCTTCGCGCAGCACGTCAGGCTGAGGTGCCAGCTGAGAACGACCTGGGCATGCGTCTGTGCTTTGCTGCACCGCCCACTTCCTGTGCGAGCAGGACGGCCGCCCCAACGGACAGAACCCCCGCAGCCGCAAGGCGACAGCGGAAGGATAGCCCCGGAGACTAGCCGCGCGACGCCGGCGACAGCAGCCGCCACACGCGACGAACGACAACCCCACCGGCAACACCGAGACCGCCGCCGAGCACCTTGACCCCAAGATCGACCAGCCGGCCATGGCGGGAGACCGAGACGAGCTGCAGCGCTTCCAGCGAAATTGCAGCTCCCACTAGCAGCAGCACGATCGACCACAGGCGGCGCGGGTATGCCACCGCGAAGAGAAACCCCACGGCGCCGAAGGCGATGAAGCGTTCGATACTGGGGGAGTACCCGGTGGTCGGCCGCAAGCCGATCGGCGCCAGGGTGACGAGAGTAATGGCGGCAAGCAGCAGCCAGGCAGACACGGCCACCAGCCGCATCGGCAGACGAGACCTCGGATCAGACGGCATTGCGCCGCGTCTTGGACGAGAAAACGGTCAAGACGATGATCCAGCAGTCGAGAAAGATCGACCAGTTGTCGATGTAGTAGAGATCGTGCCGCGTGCGGCCCTCGATCTGCTCGAAGGTCGAGGTCTCGCCGCGATAGCCGTTGACCTGCGCCCAGCCCGAGATACCCGGCTTGATGCGCTGACGGTGGGCGTAGCTGGCGAGCTGCTCGCCCAGTTCGTCGTCGTGCATCAGCGCATGCGGGCGTGGGCCGACGAGGCTCATCTCGCCGCTCAGCACGTTGATCAGTTGCGGCAGCTCGTCGATCGAGGTGCGGCGGATGAAGGCGCCGATCCTGGTGATGCGCTTGTCGCCGACGCGTGCCTGCGTCATCTTGCGGCCGGACTCGGTGACGGTCATCGAGCGGAACTTCCAGATGTGGAAGGTGCGGCCGTTGAAGCCGCGGCGCTCCTGCCGGTAGAACACTGGCCCGTCGCTATCGAGCTTGATCAGCAACGCCACCGCGGCGAACAGCGGACTGAGGAGCAACAGCCCCAGGCCGGCGCCCGCTACGTCGAAGATGCGCTTGGTGAGGACGGCACCATCGCTCATGGGCTTGCGCAGCGAGCGCAGGGCGTTGTTGGGGCCGAGCGGCACCACGTCGAGGAACTTGAAGCTGACATTGTCGGTGGCCGGCACGCAGACCACGTTGATGGCGAAGCGCTTCAACTCATTGGTGAGCTTTTCCAGCCCGTCGATGTCGCCGATCTCGCCGACGAACACGATGAACTCGGCGCCCCGCGCCACCCAGTGCCTGGCGAACTCGACGATCGCGCCTTCCCTGAAGTTGCCATCGGCGTCGACGGCTTCCTCGAGATAGAGCGTGCCGGCGAGCCGATAGCCGGTCTTCCAGAGATTCCCGTTGAGGAGGAACCGCACGGTGTCGGCGCGGCTGCCCACCACGGCGGCCTTCTGGAACTGCAGGCGACCGGCGCGTATGCGCGAGGTGATCGCGGCGTAGGCCACGGTGCGCGTCAGCAGCAGCACCGGCACGCCGAGCACGTAGGCGACGATCAGCGAAACGCGCGACAGCTCGTCCGCCACACCCAGGAAGAACGCACCGAACAGCGCTATGGCAAATGCCGCGGTCCAGCCCAGCACGCTCTGGGCCAGCGATCTGTGCGGGTGCTGGGCGCGGTCGAGGAACTGGTTCGCCGATACGGCAGAAAACGCGCCGTAAAGCACGCCGAGAACAGAGGAGTAAATGCCGTAGAGCGCGAAGGGGATTTCCCCGAGCGGCACGTTCAGGATCATGCCGTGGTAGAACAGCGCCGGCACCAGCATTGCCAGCGCCGCCAGTGCTCCCTCGCCGAGCGCGAAGCCCGTGCACAACGCGGCCTGGTTGGCCACCACGCGCCGCGCCCTGCGCCGCTCAATACCCTGGTATCCAAGCTCGGTATGCGACACGGCAGATGGCCCCAAGTTGCTGGCGTTTCAGGATATTTCCCGATCTGCCGCGATGTCTCGGCAACTAGCACGGCGGCAGAGTCGGCCCAAGCACTGGGTAAATGTGCGGTTAACGCACGGCGGGAGACCCGCGAGTTAAGGATACCGGCAGTTCCGGCCTCGACCCCGCCGACGACCATGTTAGGGAACCATTAACCCACGGCGCGACGAGACCCGATAAGTGACGACCTCCCTTGGCAGAACGGTAGCGATCATGACGAGGAACCCGGCGTTTGCGGCCATTCTCGGCCGTTCGCTGGAGCAGGACGGCGGCTATCGCGTCGTGAGCTTTTCGGGTGCAGAGGCGCTGACGACCTTCCTCCGCATTGCGCCGGTCGACGTGGTGCTGCTCGACAGCGACGTGCCCGAGGCCCCGGCGGTCGACCTCGCCCGAAGCCTGCGCAGCAACCACAAGCTCGCCACCCGTGCCTTCGAGATCGTTGCCCTGACCCGCACCACCGCCGCCTTCCACAAACCGCTGCTGGCGGCGGGGATCGATGCAGTGCTTGAAAAGCCGGTGACGCCGCAACAGCTGCTCGAGTGCATTGACGGGCTCGTCGAGGTCGAACGCGTCGCTGCGGTCCAGCAGCAGTCCGTGAGCAGAGTTCGCAGCCGTGAGCTCGGGCCGGTGCCGGCCGGACGGGTGGGGAACGTTATCCCGCTGTTCGGCGAAGGCCGAACCCAGCGCTAGATCAGCTTCCCCCCGATACCCCTCACTGCGGCGATCGGCGCCGTCGGGCGGCTCCTGCCTCTCGGAGCGCGCCACTCGGCACGGCTCCGGCATAGGCGACGAGCAGCACGACCAGGAGGGTGACCACCGTCGTCTTCTGGCTCATCGTATTGTTGGAGAGCGCGACGAGCAGGAAGACGGTGGTTCCGATCCAGGCGGCACGCGGCTGGTGGCGGAGCAGCCGCCAGATCAGCCAGAAAACCAGCAGCGCGAACGGCACGGCCAGCAGCAGGCCGAGCTGGAAGGTCAGGTCGATCGGTGCGGACTCGATGAAGGGCAGGTTCAGCTTGTCGTTGACGATCCGGATGATCTCGGCGGCTTCGGTGCCGAACATCACGTCCTGCCACGTCACGTAGTCGAACACCTTGTACACGTCCGTCCGCGCGAAGAAGTTGTCGTCGACGACGCCGTTGGCGAAGCGCGACAGAAGTCCGCCCGACGCAAGCACGGCAAACAGCGCGACGCCGCCGACCAGCATGAGAGTCAGCACCGCCAGCTTCGCCTTGCGCTCGGCGGGACGGCTGAGCGATGTCCACGGAACCAGCAGCACCAGCGCCAGCACCTCGAGGGTGGCGACCATCAGCGCGAGACGAGCGCCCGCCGCCGCGGTGGCGACGAACAGCAGCATCATCGCGGCGATCTTGACCCAGGGCTTCCAGTTGGTCATCGGGACGAAGCCTATCGTGGTCGCACAGATCAGGCCGAGATTTAGCGGATGGCCCGCGAGTCCGATCGGACGAAACGCAGCCTCGCCCTCCGAGTAGGGGAAGATGCGGATGCGCGTTGCCACCTCGAACAGCGCTATCGCTGCGCTCAGCAGGCTGATGAGGATCACCGCGTCGCCGATCAGGCGTCGATAGGACGGATTCTGCGCGAGGAGGATAAGGCCGACCGCCCCGGCAACGAGGTAGGTATCGACTAGGTTGCCGATCGAGCCCGCCCGGCCCGTTGCAACGAGGAAGACGACCAGCAGCGCCAGCAGGCCGCAAAACCGCACGAGATCGCGAAACTTCACGATCTCGTCCCCCCGCAGGAACACCGGGCGGCTGAACAGCGCTACCGGCAGCAACAGCAGCAGCAGGTACGTGCCGACATGGATCTTTTCGTAGAAGGCGCCGCCTTCGCGAACGTAGTCATAGACCTCGTCGAGGATGGCCGGCGTCACGCAGATGCGGATCACGAGTGCAGTGAGGATGACGAGGAAGAACGCGAACGAGACGGCATTGGCCTGCCGGGTGGTATCGCTGACGGCGCCAGGTCCGGTGGCCGAATAGCTCAAGGCTCGCCCTCAACTGCGCGTCTGCTTGCAAGCGGGGATTAGCACACCGGAATGGGGGAGACGCCCGCGACGTCGAGCTATCCTTAACCGGCTGCGCCCGTTAATCATTCGGGCAGTTGCGATTGGCCGAATCCGCCCGGCGGGACTAGTGTTTTTGCACTGCACAGTGGTTAATGCGCATGTCCGATACACTCCCCAATCCGATCTCGAATCTCGCCCAGGTCATCCCATCGGGACTCGGGCCCGCGGATGTCGCCAGCGCCGGTTCTCTGACCTTCGACAGTGTCGACGACCCCGCGCGCTGGGAGCGGCTGCTCGAGCAGGCAGACCGCACTCACAGCGTCCAGGCATTCGGCTACGGCGAGGCCAAGGCCAGCAAGGGCTGGCGGGTGAGCCGTCAGTTGCTGTCGCTGCAAGGTCGCCCCGTTGCCATCGTCCAGGCGCTGGAAAAGCGCGTGCTGGGGCTGCGGGTGGTGACGCGCATCAACCGGGGGCCAATGCTCCTCGTAGCCGAGCCGCCGGCCCAGCTCGTCGCCGCCGTCTATCGTGCCGTGCGCAACCGCTGGGGCAGGCTGCCGTTCGGCATCCTGCTGCTGGCCCCTGCCCTCGAAGAGCGGCCCGAGAACCTTGAGATCATGGCCAAGGCCGGCTTCAGGCCGCGCAAGGGCAACGGCTGGGGCTCCGCCCGTCTCGATCTCACGCAACCCATCGATGCGGTGTTCCAGAGTTTTGAGCACAACTGGCGCAAGGCAATCCGCGCCGGCGACAAGGCCGGCGTGACCGTCCGGGTTGTTGACACCGAAGCCGACCACGAGTGGATGATCGAGCGGCACCTGCAGAACATGGCGGAAAAGGGCTTCCACGGGCATGACGCCGCATTCCTGCGCAGCCTGCGGCGCAGCTCGCGCTCAAACTATGTCCTGTTGCAGGCGATGCATGAAGGCCGACCGGTGGCGGGGCTCGTCATGCTGAAGTTCGGCAGCGTCGCCGACTCCATCGTCGCCTGGTTCGGCGACGAGGGCCGCAAGGTGAAGGCCGGCAACGCCATCACCTGGGGCGCCATCCAGGAAATGCAGCGCCGGGGATGCCTTGAGTACGACGTCGGCGGCATCAACAGCGACAAGGGCTTTTCGAGCTTCAAGAGCGGCATGAACGGTGAGGAGTATTTCCTCCTCGGCGAGTACGTCGCCTTCTAGCCAGCACGAGCGCTAGAGCCGGACCATCACCTGCCGGCCGGCCTCGCCCACCGTACCCGTCCAGACCAGCCGATCGGCTTCGACCTTGACGCCGAAGCGCGGCGACACCCAACCGCCGCCCAGCCCCCCGCCACGCAGGACGCTCAGCTCGCCGGCCTCGAAGCCCAGCGTGAGGGCGGTGGCGCCGTCGCGCTGAACCGTCACGGTCTGTCCGTCTATACGTGCGCGAAGATCCGGCGCCAGCTGGAAGGTCAGCTGCGCCGGGAGGTCCGTTGCCGAGCCGATCAGCCGGTCGGTGATGGTGAAGCCTTCATCGCTGCGCGCGAGGCAGCGCAGGTGGATGACGCCGAAGCGTTTGCGGTAGCCGTCGTGGCTGGCGATGAGGCTCCAGCGCTCGCCGGTCTCATGCTGGTCGAGCCGACTCGTGGCCTTGTGCGACCAGTTGAAGGCACCGGAGATGGTGCTCTGGTCGGCGCCCGATACGAGCAGCGTGTTGTGCGCCGCGGTGCCGCGGAACCAGTCCCGCCAGGCGCCGCCCGAATGGTAGAGGTAGGTGCCGGGATCGACCAGTACGGGCTTGCCGTCGACGGCCAGCGTGATGGCGAGCGCATCGGCATGGCCGTGGGCCGCGATGGAGAGGTAGCCAAGCGGCGCGTGGTCGAAGAGCAGGTTGATGGCGCGACCACCGATCTCCTCGTTGACGACGGAATAGCCGCCCTTCGCGAACACCCGCTGGCCCTGTCGAGCCGGCGCCTGCCGGGAGCCTTGCCCGAGCAGGAGGCCGCGGAAGGCCTCGGCGGCGAGGCCGGGAGCACCTTGCCCCGCACAGGCGCAGATGGCGTTGGCGACCGAGCCCGGATAGGTGGCTTCGAACGACCCGAGCGTCACGACGCGCCCCTCGTCGTCATCGCCGAACGCAGGCACGGTGCCATCGGCAAGCGACAGCCAGCCGAAGAATTCGGCGAATGCCCCCAGCCGCTCGTCCACAGAGGTCGGGAACGGTTGGCCGGCATCGCGCGCCGCGACCGAGCAGAGCAGCAGGAACTCGGCGGAGAATGCGCCGTAGGTCGGCGACTGCTCGGCGGGGACACCATCCGCGAGGATCTGGCGTCCCGCTTCTTCCGTGAGCCCGCTGCGGGCTCTCACCGCCATGCCGGCGGCGAACGGCAGGTCCGGCATGGCAAGGCCGATGAGGAACTCGCCGGCCAGCTCGGCGATCAGGTGGTTGTTGGCCGACGAGAAGCGTGATGGATAGCGGCTGAGCCAGACCGCAGTCGCATGCAGGATCGAGCCGATCTGGCTGCGGCAGTCAGAGGACAACCGATCGCCGACCAGCGATACCACGATCAGCAGCGAGATCGCCCGTAGCGCCAGTTCGATGCCGGAGTTCCAGCCGAGACCGCGAAACGGCGGATTGGCGGCATGCCAGCTGGCGACAGCCGTCTCGATGGCGGCGAGGCTGGCTGCGTCGGACGTGAGCAGCGCGTGCGCGGCGAGCGGTTGCAGGAACTGCAGCCGGTTGAGCTCCCAGACGTACTTGATGTCGCCCAGCTGCCTCTCATGGCGATAGGCGATGTCGAAGCAATACTGCTCGGCGCCGGGCCACAGCCCGCCGCTCACCGGGTCCAGCCGCCACAGCTCGGCCGGAAAGAGGTTGGCGGACGCCCGCTGCGGCCAAGCGACGCCCAGGGCGGCGAAGCGGCCGGACAGCACCTCTTCCGCCGCCTGCCGAATCTCGTCCCGGACTCCGGTGGATGCACCGAGCGCCCGTTCGCGCAGGCCCGCCAGCGGCAGAACCTCGGCCCCCGGGTAGCGCGCCCAGCCCTCGAGCCGGACGCGGGCCCGGCTCTTCCTGACCTTCTCGCCGACGCGATGCGCAAGCTCGCCCGGGCTCATGGCACGCAGCCGATTGACGTACCAGCCGAGCGACATGGCTTACTTTCTGGATAGGGCCCGCTGATAGGCGGCGACCAGCGGACGCACCTGATGGTTCCAGCTGAACCGTTCCTCGACGCGCTCCCGGCCCAGCTCACCCATGCGGGTGCGACGCTCGGGATCGGCGAGCAGTTCGGCGATCTTGGCCGCCATGTCGGCCGGATCGTTGGGCGCGGCGTAGAGCGATGCCTCGCCGGCGGAGTAGCGGCCCTCGGTGACCTCGAACTGCACGATCGGCTTACCGAACGCCATGTACTCGAGGATCTTGTTCATCGTGGACTTGTCGTTCATGGCGTTGACGCGGTCCGGATTGACGCAGACGTCGGCCGTCGACAGCATTTCGAACAGGTCTGCGTCGCTGATGCGACCGGGCATGTCGACGAAGTCCTGGAGTTCCAGGTCCCTCACCTGCGCGCGGAGTTGCTCGAGCTCCGGCCCGCTGCCGGCGATGCAGAACTGGATGTCGGTGCGGCCCTGCCGCACGACGATGTCCTGCACGGCCTCGAGCAGGAGGTCGACGCCTTCCTGTGCGCCCATCACCCCGACATAGCCGACCAGGTGCTCCCGACCACGCTTCCACCGTGGATTGGGTGCAACCGGCTTGATCTTGTTGAGATCGGGGCCGCTGCGCACCACGAAGACGTCGCCAGGCTTCTTCTTGCCGCGCTCGATGGCGATGTCGCGGTAGCTGTGATTGGTGGCGATCGAGACGTCCGCCAGCGCAAAAGTGAGGCGTTCGAGCAGCAGCATCAGGCGCCAGAATAGATCGCGACGGCCGAACTTGGCCTCGTAGAGCTCCGGGTTGATGTCATGGTGGTCGAACACGAAGCGCTTGCCGAACGGCTTGAACAGCATGGCGACGAGGAAGATCAGGTCGGGCGGATTGCAGGCATGGATGGCGTCGAACCCGTGCTTGCGCAGCACCTTGAACGCCAGCAGCGTCTCCCAGAACAAGGCGGCGCCGTATTCCTTGAGATAGCCGATCGGCCCATTGCCCTCGGCCGGCAGCGGGTGACGGTAGACGTGGATGCCGTCGATCAGCTCGTAGCGCTTGGTATAGCCCTTGGCGATCGGACAGATGACGCTGACCAGCGCACCGGCCTTGCTGAGCGTCGTCGCCTCGAGCCAGACGCGACGGTCGAACGGCACCGGCAGATTCTCGACGATGATCAGGACCTTCTTGCCAGCCAGCGGGGCATCGCCCCGCGCATTGCTTCCGGGCCGCGCAACGTCCAGGACCGGGGCGAACGGCCCCTCGGCAATCAGGCTCATGGGATGGTGCTCACATCGACGACATTGCTCGAGCGC
>Ga0247822_10002919_pt1 | contig 11051 bp, 10 predicted proteins | sample 13C_Cellulose_Da_FD_192423 | JGI IMG/M metagenome (GOLD analysis project Ga0247822, IMG submission 192423) | Soil microbial communities from agricultural site in Penn Yan, New York, United States - 13C_Cellulose_Day30 | ecosystem: Environmental > Terrestrial > Soil > Agricultural land | place... | reverse complement strand
GTCCTCAGTGCCCGCCCACGGGGCCGGGCACTGAGGACCATGCGGATGCGCGCGCTCACTCGCTGCATCGGCCTGGCCGTCGTCGCGCTCGCGGCGGCGGTCGCGGTCGTGCCGGTGGCGCGCGCCGACGGTCTGCCCGCCGGTCCGGCCGCGCGGACCGAGGGCCCGCAGCCGATGCCGCCCGGGTTCCTCGACGGCATCGACGTCGTCGAGCAGCTCGGCGCGGCGGTGCCCAAGGACGCGCCGTTCCGCGACCACACCGGCCGCGCGGTCACCCTCGGCGACATCGTCCGCGGTGATCTGCCGGTGCTGGTGACCTTCAACTACTCGAGCTGCCCGCAGCTGTGCGACGTGCACCTCAACGCGGTGGTCGACGCCCTCGGCCGCGCCGCGCTGACGCCCGGCAAGCAGTTCCGCATCGTGACCATCATCCTCGCCCCCGACGAGGCCCCGGCCCGCGCCGCCAGCACCCGCGACAAGTACGTCGCGCGCCTGCGCAAGGCCGGCGGCGACGTCGTCGGCGACGGCTGGACGTTCCTGACCTCGCGCGACGGCAAGGACGAGTCGGCGATCCGGGCGGTGGCCGGGGCGACCGGCTTCGGCTACCGGTGGGTCGAGCAGCAGGCGCAGTACGCCCACCCGGCGACCGTCGTCGTGCTCGGCCCGACCGGCACGATCACCCGCTACGTCCATGGCGTCGCCCTCGTCCCCGACGAGCTCGATCGCTCGATCATCAAGGCCGGCCTGTCGGAGCCGTCGGCGTCGGCCGGGTTCCTGGTCGCCTGCTTCCACTGGAATCCCAACAGCGGCGTCGGCTGGGGCGTCCGCCTCATGCGCTACGGCGGTCTTGGTTTCGCCGCGCTCGTTCTCGTGGCCCTCGCCGTGTTCCTGCGGCGGCGGTCGCGCTCCCTGCCTGGAGTCACTCCGTCATGAAGGCGTCCGTCCAAAAGTCGCTCGCCGTCCTCGGGCTCGTCCTCGTCCTCGGACTGGGAGGTGCCGCGGCGCAACCGGCGGCCCCGTCCGCCGAGCAACCGCCTGCTCCGGCCCCGGCCGCCACCGATCCGGCCGCTCCGGCCGCGCCGACGCCGCCGGCCGCGCCGACGCCGGGTGAGCCGGACACCAAGGCCGCCGCCGCTGCGCCGGCCACTGGCGCCGCGCCGGCCGCCGAGCCGCCCAAGGAGAAGGCGTGGTGGGAGAAGAAGGCCGAGGAGAAGTACACCTACCACGGCAACTACTGGCTGCCGCCGTCGGCGTCGACGACCGCGGACGGCTCCGACACGCTGTTCATCGCCGTCCTGGCGATGAGCGCGTTCTTCTTCTTCGCCATCACCGGCGCGGTCATCTACCTGGTCATCCGCTACCGCCACCGCCCGGGCCACAAGGCCGAGCCGTCGGCCGCCCACAGCGACGCGCTCGAGATCACCTGGACGATCATCCCGACGATCATCTGCGTGTTGCTGTTCGTCTACGGCTGGCGCAGCTACATGGACATGACCGCGATCCCGGAGACCCGCCCGGAGAACCAGATCGCGGTGACCGCCCGCAAGTGGAGCTGGAGCTTCCGCTACTACAACGGCGTCGAGGACAACGTCCTCCACGTGCCGGTCAACCAGCCGGTGAAGCTGATCATGACGTCGCAGGACGTGCTGCACAGCTTCTTCGTCCCGGTCTTCCGCCAGAAGATGGACGTCCTGCCGCGCCGGTACACGTACACCTGGTTCTACCCGACCAAGCCCGGCGTCTACCGCCTGTACTGCACCGAGTACTGCGGCACCGACCACTCGCTGATGAAGACCAAGGTCGTCGTCCACCAGGCCGGCGACTACGAGAAGTTCCTCGCCGAGTCGTTCCAGGCCAAGAACAACGTCAGCGGCAAGGATCTCGGCATGCTCGTCTACGAGAAGAAGGGCTGCATCGGCTGCCACACCCTCGACGGCCGGCCGCTGATCGGCCCGAGCTTCAAGGGCACCTGGGACACCGACGTCAAGCTGGCCGACGGGTCGACCGTCAAGTTCGACGCGACCTACGTCCACACCGCGATCGTGAGCCCGCAGGCCCAGGCCCGACCCGGGTTCCCCCCCTCGATGCCGGTCACCGGTCTCTCCGAGAAGGAGATCGACGGTGTGATCGAGCTGATCAAGAGCCTCAAGTAGGAAGCCATGTCCGCCTCAGCCGACAACACCAAGAGCTACCTCGAGGTCAACCCCGGCCTGCGCAACTGGCTGTGGACCCTCGACCACAAGCGCATCGGGATGATGTACCTGTTCGGCATCCTGGGCGCGCTGCTCCTCGGCGGCGCGTTCGCGCTGCTGGTACGCATCGAGCTGTTCTCCCCGGGCCTGACCATCGTCGGTAAGGACTGGTACAACAAGTTCTTCACGCTCCACGGCGCGGTGATGGTCTTCCTGGTCATCATCCCCGGCATCCCGGCGGCGCTCGGCAACATGGTGCTGCCGATCCAGCTCGGCGCCCCCGACGTCGCCTTCCCCAAGCTCAACCTGTCCAGCTTCTACCTGTGGTGCATCGGCGCCATCCTGCTGCTGGTCTCGGTCGTGCTGGGCGGCATCGACACCGGGTGGACCTTCTACACCCCGTACAGCCTCGACACCCAGACCGCGGTCATCCCGGCGGTCATGGGCGCCTTCATCCTCGGGTTCTCGTCGATCTTCACCGGTCTCAACTTCCTGGTGACGATCCACAAGTTCCGGCCGCAGAACATGGGCTGGTTCCAGATGCCGCTCAACCTGTGGGCGCTGTACGCGACCGCGCTCATGCAGGTGCTGGCGACGCCGGTGCTCGGCATCACGCTGCTGCTCCTGTTCGTCGAGCGGTTCATGCACATCGGCATCTTCGACCCGACCCTGGGCGGCGACCCGGTGCTGTTCCAGCACTTCTTCTGGTTCTACTCGCACCCGGCCGTCTACATCATGATCGTGCCGGCGATGGGCGTGATCTCGGAGATGCTGACCACGTTCTCGCGCAAGCACATCTTCGGCTACCGCTTCATCGCCTACTCGTCGGTGGCGCTGGCGCTGTTCTCGTTCCTGGTCTGGGGCCACCACATGTTCGTCTCGGGCCAGTCGCGGCTCGCCAACATGGTGTTCTCGGCGCTGACCTTCTCGGTCGGCATCCCGTCGGCCATCAAGGTCTTCAACTGGACGTCGACCCTGTACAAGGGCGACATCCGGCTGCAGACGCCGATGCTGTACGCGCTGTCGTTCCTGATCCTGTTCACGATCGGCGGCCTCACCGGCATCTTCCTCGCCGTCCTCTCGATCGACGTCCAGCTCCACGACACCTACTTCGTGGTCGCCCACTTCCACTACGTGATGATGGGCTCGACCCTGGTCGCGTTCCTCGGCGCGCTCCACTACTGGTGGCCGAAGATGAGCGGCCGCATGTACCCCGAGCGCCTGGCCCGGGTGTGCTCCGGCGGCGTGTTCGTCGGCTTCAACCTCACGTTCTTGCCCCAGTTCATCATGGGCTCGCGCGGCATGCCGCGCCGCTACTGGGACTACGATCCCGAGTTCACGATCTTCCACCAGCTGTCGACGATCGGGGCGCTCATCCTCGGCGTCTCGCTGTTCATCGTCGTCGTCTACCTGTTCTGGTCGTTCAAGAACGGCAAGAAGGCGCCGAAGAACCCGTGGGGCGGCACCACTCTCGAGTGGGAGGCCCCGACGCCGCCGACGCTCTACAACTTCCCGGAGCCGCCGGAGATCCCCGAGCTCTACGACTACGACGATCTGGTCGAGGACGAGGCCAACGGGAACTGGATCCGCAAGCCGCGGTCGGGCGCCAAGGCGTCCACCGGCCACCACTGAGGCGCGACCATGGGCCAAGAGCACGAGCACCACGAAGGTCACGGCCACGGCGGCTCGCCGTGGATCCAGCACCACTACGACGACGCCCAGCACCAGTTCGACTCGGGCAAGCTCGGGATCTGGTTCTTCCTGGTCCAGGAGATCCTGTTCTTCTCGGCGCTGTTCGTCGCGTACATCGTCTACCGCCACCACCACCCCGAGATCTACGCGTACGCCAGCCACTACCTGGACGTGAAGATGGGGGCGATCAACACCGCGGTGCTGATCGTGTCCAGCCTCAGCGCCGCGTGGGCGGTCCGCTGTGCGCAGCTCAACCAGCGGAAGGCGCTGATCGCCTGCCTGGCGATCACGATCGTCTGCGCCTTCGGCTTCCTCGGCATCAAGTACGTCGAGTACTCCCACAAGATCCACGAAGGGATCCTGTTCGGGAAGAAGTTCGATCCGTGCGTCGCCTCGGGCGGAGCGCACCTGATCAACAAGTCGAACCAGTGCGCGGGCGTGAAGTCGTCCGTGGTCTGGGACGCCAAGGCCAAGGCCGCCAGCAAGGGCTGCCTGCTGACCGACTGGAAGGCCGCCAACGCCGCTGACCCGCGGGCCAAGACCGCGACCGGCGCGATCTTCGATTTCGAGCCCGAGCGGCGCGGCTTCCAGGGCCGCTGCGAGGTCACCGAGGTCACCTACAACGGCAAGACCGAGTCCGGTCGCCGCTCGATCCCGGCCTGCGACGCGGGCGGCGAGGGCGGCCACGGCGAGGGCGGCCACGGCGAGGCCAAGGGCGGCCACGGCGGGGGCCACAAGACCCCGTGCTTCGAGCTGCAGGCCAACCCGTGGGTGTGCGCCGATCGCGGCCCGGCCGCGCTGGTCCACTACGGCGACCACGCCGTCCGCGGCAGCAACGTCGTCATCGAGGCGACCTGCGAGGCGGTGCCGCCGGCGCCCGAGCCGACCGACGCGTTCGCCGACCGGCCGCACGAGCGGACCACCGGCGAGGCGACCTTCCGCCACGTCGAGAAGCCGACCAAGCACGAGCTGATGCACGAGTTCTCGAACGGTCCGCCGCCCGAGCACACCAACATGTTCTTCAGCATCTACTTCGCGATGACCGGTCTCCACGGCATCCACGTGCTGGTGGGCATCTTCATCTTCATCTGGCTCCTGATCCGCGCGATCAAGGGGCACTTCACCCCCGACTACTTCGGTCCGATCGACTACGCGGCGCTGTACTGGCACCTCGTCGACCTGATCTGGATCTTCCTCTTCCCGCTCCTCTACCTGATCCACTGACGACGCGAGACCGGACGCTGCGCGTCCTCCGATGGGGGACGATCACGTCCCCCAACCCCCCATGTCCGTCGGAGATGGTTCGCAGCGTCGCGCCATGTCCGGCTCTGTCACCGTTCGCAGCTAGGAGACGACGCCCATGGCCACCGAGCACAACGACGCCCACGGTCACGACGACCACGGCCACGGCATCTCGCACGTCGCGCCGGTCAAGGTGCTGCTGGGCACCTGGATCGCGCTGATGTTCCTCACCGTCATCACGGTGGCGGCGACCAAGGTCGACTTCGGCAGCAACATCAACCTGGCGCTCGCGATGGCGATCGCCGCGGTCAAGGCGACCCTGGTGGTGCTGTTCTTCATGCACCTCCGCTACGACAAGCTGTTCCACAGCGTGCTGATCGTCGGTGGCCTGCTGGCGGCCGCGCTGTTCGTCGGCTTCGCGCTGTTCGACTCGAACCAGTACCAGCACACGATCATCTGGGACCCGGCCAACCCGCCGACCGCCCCGGTCGCGCCGCTGCCGGTTCCCTGATCAGCGCGACTTGGTGACCCGGTCGGCGACCCCGCTGGGGCCCTCATCGCCGGGATAGCGGGTGGCGTAGGTGTGGGCGGCGGCGCGGCAGGGCTCGTCGATCTGCCGCTGGCAGAGCGCGCGGAGCCGGAGCCACAGCACGGCCTCGAGCTCGGGGCCGCTGGGGAAGCGACGCAGGTAGGCGTCGAGGTTCTTCACGGCATCGCCGTGCTTGCCGAGCCGCAGGTGCTGGGTGTAGGCGAGCGCGTAGAGGGCCGCGCTGGCCTCGGCGCCGCGCCCGGCGAGCGCCTTGCGCTGGTACTCGTCGGCCGCCTCGGCCGGCGTTGCGGCGGTCGTCGCCATGGCCGGCGCGAGCGGTTGCTTCATGATGTCGGCGCGGAGGTCGCCGACCGGCTTGGCGCGCGGCGTGCTGGTGCGCCCGCCCTCGGAGATCGGCCCGGTCGACCCGCTGGCGCGGTGAGCGCCGCCGGCGCTGTCGCCGCTCGGCGGCGCGACCGGGCTGCGCCGGCCGTCGAGCACCGCGACGTCGACCGCCGGGCCGGTCGCCAGCGTCGTGTCGGTCCGCGGGTGGTCACCGATGGTGCCGGCTCCATCCACGCCGGCGCCGGCCCCGACGCCGGCCTCGGTCGCCGGCGGCGGCGGCGCCACCGCGGTGATCACGGCGTCGTCGTCCGACGCCCACCGCTCACCGGCGCGCACCGGACGGACCGTGCCGCCGCGGTGGACCTCGACGACGCCGTGCTCGACCGCGACCTCGACGCGCGCCAGGGTGAGATCGCGCCGCACCGAGAAGGCGGTGCCGACCACGCGCACGCCGACGTCGCCGGCGCGCCCCCACAGCGGCGGCCGGCCGCGCCGGGGCGCCACGTCGAGGGTGACCACGCCGCCGTCGAGCTCGACGTCGAGGCCGCCGCCGGGCCGGGTCACCCGGAAGCGGGTGTCGGGGCCGACCGCGACCACGGCGTCGCCGAGGTCGATCGACGTGCCGCGCCCGTCGGTGGCGACCGCCACCGGCGCCGCCGGCGCGGGCGCCGGGCGCTGCAGCGCGACCACCGCCAGCGCGGCCGCCGCCGCGGTCGACGCGGCGAGCGCCCACGGCCACAGCGCCGGCCGGGCCGGGCGCGCCAGCGCCGCCGGCGCGGCGTACACGATCCGCTGCTCGATGCGGTCGAGCCGATCGTCCGACAGGGGCTCGACCGAGATGCGATCGCGCAGGCTCATGGCGTGCCTCCAGCGTCGTGGTCCCCCATCCACTCGCGCAGGACCGGATCGCGCGCGGCGTCGGCCATCAGCGCGCGCCGCGCTCGCCACACCCGCAGCTTGGTCGCGGTCAGCGACGATCCGGTCACCGCGGCGACCTCGGCCAGCGGCCGGCCGTCGATCTCGTGCAGCGCGAACGCGATCCGCGCCGCCGGCGACAGCCGCCCCAGCGCCGCGTACAACCGGCGCACGCCCTCGCGGGCGGCGGCCCGGCGCGCGCCGCCGACGTCGGCCGACACCGCGTCGTCGTCGGTCAGCTCGTCGGCGGGGGGCCGCGTCTTGCGCTGGCCGATGTGGCGATAGGCGACCCGGACCGCGATGCGATCGATCCAGGTGGCCAGGCTGGCCTCGGCGCGCCACGACCGCAGCGACCCGAACACCTGCACGAACACCTCCTGCAGCAGGTCGTCCATGTCGCGGTTGCCGCCGAGGATACGGAACAAGGTGGCGTGGACCCGGCCGCGGTGGCGCCGGAACAGATCGCGCGCCGCGGCCTCGTGACCACCGAGGCAGCGGTCGACGAGCACGACGTCATCGAGGTAAGCGACCTGGCTGGTCACGTCTGGAGGGATCGTGGCGGACGACACGCTCGCGGTTACATCCAACGCACGGCGGGCAACCGCGGTGTCCCCGACGCCTCTCCATATCGTAGCGTCGCGGCGTCCGGTCGGGGCCGTCCCCGGGCGCCGCGACTGTTACCTCGTCGCCTTGCGCCGCGCCGCCTTCTTGCGCGGTTTCGCGCCCTTGCGGGTCGGCGGGGCCACCAGCGCCGGCTCCGGCGGCGGGCCGGCCGCGACCTCGCTGAGCGGCAGCGGGCACTCGGTCTTGAGGCGACAGGTCGCACATTCGCCGCCGGTCCACAGGTGCTCGTACAGGGCCTGGACCTGGTCGAGCAGGGGGCCGTCATCGGTGGCGATGCCGAGCTCGAAGTTGCGGCGGCCGCTGCCGCGGGCGCCCAGGCCGGCCCCGGTCCAGTTGGCCGAGCCGAGGTAGAGCAGGGCGCCATCGACGATCACGACCTTGAGGTGCACGCGCGGGCAGCGGCGCAGCAACAGCGCGCGCGCCAGCGCCGGCTGGCGGGCCAGCTCGGCGCGGAACGGGCGCGACGGCCGATCGGCGCTGAGGATGCGCAGCTCGACGCCGCGGGCGGCGCGCTCGGCCAGCGCGGCCAGCACCGAGCGGTAGCCGACCGCGCCCACGCGGCGGCGCACGCCCGGGCGGGCGCGGCCGTCCTCGATCATCAGCTCCTTGAGGTTGGCGGTCGCGATCCACACGCTGGTCTCGGCGGCGATCACGGCGGCGATCACCCGCTCGTAGTGGCCGCGTCCGCCGATCAGCTCGAGCCCGATCGCCCGGCGCGGCGCGACGAAGTCGACGACCGGCCGGCTCACGTCGGCGCCATGAACCCGGGCACCGCCACGCACTGGCCACCGTCGACGACCACCACGGTGCCGGTGATGTAGGCGGCCGCCGCCGAGCGCAGGAACACCGCGGTCGCGGCGATCTCGTCGATGGTGCCGAACCGGCCCATCGGGATCGCGCGCGCGAACTTGTCGCCGAGATCGCCGGGGGCCAGCCGTCGGATGCCCTCGGTGTCGCCGATCGGACCGGGGGCGATCGAGACCACCCGCACGCCGGCGCCGCCCCACTCGACGGCGAGGTTGCGGGTGATGGCGTCGACGCCGGCCTTGGCCGCCGACGCGTGGATCTGCAGCGGCGTGCCGTGATAGTGGAGCGTCGCCGTGATGTTGACGATCAGGCCGTCGCCGGCGTCGCGCAGCGCCGGGAAGGCGGCGCGGGCGGCGAGGAACGAGCCATTGAGATCGATGTCGACCACGGTGCGGAAGCCGCCCGGCGTCAGCGCCGCCGCCGGGGCCAGGAAGTTGCCGGCGGCGCCGTTGATCAGGGTGTCGACCTTGCCGAACCGGGCGCGGGCGGCTTCGATCGCCCCGGCGATCGCGTCCGGATCCCGGACATCGGCGGCGTGGGCGAGGACGGTGCGCCCGGTCGCCGCGCTCAGCTCGGTCGCGGCCTGCGCCAGCACGTCGGCCTTGCGGCTGACGATGCACACGTCGCAGCCGAACCGCGCGTAGGCGGCGGCGATGCCCCGGCAGATGCCGGTGCCACCGCCGGTGATCACCGCCACGTGGCCGGCGAGCGCGTCGGCGCGGAAGACGTCGAGCGGGTGCGTCATGCCCGCCATCGTACCTCCTGGGAATGCTCGCTCGCTTCGCGCGGCTCGGCCGGCGAGAAAACCTGAAACCGGCCGGAGGTGCGGTTGTCGTAGCCGCAGAGCCCACGACAGTCCTGCTCACCCCGAGCGCGCGCGATCGAGCGCCGCGAGGGCGCGGACGTGGAAGGGCCGCGCCGTCTCCGTCGCGCGGCTCGCGTGGCCGGAGGTCCATCATGGCCGTATCTCGTCCGCCACCGCGGGCACGCTGGGCGACGTGCGCCCTCGCGCTGCTCACCGCCGCCGCCGTCGTCGTCCCCACCGCCGTCGCCGATCCGAAGAAGCCGGCCAGGAAGCGACCGCCGAAGGCCTCGGTCGCCACCTGCGCCTTCTTCGATCAGGTCGATCGCGAGGACGAGGCGGTCGACCTGGTGATCGACAACCGCTGCGACGCGAAGCTGTCGTGCTCGGTGAGCTGGACGCTCCTGTGCGCGCCCGGCACCCGCAAGGCGCAGCGGTTCCAGCGCGGCGCGCAGTTCCCGCTCGACCGCCTGGCCAGCCAGGCCACCACCGCGTCGGCGACCGAGTGCGGGAACGACGGCTGGGTGATCGATGACGTGGTCTGGCAGTGCAAGCCGGAGCCGCGACCGGAGCCGTGAGGGGGCTGTAAGGTCGGCGGCGTGGTGGGCGTTGTTACCGGTCGTGGCGCCAGCGCCGGCGTCGCCGGCAAATGATCCCGGATGCTTGCGGGACTCGTCAGCGTCCGCTGACGATTCGGTAGATCGCAGGGGGCGGTCGGGCGTGTACAACCTCGAACCGACGCGAAACCGTCACGAGGCTCACGCCGCCGCCGGGTAACCCTGCGAGGAGATACACGCACGTCGTCTCCGCCAAGGGCCCTGTCGGATGGTTTCGATCACCCGACGTAGTATAAGGACCCAAGGCCATGGCCGACCGCCAGGACATCGACGCGCTGCTCATCGGCGCTCTCTACGGAGAGCTCGAGGGCGACGAGCGCGAGCGCCTCGAGGCGCACCTGGCCAGCCACCCCGGCGACCGGGCCGCGCTCGAGGACATGAAGGCGACCCGCGCGATGTTCCGCGACGCGAACCTCGCCACCGCGCTCGGGAGCGCCGAGCCGGCGCCGGCCATCTCGGCGAAGCTCCTGCAGGAGGCCGCCCGTCGCGCGCCGGCCAAGGCGGCCGCCGCCGGCGGGATCTTCGGCTGGTTCGCCGGCCTGTTCCGCCCGTTCGCCGCCCACCCGGCGCTGGCGTCGGCCGCGGCCCTGGTGGTCGTCGGCGGCGCGGCGAGCGTGATGTACGCCAATGGTCGCTTCCGCGCCGAGCAGCCGGAGCGGACCCCGCCGCGCGCTGCGGAGACCGCCGCGGCGCCCGCCGGCAGTGCCGCCGCGGCTCCGACGCCCGACCTCCCCATGGTCGGCGCCGGCACCGGCAGCTCGTACTCGGTCGCGCTCGACGACACCGAAGGCGCTGCCGACAGCGGCGACACCGCCCGCATGGCGGCCGCGCTGGCCGAGCACGAGCGGGCGACCGCCGAAGGCGAGCTGCGGGTCGCGCGCGAGCGCGCCCAGGCGGCGTCGGCCAAGGAGGTCGCGCTCAAGGCCGAGCCCTCCGGGGACGACGGCCTGGCCGGCTTCACCACGCCCACGCCGCCGCGGGGCGCCGCCAAGGACGCCCCGGCGAAGAAGTCGACCGCGACCGCCACGATCGCCGACGGCCGCAAGAACGAGGCCGCCAAGGGCAAGGCCGCCGCTCCCACCGGCTACCTCGAGATCGACAAGGCGGGTGGCGACGAGCTGCAGGTCCGCGATCTCGACGGCAAGCTGGTCGAGAGCCAGGTTGCGCGTGGCGGTGGCGGCGCGACCAGCGGTGCGGGCCGCCCAGGTGCGGTCGCGCCTCGACCCGAGTCGACCGCCGTCGCGCCGGCCGCCCCGCCCCCGCCGCCGGCCGCGGTCACCCAGAAG
>Ga0247822_10002918_pt1 | contig 11052 bp, 25 predicted proteins | sample 13C_Cellulose_Da_FD_192423 | JGI IMG/M metagenome (GOLD analysis project Ga0247822, IMG submission 192423) | Soil microbial communities from agricultural site in Penn Yan, New York, United States - 13C_Cellulose_Day30 | ecosystem: Environmental > Terrestrial > Soil > Agricultural land | place... | reverse complement strand
ATGTTACCCACAGCCTGGGGCATGGGGTTAAGTGTTGGTTTGCCTTAGGTGCTAGGTGTTCAACACTTAAGGGGTTGTCCCCAGGCTGTGGGTAACATGGGGGCTAGAGGGAGTGCGCCATAAGCCTTGTCATGGCTCTCAAGGTTGCCGAGAAGAAGCAGCTGCTCCTTGCCGCTGGGTTTGAAGCACCCAGCAGGCGCAAGGGCGACCCATTCAAGAACGACTGGTTGGTGCCACGGGCCTTCCTACCAGAGCTCGGAAGCACTGGGGTGGACGGGCTCACCACTGGCAAGCTCATGAGCTTTGAGGAAGCCTGGGCCAGGTACGAAGCGGCTCAGACGAGTGCGCCATAAGAAGAGCGTGTGGTTGGTTCCCGTGTGTTAGGTAGCTCCCTTGTTCCCTCCACCCCTTGTCCGGGTTGCCTTGTTGACTCGGATAGGGGTGGGGGGTCGTGGGCTGCGGGTTGGAGCTAACTGCCTTGGAGAACTTGGCCGCGCCAGGGCCAGTCGGGTGCTTATGGGCAGGTAGCCCGAAGCCGTGGCAGCTTGGAGACTATCCGGAAGGTAGCGACCTGCGACGGCTCAAGGACGCTAGCTCTGGTCAGCAACGTCGTGAAGGAACACGCGAATGACGGTAGAAAAACCGAGTAGCGAGCCGACGGAAGAGCAGCGGACGTTCGCTGCCGACTTGCTCGAGGACTGCGCTTACGGGCGCTGCGGCGGCTCCGTTGGCCGAGACTACTTTGCCGCAGCCGAGCGCATCGCCGAGCGTGACGCCCAGGCCGAGGCCCGCGTGGCCGAGCTTGAGCAGCAGCTCCGAGACTGTAAGCGCGAGCTGAGCAGCCTACGTCCGGACTACAAGGAAGAGCGTGGCTACACGCTGCGGCTCGAGTCCAAAGTGCGCGAGCTCGAGGCGGCCGTTGCCGACGCGAACAGGTGCGAACTGGAGTTGGCTGACATCGTCAAGCGTGTCGAGGCGGAGCTGAAGACGGCCAACCACTGGCGCGAGCGGCACTCACGCGACGCCGAGGCGTACGGCATCCAGAGCAACGAGAACTGGAAGCGCGCGAAGGCTCTCGAGGAGGAGGTCGCCCGCCTTACCCCCTTGGTCGCTGATGGTGGCGCTTTGCGAGAAGCGGTCGAGCGCTTCGTTTTCGAGCTGGACCATGGCACCTACGGCGGGCCCAACGAAGAGTACGTGCGCGGCGGCGGTGACCAGCGGAGGCGGCTCGCAAACAAGCTCCGCGCCGCCCTCGAACAGGCCCGCAAGGCCGGCAGCGATGGGGGCGGAACGTGAGCGCCGTGGTTCATGCGCCCGGTTGCACTGCCCCTCTCGTGGTCAATGGTGTGCGCCGCCCCGGTTGCAACGGCACCTACGTCTGCCTCGGCTGCGAGCGCGAGTGCGGATGGTGCTTCGGCTGCGGTGATGACATGCCGGAGCTCTGCGACGACTGCTGGTTCGATGTCACGAAGGCGCGTGAAGCGGCTAAGGCAGGCAGGGACGGAGGCGCGAATGGCTGAGCGAAAACTCACCCAGCGCGGGGTGGGGGGTCGTGGGCTGCGGGTTGGAGCTAACTGCCTTGGAGAACTTGGCCATCCCGATAGGCGCTTCATGTCGACTCGCAAAGAGCAGCTAGTTCCCGGAGACCCCTTGGTGACTCACTCCTTCGCCCTTGCTACGGGTGGGGGAGGCAGACTGCTGAGTACCCGGGTGCGCCAGGGCCAGTCGGGTGCTTATGGGCAGCCTCGTGCGGGGCACTGTGGCCGAATGCTTGGCTGGCATGGTCTGGCGCTACCCGGCTTTCGGGGTGGTTCATCTCTGGCAGCTCCAACCCGTAGCCCAGGACCCCTTCTCGGCACCACCGGTGTTACCTGGTAACATGTTACCGAACGTGATAGCCCTCCAAGGAATGAAGTTCTCGGTATGCCAAGACCCAGGGCGACACTACTTTCACGCGCGGTTTAGGCTGGGCAAACGCCAGTTCAGGATTCGGCTGTGCAGCACCACACGCGCTGAAGCCCTAGTCGAAGCCACCACCAGGGTCGCAGAAGCAGAGCAACACGCTGACCGCTGGCTAGCTAAGCCTACGCGCGCTCAAACCAGGTGGAGCGCACATGGTTGGATTGCACCATGGCACGGGGTTGTCGGCGTCTATGCAGTCGCCAGCGGGTGTGGACGGTTCTTCAAGATTGGTAGGGCCAACGACATCGGCAAGCGGTTTGCCGACATGCAGTGCGACAACGCCCTAACCCTTAAACCGCTGGGGCTGCTCTCACCTAACCCTAGGGACGAAGCCAAGTTCCACCGTCTGTTCTTTGGGCACCGCGTCGATGGTGGAGGGCGTGAGTGGTTCAAGCTCAACCGCCACACCCTCCGAACACTCACCAAGTTGGTGACCGGCCCGATGACCGATGGCTAACCCGCTCGACTACACCATCGTCTGCTCAGGCTGCCAGCGCGAGCTGCGCGACGGCTTCACCGAGGTCGACAACTGCCGCTGGTGCAATGAGCGCCACTACGGCGCCGTGACACCGCACGAACACGTGGCCTGCACCGAATGCCATGGTGGGGCCGCGTGGTGGCCGTCGTTGGGCTGGGGCGTGCGGCTACCTAGCTAGACTTTGCCGCTGGACCGCTGCAGCGAAGCCAGCGGAAGTGGCCCCGGTCGGCGAGCTCGACTTCAAAACCGAGCAATGATACCGGCCGGGGCTGCGGGCCTACTGCGACACCACCACACCATTGCTGGGGGCTGGTGTAGGAGGTGGTTTCAGTGCCAGGGGCAGCGAGCTCCAGTGCTTGGGACGAACGTCAGTGGCGATGGCCGTCATGCTGCCGCCAAGGTCAGGTTCGTCGAAGTGAGCGACGTTGGCGCGCGCGGGGAGCTCGGCTAGGAGCTCCACCAGGTGCAGCTCATTGCGCGCTTGTAGGCACACGATGTTGCGCTCTCCCAGGTGCCAGCTGCGGTGCAGCTCGGGGTGCTTGGTCGCGAACTCGCTCACGGCGTGGCAGGCTTGGGCCAGCTGCAAGCCAGCGGGGATGTCAGCTCGGACGATGACGTACAGACGCTCCATGGTGTCTCCTTGTTGGTGTTCCCCCGCTGGCGCGTTCGTGGGGAGTCGAACCCCAGCGTCCCAGGTTAGTTAGGCCCGGGTGCTCTCCCTGAGCTACGAACGCAGTGGTGGGTGAGGGTGGATTTGAACCACCGACCTCCGGGGTAGTTAGTCCCGGACGCTCTGCCGCTGAGCTACTCACCCATTCGCGCGCGGGGGAGGACTTGAACCTCCGACCCCCAAGGAACGCGCGAGGCGCACCCTGGTGCTCTGCCGCTGAGCTACCCGCGCACATGCCCAGCCCGGAACGCAAAAAAGCCCGACAGGGGTTACCTGCGGGCTCTCTGGTGGTGCGTTGCCGCTGACTGTCAACTGCAGCTGAGCATGACAGGGCTCATCCTAGTCAGCTGCCAACGAGCAGTCAAGCGCTGAAGCGCTGAACGTGTACTCGGCCTGACCGTTGACGCTGAACGTGTGCGAGGGCTCGGGCTGGTGCATGTGAGGTGGGCTGCGCCAGGGCATGTTGAACTCCTCCTGGTGCTCAGCCCGCTTGTAAAACTCGCGCCAGACGTCGTCGTAGAGCAGGTGCTGCAACACCACCTCCAACCGGCGCTCCGGGCATGTGGCGCGGATGCGGGCCAGGGTCTCGGTGCCAGCGTGCAGCTTGAGCCACAGCTCGACGATGACGTGGGTGCGAACCCTGGGTAGCTCGATGCTGTGGAACTTGGGGACGCTCATGGCTTGGGGGTGGGGTGCTGTAGCTTGTCCCACTCGTACGCTCGCTCCAACTCTCCGCGCCAAAAGCTGTCCACCCGCATCAGGTTGATGAGCATGCCCAGCCGCTTTTCCTCAGGCTCGCACAGCACAATGAGCCGGGCGTGCTCGCTGGCTCCGCGCAGCAGCCAGGTGTCCACCACCATCTCCAGCGCGGTCTTGAGCTCGATGGTGCGGAACTTGGGGACGCTCACGGGATGCTCTGCAGCTGGCTCATCTCGACGTCCACGATGCCACTCAACGTCTGGTTGCCCGACATCATGCGGAGCTGCAGTGACTTGCCCATCAGCACGAAGTCCAGGTCGTGGGCGTCGCCTGCCACCAGGGTGCTGGTGCAGCGCCCAGCCACCACCTGCACCGTCCAGGTGCTGAACGAATGAGCTGCAGAACTACCGTTGGCCATCAGTGCCACGGTGACGCGGATGAGGGCGGGAGCTCCGTTGTTCAGGTCAACGGTGAGCACGGTTTGCCGGCCGGTGAAGAGGTGCAGGGTAAACGCGCTGCGCAGGCGCGAGGTCCCGAACGTGGCCGGGATGGGAGCCGCCGGTTCGTCCAGGTCGATAGACGCGAACCGCGGTACCTGGCTCGCGCTGTGGCGAGCTTTAGCGCCGCTTCCCACCCCTACCCGCCTTCTTGCCCTTGGCGCGCTTAGGGCGCGGTTTAGGGGGCGTGGTGGCCAGGACCTTGTCCACGGCCTTTTTTACAGCCACCTGATAATCGGCGGGCGCGGGCATCCCAGGGATGTCCGGCAGCGGGGGCAGCGCGGGCAGCGCGGGGATGTCCGGCAGCGGGGGCAGCGCGGGCAGCGCGGGGAGCTTGGGTGGCGCTGGGAGCTTGGCCATCACCTCGGCCATGGCCTTGGCCACCGGGTCCGCTTGGTCGAACAGTTCTTGAGCCAGCGAGCGCAGTGCAGACTGCGACAGCGAGCTCAGGGGGGCTTGGGCACCACCGGTGTTACCGAGGATGAGCTTGGCCATGCTGCGCTCGGCCTCGGCGATGGTGGCGCCGAACGCCTGGGCCGCGCCCGCGGCGAACACGTGCTGGGTGAACACACCTGCCACCCTGCGCTCCTCCGGCGTAAGCTTGCTGACCAGGTGGTCGCACAAGAGCTCGGGCAAGGTCTTGGCCTCGCTGGTCTCCACCTGCTCGAGCAAGTCCTTGGGTGTCACGTTGGACATCAGCAGGCGCAGGTTGCGGAGCACGTCCGGGTCCGGTGGGTCACCCGCTGACTGCCTGCGCGCGAGCCGCTGCACCACGTCGGTGGCCAGCGCCGCGTCTGCAGCGTTGCTGAGCGTCTCGAAGGTGCGCGCGATGTCGCCCTGGCCCAGGACGCGAATGACGGCCTTGGCCACAGCAGGGTCGCCCGCTGACTTGCCAGACGCCTTGAGCATGGCCAGCAGCGAGCGTAGTCCGGCCACCACCTCTTCGACGGGTTGCTCCTCGGGGAGCTCGATGCTGAGGAACCTGGGAGTGCTCACAGCTCGATGTCCGTGATGCCGGTGTACGAGTAGTCGACCCGCTCCAGCGCCGCGAGAACGTTCGCGAGCACGCTGGCCTTCACCTCGGCCACGCCCAGCGTGAACGCCTGCCAGAGGTCGTCGAACGTCAGCTCGTGAGCGGCGCGCGTGGTCGCGTGGTCAATGGCCTGCTTCACCCGCTCGCACGCGACCACGAGCAGCGCGTGCACGTGGACCGCGACGTTGTTGTAGTACACCTGCGCGGCTGTCCCAGCGACCTCGGTCTCCTTGTTGCCCAGCGCCGCTAGCAGCTCCGTGAGCTCGCGCGCCACCAGGGTGTCAGCGCGCTGCGTGAAGTGCACCTGGCAGCGCACGCCGAGGTTAACGTCACTGAGGAAGTGCACGATGCGCGACGACGGCACGCCGTCGACCAACACGTTGTCCAGGAGCCAGTCCCAAGTCTTGAACGCCATGCCGTCCAGGCCGGTGTGAGTCTGTGGCGTTTGCGCTGGCTCATTGTCTAGCGAGGTCCCCGACAGCCGTCCTACGTTCTCGACCTTGCACAGCCAGTCAATGACTTCGTCCCACGGGGCCGCGTACCAGGGCACCGGCGCGTACCAGGGCACCGGCGCGTCCAGGTCGATGCTGGTGAACACCACCTTGGCTTCGGGCCGCTCAGCGCGCAGCAGCGCTGCGGTGAGGTCCACAGCCTGGGCGTTTGGCTTTGCGCTAGCGCGTTGCATCAGAGCGCGGCCTGCCTCGTGTGCCGGTTGTTTGACCTTGCGTGGTGCCATGGTGTCCCTCACTTAACTCGAGCAGCTGGGTTGCCGCCACCGCAGACCTCAAGGAAGTCCGGCGTGGACAGGTACACGTCCTCACCCGCGTTGCAGCTGATGGGCATGGTGAACGCGGTGTAGAACAGCATCTCGCCACCGCTCGATTCCTGGTACACGGCGAAGCCAGCGATTGAACCCCAGTTGCTAGAGGCCGTGGGCCACGCGATGCGCTGCTTGGAGAGCACCACAGCCTGGCGACGGTAGTTGGCCGCGACGACCTCTTGCCCGTTCTCACACCCAGGCCCAGGGAGCTCGGTGAGCAGCGCCACGAAGAGCCCTTGCACCTGAGTGCGCTTGAGCGCGGCGAAGGGCTTGCGCGCGACCTCCAGGTCAACGTCCAGGTCGATGCTGGTGAACTTGGGAGTGGTCATCGCAGCTTGATGGGGTCGTTGTTGTTCAAACGGATGACGCCGGTGCTACCCGGGGTGCCTATCTGCAGCTTGTCTGAACTGTGCCAGACAATGAGCGGCACGTTGCCATTGTCGGCCTCGTTGCGGCGGGTCCGCGATACGCCTGCCACCACCCCAACGGGTTGCTCGTTGGCACCCTGCATCAGCGCCACCTTGCCGTCAGGGCGCAGCGTCAGCATGTCACCCACGCACACCGCTGGTGAGTCCTCGGCCAGGTAGGCTTTGATGGTGCCGTTGCCCTGCTCCACGTTGACCACACCGCCAGCGACCACGGTGAAGCCATCGTTGGCGCGCGCTTCGACGATGGTGTGAACGGCCTCTGTGATTGCTGTCGGAGCTCCAACGGCCACCACCCGCTCCTCTGCCAGGTCAAACGTCCACAGCTCTTGTTCACCACGGAACCACGCCTGGCAGCGGTGCGGCTGCTCCTGTGCACCCACCACCAGCGTGGCCAAGCCCAGGTCACCCAGCGTTTGCTCCAGCGCGATGAACTGCTCGTACGCTGGCACCCGCGGCGTGGGGTAGGTCTCGAACGTAATCAGACACGGTGGGGCGTGAAGCTCTGCCGTGTCCAGGTCGATGCTGGTGAACTTGGGGGTGGCCATCAGTCGTCTAGGTCGATGGTGAACGACTCCGGTTCAGGTGGACCAAGCCGGTAGAACGCCCTGACCGTGACCTTGCGCGACGGGCGCGGCTGCTTGGGCTCCGGGCTGGCGAACGCGCTAGCGCTTGTGCCAAGCAAGCGCGAAGGCAAGCTGTGGCCGACCTGCTCGTGGTGGACCTCGGTGTAGCCCTTGCGCATCTTGCTCTCGAGCACGCTCTCCGCGAAGCCACTGGCCTCCGCGAAGCTGCCGAACTCGCTGGTGCGCTCGCTGCCCTTGGTCCCCGCGCGCCCGAAGCGGATGGTGACCATGTTGTTGCGCACCGTGCAGTTCCAGAACTTCTTGCCGCTGGTGCCCTTACCTTCAAAGCACCTGGTCCACTCGGTCGTCATCCCAGCCTCCGTGCAATCGCTGCAGGCACACCCAGTACAGCCAGCACCGTGGTGAGCTCGTAGTTGTCGAGTAGCAGCAGGGGCAGCGCGTGCTCGGTGAGCAGTGCCACGTCCTCGTGCGACAGGTTGTCGTCACCCGCTGCCTCCACTGCACGCATCACCTCGCGCCGCTCGAACGGGTCGTCAATGACGTCGGCCAGCGAGGCCAAGTCGATGTCGTGCAGCCGGCTCACGGTGGCCTCACGAACACGTTGCCGCTGTGAGCGATGGCCTGCAGCGCGTTCTGCACTTCGCGTGTGCCGTGTGCCACCAGCTCCAGCGTGATGTAGACGTCGGGTGGGCCGCCGCGCACCATGCCTGACTGGCCGCGTCGGTCAAACACCCGCTGGTCGTTGCTCTCCACCGTCATCTGCGTGTTGCGCACGTGCAGCAGAACCTCGCCCGGGTGGCTGGGTGTGTGTATCTCGTGGGGGTCATCGAAGTCGTCTGGGTCGCTCAGGAACTTGCCGACCCTGCTACCGCGCTTGCGCTTGGGCTCTGGAGCCGGCGCTGGCGGTGGGTCGTCGTTCAGAGCGATACCCAGTCCGTCAACGCGCTCGAACTTCACCTTCGACTCGCGCATCCAGAACTCCAGGTTGGCCAGCGCGTCCTCGGACTTGGCCTCAATGATATAGGCGACCTTCACGTTGGGCCTCCTGCTGGCGTACCCGCCTGAGCAACCGCATCGACTCCTCGTCCACGCGCAGGCGCGTCAGCTTGTGCATGCGACGGCGCTGCACCGCCCTGGTGAGCGCACCAACCACAACGCCCGCGAGTAGTCCGTACACGAGCAGCATCACGCCTCCGCTACGCCCCGCGGGGTCTTGTCGAAGATGCCTCCGTACGTGTCCAGCTCGTCCAGCGTGCGCGCGTGCAGCCCGCTGCCGTTGGCGAACGCGATGCGCTTGCCCAGGTAGTGATGACCCTCCTGCTGCTTGTCCGTCAGCACGGGGAGCAACCACTCCCACGTCTCCAGGCCGAACTCGCAGCGCAGCTTGACGCCGTGGTCGCAGGCGTACGCGCAGAACGCGGCCACCGCCTCGGTGAGCACGGCCTGGCGCTTCACGCCGTCCAGGATGCTGCGCGGCGAGGGCATACCCTGGTCGAACATCAGCGCCACGGGGCACGCCGTGGGCGTGTCGAAGCGCTTGCCCGTCTGCGGGTTCACCTGCGCAATCAGGATGAAGAACGGCACGGGCAGCCCACCGAACTGGTCGAACGTCTGGCGCACGCCGCGCTCGAACCTGGTCTCCAACTCCTGCATCATCTCGTCGTAGCTGTAAGTCATGGTTTACTCCTCATCATCCTGACCAACGGTGCATCACTCCCAAAGTGTGCTCGCGCTGCCTCTTCCGTATCGAACACCAGCATCATGCCCACGCACCCGGCTGGCATGGTCATGGGCAGCTTCTCGCCAGTGCTGGTAAGGGTCACTGCCAAGTTATCCTGCAGCAGCATGACCAACCACACCTCCTCCACCCCGTGGGGGTCCAGGTCGATGGTGTACTGCGCGACCATCAGTTGCCGGCCTTCTCCGCTGCCTCGGCCTGGTCGCGCGTCTCCCGGAAGCGCGTGCCACCCTCCTGGGTGACGAGTATCTGGCCAGCGCGCTGCACCATCAGCACGTCACCACCGTCGTCGGAGACACACACCACGGTGAAGCCGAGGTTGCGCTTGCTACCAGGTAGCTCAGTGCCCTGGCCACCCTGCGCGGCGCCGACAGCGGCCTGGAAGATGTCCACCAGCGCGTCCAGCTCGTTGGGGACGCTGACCTCCAGCTCACGTACTACCGTCTCGACCAGTTTCACCTTCATTGTCCTGTGCCTTTCGTGCTTGCTCTGCCGCGTGAATGAGACCTGCTGCCCACACCATGGCGGTGTCAGGGTCCAGGGTGATGAGCGTGTGCATGGGAGTGCAGTCGCCAAGGTCGAACACCACGTCGGCCCCGTGCGCGTACATCTGTGGGGCGCCAGCGGCGTCCTCTGCGCTGGGTGCGAGCGCGTCGTAGCTGCCATCACCGTGGTGCACCTGGAGGGTCATCTCCGGCAAGTGCACCGTGGTGCGCGTAGGGTAGGTCACCGCGTTCTGCGGTGTGGTGCGGCTGGGTGCTGGGAACTTGACGAGGCGTGCGGTCATGCGGTGGGCTCCTGGGGCAGAGCTGCCCATTGTGCCCTTTCGACTTCGCGTTTCAATCGGGCTAGTATGTTCAGCATGGCGCTCGACGACCTGGACATCGACACCCTGAACGAACCCCTGCCGCTGGCCGGTGGAGCTGGGCTCTCTGGCCCCCGCAGCTTCTCGCTGAGCCCGGCCGAGGTGGCCAAGCGCCGAGGGAGCATGGAAGCGCTGCTCATCAACGGGGTGAGCGACGAGGACATCACCCGGGTGATGAACGCCGAGCACGGGATGACGGACCTGGAGACCGAGGACCTGAGGGTGGCGGTGGCCGAGGCCATGCTCCACGAGAGCGCCACGCGGGGACCGTACAAGAAGGCCATGGCCGAGAAGCGCTTGCACCAGCACATCGCCAAGGCAGCCAAGCGCAACGCCTGGGGTGCCGTAGCGGTGCTCGAGGGCCAGCTTGCTCGCGTGCAGGGTACCGAGGTGCCAACGGAGACCAAGGTCACGGTCGACGCGCGCTTGCAGACGGCCACGTTGCACGTGCTGGCCGCGCTGCCGCAGGAACAGGTGGACGCGCTCATCGCTGAGGAGCTCGCGCGCGGCGCTTTGCCCGCGAAGGTGGGTTAGCTGGCCGGCACGTTGCCGCGTTCATCACACACCCAGCACCGTGGGTACTGCAGACGGGGATTGAGACCGTAACCCGTGGGGGTTGCATCGCTGGGCGCTCGTCCCAGGCGTTCACCAGCTTGACCACGAGGTGCGCGTCGTGGTGCGAGTACACATACGCGAACGGCATGCCGCGAGCGTCGAGCACCATCGTGCCACCGTAGTCGTCCTCACCGAGGCGGAGCGGGATGTTGGGGCGACGCTTCATGGCAGCTTCTCCACCGCTTCGACCATTGCAGTGAGCTGGCGCACGGCCTCTGCCTGCGACATCTCCTGCACCTCGCAGCCACCGGCCACCAGGGTCAAGGTCGTGAGCCGGTTGTGCATGCGCTCGATGCGCAGCTGCGCGGTGACCAGCTTGTCGGCTGCCTTGGCAGCGCGGTCGAGTAGGCCGGCCATCACCACTCCACCACGCGCCCATCAGCGCTGATGCAGAGGCTGGTGTAACGTCCGGTGGACACCATGTGGTCACCGCCGTGCTCGCGGCACTCCTGCTCTGCCATGTGGCCGCACCACACGATGAAGGCAATGAAGACCACCGCGATGACGGCGATGGCTCCGTACTTGAACCAGTCGTACGAGCTGCTGATGTAGTTGGGGCGGAACGGCCTAGCCATTGGGGTTGTCCTTTGGGCACTTCCAGCGGTGCACTTCCGCCGGACAGGTGTCGCTCGTGGTGCAGAGCTTGCGCTTGTTGTCTCTCTC
>Ga0247822_10002916_pt1 | contig 11054 bp, 17 predicted proteins | sample 13C_Cellulose_Da_FD_192423 | JGI IMG/M metagenome (GOLD analysis project Ga0247822, IMG submission 192423) | Soil microbial communities from agricultural site in Penn Yan, New York, United States - 13C_Cellulose_Day30 | ecosystem: Environmental > Terrestrial > Soil > Agricultural land | place... | reverse complement strand
TGGCATCCGGTGGGCGGGCCGCTGTGAGCCGGCTGACGCGGTTGTGGCTGGGCGTCGCGGCGCTGGTCGGGATGTTCTTGCTCAACGGGCTGGCGCTGGTGATGCTCACGTACAAGGCGACCCGGTAGCTCGTCAGCCGGACGCGCCACGCTTCCAGCGCGCGGTGTCCTTGGGCAGCATCTTCTGCGCGACCGCCTCACGGCTGAGTCCGGTACGGCGCACTATCTCCGCCTGCAGTACGCCCGCGGCGGTGGCCGTGAGGATCTCCTCGTCGAGCTCCATGTTGACGCGGTTGAGGTCGGCGCGCAGGCGGGTCCGCTCGGCGCCCAGGTCGGTCAGTCGCTCGGCGTTGTACTCATCTCCCATGCGCCCATTGTAGCCCATAACTAGGCCTAGAGACAGGCCTTGCACTAGGCCTAGTACTAGGCTATAGTTGGAGGCACAAGGGGAGAACGAACCAAGGGAGACCGAGATGACCGCCAGCCAGATCGCCGCCCGCAAGACCTACGACACCCGGGTCGCCGAGCTCCGCGCCCAGGGCAAGCGCCTCAGCGAGGCCCACACCATCGCGAAGCGCGAGGACATCGCGGCCCAGACCGCCGCCTGGCGGGCACAGGACAGTGAGCGGCAGTAGCGGCCACCGCCCCGGCCTCCGGGCCGGGGCACCACCCCTGACCAGCGAGAGGAGGCTCCTTGTCCACGACCGACGCAGGCGTCGCACGTACCCGCGGCGCCAATGCCGCCAATCAGCGGCGTGCCGCGGTCACTGCCGCCCAGAACCTCGTCAACCGGCTGAGCCATCTCGATGACGAGCGGGTCGCCGTGCTGGCGGGAATCCTCGTCGCCGAGGCGCTCGCCCGCGGCCTCGCCGTCCCGGACCTGCGCTGACCCCGGACACAGCGAAGCCCCCGCCCCGGCCGCGAGGCCAGGACGGGGGGCTGCTGTACGACGGGCTGTGCGACGGGCTGTGGTACAGCGTCAGACGGCCGGCGGCAGGTACTTCCGAGCGAAGTAGCTGACGATCGCGGTGACGACGGACTTGCCGACGAGCGCGGCGATGCCGAGCCAGTACTCCTTGGTCCACGTCGCGTCACCGACGTTCGTGGCGAGCACGGCGACAACGGCGACGATGACGTCCAGGAGCAGGCCCTGAAGCAGGGTGCGGAACGCGCGGTTCTTGGCGTCGGTCGAGACGGGCAGGGACATGACCCCTCCTTGGGAGTCGGAAAACAGGAACCTGGCCCACGGAAGCAGGCCAGGCGATTACGGCCTGAAGAGCGGGAGCGCCAGGGCCGCCAGCGACACCAGCACCGCCAGCGCGGGCAGCGGCCAGCGAGCGCGCTCCAACGAACGCAGCCGGGTTTCGTGGTCGTGCAGGTCCTGCGCCATGCCGTCGAGCTGGTCGCTAATCCGCTGAACCGAGGCGGCGACCAGGACGAGCTTGTCGTAGATCTCCCTCGACGTGATGATCACCGGGCCGAGCGGGTCGCTCACGGCGAGGGCGCCTCGGCCTGCTCGCCGCGCACCTGCGCGGCGCCGCCCTCGCCCAGGTCGGCCACGGCGTCACGCTGCTCGGCGGCGAGTTTCGCCAGGCGCTCGTCCACGCCGGCCAGGATCGCCGCGGTGTCGACGCTGCCGCCGCCCTTGGCGAGCACCGCGGTGAGCTGCTCGACGACGGCCCGCAGTGCGGCCGACTCGGCGGCGGCACGCCGGGCGAAGAGACGGGCGAAGTGCGAGTTCTCCAGCACGTACTGGAACATCGCCGCGACGTTGCCGTTGGGCCCGTCCATCAGCCAGAGAGGCGAGTCCCTGTCCTCCCTGGTGAACTGCGAAGGGCTCTTGCCGAACGGGTTCTGGTCGCTGAGCTGCATGTCGTCTCCTCCAGCGAGGTTGCCGCGCATCCGCGCGATCGGGTCGTAGCCGTCGGCGCGGTCGTCGCCGTCGGCGTCGGACCGGCCCGAGATGTGGATGTGGCCGCGGTCGCTGCTCGACCGGGTCGTGTGCTGCAACGGGTGGGCGGCGTCCATCCAGCGGACCTGCTGGCAGTTGCCCTGCTCGTCGGTCCAGTTGATGTACTTGATCCACATGGCGCCGGGGTGCCCGCCGTCACGGTCCCGGATCAGCTGCCGGGCGATGTCGGCGTTCTCCTTGCGGTGCGTGGCGGAGCCGGACCGCGGCATGACGTCCAGGGCGCGGGCGTTCCACCGCCGGTTCGTCCCGGGCCAGCCGGTCACGGAGAACGGCGTGTGGTCCTCGGGCGTGGTCGCCTCGAGGTGGGCCGCGTTCGGCGGGCCCAGGCCGTAGACGGTCAGGCCGTACGCCTGCAGCTTGCGCACCAGCGCCGCGGCTGGGCGGATCAGCGTGTACGGCCGGCCCGCGTTGAGCCAGTCCCGGTACCCCTGCGATGCCATCGCTCCTCCGCTCGTCAGTCCGCGTTGATGAGGAACACCGACATCGACGGCGCCACGTCCCCGGCCGACGCCGCCGTGTTCAACCCGCCCGCGGCCGCGTCCTGAATCACCTGGACCTCGACGTACTCGCCGACGTTGAGGTGCACGTCGGCGACGCCGGCGCTCGACCACACGTCCGACGTGGCCGCCTGAAAGTAGCTGGCGGACCCGTTGACCACACTTCCGTTCTTCGCGATGCGCACACCGCGGTGACCGGTCGAGTTGGCCGCGAAGCTGCCCCGGCCCACCACGTGGTACCAGCCGGCCACCGCCGCCGTGTACCGGCTGGTGTTGACGGATGTGGAGTGCCCGCTGTGGGTGTCGACGTCCTCGGTGTCGAAGGTGACCGCCGTCCAGGCACCGAACACGATGGACTGGTTGGACGTCTGGCGCAGGAACGCATGCGGCTTGTCCGCGCTCACGGTGGCCAGCGCGGTGTCAGTCGCCGTGGCCAGGGCCTGAATGTCGCCGGAGACGTTCACCGTTGCGGTGCTGGCCGGGTACGGCAACGCGAAGTTGGTCGTGGTTGGCATGTCAGCCTCTCTGCCAGTCGATCGTCAGCGTGAACGCCGGGCCGTAGGCACCCCGACCGTCGAAGATCACGTACGGGGAGCCGGTGCCGGTGAAGAAACCGAGCCCTCCCGCTGTGCCGTCCACCATCGACTGCGCCCACGACGCCGGGACGGCGAACACGTTGTCGGCCTGGCCCCATCCGAGGTTCGGCCCGGCCGTCGAGCTCGTCAGTGTCGGCGCCCCACCCGGCCGGGTGGCCTCGGTGACGAGGCGCATGGTGGTGGCCTGCGGCGCGGTGAAGCCGCCGCCGTTCTTGCGGCGCACCGCGATCCTCGCGGCGAGCACCGTGGCGCCGGCGAGAGACCGCGGGCCGCTGCCGTAGAAGGCGCTGCCCGTGTGATTGCCGGCCCCGCCGTACGAGCCCTGGTACACGTCGTCGTTGTCCGTGCGCCACGACCCGTTGCGGTAGCTGCGGGTCTCCACCGGCCCGAACACCGACGTGCCGGTGGTCACCGCCGGCGTCGGGTCGGGGCTGGCCCCGTTGTTCAGCGGCGGCGGCACAGCGGCGGTACCGAGCCGCTGCACCGCGACCCAGAACAGGCCGGTGCGCACGATCAGCAACACGTCGTTCTGGCTGATGGACAGGTCACGGGCGGCTTTCACCGTGACCACGGTGCCGTTGATCCAGGCGGTTACCGTGTCACCGGACTTGGCGGCGGTGGCGTACCCGATGACCGGCTCACGGCCGGGCAGGACGTAGGTGGAGGCGAAGTCACTCATGCCAGCCTCCGGGCGGTGAGGGTCATGGCGGGCGCCGGGTTGGTGTACGGCAGGGTGAGCGCCTCGACCGTGCACGGCACCGCGTCAAGGGCGAGACGTTCCGAGGTGAGCGCCACCACGTCCCCGGCCTGCAGCGCAGGGTGCGGCACCATCTCGACGCGAAACGCGGCGGCGTTCTCGCGCTGCTTGCGGTCGCGAATCGTCTCGGCCGCCGCGGTGCACTCCTCGATCGACGTCAGCAGCGGCGAGGAGAAGAACTCCGGCACCGGAAGCGGGTTGAACGGCCCGCTGGCGCGTTTCGGCCCGCTGCTCAAATAGGCCACACCCTGCACCTGCGCCCCGTCGGAGGCGGTGCCCCGGGAGACGATGACGTTGGAAGCGCCGTCGCGGGTGGAGTTGCCGGAGGCGTGGATCACCGTCCCGCCCTGCCCGTCGGTGAGCGACAGGACCGGTGTGGTCGACTGCGCTGCCAGCGCCACCCGCAGAAAGCCCTCCGGGTCGACGTAGCCGTATGCGGGCCACGCGTCGAGCAGCTCGAGCGCGGCGCCCAGCCGGTCCTCGTCGTAGTTGACGGCCGCCGGCACCGACCGGTCGACGAGCGCCGGGTCGACCAGCACGGTCAGGGCAGGCTCGAGCAGCCCCCGCAGGGTCGACGCGAGCGTGCCCGACGGCTGGAACGGGCTGATGAGCCGGGCCTCGTCGATGAGGGCGAGCAGCCCGACCGCGTTGACGTTGACGACGTCGCCGTCGACGGCGGAGTCCTGAATGAGGAAACGCCCGCGGGAGAACCACTCCACCTCGCCGGAGCCGCCACCGACGCCGAGCTTGACGTGGAGGCGCTGACCGTTGGCTGCCAACGGGTGGTCGTCGCCGACCGGCGACCACGGCACCCCACCGTCCAGGGCGGGCACTGTGAACGTGACCCGCTCGGGAACACGGATGCCCCGGTCGGTCTCCTCGGCCGCCACGGACACCGGGATGTTGTCGGCGAGCAGCTGCCCGTCGAGCCACGACTCGACCGCGCAGTAGTAGCGGTAACTGCCGCCGAGCACCGACAGCGCCGCGTCCGACAGTGGGATCATGAGAAGTCCCCCTGCGCCAGGGCCAGATAGGTGGGGAAGTCCGCGGCCAGGTTGGCGTAGGTCAGGCCCGTGTAGGCGTCGGCCAGGTCGTCGTAGGTGAAGCCGCGGGCCAGTAGCGCCGGCGCCCAGCCGTCGACCTCAACGACGTGCAGCTGGTGGACACGCCGCTCGTCGGTGCCGTCCTGCGACCAGCGGCGCGACTGGTACGACGTCACCGCGACGTAGCTGTCGATGTCGTCGTAGCCGCCGGGCTGGCGGAACTGCACGATGCCCTGCGTGGCGTTGGCGAGCACCGTCTTCAGGTTCTGCGCGGACGACGTCGTCTCGGTGTACAGCTCGACGTCGCCCTCGAACATGCCCAGCTCGCCGGAGACGACGACGTTGCGACCACCGACGGCGAACACCGACGACTGCGGGTTGTAGCTGCGTTCCGGCCACGACAGGACGACCACCTCGGCGGAGAGGCCGGTGATGGCGTCGGAGAGCGCGACCTTTCCGCCGGGCAGCGTGTACGTGACCGGGCTGGTGGTGTACTCAACGCCGTTGACCACGGCCACGTACGAGACGGGCACACCGAACGGCAGCTCGGCGTCGACACGGAGGAACGCCGGGTCGGTGACCGACGAGTCCGACGCTGCCCGCACCAGGGTCCGTTCCCCGGCCACTACCCGGTAGATCTCCACCGCATCGCCGAGGGTCAGGTCCGTAACGGAGATGAGCACCCGTGGCGGGTAGGTGTCCTGCGGTGTGACCGTGATGGTGGCGGCTGGTTTGAGGGCGAGCAGCACGGCGCGGCTGATCGCGGCGGCGCCGCCGGTGACGGTGATCGTGCCGGCGGAGATGTTCGCTGCCGTCGTCTGGACCTGGTAGTACCACGCCTGCGAGGCGTCGTTGCCGGTGGTGGTGCTCGTCAGCCCGAGGCTGGTGAACCCGGCCGGGGTGCTGTAGGCCGAGGCGTCGTCCTGCTTCCAGGCGGTGGCCAGCACCAGGTGCCGGTCCTTCGGGACCGTCAGTGCCGGGTACGCGATGTTGGCCGCCGATGCGTTCGCCTGGCCGTTCGACGCCGCGGTCGCGGTGAGCATCTCCCGGGACACGCCGCGGAACGTGGCCGTCTGCGCGATGGTGTCGTCGCCGGCAGCGCCCGCGCCGAAGGTGACGGTGGGTGCGGCGTCGCCCGCCTCATAGAAGCGGCCCATCACGCGGTGGTGGCCGGAGTACACCAGCGAAGTCCAGCCCGCTGGAACGTTGACGTCGCCGGCCCCGGAGCTGCGGATCGTGGCGTACAGCACGACGAAGTCACCTGCGGCAGTGCTCGCGTGGAAACCGGGGTTCAGCGAGGCGTTGTTGCCGGTGACGGCAGCGCCCGCGCCGATGGGCGTGATGGTGCTCATCAGCGCCTCCCGACCTTGGCGCGCCAGGCCTGGCGAGCCTCGGACGCGCTCACGACCTTGCTGGTCATGGCCCGGAACGGGACGCCGTCGAGTGACACGCTGACGTTGACCTCGGAGTGCACGGGTGTCGGGCCGCCCGTGCGGGAGGTCTCGCCGGGCTGGCCGCCGGCAAACGCAGCCATCGCCGCGGCGGCGGCCTGCCAGGATGTGAGGCCGGACAGGCCGGCGTTGCGGCTGTTGCCGGTCCGCTGGTCCACGCCACCGGCGGCGTTGTTGTTGCCGGTGACGTACACGCTGGCGTTGATCCGGACGGTCTTGACGGGGTCGATGCGGTTGAGCGCCCGGTTCACCTCGTCGGCGAACGCGTTGAACTTCTTGGCTGCCTCCTGGAGCTTCGGCCCGATTTCGGGCATCCAGCCGAACGCGGAGGCCGCGCCGTTGATGATGGTGCCGAAGAAACCCAGGAGGATCGGGACCATCTTCTTGATTGCCTGGCCGATGAGGTCGACGGTCTTGGTCACGCCGTCGAGCACAATCAGGAAGTTGGTCAGGAACGTGCCGAGCGCCTCACCGAGGAACCGGAAGACCCGGGAGCCGACGGTGTCCCACCACGCCGCGAGGATCGGAGCCCACGTCTCCCACGCCTTCTTCAGCGAGGAGACGAACTTCTCCCACTTCTCCTTGATCTCCGGGATGTACTCGCGGAACCCGTCGACGAACTTCCGCAGCGACTTCTGGATGCCCTCGGTGATGGCGATGCGACCGGAGTCGTTCTTCCACCGGTCGGCCAGGTCCTTGACAAGCGGCGTCGCGCCTTTGAACAGCTCCTTGACCTTGTCCCAGTGGTTGACGATCAGCGCGAACGAGCCGGCCAGGATCGCCGGGATGTTCCCGGTCGCCACACCCAGCGTGATCGCCGCGGCGGCAACCACGTCCGAGAACGCCTTGACCTTGTCCTTGTTCTCGGCCATCCACCGGCCCACGTCGCGGAGCACGTTGAACGTGTCCTTGAGCTTCCCGCCGTACCCGGCGAAGTCGCTCATCGCCTTCTTGATGTCGTCGACGCTGGTGTTGTTCGCCCAGGCGGTGAGCTTGTCCAGGACCTTGTTGATGGCGTCGGCGATGGCGTTCAGACCGCGGGCGCCGGCCCGGCCGGTCAGCCCGATGAGCGCGTCGGCGAAGGCGATGACGTGCGGGCTGATCTGCTCGAAGGCGTGCGCGGTTCCCCACGACACGGCCCGGATCGCCTCGATGCCCTTCTGCGTGTTGAGTAGCCGAAGGACGTGGAAGACGATGCCGTTCAGCTGGTAGGCGATGCCCTCCATGCCGCGGGTGATGGCGGGGATGTTGAGCTTCACGAACTCCTGGGCGAGTGGCCTGATACCGATCCCAGCGATCTGCTGAAGCCGCTTCGCGAACTTCGACGCGTTGCCCTCGGCGTCCACGAAGACGCGGCTGATCGGCTCGAACGCTGTCGCGAAGCCCGGCCCCATGAGGGTGGCGGTCTTCGTGATCAGGATGAATGCGGCGGCAAGGGACGGCAGGAACGCGGCGAGCGCCGCGAGGCTGGCCAGGCTCTTGCCGAGCACGGCGAACGCCTTGCCGGCGGCCAGAGCACCGGAAACGGCCGGACCGGACACGGCGGCCACCGCAGCCAGGGAGGCGGCGACCTTCGCCACGGTGCGGGCCACACTCAGCCCGACGGCCGCCATGCGCTTCGCCGACGCCGCCCACCGGTCGTTCTGCTTCTCCTCCCGCTGGACAGCCTGGTGCAGGTGAACGACGTTGTTGGTGATGTTGGTGATGTCTGTTGAGGAGTTGTCCTCGACGCGGACGTCGATGAGCACCACTTCATCGGCCATTGCGGATCACCCCCGCGGCGGCCCGCGCGGCGCGGGCGACGGCGGCCCGCCACTCCCGCGCCTCGGTGATCGGCTCGCTGTACACCTTCGGCTTGACCAGCTGGATGGACCAGTCGTTGGGGCCGCGGCGGCCCCACGCCGGGTGTCGGACCCGGCCACGGTCCAGGGCGCGCAGGTCCGACGGCCGGAACATGCTCGTGCGGTGCACCTTGAGGTGGGCGGTGACCGTCTCGCCAGCGGTGTGCACCTGCGCGGTGACGTGCGCGGCGGCAGCCCACGCGGCGAGGCCACCGGACTTCGGCAGCTTGGTCAGGGCGGACAGCTTGACCTTGGCGCGGATGACCGGCAACGGCCGGTCCAGCTCCTGACGCACCTCACGCGGCACCGCGCCCGCGTTGAACCGTGCCAGGCGGGTAGCGAGGGTAGCGAGGGTGATGCTCACCGCCGTTCCTCCCTCCGCCTCGCAGCCAGTTCTTCTTCCAGGTCGTCAGCCAGGGTGGCGAGGTCCCGGGGTTCCCACACGGTCAGCAGCTCCGAGAGGGGCTGGCCGCTGATCCGCGCGAGACGGACCAGCGCCTGCCTCACGGAGCCGTCGGGCCAGGGTCCGCGGCATCCGCCGGAAGCTCCGACTCCTCGTCGTCGACGGGCAGCACCTCGATGCACTTCGCCGACCAGTCGTCCCACGTCTGCGTGGTGCGTTGCTGCCGGACGGACGCCGCCCAGGCCAGGAACCGGAAGAAGCCCATCGAGGCTTTCTCCTCGATCTGGCTGACGGGCCAGCCGAACGACTGGACTTCCCACCGCGCCACGTCCCGCTGGTCTGCGACGACGACGTACCGCTCGCCGCCGTCCATCTCGACGTCGAGCTCGAACAGCATGGTGGCCATCAGGCGCTCGTTCCGATCACGATCACGTCGTAGGTGACCGAGGTCCCCGACGACGAGTTCGCGACGTGGAGCAGGTCGGCGGTGGTCGCGGTCACCGCGTAGCCGGCGCTGTCGGCCTGGCCGGCGAACACGGCGAACGTGGCGCCCGGGCGGACGACCACGATGCCGGTGGTCTGCGGCGTGATGATGCTGGACAGGCCGGCAGCAACGCCACCGACGAGCACGTTGTTCGTGTTGCCCGCCGCGGCCGAGACGATCAGCGCCTTGATCTTCACGAACGTGATGGAGGCGCCGAACGCGTCGGTGAGCACGCCGGCGAGGTCGAGGTCCTCGGTGCCGGACGCGGCCAGGGTGCGCGTGTCGTGGAAAATCTTGTCCGCCTGGCCCGCGCCGGTGCCGGTGGCCAGGACCGCTTCGTACGTCTTGAGCAGCTGGTTGGTGCTGGTGGCGAGGTCCAGCGCGGCGGTGTAGTTGGCGTTGACGGCCAGGGAGATGCGGCTCGCGAGTGACATGGGTCCTCAGCTCGTTCCGAAGGTGACGCCACCGATGACGGGCAGCGTCATGTCCATGACCTGGTACGCGCCCTGCTCGCCGCCGTACTCCGGCATCATCGCGATGGCGGAGAACGTGGCCTTGGACTGGCCGACACCGGTACGCGGCTGGATCACCCACGACAGGGTGAGGCCGGAGTTCGTGCGCAGGTACGCGGCGAGGCCACCGGCGACGTTGATCTGCAGGCCGGTGAGTTCGAGGGTCCACACGACCGAGTCGACGTCCTGGACCACGCCGTCGGGCACGAGGGTGCGGTACGTCTGGATCGGCTGGTCGGGCACGAGCCGCGCCTTGTTGATCTGGTTCGTGTACTCCACCGCGTCGACGGTGATCAGGGCGTCGCGGAACACGTACGCCCCTGACGGTGCAGGCATTTGGCTACTCCTCTGCCGTGAGTGTGATTTCGAGGGCGTACAGATCCCCGCCGGTCGAGGCCAGCATCACCGGCGCCATCTGCTGGATGAACCCGTGCGGTTCGAGCGCGTCGAACAGCGGCGGCCAGTGCTCGTCCATCCACACGGACGCGGCCTCTTCGTCCTGTGGCAGCAGCACCCGGATCCGCCACGACGCGAGGAACGCTGTCCCCCGCTGCCGGGTGAGCGGGCCCAGCACCGGCCACGCGTCGCCGATGGCCGGCGTGGACGGCCGGTGCGCGTGCCCGGTGACGTCCGGCACCGCGGTGAGGGCGGTCGCCAGCTGCTGGCGCTTGCCGACGAGGCTCATCAGCCCACCACCAGACGCCGGTGGGGGGCCTCGAGGCGGCGGACCTCTGCGTCGCGGCCGGGCAGCGGCATGGGCCCGCGGTCCGCGTCGCCCTGCGCCATGCCGAGCGGCAGCTTCCGGCGGGCGAGGTTGCACACCACGCGTCGCTTGAGCGCCTCGGTGAGGTCGGCGGGGACCGGGTCGGGAAGGCGGCAGATCCGGGCCTGCGCTTCGGTCTCCGCGTCGATGGCGCCCTGGATCTCGTCCGAGGTGTGCCCGGTGAGGGACCGGTCGTAGTAGCGCATGTCGTCCACGGTCACGGTCATGCGAACCTCAACCCGATGATCGGACAGTTGTCGTTGTCCGCGATGACGGGGTTGGCGCCGGGCGAACCGGTGTAACTGGTGCCGGTGCTGGCGAGACCGCCGGGCGCGGCCGAGCCGGTGAACATGTTGGCGCCGGTGAAGTACGGCACCATCGGGTCGTAGGAGACGGTGCCGCGCAGGGCTGCGCCGGTGGCGGTCTGCCCGATCACTGCCAGCCAGTAGAACCCGGCGGACAGTGCCTGGGAGATGGTGATGGTCTTGCCGCCCGTGGTGTCGATGGCGACCGTCCCGGCGTCCAGGACCACCGCGCCGGGCATGCCGCCCGTGCCGTCCGGTGAGTAGATGACCAGCCGCGCCACGCCGCCGGCGGCCGCGGCCGTGGCCACGTCGATACCGATCCGGTCGGCGGTGCCGGAGGCGTTGAGCCGGAACGGCGCGGCGTACAGCCGGTTGAGCACGAGCGTGAGGTTGGCGCCCACGGGCCCGTAGTTGCCGCGACTCCACTTGCC
>Ga0247822_10002915_pt1 | contig 11055 bp, 8 predicted proteins | sample 13C_Cellulose_Da_FD_192423 | JGI IMG/M metagenome (GOLD analysis project Ga0247822, IMG submission 192423) | Soil microbial communities from agricultural site in Penn Yan, New York, United States - 13C_Cellulose_Day30 | ecosystem: Environmental > Terrestrial > Soil > Agricultural land | place... | reverse complement strand
CCGCTACATCGTCCCGGTTTTATACTCCATTACCTCGGTTTCGAACAAGTTTAAATTCATAACATATTGATTCCAAAATAAAAAATAGGGCTTTTGACGGGTTTCTTCAACAAACTTGGCTGGGTGCTATCGCACACCAGCCAGTCACGAACCTTATTAAAAACCTGCACTAAAGTTGCAGTTGTTGAGACTGAATCTCAGTCACTCTCTTTATTTCAGTCACACTCTTTATTTTGGCAGTCACACTCTTTATTCGATATCTACAGTCGTCATCACAACGAAAAATTACTCAATATAGTTTTCAATACTCGGGCAAGAACACACAAGGTTGCGGTCGCCGTATACATTATCGATACGGTTTACGCTTGGCCATACTTTGTGATTTTTCAGCCAGCTAGCGGGGCGGCCTGCGGTTTCGCGTGAGTAGGCGCGGGTCCAGTTTTCTTCCAGTACGTCATCTTGTGTGTGCGGGGCATTGTGCAATGCACTTGCTTCAGCTGCGATTTCGCCGTTGATAACTTGATCGATTTCTTTGCGAATAATCAGCATAGCTTCAATGAATTTATCCAGCTCAAGTTTGGATTCAGATTCAGTTGGCTCAATCATCAAGGTGCCCGCAACCGGGAATGACATTGTGGGTGCGTGGAAGCCGAAATCCATCAAACGTTTGGCGATGTCTTCTTCGCTGATGCCGCTCGCTTCTTTTAGCGGGCGCAAATCCAGCAGACATTCGTGCGCAACAAAACCGTTGGTGCCTTTGTACAAAATTGGATAAGCCGCTTCCAATTTTTTCGCAACATAGTTTGCGTTGAGCATGGCGAATTCGGTGGATTGGCGCATGCCAACTGCGCCCATCATTTTGATGTACATCCAGCTAATTGGCAGAATGCTTGCTGAGCCCCAAGGTGCTGCAGAGATGGTGCCGTTATCAACTTCAGTGCCTGGAACTGCTTGTACCGGATGCGCTGCGAGGAAGGGTTCCAAATGTTTGCCTACGCCGATTGGTCCCATACCCGGGCCGCCACCGCCGTGTGGAATACAGAAGGTTTTGTGCAAATTCAAATGCGATACATCGCCGCCGAATTTGCCCGGCGCTGCAACACCAACCAGTGCGTTCATGTTGGCACCGTCGATATACACTTGCGCGCCGACTGCATGAACCATATCGCACAGTTGGGTGATGCCTTCCTCAAACACGCCGTGCGTTGATGGATAGGTACACATGATGCACGCGATCTGGTTGCTGTAAGTGGCAATTTTTTCGGCGAGATCAGTGAGGTCGACGTTGCCTTTTGCATCGCAGGCAACTACTACTACTTTGTAACTAACCATTTGTGCTGATGCGGGGTTGGTGCCGTGTGCAGATGCGGGAATTAAACAAATATCGCGTTGCGTTTCGCCTTTGCTTTCAAAATATTTTTTGATGGCAACAAGGCCTGCGTATTCACCTTGTGAACCGGCATTTGGCTGCAAACTAATAGCATCGTAGCCGGTACAGGCTTTGAGCATTTCTTGCAGTTCTTCAAATAATGTTTTGTAACCTTCGGCTTGATCAATCGGTGCGAACGGGTGCAGCTTGCCGAATTCCGGCCAGGTGACAGGAACCATTTCTGCGGTGGCGTTTAATTTCATGGTGCATGAGCCGAGTGGAATCATCGCGTTATTCAGGGCGATATCTCTTGATTCCAAACGCTTCAAGTAACGCAGCATTTCAGTTTCGCTGTGATAAGTATTAAATACCGGATGTGTTAATACTGCATCTTCACGTAGCAACTCAGAGGGAATTGCGTTGTTCGCAGTGATATTTTTTCCTGCAAGAACTTGCTCGTCGATGGAGCGCAACTCAATTCCGGTTACACCAAACACAGCAAGCAATGCTTCAACATCGGCAGCAGACGTGGTTTCATTCAAGCTGATGCCAAGTGAGTCGCTACCTACAAGACGCAAGTTGATTTCTGCATTTAATGCCGCTTGGTAAATGGCTTTTTGGTTATCGCCAACATTCACGGTAACAGTGTCGAAGAATTGGTTATTGGTGATTACAAAACCTTTTGCTTTCAATGCCGCTGCTGCAATTGCGGTTAAGCGATGAACACGATTGGCGATGCGCTTCAATCCATCCGGGCCGTGATAAATTGCGTAGAACACGCTCATCACTGCGAGCAATACTTGCGAGGTACAAATGTTGGAGTTGGCTTTTTCGCGACGGATATGTTGCTCGCGCGTTTGCATCGCCATACGCAATGCTTGTTTGCCGCGTGTATCAATCGACACACCGATAATGCGGCCGGGCGCTGAACGCTTGTAAGCATCGCGGAAGGCAAAGAAACCGGCGTGCGGACCACCAAAGCCCATAGGCACACCAAAGCGTTGACTAGTACCGACGACGACATCGGCACCCATAGCGCCCGGTGATTTCAACAACAGCAGTGCTAGCAAATCAGATGCAACAGTGACAAGCGCATTTTTGCTGTGTGCCGTTTCAATCAATGCAGTCAAATCTCGCACTTGGCCGCTTGAGCCAGGGTAGGAGAGCAGGGCGCCGAAGTAATCGCCATTGGCTAATTCGTCGGCCTTGGCAACGACTACTTCAAAGCCGAAATGTTCGGCGCGAGTTTTTACTACCGCAACGGTTTGTGGATGAGTATCTGCATCTACAAAAAATACGTCGGACTTACTTTTCTTATTCTGGCGTTTGCACATCGCCATGGCTTCGGCGGCGGCGGTGCCTTCGTCCAACACCGAGGCGTTGGCCATTTCCATGCCGGTGAGGTCGATGATCATTTGCTGATAGTTCAGCAGTGCTTCAAGGCGGCCTTGGGCAATTTCTGGTTGGTAAGGTGTGTAAGCGGTGTACCAGCCCGGGTTTTCCAATACGTTGCGCAACACTACCAGCGGCACGTGGGTGTCGTGATAGCCCATGCCGATGTAGTTCTTGAAGATACGGTTTTTGCTCGCGATAGCTTTGAGTTGCGCCAAGGCATCAGCCTCGGTTACTGCTTTGCCCAGCGCCAGTTCGCTTTTCAGGCGAATGTTGTCCGGTACAGTTTTGTCGATCAGCTCCTTGACTGAGCTAACGCCCAGGGTTGCCAGCATAGCGGCAGTTTGTTGGGCATCCGGACCAATATGACGCTGGATAAACTCGTCGTTATAAGCCAAAGCGGATAGCGGAGCTGAGCGAAAATCAACTGACATAGAAACTCTCTGTGTAGGGAAATCAATAATAAAGACGGGAGAGGGGTTGGCCGTGGTTTGCTAGGTTAAACGGGGCCTGCTTAAAAAGGCGGCAATGGTACCAATTTGGTGCTTTTCGGGCAATCGAGCCGGGTTCCAATCGGGGTTTTACTGGTATTTTTTGACATCATTGTTTAGTTATTCGTCGTTTTCGTTAATCGACGATGGAACAAGAAGGTAACAGCCGAATCTTAGGCCTGCTATGATTCAGCTCCGCTTTGGGCGGCATCCATAATAACTTTGCACTATAGGCTTATGTACCACGATTTTTTCGGGCTCAAAGAACCCGCCTTTTCCATCGCCGTGAACCCGCGCTACCTCTTTATGAGCGACCAGCATCGGGAGGCCTTGGCGCATCTTTTATACGGCATACAGAACGGCGGTTTTGTGATGCTCACCGGCGAAGTGGGCACCGGCAAAACTACCATCATCCGTTGTTTATTGGAGCAGTTGCCCGAAAACACGGATATGGCAATTATCCTCAACCCCATGGGCAGTGCGCCCGAATTGCTCTCCACTATTTGTGATGAGCTGGGTGTGAGTTATATCGCCGACGAATTGACGGTTAAAGTGCTGACCGATGCGCTTAACCAGTTCTTGCTCGATAACCACCGCAAAGGGCGCAAAACGGTTTTACTAATTGATGAAGCGCAACTGTTAAAAGTGCCGGTGCTGGAGCAAATTCGTTTGCTGACTAATCTCGAAACAACCACGGAAAAATTGTTGCAGATTATGTTGGTCGGCCAGCCCGAGCTGAAAAAACTATTGGCTCGCCCGGCACTGCGCCAATTATCCCAGCGCATTACCGCTCGCTTTCATTTGGAAGCGCTCAGCCTTGCAGAAACCAAAGCGTATATTGCCCATCGTTTAAAAATCGCTGGGTTACCTGAGCATCAGCGTCCGTTTAACGATGCGATGATTAAAAAAATCCATGCATTCAGTGGCGGAATTCCGCGCTTGATTAACGTCATCAGTGAGCGGTTATTGCTGGGGGCTTACGCACAAAATCATCACCATATTGATAAGCATATTTTTGCCGCAGCAGTAAAAGAAGTTGCCGGAACCACAACCCAGGAAGAAGAAAAGTTGGCCAGTGCGCGCACTTCATGGCACGTGTTATTTGTCGGAGTTTTGGCGGTCATCATGTTGGGTGTGTGGTTTCTCGTACCGGACAGCGCCCCAGTTCCTGCTACACCCGCAGTTGCACAAGTAGCGACCAGTGCATCGGCTGAACAAGCCTCTTCTACGCAATCTTCTATTAATGCGAAAACACAACTCGCTGCTGGTTCGCTCAGCGAATTGCGAGGCCAATCCAGACCTGTTCTTGCAGTAATCGCAATGGCAACCCGCGATGTCGCTGCCGCACAACTGGCATTGTTCACTTATGTAGGGATTGCGGCAGGCGATAAAAAAAATCCCTGTTTAGCGGTGAAGAATGCAGATTATGTGTGTGAAAAAGCGCGCATTAACTCATGGGATGAGTTGAAAGATATTAATCGCCCCGGGCTATTGACCTTGGCAACACCCGATAAAAAATGGGTGTATGCATTGTTGGTTGGATTGAGTGAGAATCACGCATTGATACTGGTAAATGGTGCGGAAAAAATTGTGCCCTGGAGTGAAATCGCAGACGTATGGAATGGTGATTTGTTGTACGTCTGGTCGCGGCCGAAATCGTTTGAGGGAGATTTGCAATTAGGCGATAGAGGCGACTTGGTGACTTGGATTGCTGAGCAATTCGCGACTCTCGACCAACAACCTGCACCTTTGACACGACAGTTTTTTACCGAGCGTTTGCAAAAGCGCGTAGAGCTGTTTCAATCGACGCAAAATATTCTACCCAATGGTGCGATTAATGCGCAGACATTGCGCCGTCTAAATGAAGTGCTGGGAGTTGATAAGCTTCTGGTGGAATTGGATGAGCAGAAGTTAATTGCTCCCGCATTGGCTCCTATAGAAAAACAAGGGCTTTAGTTGTATGTCATTAATTTTGGATGCCCTGAACCGTGCTGAAAACGAGCGCAAAAATCAGAATGCAGTGCCTGATCTCAATACCTCTCTCAGCCCGAGGGAATTTAATTCCGGTTCGGGTGAGCGCCGTACACTGTGGTGGATATTGGGTGGTGTTTTTGCTCTGGTGATCATTGCTGCAGTCGCATTTTTATTGTTTCGTCCTGTTGCTTTAACGCAATTGACACAGGAAAAAAATGCGGCGATGCAATCACCTGCTACTACCGTTTCTCCCCTGTCTGAGCAAAAGCCTGCCGCCGTTGAAGCGAATACGGCGGCGATAAAAACAATTACGCAAAGTCAGGTATTTCAGTCATCACCTGCAGCTATACCTGTAGTGGAGTCTGCTCCCAAAACTGCCGCCCCGAATGCGGCAGTGGAAAGCCTTTATGCCAGCGAAGATGCAGCTCCGGTAGCGGAACTAGATAGTGGTGTAAATGAGCTTTATGCGGCTGAAGCTGCGACCACTGCATCCGAAACCATTGTTGATCCATTTAACGGCGCACAAAATTCAGCGGCTGTAGCGAATGAACCCGTCGTAGTGGAGCAAGCTCCACCACGTACTTACGACAGTATCACCAATATTCCTGATTTTAATTCGCTGCCTTGGAATATGCGTCAACGTGTGCCAACCATCAGTTATGCACGCCATAATTATTTGGCCGGCGGTATCAGCAGTGTGGTTATCAACAATCAAACGGCGGGTATAGGTAATATTATTGGTACAGGGCAGTTTATCGTGCAGGAGATTTATGTGGATGGAGTGGTGTTAAAACACGGAGATATTACGTTCAAGCTACGTGCGTTGACCGGTTGGATCAATATGTAGTTCTTCCTGTTCTGCCATAAAATAAAAAAGGAGCGCAAGGCTCCTTTTTTATTAGCACAAAAAATCTTAAGACTGCGGAGCCATTTTGCTTTGCAGATAATTTTGAATGCCTACTTTATCGATCAGTGAAAGTTGTGTTTCCAGCCAATCCACGTGTTCTTCTTCAGATTCGAGGATGCTTTTGAGCAGGTCGCGGCTTACAAAATCACGTACGCCTTCACATACAGTAATGCCATCGCGCAGATCGGGAATCGCTTTCAATTCCACTCGCAGGTCAGATTTGAGCATTTCAACGGTATCTTCACCAATGTGCAATTTGCCCAGATCTTGTAGGTTGGGTAGGCCTTCCAAAAACAAAATGCGCTCGACCAGGGCGTCAGCGTGTTTCATTTCATCAATGGATTCGTGGTATTCGTGATCGGCCAGTTCTTTCAGGCCCCAATCTTTGTACATACGGGCATGCAGGAAATATTGGTTAATAGCAACCAATTCATTACCCAGGACTTTATTTAATACGGCTATTACGGTTGGATCGCCTTTCATGGAGTTCTCCTTATGCGATAAATACAAAAGGAGAGTTTGGTCTTCGTGGCGGGGGATGTCAAGCAAATAGGCTTTCTAAGTGCTTGATGGGTAAGGAAAAAGCACTAAAAGTGGTAATGATTTAGATTCTGTTTTGGCTTAATTTTTTAGGCTAAATAGGCCTTAAGCTACCGCATAGAACTGCGGTAAACCGTTGATCATCGGGGTATCGTTCAGTGCTTCATCCAGAATTTCACGGGTCATTACTGAACATTTACCGCATTGGCTGGCAACGCCCAAGGCTTTGCGTAATTGGCCAAGGGAGTTTGCGCCATCATTGATAGCGGCCTTGATTTGACGATCAGTAATACCTTTGCAAACACAGACGTACATAAAACGATTCCAGAGTTATTTGCCCAAAATGCGATCAGCTTGCAGACAAATAAACTTTAATGGTAATGAGAATTTGTGTCAATGAAATATGGGAGCGAATCGCGTTTAGGATCGATTTATATTCTCTGTTATAACTGGTGGATAGGAGAGGGAATAATGTGCCAACAAAATCGTCATAGCCGTAGTTTTGGAAGCGCTATATAGAAAATCAATATGACTACCCGGCCTGCGTGTGTATGATAGTCGCGCACTATCGATAAATATCATGTGATCAATAAATGACAGTAGTACATTCGTCATCCGCGAATATTATTCTGTTTCCGATTCTTGGTTTTATCCTCACCTATTTATATATTCACCATTGAACGTTAACCATTAGGAGATTAGACATGGGCGTATTAGTCGGTAAGCAAGCACCGGATTTCACTGCATCAGCAGTATTGGCAAACGGTGAGATCGTAGATGGCTACAACTTTGCTACTGCCACCAAAGGCAAAAAAGCGGTTGTTTTCTTCTACCCACTGGACTTCACCTTTGTATGTCCATCAGAGCTGTTGGCGTTTGATCACCGCGTAGAAGAGTTCAAAAAGCGTAACGTTGAAGTAATTGGTGTTTCTATCGATTCACAATTTACTCACAACGCATGGCGTAACACCCCGGTTAACGATGGCGGTATCGGTCCGGTTCGTTACACTTTGGTGGCTGACATCACTCACTCAATCGCTAAGTCTTTCGACGTTGAGTCTGCTGACGGCGTAGCTTTCCGCGGTACTTTCATCATCGATGAAGCTGGCGTAGTTCGCTCTCAAATCGTTAACGACCTGCCAATCGGTCGTAATATTGACGATACCATCCGTACCGTTGATGCATTGATTTTCCACGAGCAACACGGCGAAGTATGCCCTGCTGGTTGGAAAGAAGGTGATGCAGGTATGGACGCGTCACCAGCAGGTGTTGCGAAATACCTGGCTGAACACGGCGACAAACTCTAATTCACTCTGAATTGGATGTAATGCAAAACCCGGCAGAGATGCCGGGTTTTGTCATTTTGGGAAACTATTTTTCTGGCGGATCAATCATTTTTTAACGGTTCTTATGCACTCTGCTAGGCTGATATCTAATTAGACGATAAATAAGGTTTGTGAATGGCGCGATTTTGTTTAAAACGGGTTTGGTGGCTCTCACTTATCGTACCCGTGATATCTGAATATTCTCGGGCCGAGGACACTGATTTATTGGCGCTTTCTTTAGAGTCACTGCTGCACACTAAAATTACCGCTTCCACCCTTACGGACGAATCTCTCCAAACCGTTCCATCGTCAATGACTGTGTTTACCAAAGCTGATATTCGTCGCTTGGGCCTGCAAAATCTCACTCAATTGGTGAACTTGGTTCCAGGTTACCAAGGGTATCGTTCCGATGCTTCTACCCTGAATTTGAGTATGTCAGCGCGTGGGCGTCGGCTGGGTAATAACGGGAGTGAAATATTGATTTTGATTGACGGACAGCGGCTCAACAACGATTGGTCAGGTGGCGCAAACCAAGGCGATAGCTTGATCAGCATTGAGAATGTCGAGCGGGTTGAGTTTATTCGCGGTCCTGGCTCATCTATATACGGCAGCAACGCGATGATGGGGGTAATCAATATCGTCACGGCTGGTCGGCGCGAGTTGGTAGTCGATGCTGGGAGCTATGGTCGTCGTCACGCCAGTCTTGCGTGGAATTGGCAAGGTGAGGTTGGCAGCTTGGCAATCTACGCAGGCCGGGTTGAAAGTAACGGCGAGCGGCTGCAGATCTACGAACCCTTCCCCAATCCTGCAACGCCGGTATATGTGAATACGCGCGACCCGTTTCGGGCAGACGATTTATATCTCAATGCAAAAATGGGCGAGTTTTCCCTAACTGCCCGCATTGCCAAGCGCGATATGGAGGGTTTCTATGTATCCGGCTATGTAGATAATGACGTTAACCGTTATACGACGGCATCTGAAAGCGTCAATATCGGCTGGCAGCGGGAGCTTGATAATCAAATTTCTATCAATGGACACATTTTCAAAGGGCATAAGGCTTTCGATTTGCGCGCGGCAGCATCGCTAACTCCCTATTCAATAATCGATGGCGGGGTGCATGAGGACGAACTTGGAACACAGTGGGTTGTTCAGGGGGGATATGGTCGCGCGCACTGGTTGATGGGGTGGGAATGGCGCAATCCCGAGTTGGTCGATACTGATGCGCATGTGGAATTACCCGGAAATCAACCTTCGTCCAATATGCCGCAGGCACCGGAGAATGGGCGCATCATCAACGGCTTGTTTGGCCAGTACCAGGCTCCGCTAACGAATAATCTCGCGCTAACGTTAGGTGTGCGGCGAGATAGTTACTCTGATTTCGGTTCGCACTTGAGCCCGCGTATTGGATTGGTACAGCAGTTGAGTGATGTCGATACTTTAAAGCTGCTGTATTCCGAAGCTTTCCGCGCGCCAAGTCGTATTGAAACATCAGTCCTGAACAGCAGTGGGTTTGAGCAGAATCCCAATTTGCGCCCTGAAACCGCCCAAACGACCGAGTTGGTTTGGATGCATCTCTTGAGCGCCGGTTATATATCCTCAACTCTGTTTAATACCGATGTCAAAGACGCAATTGTCGAAACCATAACACCGCAGTTCAAGCGCAGTTGGGGTAATAGCCAGCAGAGCGTCGCGGGGATGGAACTTGAGTGGCAGAGCGCGTGGGGCGAGCATTGGGAGTCGCGGCTTGCGCTAACCCATATTATGAATCCGGTGGGATTCATCCACACTGAATCGAATAATTTGTTTAGCGGTAGTCTCAGTTATCATCGCAATCAATGGACATACAGCCTGCTGGCAAATTATCAGGGAGCAAAACGCGACCCTAACGAACAGGAATCACCTGCCAATATTATGACTACGGAATACACTGATTTTGGTGGTCATGCAGTCTATAGTGCTCATTTGTCCTATCTGACGCAGAGTGATGTAGAGCTTTATCTTCATGTCGAGAATCTGTTTGATAAGCAGTATTTACTGCCGGCAAATCGTCCCTCCAATTATGTTGGCGCACCCGGGTCAGGTCGGGTTATCAGTGCCGGATTGCGCTGGGTATTTAAGTAGTCTTGAAGCGCAATTCTTTTTGTTTTAGTGGTGTCGATGATAGAGTGCATCAAATTTTTTTGGTCACTCTAAGATGAATAGTCCTCGCAAACCTATCGATTTACATCCCAGTTGGCTTGCCCATTTGGCTCCAGAATTTGAACTCCCCTACATGCAGCATCTTAAGCAATTTCTGCTGATGGAAAAGCAAGCAGGGAAGGTGATATATCCTGAGTCGAAGTTTATTTTTAATGCCTTTAACTCAACTCCGCTCGATCAAGTCAAAGTCGTCATTCTGGGTCAAGATCCCTACCACGGTCCAAATCAGGCGCACGGCCTCTGCTTTTCTGTCCAGCCGGGTATTCCTACTCCGCCTTCTCTGCAAAATATGTTTAAAGAGTTGCGCCGTGATCTTGGTTTTAACATTCCGAATCATGGCTATCTTCAATCATGGGCAAACCAAGGGGTTTTGTTGCTTAACGCAACTCTGACCGTCGAGCAGGCTCGCGCTGGCTCGCATCAAGGGCAGGGATGGGAAACCTTCACTGATAAAGCGATTCAGTTGGTGAATGATAAATGTGAGGGTGTTGTATTTCTGCTGTGGGGTAGTTACGCACAAAAGAAAGCAGCGTTTATTGATCCTTCTAAGCATCATGTCCTTAAGGCTCCTCATCCATCGCCATTGTCGGCGCACCGCGGATTTATTGGCTGCGAACACTTCTCAAAAGTGAATCAATATCTTCAGGCGAGTAGTCGCCCTCCAATTAATTGGCAGCTTTGAATTACCTTTATTAAGTTATTGATATATTGGTCTTTTTGACTATAACGAGTATCTGATTTTCATTTCGTAAATTTACATGTGAATCAGCTTCCAAATAATTGACAGCGCTGTCACATAGTAGTAATTTTGTGCGCAACTTGTGATAGGGCAATCAGGCGCCAAATGGCGTATTAAAT